>ERZ1026792.2276-NODE-2276-length-10267-cov-2.442505_pt1 | contig 10267 bp, 10 predicted proteins | sample MGYA00520884_ERZ1026792 | MGnify/ENA primary metagenome ERZ1026792 (study PRJEB33270, sample SAMEA104284473) | anaerobic digester metagenome | biome: Anaerobic digester microbiome; feature: mesophilic sludge digester; material: Anaerobic digester biomass... | reverse complement strand
AAACAGAGATCAGAGAGATTTTAGCCTTCTTAAATGACCGGCCAAGAGCAATTATTGATTTTAGAATTCCAAGCGAGTATGATTTAAAATTATCAGCATCTGTTCAACTTCGGGGGTAGTTGGAGGAAACTGGTTACTTGCCAATTGCAGTCAAAGTTTCGGTTTAGGTCAACTCCATTGCCATTAAAACGGCCGGGAACTGTTTCTTCGGCTGAAGCAGGAACATCCTCCGACTTGAAATCACCGACGGTGCCAACAACCTTATTCAAACCGTCCGGATTCAAAAGCGGGATAACTGTTACTTTTAAATTAGCTGGGATTTTTTCAGGATTATCTTCAAAATATTTTTTAATTTCGCGAGCGGCCAAAACAGTGTTCCAAGAATAACCGCCATGGATACCGCCGACAAAGATAACCTCCTTGTCTCCCGCACCATAAGTGTAGGCCAAAATTTCTCGCCCTTCAGACGATTGACCAATAACTTTTTCCGGTCCGGTGGCCTCTGGTTCGGATGAAGTAGCGGTTATCGTGGAGGTAGCGTCTCCCGTCAATTCCCCAGTTTCTGAAAAGTCGCCGGTCGGCGATTGATTAAAATCACCTTTATAAAAAGCAAATCCAAAAATAGCGATAATGATAATAACAACTAACGCGATTATAGTGTTTTTCATATGTAACGATTATAGCAAAAAACCGGCCGGTAGTCTAAGCGGCGTTTAGTCTTTCAACAAAAAAGCCCCGTACCAAATATAATACGAGGCTTGCGAGGGTTGGAGGGGGTTGAAGTCCTAGAGGTAACGCTTGCCGGAAGCGTCCACGGCAAAGGCAATGAGAGCCATGCCCAAAATTATAGAGAATAGGCAGCTCTTATTGAGCAATGAACCCTTTTTGGTTGCTCGCGCGCCAATGCTTCCCAAAAAGACCAAGCCAAAACCTGGCAAAAACAAAAGTCGCATTGAAACCTCCTTTCCCTTGTCTGTCCTTAGATTGGCACAAGATGGAAAAAAGTCAAGCAACAAAGGTAATTAAGGAATGGTAAAGAGGAGGTTCCTATCTCCCCTTAGAGGTTAGAAACTCATAACGTAGTTTGATTCCGACAAAAATAAGATACCCATTAATCTGAGCTTCATGTGTATGATTTATTAAATATATATGGATAACTACAAACTAAAACCCTTACCCGATACTGAAATCAATGAACGGCTGAAAAGCATGCCCGGGTGGACTTACAAGGACAACAAGATCAACAAAGAATTTTCTTTTCCAACCTTTGCCGACGCAGTGTCATTTATTGATAATCTCGCGCCTTTCTGCGACAAAATTGACCATCATCCCGATATTCACATCTTTTATAAAAAGATCCTTTTTGAGCTTCAACGATTTGACATTGGGGCAAAAGTTACGGAAAAAGATTTTATCACGGCCCATGAGATTGAGCGGCTATATTCATCAAGCGATAGCGGCAGCAAATAATCTTCGAACTAAGAACAATTGATCCATATGGGTTTTTATTGTGCACATTACAATGGATCATACCCCAAAAGTGTGCGCTGGGCGCAGCTAAGAGAGTGTCCCCAACTCCCCTCAGGGACAGTTTGTGTTATTATAAAAATATGAATCATAAAGGTAAGAGGCTTTTTATAACAGGGATTCCGACTTCCGGCAAATCTTATTTAGCCCAAAAATTGGCTAACAAATTAGATGGTTTTGCGGTTCTGTTAGATGATCTAAGGAAAAAAATTTCAGCTGACGAAAAATACAAAAAGTGGACAGATTTTTATTTTGACAAGGACGAGGAAAAATATTTTTTGCAAAATTCGCCAGAAGGACGTTGGCAAGACTTTGTTTTACAATCGGAAGGTCTTTGGCCAGCTTTTAAGACAGAAATAAAGAAATATCAGGATGAGCCTCGCCCTGTTATTTTTGAATGTGTTAATTTGCTGCCTCATTTAGCTAAACGATCTTTAAATTTCCCAGGCATAGTTTTGATAGGAAAATCTTACGAAGAAACCTTGGACCGAAATAGAAAAGGTCCTCGTTGGGGCACCACTCAAAGGCAACAAGAAATGGAAGCAAAAAATTTCTTTTTTGAAGAGGGCCCCCTTTTTAAAAAAGAAGCAATAAAGTATGGCTATCCCGTTTTTGAGACCGCCGACGAAGCATTTAATTATTGCTTGGAGAAGTTAAGTTAGCAGTTGTCTTGCTTAGGGTCATTAAGTGCGCTTCGCGCTCAAAATTGTTGTGGTCCACAATAATTCACTCGTCAGTCACTCATGAATTTTCCAGACCCGGACTCAGCTGTTTTTTCTACTGAAAAAACATGCTTCCGTCTTCACACTTCGCCCGCAAGCAAAGCAGTTTGCTTGCTTTTCGCTCGTGTGACCCTACGGGGAGTCGAACCCCGATTACCACCGTGAGAGGGTGATGTCCTAGCCATTAGACGATAGGGCCGGAAAAGGATTTATGGATTATATCCGCAAGTCCGGATAAATCCAAGTACTGGCATCGCATTTTACTATACCACGCAACGTTTTTTGAAGCAATCAGCCCAAAAGCCAGGGCGAGCGCCTAAAGCTTGGATTTTTGTCTCAATGTTGCGTTAGAGCCACTCCGCTTCTTGTCTCACCAGCAATTTTTCTTTTTTATCCGGTTCCGCCATAATTTCTACCACTGTTTTTTCCATTCGCATTGATTGAGAGCCTTTGACCAAAATCACGTCCCCTGCCTCTATTTCGTTCTGCAAAGTCTGACCAGCCGATAACGAATCATCAAAATGCCTCACTTTTTCACCCAAGCCTTTTTCAATGAAAACTTCGTCAATAAATTTAGACCGCAAGCCGACCGTGTAAACCAGGTCACAAACTTCCGCTGCCAGATAACCAATTTCCCGGTGCGCTTCCGGCGCGTAGGTACCAAGCTGAAGCATATCGCCCAAAACCGCAATCCGCCGGCCCTTGACCTGCAAAAGGCTTAGCGTTTTCAGCCCCGCCGCCACCGCCGCCGGCGACGAATTGTAAGTGTCGTCCAAGACTACCGAATTTTTTAAACCAGGCAAAACTCGCAAACGTCCGGCCGCCGGTTTGTAATCTTTTAAAACTTCAATCATTTCAATTACGTTCACCCCTAAAATATCTCCCAACGCCAAAGCTGCCAAGACTGGATAAATTTGATGCTCGCCGACAACCCCGCCAACTCGCACTGGCAAACTCTTGCCGTTGTGTTCAAATTTGAAAGTCAACCCACTCGGCAAACCGGTTTCGTCATACAAAACACCCTGGGCTTCAGCGCGATAATCAGCCAAATCATTAAAACCAAAAGTCAGGATTTCGCCCTTGATGCCTCCAAGATGAGCGGCAACATTTTTGTCATCGGCATTAATTAAAACTTTGCCCTGGGCTGGGACTGCCTTGGCCAAAAGCATTTTTTCTTTGATCACTTCGGCCGGTGAAGAAAAGAACTCTACGTGCACCGGCATATCCGGCAAAAAAGTAACAACCGCGTGGTCAAATTTCACCCATTTGACAATTTGCGCGATTTCACCCGGATATTCCACGCCAATCTCAAGCACCAACCATTTTGGGTAATCTTTTTTAAAAATAATTAAAAACAAACCGTGGAAAAAAATATCCAACCAACCCAAGATGCTATACCAAGCCGATTGACAACCCAGAATCGTCAGGGCCACGCCGATATCGGCGCTGTTGTAACTCTTCTCGCTTTTAGACACCGACAAATAATTTTTTGTTACTTCATAAATCGCGTCCTTGGTGGAGGTTTTGCCAACACTGCCAGTCACTCCAATAATCTTTGGTTTATACTTTTTGAGCACCAATTTGGCCTCCCAGCGCAAGATAACGACAACGACTGGCCGAAAGCCCTTTTTGAGCATTTTTAAGGTGTTTTTCATCAATTTTGAATTATTGGGGGTCTCTGTTGTTAGCGGTCTGGTGGCACTTGGTAATAGTTTAACAAAAATTTGGTCAAATTGCTAAACGGTTCAGTCAAAGTTTCCGATGAGTAACGTACGCCTTTGGGGTCTTTAATATACATAAAAATGATAAAACGCGGGTTGAAAGCTGGGAAATAACCAAAGAAAGTGTGCAGGTAACGGTCAGGATAATATTTTCTGGTTTCCGGGTTCACCATTTGCGCCGTGCCAGTTTTGGCCGCAACCGAATAATGTTCCAGCTTAGCTTTGCCGCCGGCCAATTTCTCGTCTACGACTTCCACCAACATCCGGCTAATCTCCTCGCTTGTCTCTTTTTTTATCACTTGCCTTATAATCTTGGGTTCAATCTTGCGCGATAATTTATTTTGGTAATTGATTTCTTTGACAATATAAGGTTCAATCAGCTTGCCGCCGTTACCAAGCGCGGCCAACGCGCGCGCGGTCGCAATCGGCGTAAAAGACAAGCCCTGACCATAAGCCGCTGTAACATAATTAATTTCATAAGGTTCATAGATTGTTTGAATTCGATTGTTCAATTCCCCGGGCAAGTCAATGCCGGTTTTTTCGCCAAAACCAAAGGCTTCATAGTAGGCACGGAATTTTTCTTGGCCCAGTTGACGAGCCACAAAAGCCATTCCCACGTTTAAGGATTGGTTCAAAACTTCTTGCATTGGCACTACACCTCTGGCTCTGCCGTCGTAATTACAAATTTTTTGGCCACTGACCGTAATGCAGCCAGTATCGTTAAAAGTAGTTGAGGTTGTGACTGCGCCGGCGTCCAAGGCTGCCGCCATGGCAATCGGTTTTATCGTGGAACCCATTTCGTAGATATGCTCCACAAAAGGATTGGGCAAGACTGACAAATCGGTAATTTTCTCGCCGGGATGAAAAGTGGGCCAAGCTGCCATCGCGATTATTTCACCGGTCTGCGGGTCCATCACCATACCGGCGACTGAATCTCCCCGGTATTGTTCTTGCGCTTCGGCCAATTGACTTTCCAAAAACTTTTGGACGACCGGTTCAATAGAGGTAACAATATCTCCCTGAATGGCGGAATCTTTATCCGCGTCTTTTGTTTTGCTCAAGGTCGCAAAAGTTTCCACAAAAAAATTGGCAAACGATAAATCTTTTTCTCGCGACAAAGTATCATTATAAAACTTCTCCAAGCCGTAACGTCCCGCATATTCGTCCCCCTTGTAACCCATTAGGCCAATCACGTGCGCGGCGCTCTGGCCGGCCGGGTAAAACCTCTCCCTCTGTTTGATGGGATAAATCGCATTCAAACGTAAGGCTAAAATCCGGTCAGCGGTTTCTTTGGTCAAGCCATCGGCCAAAACTTCATAAGAATCCCCTTTTTTGGCCGCTGACTGGTAAAATTTTTCTTTATCCATAACCACCAAGGGCGAAACTTTTTGCCAAGCTTCATCCACGGATTTGATTAAGGTCGGATTCATAATTAACAAATATGACGTTTCCAAAGTCGCCGCGGAAATTTTTTTGCCATTTTTGTCTGTAAAAAAAATAGAGCCTCGGTCGTATATTCTGGCCGAACCCGGACTAAAATGCTGTTTATCCGCCTCCGCGCGATAATGGTCGGCCTTGACCACTTGAATAAAAAATAAGCGTACAATAAATAAAGCCGCCAAGGCAAAAATACCAAATGCCAAAAATTTAACCCTGAGACCGGAGTTATATTTCATCACCCAATGAAACCATGCTGACCGCTGAGCGATCAAGCGCGGCGTAAGTCGTGCTGTTAGACGAATCAACAAAACCAAGTGTTTTAGCGTACCCCCAGTTTATCAAACTTAGTTTGGCCAAATAATCCGATTCCAACGTGGCGACGGTCGCTTCCAAAAAGGCTGCTTGTTCAATTTGTTCTCGACGCTTAGCTGTATTAAAAACCGAGTCACTCAAAAAATAGACATAAAGGCCGGCGCAAACGGTGATACCAACAATTGCCGTCCAAGTTATTTTTCGACCCCAATTATCAAGTTGTATGGCTCGCGCTTTCATTTGTTTATAAAAATTTTTTGATAATGTATAACTGATGTTTAATTAATTTTTTTGAAAACCCTCAATTGAGCGCTGCGTGAACGCGGGTTGGCCAAAACCTCCGCGCGATCCGGTTTTGTGGCTTTGACTAAAAGTTCCAACTCCCCCGCTTCTTTTTTTGTCCTGACAAACTCCTTGACCAATCTGGCCTCTAGACCATGAAAAGTAATGACCGCGACCCGACCGCCAACCGACAAGGCCTCCCAAACCGCTCCTAGACCTTCTTTGAACGCGCCCAATTCGTCATTAACCGTAATCCGCAAAGCTTGAAAAGTCTTAGTCGCCGGATGAATTCGGCCAAACCGACCGCGCGGGCCGAGCGCCTTTTTGATGATTTCGGCCAACTGGAAAGTGGTTCTGATTTCATTTTCTTCTCTGGCGGTCACAATGGCGGCCGCAATTTTCCGCGCGGCGCGTTCTTCACCATAGCCATAAATGATATCGGCCAAACTCGCTTCCGACCAAGTGTTGACAATTTCCGCAGCTGTCAAAACACTGGACTGAACGTCACCACTCAAGGTCATCAGCAACGGTTCATCTTTCTGAAAAGTAAAACCGCGGCCCGACCGGTCCAGTTGAAACGAACTGAAACCGAGGTCAAACAATGCTGCATCAATTTGGGCGACCCCAACTTTTTGTAAAATTTCAGACAAACGACGGAAATTGCCTAAGGCGAACATTTTCTGACCCGGGCAAGCCTCCAAGTTTCGTTTGGCTAGCTCAAGCGTCTCAGGGTCTTGGTCCAGCCCAATCAAAGTACCAGTTGATCCGATTTGCTCACAAATAGCTTTAGCATGACCACCTAAACCAAGCGTGGCGTCCAGAACGGTCTCGCCGCTTTGCAAACGCAATCCCTCAATTGTTGGTTGTAAAAGAACAGGAACGTGCATACTACAAGATTCCGATATTTGTCAGATTCTCAGCCAAAACATCAGCTTGCTTTTCCACCTTATCAATATGGTCTTTCCACTTCTTTTCGTCCCAGATTTCTACTCGGTCGTTTAAGCCAACGATAACCACCTTGCTCTTTAAATCGGCAAAGTCTCGCAAGTGATCAGGAATTAAAATTCGCCCCATAGTGTCTATGTCGGCCTCAAAAGCGCCGCCAAAAATAAAACGATTAAAACCGCGCGAAGCGCCTTGAGTCATTGGCAAAGTGTTAAGTTGTTCCACCACTTTTTTCCAGCCTTCAAGTGTGTAGAGGAAAAGACAATTGTCCAATCCTCTCGTGACTACAACCTTACGGCCAATTTCTTTGCGAAAGTTGGCCGGAACGGAAATCCGTTTTTTGTCGTCTATGGTGTGTTTGAATTCGCCGATAAGCATAATCTTTGAGCGTGAAACGAAGCAAACTCCCCTTTTTTTCTAAATCAAATTTTTAAGAAAAAATTTGATTTGATAAGCATTTTTACCTGAAAATGCATTGACCCACTTCATCCCACCACATAGACATTTTATACCACCGGACACCACTTGGGCAAATAAAATGTTGTGGATAACTGCTAAAATTACCTCTTTGAACCCAAAAGGCGTGAAACACAAGGCTAAAAACAGCAACAAGAATTCACTGTAACTTAATAATCAACCGGGGATGTTTGCAATTTTTTAAAGAAAAAACCGAAACAGTGACTCTGCTCAAAAATTCCGTTTGGGAAAATTTAAAAGCTCTGACTCTAGGAGTCAGAGCTTTTAAATTTTGATTCTCCCCCATTCATTCATTTCATACTCATCTCTGCCCATTGCGCTGGCTGGAAATTTTAACTTATTTTAACGCGCGCCATAGTTTTGGGTCGCTTTCGCCATCAAGGCGGAAAAGAGCCACTCCTTTCACTCCGAGCTTTTTGGCCAAAGCCACTTTGTCAGCAATCGCTTGCGCATCCGAAAACCACACTAGCCTCGTTGCGCCGTCTTTCTTATAAGCAAAGGATAATTCACCGGCACTGTTTCTCTTGGGAGTTACCCCTTCGGCCTTGGCCAACTCCATGGCGGCCTGATAACTTAAGCTCCGCAAACGTTTGTAATTATAAATTGAACCATTATCCGTCACTTCATATTCATATCCGTAATTGACCACTCCTAACACTATCTTTTCTCGGTTGATTTCCTGGCTGGTAAAAACGGCCACCTTGCTCACCCAGGCCACGTCCGCCAAGGGCTGGTAGTAACCCAATTTTATTTTTTGGTTGGTCAACTTCCAGTCAGCGGTAGTTTGTTCATAAGTCATTACCCGAATTTCATCACAATACTTGTTGATCGCCGGGTAATTATTGGCGTATTGAATATCGGTCGGTACCTCACGATACTTGGAAGTCGGCGCGAAGCGCGGTTCAATGGTGCAAACCAAAGTTTTGTTTCGAGCCTGCAACTTGAGCGACAACGAACGCAAAAAGGCGGCAAAACCATAGTAAGAGGAGGCCGGCTTGTTCTCGTAATCTATGTCAATACCGTCAAACTTGCCCGTTACCACTAAATCAACAATATCTTTGATGTGAGCCTCACGCAAATTGCGATTACGAAAAATTTTGTCCATCATCGCGCCATCAGACCACATAATTGAAGGGACAACCTTCACCCCCTGCTTTCGCGCGGCCGTTATCATTTCCGTCCAAGGTGCCTCTTTGATTTTCATCGCGTCACGAATCTGGCCGTCGGCTGTCATTTCAAACGAAAAAGGACTAATTGTTGAAAATTGCGCTAAATGATTTTTAACCTCCGCGGTAGCCGCCGTTTTTTTCCAATAAGGCACCCAGACTGAAAATTCTAGTTTATCCGTCTGTGCCCAAGAAGCAAACGGAAACAAAACCAAACCAAACAAAAAAATGTAAAATATTTTTTTCATATTCAAACAAACAACAAGTGATTGCGTATTATTTATAACGAAAAACCAAAAAAATTGTGACCAATATCATATTAAAAACAGAGAGAAAACAGGGAGAGGGTTACCCTCTCTCTGTTTTTGGAGTAAATCATTTTTTAGGTCGTAAAAGTGGGAATATTTGTCCCTCGCGAACCGGTTTGTCCAAGAGGAAGCTGAGGAGTCTTTCGCTCAAACCAAAACCGCAAGCCGGTGGCATGCCATACTCCATCGCTTCAATAAAATCATCATCTTTGCGTTGGGCTTCTTCGTCACCGGCAACGCGTAGTTTGTCTTGTTCTTCAAAGCGACCAAGCTGGTCTTGCGGGTCATTCAATTCGCTGAACCCTTTGCCATTTTCCGAACCGGCCAGAATAACCTGAAAGCGCTCCACAATATTTGGGTTGTCAGCGCGGCGTTTAGCCAACGGCTCCATCATGACCGGCACATTAACCAGAAAACCCGGCCCAGCTATTTGTTTGCGACAGTATTTCCAAAGATTATCAATTGCCCGATTCAGATTGAAACCGTCTTTGTCATAATTAACCGCAAGTTCCTGCAACCTTTTCTCAATCATCGACAGGTCGACTGTCATAATATCAACCCCCGTTTTTTCTTTGATGATTTCAGTGTAGTCATAACGCGCCCAAGGTTTGCCAAGGTCTACCGCAAAATCTCTGATTTTAAATTGGAGTGTGCCAAAAGTTTTTTGAGCAATTTCTTTATAAAGTTCTTCCACTAATTTCATTCCCTGTTCATAATCAACGTAAGCCCAATAAAATTCCATTACTTGATAATCTTGCAGATGTTCGGCATCAATCCCCTCGTTACGGAAAACTCGTCCGATTTCAAACACTTTTGGCAGACCAGCGACCAAAAGACGTTTGAGCCAAAGTTCCGGCGCAATTCGCAAATAAACATCCAAATCCAAAGCGTTGTGATGGGTCACAAAAGGCCTCGCTTCGGCGCCACCGGGCATATTTTCCAAAATTGGAGTGTCAACTTCCTTAAAGCCTCGTTCAAGCAAAAACTGACGGATAGTCTGCCAAAAAACGGAACGCTTTTCAATAACCTCGCGCGTTTCAGAGTCAGTCAAAATATCTAAATAACGTTTGCGTAATCTTTCCTCTTCGTCTTGCAAACCAGCCCACTTTTCAGGCAAAGGGCGCAGACTTTTAGCGAGCATTTTCCAATCCTCCACCGCGACCGTCTTTTCACCTCGTTTGGTTGTGAATAAGACGCCTGAGACTTGGATGAAATCGCCAATATCAACCGCCTCTTCCAACAATTTAAATTTTTCCGGCGTGTCGTCTTTTTTCAAAAGCGCTTGAAGCTTGCCGGTGCCATCAAATAAATCAAAAAAGGCCAATGCGCCTTGAACACGCAACGCCATCACCCGTCCGCCAACAGTC
>ERZ1026792.2273-NODE-2273-length-10273-cov-3.849596_pt1 | contig 10273 bp, 8 predicted proteins | sample MGYA00520884_ERZ1026792 | MGnify/ENA primary metagenome ERZ1026792 (study PRJEB33270, sample SAMEA104284473) | anaerobic digester metagenome | biome: Anaerobic digester microbiome; feature: mesophilic sludge digester; material: Anaerobic digester biomass | place... | reverse complement strand
CTACTGTCTTTACGTTCTTTTCAACCTTTCGGGTCATGGTTCTTTGCCTTTCGTTTCTGGGTCCTCTATTCACCCCAGTGGCTTACCATGACCCGCTGCTTTTTGCAGAACTTTTAGGACACTACCGCAAAACGATTGGCGAAGCGCCATCCTGGCCGTGCGGGAGCCTCGCGGGTTCAATCAATCCGCGCCGGGGAGCACGCGTTGATTCGCGCGCGTTTTCCCTTGAATTTGGCCCCGCCGGGAAGCCGCTGCGAGGCCCGGCTTCGGCGCGGCCTGGCCCGCTGCGGATTAGCCCGGCCACCCTTATTCGGGGACGGCTTCTTCGCGGGGCGCTATTCGATAATAACCTTGATCTCAGCCCAATAGGCGGCCTCGAAGGCCCAGCCGGAGGGCTGGTTCACCAGTTCAATTTGCGGGGCCTTCTTGCCGGCGAACTGGGAGAGATCCACTTCCCGCACCAGCCACGGATCCCGGGTGGCGGTTGCCTTGCTCACGGGCTGGCGCAGCAATTCCCGGCCGTTGGCGCGCACGATGAGGTCGAAATCCCCTTGCGGGTCGTGGCCGACGACCAGGCGCAGCCGCGCCGTTTTGCCGGCGGGCACTTTGACGCGGTTGCTCAGCGTGCAGCCGGTGTCCTTGTCGAGCGGGTGCGTGGCCAGGACATTCGGCTTGCCGCCCCACTCCGCGCGCAACCCGGGGTCCATATCCAGGCCGCAGTTGGCGATCTGCCAGCCCGGGGCGAATTTTCGGACAGCGGCATGCATGTGGGCGGGCACGTTATCCACCCGGATTTGGGCCATCTCCGCGGGCGTAAAGCGGCTGTTGGCAATCGGGCCGGGCGCCCAACTGAGTTCCAGCTTGCTGGGTTGCGGCGCGCGCACCGGGATGAGGAAAAACTCCTCGCCTTTCCGGCGCGTGATTTTGCCGCCGGCGCTCTTGACGACCTGGCGGGCGAGTTTTTCGCACACAGCCACCAATTTGGGGAAGTTGTACGCGGTGTGATCGAAGAGAGTCTTCTGGTTCAGTTCCTGGGTGAAGCGTGGCGGCAGGTTCGCAAAGCCGATGGTGGTGAAGAGCACCCCCGCGGCACTGGAAGGGTTGCAATCCGAATCCTGTCCGCCACGCATCGAGATGATGATCGTGCGGTCGGGATCGCGCTGGCCCCACAGCAGGCCGAGCAGGACGTAGGCGCCGTTAATCTTGCAGTCAATGCCGCCGTTGGAGGCTTTCTGATATTCCGGGTCCTCGCGGTATTTCCGCTGGCAAAGCTGCCAGGCCTTTTCCCAGTCGTTGGGGTCGGCACGATACCAGGCAACCAGGTCGCGGACCATTTCGGCGTACTGACAGTCCGCCGGAATGGCCCGGAGGGCGGTTTCGGCGATCGTCACCGGGTCGCTCTCGAAGAATGCGGCCGCGTACATCGCGCCGATGAATTGCCCCGCATACATGCCGTCGCCGTAGTTCATCAGGCGGCCGAACTTTTCCCCCATCTCAATGGCAAACTGCGGCAGGCCGGGCGCGATCAGCCCCGAGTAATCCGCCTCGATCTGGTAATCAATGTCATTCGGGCACTGGTTGAACTTCGGGTGGCCGGAATCCGGCGGCGCGATGCCGGCGCGCAGATTATCCCGGCCGGCCCGGTTCGCGCACCAGAGCGGGTAGCCGCTGTTGGCAAAATCCAGACCCGCCTGCCGAATGGAAACGTTCAGGCCGTATTGTTCGAGCGTGCGCAGGAACGTCATCTCGACGTAGAGATCATCCTGGCCGAACGCGTCGTTAATCATCGCGGGCTTCCAAACCGGGACCTTGTCGGCGGGGATGATTCGATCCCGGAACTTGAACTCCGTCGGGGCGCCCCACGTCACCCCCGCGATCTGCCCGATCCAGCCGGCTTTCATCTTGTCCCGGTATTCCGTCAGCGACAGGCGGCGAAATTCCGTCGCCTTCTCCGCCGCGGCCAGCCGGCCCGGCGGGATGAGGGTGCAAACCAAAGCGAGCAGCAGCGGAGCGAACGGTTTCATGCCGTCATCGTGGATGAAAATAGCGCCGGTGTAAATGGGAAAGCGCGGGACACCCTTAGTCCCCCTCGCGGAGCCGGGCCCCGGGCAGGGCCAGCGCATCAAAGCGGTTGGGGTCAGACCGGCCGGCCCAGGCGATGCCCCGCAGCAGCAGGAGCCGAACATAGGGATCGTCGAAGGTCCAGGTAAAATGCCCGGGCACACAGCCAAAAACGCGGCCGTTGCCGGGTTCGCAAGTCCAGAACATGACTTGCGGCTGCGTCACCTCCGCACCCGGCTTGACGGGCTCGGCAGAACTGGCCAGCACGGTGTAAGCCGGCGCGCTGGGCGGGGGCGTGGCCGGCCAATAGGTCTCATCGGCCAACTCGATTTGGCGCGGCAGGCCCCGGCAAATCGGATGCCCGGGCTGCTTCAGCCGGAGCCGGACCGGGCCATGCCGATAAAACTCAAAGCCGCCGATTCCAGTCAGCGCGCCCACTTCGGCGGAGGGCCGGGGTTTGGTCCAGGTGGCGGAATGAATGACCACCAACCCTTTGCCGCGCGCGAGGTGTCGGCGGACCTGCTGCAGGCGCGGCGCATCCCAATCCAGATAACAGTACGCCACGAGAACATCCGCCGCCGCGAATTGTTCCGGGCGGGGCCACGCCTGGGCTTTAAGCACGCGAACGCCCGGCGCCTCGGGCGTTTCGGCGGGCGGCAAAGCCGTTTCGCCAAACAGGTTCACGGGGCCTTTGCCCCACGCCGCCGACCCTCCCAGCAGGCGCGCCCACCTTTCCTGCCACCGCGGGTAGTCGTGGGCCTCCGCGCCGTGGTCCTGCGCGCCGGCCAGCAGCAGAATGGTCATCGGGCCGGCGGGCGCCGCCGCGTTCGTGCTTTGCGCCTTCGCCAGGACGCGCTCGACTTCCATTCGGCTGCGCGGCGGCGGCGGCTGGACCGGTTCCGGCGGCGGCGCGGCCAGGGCGCACCCGGCCAGGCACAGCAGCCCCGCAAGGCCCCGGCGCGCGGGGGCTGCGGGGGATCGAAGCCACAAGGACACTGCCGTCAGTTCGGCTCCGGGGCGGCCCGGAGCACCGCCGAAAGATGTTCGAGGCTCCGGGCGGCCTGCGCCGGCGTCCCGCACTCAACCGAGAAAACAATATCGCGCGGGCATTTCCGGCGGACAATATCCACAATCCGCGCCCAATCGAGCACGCCTTCGCCGCAGGCGCAGCCGACGGGCGTTCCCGTCACCTTGCCGCGTTCGGCTTCCGCGTGCGACACGGAAATATCTTTCGCATGGAGATGCACCAGCCGCGGCGCCACCCGCTCCAGCCACGCATACACGTCGTGCCCGCAGAGATAGGCATTCCCGGTGTCGAAGTTGATGCCGATGGCAGGCGATTTGACGAGGTGATAGATGCGGTCCAGGCCGTCCGGGTGCCGGGAATACTGGGCGTGCGGCTCCAGGCCGATTTTGACGCCCCGCCGCTCGGCAACGAACGCCGCCTCCTGCAGCGTGTATTTGATCAGCACGAAGTCTTCCGCCTCCGTCGTCCAGGGCGCCTTGATGCCTTCGTCGGTGTTGACGACCGGGACGCCGATTTCCGCCGCGGCCCGGATGGCGAGCTTGAGGTATTCGCCATGCACCTCGGGGCGGCCCAGCGGCCCGTGCGATTGCAGGCCCGAGATCTTCAGCCCCGCCTGGTCGCACGCTTCCCGGATGCGCCAGGGATCATCAAACAGCGAAACCGTGTGGAAATACCCGGCTTCGCTCATCAGTTCCCGGCCCCAGTGGACCATGGGTTCGAAATAGGTGTAGCCCATCTCCGCCGCCTTCTGGACGGCCCACGTGAATGGTTTGTCCGAGCTGCGCGAGAATTCCGCGTTCAGTCCAATATGTATCTTGCTCATCTTCAGGTTTCTTTATGTTCGGGTTTTCAGGGGTGCGGCCCCGGCGCGGCTCAGAGCTTCCAGCCGTTGTACAACGGCCGGCGGAGCCGCCGGTTCGCCTCGCGATTGCCGATGAACTTCTCCTTCACCGGGTCCCACTTAAGCCGGGTCTCCAGCCGCGCCGCGATCTCGGCCAGGAGGCCCAAATACGACGCCACGTGCGTTGCGTCCACGTCCGAGATGGGATCCTGGCGGCTGCGAATGCAGTCCAGGAAATTCTGGCCGTGGTTGAGGTCTTTGAACGCCGCGCGGTCGCCGGTTTCCTTTTTGATCAACACGACATCCTCGCCGGGGCCGGTCACCGGGTACAGGTGCGTTTCGCCGGGGCGGAGCAGGACCCGCAGCAGCGATTGCGGCTCGGCGGAAATGCCGGCGCGGCTGACGTGCACCCATCCCTGGTCGCCGATGAACCGCGTGCCGGTCTGGAGCTCCCGCTCGCTGCTGCAGTCAGTGAAGCGCATCCGCAAGCCGCTGGCGAACGTGAAGGTGGCCTGCCACCGTTCGAGGTTGTCGGTGAAGCCCTGCTTGCGATAAACGCCCTGACACTGGATTTCACACGCCTCCCGCGCCAGCGCCGGGCAGCCCCAGTCGGCGATATCGAGATAATGCACGCCCCAGTTGCAAATAAAGCCGGCGCAGTAGTCCCAGATCAGATACCAGTCCGGCCAGGCAACGCGCCCGGGATTATAGGGCTGGGCCGGCGCCGGGCCGCGCCACATCTCCCAGTCGAAGCCGGCCGGCACCGGCTGCGGTTCGAGGGACCCGGCATATTTGGGCTGGTATTCCGGGCCGGGAGCGGCGACCTGGATCTCGCGCAGTTGGCCAAGGTAGCCGTTGCGGACCAGCGCGCAGGCCTGCCGGAACTTCCCCTGCGACCGCTGCCACGTGCCCGCCTGGAACACGCGCCGGTGCTTCCGCACGGCCCGGCGAATCTGCTGCCCCTGCTCGACCGATACGCCCAGGGGCTTCTCGCAATAAAGATCCTTGCCGGCCGCCGCCGCCGCCGTCGCCATCAGCGCGTGCCAATGGTCCTGCGCGGCGATCATCACCGCGTCAATATCCGGCCGGGCGATTAAGGAGCGGTAGTCGGCATACATCTCGCAGCCCCGGTCGCCGTAATGCGCATCCGCCAGCTCTTTGGCTTTTCGGCGCCGGTCCGCGTAAACGTCGCAAACCGCCACGACCCGGCAATCGTCCAGGCCCAGAAAGCTCTTCATATTGCCGACGCCCATTCCGCCGACGCCGATGCAGCCCAGCGCGATCCGGTTGCCGGCGCCGAACGCCGAGGCGGGAATGAAAGTGGGCAGGCTGAGTGCCGCGACGGCCGCCGCCGAACTTTTCAGAAAGTCGCGGCGGGTGAGGGCGGTGGGCTTCAAGGGAATGGTGGGGATGGATTTTTGCATGGGGTAGTGATGGGGATGCGGTGTCATGGGCCAGGCGGTTTACGGGGTCTGGGCGACGGCGCGGGTCGCGGCGCGGCCCAGCCGGTAATGGTGATGGATTTCCGCGGGCGGGAGCACCCGCGGGTAGATGGCGATTTCGTCAATGCGCCCCTCGAGCGTGGCCTCGAGGTCGCTCCGGCCCCCGAAGAAAACCTCCCGGGATGGGTCCGGCGCGGCCTCGCCCGTCAGCTCCGGATCGGGATTGCCGTCCAGGTAAACCGCCACCCGCCGGTCCTCCCGCACCAGCGCCACGTGGTGCCACGTTTTCGGAGCGATGACCGTGCGGCCCGTCAGCGGGCCATACGCCAGCGTGCCGGCGGCGCCGGCGGTTCCGTTGAGCGCAAGCGCCTCGCCGCCGCGCCCGTACAGGTAGCCCGTGACCGGCCGCGCGTCGTGGGGCAGGCCGTTCCAGAACCAGAACTCCACCGTGCTGTTCCGCCCCGGCGGCTTCAGCTTCGCGCGCAGCCGGCCGCCGGCGAAATGCGGGCAACGGTTAATCGCGTCCCGCCCGGAAAAAGCCGGCGACGGCGGCCCCTCCAGCCAGCGGACAACGCCCGGCTCATAGACGGCCGGCCAGCGCGCGCCGACGGCGTTCCGCGCGGCCGGCCCGCCGGGTTCCTCCAGCCGCCAGTAGGCCAGCGGTTTGCCCGCCCGCACCGCCTGCGCGTAGGCGCCGTCGGTGACCGTGAGCGGGCGGCGGGGCTGGCCGCTGACCTTTTCCAGCAGCCCCAGCAGCGCCGCCAAGATCTTGGGTTCGGCCTGGGGTTCCAGGCCGGCGGTGCGGCAGGCCCAGGTATTGTATCCGCCCAGCACATGCAGCTCGGGCGGAGGGATGTAGCCCTCCTCCGCGTTGGCCAGCTCGATGTTCATCGTCGGCTGGAGCGGGCTTTGGGCTTTGAGCTTCAGTCCGCTGAGCGCGAACACTTCGCAGGGCCAAATGGCGATGCCCAGCTCCCCGACGCGCAAGGCCTGCAAGGGCACGGCGCGGACCGGGTTCTCGTGCAGCCAGAGTTGCTCGCGCGCATAAACCTCCGGCAGCGACCGCGGCGGGCGTCCGTCGAGTTGGGCGGCCATCTCCCGCGCCCAGGCCAGCCGCTTCGCATCCGGCTGGCGCGTCGCCAGCCGCAGCGTTTTCTGGCGCATCGCCAGCGGAGCCCAGTCATGGAACACCATCTTCCGGTATGCCTCCGCCGCTATTTGCGCCAGCTCGCCCGCGTAAGCGTCCCGGGTGATCTCGCGCCGCGGCTGGCTGTAATCCATCCACTGCTGATCGCCGCTGGTGCCTTGCGACATGATGCCCACAAAGGCCGGGCCCGCTCCGTCCGCGCCGAGCAGCGTCCCCAGCTTTTCCGCAAACACTCCGTAATAGTCCGCCGAGAGCGCGGGGGCGCCAAAATAGTGCATCGAATAGTTCGCCAGCACGGCGAGGGGCCGTCCCGCGGGGGATTGCACCGCCAGCAGCGTCAACGCCGGGTCGGACGGCCCCGACGGCCCGATGGTGTCCGGGTTCTGGTGGCCGGGATGCATATTGGCGCGAACCGTCAGCTCGCCAAACGGATCGGGCAGCCGTTTGTCTGGGCGGCGAATCCACACCCGCGTGTGTGTATGCTCCGGCGCCGCCGCGACGGTCCAGCCGACGCGGGCCGGGGCGAGATTCGCCACCGCGCGCTGCAAACCGTCCACGATGCGGGGCAGCGCAAACGCCGGGTAATGCGGGTCGGCGTCGGTCCCCAGGCAGCGCATGAGCGACGGCGTGCTGTGTGTATGCACCGCCGAAAGCATGATGCGCTCCGCCGGGATGCCCGCAAGCTGCTGCGCGCGCGCCCGCACGGCGTCGGCGAACTCGACCGGGATCAGGCACGTATCCAACACCCCCAGCGCCACCCGCGCGCGCCCGTCATCCAGCACCAGCCAGCGCACATGCAGGCGGTCGTGAACCTGATCCGCCGTCTGGGTAAAGAAGCCGCCGTTGACAATCACCGGCAGATTCGTCGGCGTCACATCCACCGCGGCCGCACCCGCAAGAAAGACCCGCCCCCGGCCGGCCGGATGCGCCGGCTGCGGAAGCCCGCCCGGCGCGGCGCTGGCCGCCAGCGCAAGGAAAAGAACCAGCCCCGCAAAGTGCGGCCACTCCGCCCGCGCCCGGACCCGCCGTCCGGGGGTGCTCCCGCGTCCGCCGCTTGCGTTAAACTCCGGGCGTTTCATGGCGCGGCGGCCCGGCGGCGAACGGGATCGGAAGGATGCAGGTTCACGCCCCCTTTATAAAGCAATCGGGCCAAAGCGCAATTCCCAAACTCGGCGCCCGCCGCCGCCGCGGCCGGACGCCGCCGGCGGCGGGGCGGGGGGCGGCGGGAGCGGGCTTCCGGCGGCCGCGGTTGGCGGGCTTCGCCGCCGTGCCTCAACCCGCGCGCCGGGCGGCTTCCACCACCTTGCGCATGGCTTCCTCATGGCGCTCGAAGGAGTCCACCATCTTGAATTGGACCCGGGCGCGGTCCGCGCTGTGGCCCGGCCGATGCACCTTGAAGTAGCGGTCGCCCTCCAGGTGATCCGTCAGGAAACGGATGCCGATCTCGAAGGTGATGAGCCGGGCGCAGAAGACCAGGTGATCCTTTTCCACCGGGTTAAGGAACCCGCCCGCGGAGTCCAGGTAGCCGTTCACCAGGGCCGCGAACATGTCCAGCCGCATTTCAACCCGCGCCAGGTCGCGCTCGTCTTCCGCCGTCGGGCAGGTCGCGGTGCGGCACATATCGCCGAAATCATAAAGCACCAGCCCCGGCATCACGGTGTCCAGATCAATCACGCAGACGCCCTCGCCGGTGGCGTCATCCAGCAGGACGTTGTTCAGCTTGCAGTCGTTGTGCGTGACCCGCTCGGGAAGCAGGCCGCGCGCGTGCAGGCCGGCCAGCACGTCCACGATGGGCTCGCGGCGCAGGGCAAACTCGATATCCGCTTTCACGCCGGCGGCGCGGTTGCAGGGATCCCGCGCGAGGGCCCGGCACAGCGCGTCGAACCGGCTGCGGGTGTGGTGGAAGTTGGGAATGGTGTCGCGCAGGGGGGCGCGGGCAGGTCGGCGAGTTGTTGCTGGAACCGGCCGAAGGCCCGGGCGGCCTCGAACGCCTGCCGGGGCGTCTCGACCCAGTCGTAGCTCCGGGCCTGCTCAATAAAAAGATAACAGCGCCAGTGGTGGCCCTCGGCGTCGGCGTAAAAGCATTGGCCCGCGCGCGTCGGCACCAGGGTCAGCACCCGGCGGGAAACCGGGTCGGCGCCGGCGGCCTCCAATTGGCGCCGGATGTGGGCCGTGACGCGCGCCACGTTATCCATCAGCCCGGCCGGGTCTTGAAAGACGCGCGCGTTGAGGCGCTGGAACAGGTAGCGCATCGGGCGGCCGGACTGGTTAAACACCACCGCGTAAGTGTCGTTGATATGGCCGCTCCCGTAGGGGGCGGCTTCGCAAAAATCGCCGTAAATCTGGAATTGCCCGGCGACCGACGGCAGGTCGTGCTGGGGCGGGGAAGCGGACATGGAACCGGCTCAGCCCCAAAGGCGTTCCGGGTACTCGCCGGCGCGGACCAGCGCCCGGATGCTTTCCGTGACCACCGCGCGGTCTTCCCGGTAAGTGACGCCGAACCAGGCGCAGGGCGTCGGCAGCACCTTCACGCGCGCCCGGCCTTCCTGGATCAAGGCATTCACCGCCGTCGGCAGGTAGAACTCGGCTTTGAGATCCCCCTGATGCCGCGCCAAAAACTCCGCAAAGAGGCGTCGCAAGCCGTCCAGCAGCTCCGGCGTGAACCCCCAGCAATTCATCGAGACAATCTCGCGCCCGGTCAGCGGCCGGTAATGGCCGTCCGGCTCCCGGTTCCGGGCGCCGCCGGGCTGGCGTTCGATGGCGGTGAGCTCCTCCACCGACACGAGGTAACCCTCCGCGTCGGCCTGGCAAAGGCCGCGCGCCACCGTGCCGTGCTCCGAAAGCGTGCGGTCCAGTTGGAAGCCCACCATCGCGAACCGGTCGGACGCCGCCGGCCCCGGCGCCGCCAGGAACCGGGCGAGCACGCGAAACGACTCCGCCCCATAGAAATCATCCGCATTGATGACCGCAAACGGCCGGTCCAGCAGCGGCGCGGCGCACAGAACGGCATGGCCGGTGCCCCACGGTTTCTGGCGTCCGGGCGGCACGCCGAACCCGGGCGGCAGCATTTCAAGCTGCTGAAAAGCGTAATCCAGGCTGACGTGCCGGGCAAAACGGCGGCCGAAACGGTCCCGGAAGTCCTGCTCAATCTCCCGGCGGATCACAAAGATAAACTTGCCAAAACCGGCCCGCTGCGCGTCGAACACGGCATAATCCAGCACCGCCTCGCCGGCGGGACCGACAGGCTCAATTTGCTTCAAACCGCCATAACGGGAACCGATGCCGGCGGCTAAAACGACCAATGCAGGTGCGGTGCTCAAACTCGACCGCAGACGCTACCGTCCCCCCGGCGCGGTGCAAGCCCAAAAAGCGGCGGCGCGGCGTCAAAAACGCGCCCCGCCGTCCGCGCCCCCTCCCGGGAACCGGCCCGGGTCTGGCTTGCGCCGGGGCGCATAATGTGTTCCGCTGGGCGGCGGATATGGCTGCTGCAACCATCGGCAAACTCACTTTCGGCGCCGCCGCGTTCGAGGTCGTCATCAGCGACCTGCTCCAGGAACCGGTGGAGTGCATCGTCAACGCGGCCAACAGCGAACTCGTGCATGGCGGGGGAGTGGCGGCCGCCATCCGGCAAGCCGCCGGGAGCGAACTCGACCAGGAATGCCGGCAACGAATCCGCGCTCACGGCCGCATCCCCGTGGGAGAAGCCGTCGTGACGACCGCCGGCCGGCTGCCCTTTAAGGGCGTCATCCATGCCG
>ERZ1026792.2272-NODE-2272-length-10273-cov-5.256653_pt1 | contig 10273 bp, 5 predicted proteins | sample MGYA00520884_ERZ1026792 | MGnify/ENA primary metagenome ERZ1026792 (study PRJEB33270, sample SAMEA104284473) | anaerobic digester metagenome | biome: Anaerobic digester microbiome; feature: mesophilic sludge digester; material: Anaerobic digester biomass | place... | reverse complement strand
GATTGGTGACACCTTTGTATCAAATCTGGACTGGTTTCAGACCGATTTTGGAACTGGCTGATTCTCAACGAAATAGACCAGTTGGAAAGAGCCGCAGTGTAAGTGGAACGGAGCTATCTTCATAACAAAGTCAATTCTGAAAGAGGTCTTAACAAAGAAGGACAAAGTCTGATGACTGGTTTTTAATTGCATGTGAGAAGTGATCACTCAAATTCAATCCTGTATTGGAAAACAATTATTTCAGATACGGCTCAAGGTGTGATTTATCTTGAGCAAACAACTCTTGGTGAGATGCATCAGCAATTAGGTTATTGTAAGAGGTGGCTTCTTTCTTAGTGACTTTGTACTTTCGGGTAGTATACTCATTCGATTTGAGGTTAATCAATATTGCTATTGTCGGGGAGATCGGATAGTACAATTCAAGTTCTTCAGTAAGGTCATTTGTGCTGCTATGGTAAGTAGCTTTTGTATTTATAACTGGTTGATCTCCAGTTATAAACGGTACGTCAGAATTGTTTTGTAAAAGCAGCAAGGATGTATTGTTTAACTTATTACTTAAACCCATAGCCATGTTATGAGCAAATATGAACCTTAACACCGGCCATGATCGGCTTAGAGATTCTCCAAACTGCGGGATGTTAGCAGCTCTACTTAAATATGCTTCTTGAATATTCTTAGTGCGGAAATACTGTGTAGTTAGATAAAGATTAAACTCAACATTAGATTCACTATCTCCAAAGAAATCAGTTTTTTCTTCACTTAAACTATCAAGGAATCTAATAGAATTATTCTCAATTTTCGAATGATAGTCTTCTTCTACATTGATGTAAAGTGTCTCAAGATCGTGCGAAACTTCCTTGTTTTTAGATGCGATTCTAAGAAGAGCATCACGATCATGTATCAATACCGTGAATACGTTGAGGATTCTTATAGCATGTTCCTTGACTACGGGCTCCATTCCATTTATATACAACTGTTGTAATAAGTTCAGATCACTTTGGGTAATCTCATTAAGTCTGTAAAAATATTTCTGACAAGCGCACTTAAGAGGTCTTCTGTCCTTTATCTCATTATTCTTCAAACAGTATATCAAAGAACCATTATATGTCCAGTTCTGTAAATACCTGCGCCACACAAAATGCTGACTTTTTTTCCTTTCCATACTTCCTTCCCATACCATATCATAATGTTTAGAATAGAGTTTTTGTGACTTTTTTAACACCATCGATAAGTTCAAGAACCTCGCTTTCGATGGGTTCAACATTCTTATCATGATCACATTTATTTCTGATATCCCCCAACAACTGAATCCTCCTCCAATCTGGTGTATCAATTATGTTGTGTTGTTTAAGAGCTTCATTGAGATCAGAGATCGATAGGTGTTTCTTCTTTGGTAAACTAACATCGTGATTGATGCATACTTGCTTTAGATGTCTTTCTAATACAACACCAGCCATAGCTCCTGCGGCTCTATTGAATCTATTCTTGAGTAAGTATGAAGCTGCATCAAGTTCATCATCGAACATCTCAGCTTTCAAATGTAACCGGATGTCATACAAGGAACTCTCAAACCTATTTTTTAACCCTTTAATAATGGCTAGCTGCTGTTCAAAGTGCGGAATTGCGGCACTTGAATCAACAAGTACCTCACCTATTCCATTCGTAACTCCCAAACTTTGTAGACAATCTTCTATTCTGTAAGACTCATAACTGATATGTTTACGTCCTCTTGGCTTTTCATAGTATCGGATAAAATCATCTAGCCTATCAGGCAGAAGTTGCTTAACCAATAGTTTAGCCTCAGAATACCAAGATTGATACTCAGAAATAAAGTTTGGTAATTTACTCTTCGCATCCGTAAACTCTTTCTTTGATTTATACAAGCTCATGACATCTTTTTCTTCGAATTCATATAGCATACTTATCCGAAGATCATTTCCATACTTATACAGAGCTTCAATGTCCTTCTTATACTTCTCAATCGTGTAACTCATATCTGTCTCCTTATTTTCATTTTAACCTTAATTGCATCACCAGCGCCCCCTATCAACGAGATATCATCTCCCTGCAGGGAATCGACTACCTGGACCCGGTAATCTGCATATTGATTCTCAAATGTTGGTATCCATTCCAACTCATTGTTTTGCTCTTTTTTAAAGAACATTTTTCTATCCTCTTCTTTACCCTTCTGTATAAGTTAATTATAAAAGTTTTACTTATATTATCCTTTATTATTTGTCAAGATTTTTTAGCCAATTATTTTCAGATCTTCCAATTATAAAAAAGGTAATGTAACTTGCTGAGATTCAGCTCATTTTCCTTTATATTTAAGGATGTCTTGTCTTTTTAAATGACTAAAACAATCGAACAATACTTTAAATCGGAAAATCTTTGCAAAAAAAACCACTTGCCGAAGAAATGTATGTCTATTTACATAAACTAATCAGAAATTTCAAATGTATTCTTCTTGCTATAGGATGAATAGAAGATCATATACCTATTCTTAGTTTAACCCCAAAGAAATGAGTATGGTAGAAATTATTACAATATTTTAAGCAAATTCAAGTAAATTGTTTAGAGAACACAACAGATAGAATTTTATTGGCAAGATGATTATATGCTGCCTATTCTCTAAGCAAATCCAACAAAGAAAGTGTTAAAAATTGCACAGAACATCAGGAAGACCATCATCACAATATAACAACCAAAGAAGAATTTAATGCACTTTTGAAAAAGCATTGGGATCCCGATAAATTAAAAGAGAAGCAAATGATTTGAAAATAATAAAATGATTATTTCGTAGAGCTTACGCCACCGTCGCTATGATCGTGTCGCCCTTGGGGGCTTTTAGCAAAGGGTAAAGAGCAGAGTGCTTAGAGATTTTTAAATCTATTTTACGAGGGGCTTACGCCACCGTCGCTATGATTGTGACGCCCTTGGGGGCTTTAAAACCCTCTCAATTTTCTTAATCCTCTCAATTTTCTTAACCTTCTTAACATTCTTAACTCTCTCAACCATCTCAACTGTCTCAACCATTTAAACCCTCTCAAACTTTTTTTTACTCAGCAACTTATACTTTCCTGCTAAAAAAAAAGGGGGGCATCTCAATTACATTTTTTGCTTGACAGGTTGTCAACTCTATTTACAGGTGTATTGTAAACAAAATCTCCAAGAGGTATGAAAAAAATGGCAGAGAACATAACCCAACAGCTGGATGCATATATAACAAACAAGATAGCGCTTTCCAGAGCAATGGGTTACTTAAGTGACAGTTCAAAGAGTCATATTATTGAGATATTAGGTAAATCGGGTTCAGGTAAAAGCCATTTTGTTCAGCCCTTAATGGAAAGTGTGGCAGATAGATATGCCAGGCGGATATATTTTTCTCCGCATCCTCTTGTATTAAATCATTTTTCTGAACTTATTCAGGTGATTACAGATGTAACGGAAGAAGACCTGTATGGTTATTATCAGGAATTTCGGGAAAATATTAACTCGGTAAACAAATACGACTTTTTCTTTTATATTACAGAGCGTTTGAACGGGATGGAAATGTTTCATCCATTTCTATTGGTGATTGATGATAGTGATGTTTTGGATAATTATACGCGTGATTATTTACAATATTTGGTTCAATATTTACCGGATACGGGAATCCAGATAGTAGTTTTTACTCAAACGCGTTTATTTCCTTTTTCGGAATTGGATAATATTCCCACATTGGAAGTGGAGGAATGTCAGCGGATTTTACAATTAACTTTTCCGGAGAGGGATTTTGCCGGTAGCAGTGAGAGCGAAATATTTCAGAAAATAACTTCTGGGAATTTGATGATTATAGAAAAGGTCTTGAAGGAGATGAAAGCCCAAAAACCAAAGGGAAAGTTTAATTTAAGTCCCTATTTGGAAAAGACCTATGACGCAGAGCAGATATATTATGAAACGCTGGAAACACTCTCTTCCTCACAGCAAGAAATTCTCACTGCGATGTATGTATTGGATGGATTTGAAACGAATACATTAGCTAAAGTTTTGGACAATTCCAAGAATATAAAGAAGGATTTAACTGCCTTATATAATTCGGGTTTGATTTCTAATCCGGAAACGGGATTATGCATTCAAAAGAAGATGGCGTTTGCGGAATGGTTGAATAACAATTTGAATCAGTTCAAAGGCAATTTATTTAATCAGTTAATGGAATATCTGCAAAAGGATAAAAAGCATACCCAGATTTTGGTTTCGCTGCAGATGCTGAATAAAAAATACAATGCCGCTCTTTTTAGTAAAGTTATTTCCGAGCTTACTCAGATAAACGATTCCGAAAGTGTGTTAAGGTTAGAAGAATATGTTTTGGAGCACACAAAAAATCCCAAGGACAAATTAGTTAGCACTCAAAGAATTGCTGAAGCATATTCAGCACTGAATCAAAAAGATAAGGCGATAGATTATTTTCGGCAAGCATTGCATATTTGCACAGAAAACAATATTCCTGCCGAGCAAATAGTTTATAAACTTGCCAGCGATCTCTATGCTGTAAATTCTTCTGCTTTTGCTTTGGAAATCATAAAGCAGTATTCTCCGGCAACGATAGACCCCTATTGGAAGGTAAAAATTCTTCTTTTAAAAGCTGATATTCAAGCAGAAAGCGAAGCATTTAATGAGGCATTCAACACTTTAGATATTGCTAGCCATTCTTCCAACAGCATAACTAATCAACAACAAAGACACAGTGTTCAAGCTGAAGCTAAAAAAATACGCGGGAAAATACATTATTACATAAATGAATGGGAACAGGCAGAAGAGGTTTTCAACGAAGCTGAAACTCTTTATTCCCTTGCCAAAGACCACAGCGGATTAGCTGCTGTTTATAATAATTTGGGTGTTCTGTATATGTTTCAGGGTTTTTGGGAAAAGAGTGAAATTTATTTCCTGAAAAGTTTAGCGCTGGAAAAGCAGTATTTTAACCTAAATGGTATTTCGGTATGCTATAATAATTTAGGCGGTTTAATGGATGATAAAGGTGATCCGGCAAAATCACTTTACTATCTGGAAGAAGCACTAAAAATACAGAAACTTCTGGCTGAGCCCTATAATATTACTAATATTTATAATAACATTGGTGTTACTTTAATGGACCATTGTGATTATGACCGGGCTGAAGATGCTTTAAAAAAGTCATTAGATATAGCTAATGAGTTTGGTTTTCAGCGTAATACGATTGCTTCGTTGAATAATCTTGGTGGTTTATATTTTAAAAAAGGTGACTGGGCAGAATCCATTTCTTACTATGAAAAAGCCATTAAGCTCTCACAGGAAAGCGGTTTTAATGAAGGACTCTTACGCAGTTTTAATAACTTGGGTGAGGTTTATGAAAAACAGGATGAACTGAACCTGGCTTACGATCTATATATTAAAGGTCTGGAATTGCTACCTGCTGTATCCGATGATTATATTAAAGCAGAACTTTATGGCAATCTGGGAAGCGTTTTTACCAAACTGCATAAATTTAAAGATGCTTACCGTTATCTGGTTGAGAGCTTGGATTTCTTTAAGAACATAGCTGCCCGTGATAAAATCATTGAGGGCTATCTGAAACAGGCATATTACTTTATTTTAACTCGCAATATTGAAAGTGCCGATTATTATCTTTCTGAAGCACAAAAACTGGCTATGGAACAACATCTGCCTTTTGAAATAGGGCGTTCTTTATATATGCGTGCTTTGTTAGAAAGAAAAAATCCGCAAGCGGCAATGGACTATCTGAATGAGGCAATTCGTCATTTTGTAGAAGCTGGTAGTAACTATGAGCTTTCCTTAGCCAATTATGAACTTGCCGGTGTGCTTTTAGATATGGAAGAATGGGAACAGGCATTGGAGATTTTGAAAAATAACCGCAAGATAATTGAAAAATACGGCTCCATTAAGTTACTGGAACAAAACGACATCCTGATGCAAAAAATTTCCAGGGAGTATTCTTCCCAACTGGAAGAAGCTAAATTTGAAGAAAACCTGCTGAATCAGTTTTATGAAATTACCCAAAACCTGAATACAATAACCGACTTGGATGTGTTGATTGAACAATCTCTTACCAGTTTAGTGGAGATTGCTAATGCTGATGGCGGAATGCTTTTATTGCATCCGAATCCGAGTTTGCCGGATGCCTGGGAATATAGAATTTATCATAATTTTTCTCCTGACGATAAATACCACGACCAGTTTCAGAATATTTGTTATGAAGTGTATCAGAATAATAAGCTGGAAAACATTAAACAGCCACATTTTGCTCCCAGTTATAATAATATTTTAGCTTTGCCTCTTTCCATTCGCAAAAATACTTTGGGAGTAGTTTTGCTCTTTTGTAAAAGCGGTTCCAAATATTTTTCCGAACGGATTATCAACTTGCTTTCTGCTTTAGCAAATCAAATTATCGTTATTATAGAAAACATCCTCAGCGCTAACCTGGAAAAAAGCCACAATATTATTCGGGAACAGCTTAGCTCTAATAACCTTTATGCTAATATCATCGGAAAAAGCCCTGAGATGATGAAGATTTTTGACATTATTGAAAAGGTGAAAGATACTCCTACTACAGTACTATTAGAAGGTCCCAGTGGAACAGGTAAAGAATTGATTGCTAGGGCATTACATTATAGCAGTAATAGAAGAAATAAAGCATTTGTAGCTCAATATTGCGGTGCCTTACCGGAGACCTTATTAGAAAGTGAACTTTTCGGTCATGTGAAAGGTTCTTTTACAGGCGCTGCTTATGATAAAAAGGGATTATTTGAAGTAGCTGATGGGGGAACATTTTTTCTGGATGAAATTGCTGATATCAGTCAATCCACTCAATCTAAACTGCTGCGTTTTCTGCAGGAAGGTGAAATAAAAAGAGTGGGAGCTACTAAAACAGAAAAAGTTGATGTCCGGGTTGTATGTGCTACAAATACACCTTTGATGGAAAAAGTTAAAAGCGGGGAATTTCGTTTAGACCTCTATTATCGTTTAAATGTTATCAGAATTGATGTTCCACCGCTGAAAAACAGAACCGGTGATATACCTCTTTTGGCAATACATTTTCTGGATAAATACAATAAAAAGATGAATAAAAATGTGCCTGGCTTTACTGCAGAAGCAATGAAGGTTTTGGAACAATATGACTGGCCTGGAAATGTTCGCCAGTTAGAAAATGAAATTGAAAGAGCAGTAACTCTTGCTGAACCGAATACTTTTATTAAACCGAATGATTTTAGCGAAGAAGTTTACCGCCATACTGAATATAGTAAAACTATAGCTATGCTTTCAGGAAAGAAAAACTTAAAAGATGCCATTGAAGAACTGGAACGCAAATTGATATCCCAATCCCTGGAAAAATTTCAATGGAATCAAACTCAGGCAGCTAAAGAATTAGGGCTTTCGCGTCAGGGCTTAATTAAAAAGATGCAGCGTTATAATCTTTACCGGGAAGAGGATTAGCAAACAGGACAAAGAGTGGAAAACACAAAACAAGCAATAAACACTGAGAATACTAACAATAACTTGCCTTCGGAGCAATTGGAATTTGTAGCTATAGATATTGAGACCACGGGCTTAAATTCGGAATGGGATGAAATTATTCAGATAGCTGCTATTCGCTTTAAGGGTGATGAAGTTATTAATCAATTTGTCAGTTTAGTAAAACCCAAAGGGAAAGTACCCAAGTTTATTGAGCATTTAACTCATATATCGCCGCAGGAACTGAAAACGGCACCTCCGATAAAAGAGGTGCTGCAGGATTTCAGTAATTTTATTGGCAATACCATTCTGGTGGGTCATAATATTGGTTTTGATCTAAATTTTCTCAATCAATTTATAGTGGAAAACGGAGGTTTTCCAATAAACAATATGCATTGGGATACAGCAGAAATAGGGCGTATTTATTTACCTTTTACAAGTGACCATAAATTGAGCACGTTAAGTTCTTATTTCGGAATTGAACTAATGAATGCTCACCGTGCAGATGCAGATGCTTTAGCCACAGGAAAACTCTTTAATGCCTTGACTAATTATATTTTAAATCACTATGGTTATATGCTTAATGCCCGGTTAATGGATTTAGGAGTGCAGGCAAATTTGAAAAGCGGATTGAATGAATATCTCAAATGGATTGTGAAACAACAGCGTTCATCTGCTCTTTCCGGTAAAAAATTTGTTCCTGTAGTAAATGAACTGAATAATGTTATTGAACATATTGCTTCGGGTTCTATAAAAAGTATTCCTGAGGTCTTTGTAGAAGATGGAATTTTTGCCTCCAGATTTCCCAATTTTGAATTTCGTTCCGGTCAAATGAAAATGGCAGAACAGGTTGCCGATACTTTTGCTAAACAGGATTTTTTAGTTGTAGAAGCCGGAACCGGAGTGGGAAAGTCCTTTGCCTATCTTGTTCCAGCAATTGATTTCAGTAACCGGAATAAGAGCAAAGTAATTGTTTCCACCAATACTAAAAATCTGCAGGAACAGCTTTTCTTCAAGGATTTACCGCAACTGAAAAAAATATTGCCGCTGCCTTTCAAAGCCGTATTAGTTAAAGGTAGAGAAAATTATATCTGTGAAAGAAGATGGCAGGAACTTTTACAGGAACAAACAAGAGGCATAACTACTTACGATGCCTATGGCTTGCTGCATCTTTTGGTGTGGAAGGAACATACTAATACAGGGGATGTTTCCGAAAATTCTTCTTTTGATAAAAACCACTTTGGAGTTTTATGGCATAAGATATGTTCCGATCGTTATCTATGTGGAGGAAGAAAATGTCCCTTCTTCCATAGCTGTTATGTAATGAGATTACGCAAAAATATAGAGACAGCATCTATTGTAGTTGCCAATCATTCATTGCTTCTGGCAGATGCTCAAATGGATAATTCTACTTTAGGTGAATATCAATATCTGGTAATTGATGAAGCACATAATCTGATGTCTGCTGCTTCTAAAAATCTGGGTTTTACTTTAAGCTATGTTGACCTTAACAGTTTATTTAATCAGCTTGTGCATACTTCAAAGAAATATTCAGGGGGCTTTCTTGCTCAAATTATTCAGGCAATGCAGAAAAGTATTTTAACCACGGAACCCAAAACGCATATTGAAACCCTTTGTACTAAACTGACAATGGAAATTGACAGTCAGAGACAGGTGCTGACAAAACTCTTTAGTTTGGCAGAAGATCGCTGTTTAGAAGCAAAAAGCTATAATAAATTACGGATAAAAGATACCAATGCTTTTGAAGATATTTATGCCCTTCTTAAGGAGTTATCTCTTGCTTTCCAAGATATTTTAAAAGACCTTACTGCTATGGATAATGTTTTCAGCACCTTAAACAGTAACCAAATAAAGGATTTGGATGTCCTGAAAGATAATTTGAACGGTTATTTATCCCGCTATATGGAAACAGAGGGTAAAATTTTACAACTGCTGAATCCCGATTTGGATAATTATGCTTTATGGATTGAAAACGATCCCAATTCGGAACGCAATGTTCCTATCAGCACTTTTTGTTATGCACCTGTAGAAGTAGCGGAACATCTTAACCGTTTGCTTTATCAAAATATCCCCTGTTTAATTTTCACTTCTGCTACTTTATCTATCAGGGGTTCATTCAAGTTTTTCCTGAATCAATCGGGCTTAAGTTTAGTAACGGAAAAGAATGTTAGGCAGAGCATTGTGGAATCACCTTTTGATTATGATAAGCAGTCCTTATTGTTAATCGGTAGTTTTCTTCCGGAGCATAAAGATAAGTTCTTCCAAAGTCAGGCATTGGGATGTTTGGAACAGATATTAACTACAACCAATGTAGGCACAATGGCACTTTTTACTTCCTATAAGGATTTGGATGCTGTTTACGACCATCTTGGTGATACCCTTTTTCATCTCAATCGTCCTTTTTTTGCTCAGGGGAGAGGTGTTAGCCGAAATTCCCTTCTGGATGAATTTAAAAAGAGCAAAAATGCTGTTTTACTGGGAACTTCTTCTTTTTGGGAAGGAGTGGATATTCAAGGTGATTCCCTTTCTCTTTTGATTTTATACAAAATTCCTTTTCAAGTTCCTTCCGAGCCATTGGTAGAAGCACTTATAGATAAACTGGAACGGGAAAATAAGGATTCCTTTATGCATCTTATGTTGCCAAATGCTTTATTACGTTTAAGACAGGGTTTTGGACGCCTTATTAGAAGCAAAACAGACAGGGGAGTAGTGCTTATTATGGATTCCCGTGTTTCCAGAAAAAAATATGGTATCTACTTCAAAC
>ERZ1026792.2271-NODE-2271-length-10274-cov-7.506258_pt1 | contig 10274 bp, 13 predicted proteins | sample MGYA00520884_ERZ1026792 | MGnify/ENA primary metagenome ERZ1026792 (study PRJEB33270, sample SAMEA104284473) | anaerobic digester metagenome | biome: Anaerobic digester microbiome; feature: mesophilic sludge digester; material: Anaerobic digester biomass... | reverse complement strand
TTGGAGGAGGTATAAAACTATTAGGATTAATTTCGTAAACTATCTTCAAACTATAAAATGTATGATATAGGATAGTGTAAGGATTAAAGATTTTGTCTGCAAATAACTTTTTAGCAGGTTCTAATTGCAGGAAAATTGAACCGCCCTGAAAACTTTCCATATTTTCAAACATCAATATTTTTAAAATTTCTGATGTTATACCAAATGGTATGTTAGAAACAACCTTAAACGAAAAATTAGGAATTTTATAATTTCTGAAATCACATCCAAAAACTTGAATGTTTTGAGTTTGTTTAAATTTGTGTTTTAGATGCGTTATTAACTCAAAATCATTCTCAATCGCAATGACTAATTTTGCTTTTTGTAGTAGATGTACAGTTAGAAATCCTTTTCCTGCACCAATATCTAAGACCGTATCGTTTTGATTAATTCTTGATTGTTTAATTGCATCTTCAATTAGCACTTTGTCAATTGTAAAGTGCTGACCCGTATATCTTACAGGCAATCTATTTTTATTCATTATGACTTCTTACAGATGAATACTTGAATTCAAATTGTCAAGTTTCACAAGGTTGTTTATGATAACTTGTATTAATTATTTTCAAAGATAAAACTTTATTTTTAAATTCATCAGGTTTTTGTAAAAATATTTCAGGTTTAATTTCAAACCATTTTTCAATAGCATCAAAAGGCGTTTTCACATTAAGCTCTTTTCTCAAACTACCGTGCCTTCTATAAAGAATGTAATACATCAAAAACTTTAATAGTTCTTCTTGCATTTCATCCTTATTATTATATTCATTTATCTTAATTGTTTTATTTTTTATAATTCCATTTACTCTTTCAACCATTCCATTTGTTTTAGGAGTTGCAGGTTTTGTAAGCCTGTGTTCAATATTATTCTCATTACATACAACATCTAATTTAGATGGCTTTTGACAATAATGTCCAGTTTTAGATTTTATTAATTTGTTAGTAAATTCAAGACCGTTATCAGTAAGAACATGCGAAATTTTAAACGGAAAAAATGCTAAACATTTGTTCATAAAATCCTCAGCATTTTCAGATGTCTTAGCGTCATATACTTCATAATACATAGTTCTTGTGGCCCTGTCTATTGCAACAAAAAGATAGAATTTTATGCCATCAAATTTGGGCATATAAGTTACATCAATATGCAAATATCCAGGTTCATATTCTTTAAATTTTTTGGCTTTGTCTTTTTCTTTCTCCGGTACTTTATTTATTTTCTCAAGAACAAAAGTTCTGTAAACAACACTTCTTGTAATACTAGGATTAGTTATCATAACCATATCCAGTATTTCATCTAAAGACAGCCATGTAGATCGTCTTATTGTGGAAATAAGTGTTTTTTCAAAGTCATTCAAGGCATAATGGATTGTATGCGGTCTTGAACTTTTGTCTTCAAAATTTTCCCTGTTTTTCCATTTGCTAACCGTTGGTTCTGATATGTTATACTTATTTGCAAGTTCTAAATTTGTTAAATTACTCTTGCTAATTTCTAAACGAACGTGTACATTTGTACTTGCGTTTGAGTGATACTCTTGCTTCATGTTTTTGTTTTTTAGAAAATACAAAATTAAGCAAGTTATCATTTATAATGCTACTTCCCCCTTCCTTTGCTTCGTTCCGCTGCGCTCCACTTCGCAAAGGAAGGGGGAAGTTTATCCATTAACAACGTGGTGAAACTTTACACAAATCGTAGCGATGTGAAAGACAGTATTACCTGACAGAGCAACTATGACAAAGCAATGCCTTCATTAAAAATGACGACACACTAAAACATAGACTGTTTGTCTTGCCAAAAAGATTATGGGAAATTTATTTGGGACTGTCTATCACTTAGATAGTCGTCCAAGGTCTGCTGTAATACATAATGAAAAAAATCTAAATAATTGACTGCAAAATTAGTAACTTTGCTCCAATTTACAATAAGAAGATGAAAAAAATAAAAGCCGAACGCACAACACGCGGTATAGTTAATTGCCGGTTCAGTGCGTATTCGAGCAGCACAGCTCGTATCAAAAGTAGTTGTAACTTGACAGGAAAGTGCTTCGAAATCGGCAACTAACCATACCGCCATCCGTTATGCACCATAATCTAGAAATAACCATGAGAACAAACCTTACTTTTCTAGCTCTTGCCTTTATGATTTTATCCTGTGGACATAATCCTCCAAAAAGGGATAATAATGACTCTGAACCTACAACTCTGCAATTGGACAGTATCATCGCCGATACAAGTAAAATATTAGTAGTAGGATTGCCAATCTACTTTGATAGTACTGATTTCTTAATTCATCCGATTGGATTTAAGAATCTTAATGACAGAAATTCAAAGCTAATGCTTTCAAGATATTCCGGTGGTGGATATTCTGATATTGAGCTTTATGTTGGCAGAAACCGAGAAGATTCTTATACAGGCAATATTACTAATCTCATATTTGAGAATCTTGAAACAAGAGTTCAACATTTATTGACGGAGCAAGCTCTTAATATAAACAGTATTAATTATTTAAGAGATATTGCAAGAGTTACAAAAAGACATTACCTTTTGTACACAGGAATAGATCAGGATGTTAACCATGATGGATCTTTGGACAGAAGAGACCATAATTCTCTTTTTATAAGCAAATTTGATGGTACAGACTTTAATAGAATCACTAAAGCTAATGAAGAGTACTTTGATGGAGAACTTATAACAAGAGATTTAAAATATTACTTCAGGACAATAGAAGAAAAAGAAATAATTGGATCAAAGGATAAGGCAAATTATTTCCATTACTATTTCATTGACTTTTCAAAAGATCCATGTTTAATGGTTGAGTATAATCCCCTAAGTCTAATAATCAAGTAATTACGGTGCATAACAGGTCGGTATATGTCATTGGCGCCCCGCACCGCGAGAATCTTCTGGCTAAAGAGGACCGTTAAGTGGTCAGCGGTGCGGCCTGCCCCGGCTCCCGCCGGGGACCCCCTCCTGGTGTCACGGTTTTTGCCAACGCGACAATAAACAAATCAACATCATAACTCTGCTCCGCACCACGAGTGCAAAAACACGCGCCACCGCGACTCTGCGCCAACGCCACATACCGCCGAACGTTGTGCGTCAGCTTAAAAGACAAGACCCCGATAATGGAAATACCACCTTAATATAAAAGAATTGATTATGAAGGGTGGAACTTTTCAGGAACAACTTTCAGCATTTCAAAAAAACAATCTTCCCATTGACTTGGAGATAGATTCACGATTTTTAAGTTCAAATTAATTCCAAGTTTTTCGGAAATTTCATTAACCTGACTTTTTCTGAATATTAATTTTAAAGCCGTTCTGACAGGTAAATTAGGTTTTTGTAACAGAAAAGATAGAAAATTTAAATATTTGACTTTCTGATTAAAATCAATATGTAAAGGTTTTCGTTCAATTTTAAGAAAAGCAGACTTAACAGTTGGAGGAGGTATAAAACTATTAGGATTAATTTCGTAAACTATCTTCAAACTATAAAATGTATGATATAGGATAGTGTAAGGATTAAAGATTTTGTCTGCAAATAACTTTTTAGCAGGTTCTAATTGAAGGAAGATTGACCCGCCCTGAAAACTTTCCATATTTTCAAACATCAATATTTTTAAAATTTCTGATGTTATACCAAATGGTATGTTTGAAACAACCTTAAACGAAAATTTTGGAATTTTATAATTTCTGAAATCACATCCAAAAATTTGAATGTTTTGAGTTTGTTTAAATTTGTGTTTTAAATGCGTTATTAACTCAAAATCATTCTCAATCGCAATGACTAATTTAGCCTTTTGTTGTAGATGTACAGTTAGAAATCCTTTTCCTGCACCAATATCTAAGACCGTATCGTTTTGATTAATTCTTGATTGTTTTATTGCATCTTCAATTAGCACTTTGTCAATTGTAAAGTGCTGACCCGTAAATCTTACAGGCAATTTATTTTTATTCATTATGACTTCTTACAGGTGAATACTTGAATTCAAATCGTAGCGATGTGAAAGACAGTAATTGAATGCAAAATTAGTAACTTTGCTTCAATTTACAATAAGAAAATGAAATAAATAAAAGCCGAACGCACAACAAAGTGTATATGCCATAAGGGTTTCAGTAGGTATTCGAGCGTTGTAGCCCGCTCAAAGTTTCGTGTCGGTGGACAGGAAACTGCCCCGCAATCCCTTACGGCACATACACTCGTCCGTTGTAGGCAATGGCAAGGCAATACCGTGCGAAACGACAAGACAAGTAAATATTGGATTTACGAACAATGGCAAGACCTGTTAAGCCGTAAGAGCAGGACGAAAAAATGTAAGAATGAGAAAATTTGATTTAAAAATGTCTTACCTCATTGTAAAAATTGTTATAATACTTTCAATATTTTGCAATATTGTGTCGTGTAGTACGGAAGACAGGCGTATAAAGAACGCATTAAAAGAGTATGCTTTGCAAGAAGGAACAAAATATAAGTTGGACAGATATCAAATAAGCGAGACAATTCTAAAATCCAATCTTGAAGATTCTATTAGAAAACATAACACTTCAATCGAAGTACAAAAGCAAATAATGAGTACAGATAGCCTTTTGTTGAACAATTATATTGCTCAAAGAGAACAATGTAAGAAGCAACAAAAAGATGCTCCTTATTATTTGGCTTCTTCATATAACAGCCTTATTAGAGATTGGCAAAGAATGGCTGATGAACAGGAAGAAAAGTTAAGTGAAAGACAATCAAAAATAGATGATTTTAATGCAGATATTGAAAAATGGAAATCTTTAATTTCATATACAGAAACCCCTATTGTCTATTATGTGATAAAAGCCTTTTATACTTTAGACGGCAAATATTGTGAAAAGACAATTTTATTAAACACAGAATATAAACCATTATAATTAAACATAGTATGAAAAAATTAGTTTGTATATTATTAGTTGTATTGTTAGCTGTAAGTTGTTCTGGGCCATTGAACAAACCAATTGTTGAGCCATTGACTGTAGATGAATTACGCTCTGTTACAAAAAAAGATACAGCATTTATTGAATTTTATGAAGAAGTTCAAGATTTAAGAAAATCATTTTTTTCTAATGAAATGAATCAAGTCAAGTATGGCGACATTACATACAAACAATTACGGAAATTTATAGATTATCAGGGCGATACAACATTCACAAAGCCTATTATAGAAAAGGCAAAAGCAGAATGGATAGAAAAGTTTGGTGGTTATCAACAAAAACTTGATTCTATATCAGATTATTGGACAAAATATTTGGAAGAAAACTCACTTAATAGTTATGTTAATATTGAATTTAATCATTTGTACAAAGAATATTATTCATATTCTCGCGATGTTCGTAATGTGTATCTTGCTTTGAAACTCACACCTTTACAAGGAACAATCCAACAAATAAGTTTCACATATAAGGTAAAAAGCAAACTGAAATCTGACGAAAGAGAGAGTATTTATTCAAGTATTTTGGACGACAATAGAGGTTCTTGTATCACAACTTCCCCTTTTTCAAAAGCAGTAGTTCGTAATTGGGAAGTCGGGTACGCTCTCGAAAAAACGCTTAAATATATGAGCTCTGATGAATTTAAACGTGATTACGACATAACTTTTGAAATAACAAAAATCAGAGTAAATGATACAAATATTTCAGAAGATGATTTATTGATTCCTGAAGTTGTTAAGGATTACTTGAAATATCCTTATTTATACGAAGATGATGTAGTAAAACAATTCATAGACAAAGATTATATCTCTGAATGGGAATTTTATCGCAATGCTATAAACGAAACCATGAAAAAGAAAGACGAAAAGGTCTTCAATTTTATGCAAGATGTTTATAAATATGAAGATGATTAAAATAGTTGGCTACAAGCCACTGCCTACAACAAGCGGTTTGGCGCAAGACGGGGTGTTTGCCCGCAAAAAATCCTGTCGGATTTTTCAGCGTTCGCGCCCGCGCGAACATTTGTGAATCCCCGCCCTGCCGCCAAGCCGCCGGACGTTAGCAAGCATTTAAATTGACTTTACAAGCTTGCTTTTACATTTAGGGCAAATTGTTTCTTCATTAGTTCCTTCGTATCCTGTGCAATGAGGATTTGAACAGCAATTATGAAATTCTTTTGCATTTAAAAACCTCAATCTATCTTGGTCTTTTTGCATCATTGGAATTGTTCTACTTGATTTTAAGGATTCAAGGTAGGTTCTTTCCTGTTGTTCTTGTTCTGTAAGTTTCATATAAGTAAGTATTTGATTTTAAATAAAAACGCTTGCTAACCGCAAATATAATTAATGGCTACGGTAGTGCAAAATTGATAGTTTTGTGCGGATACACGCCACTAATCATATTTGCATACCGTTATGCTCATTTCTTTGCCTCCTATATTTCAGTCGTTACCGCACAATGATTGCAATGTATCGCTCTTGTTTCATATGTCTTATTACTTCCGCAACATGGACAGGCTGTACCATCCATCTCATCCTTTCCCATGACCGCTTCCAAAACCGTGTCAATAGCTATCCCGAGTTCTCCCGGTGACTCCTGCGGTATCTCTGCACCCCTGCGCCACTTATTGTGACGTTCTAAGATTTCCATCGCTTCTTTAAGTTCCATTTATTTGCCTCCTAAATCGTTTTTAAGCCACTTTAATTTCCTGCCGATAACTTCATCGACTTTTAACTGAAAGTCCCAAATTAGGGCCGTGGTGAAGCCGTATGGCCAATTAACCACATTCCGGACGGTTCCCTTTGATTTTTTCGGCGTTAATAATTACATTTTTCGGGATCCCGGTTTTCCGGTAGCGGTCCAGGATCCACCCGATCGTGCCGGGCAGTCCTGGTTCCCGCTCTTTAAATTCAATTTTTGGCGCTTTTCTCGTAGTAGCCATAACCATCTTTGATTTTGTATTCATATCCAAACCGTTTTGGATCATCCGCCCGAAGCTCCCGCAACCTGCGCTGGATATTACCGTCAAGTGGGTAGTATGGAAGCGTTATACTCCTGACTCTATTAATGAAAGTTCTAATCGTAAAAATCGGCTTCATGTCATCAAACGCCATTGTGGCGGCTGATCTGACTGATATTTCTCCTTTTTTCATTGTTAAAATAAAGTTGTTTTTGGTATTTCTTCGTACGATAGGAAAACCCGGTCGGCCTTGTATTCCTCTTTGACCTTCGCCCGGTAGTCTGCAATGTCGTCGGCCTGATCATCCGGGTAAATGACCTTAGTGACCTCCCCGACCGGTAGCGGAATAATGACCGTAATTTTCAGTATCCGATAACTCATAATTTTGCGAGAATTTCACGTTTAATTTTTACGGCTTCTGCGATCCGGGCTTTCAGCAGTTCTATATCCACGGGGTCGGCGTCAACGGTCAGGGCCACAAGTCGGTATTCTGGTTCTATCTCCGGGAAGTAGCTTACAAAGTCCCATTCTTTCAACCCCGTTACGGCCATGCACATTTGCACCTGCCAATAATATTCCGGGCGCTCGGCTTTGAACTGATCCACGGTTTTTATCATCATATTTTGAACATGGTGAACCGGGTTCATGGGGCATTTTATCTCCAGCCCCTTCCTATTTGGAAGCATCCTGTTTTCGGTGTCAAATTCCACGACCAAACCATCTGGGGATGCTCCGGCCTCGTCACACCACGGGGCCACGATAAACGGCTGCTCTGATACCGCCACACCTTCGCTATTCGAATAGGCCCGCTTAGCGTAGGGCTCCAAATCTGTTCCCCGTTGCATGGCATAGGTGGTGATATCAGGCATTGTGGCGCCTAATTCTTCGGCTACCTTCTCCAAAATGTAGGTTTCTCCTGTCTTTCCGAGTCCTTTTGCCCCCATCAGCTTGTGGATTTCGGAGGCGGTAAATTTACCCCGCCTCTGTTCCTTCCATTCTTCTGTGCGCTGGTCAATCATAATTCAATATCAATTATTTTAAATGTCATTGACGTATCCGTTCTGCTCATATCGTCACTTATTGTTAAACTCATATTTTTTGGAATAGCATTCATCCCCATGATTTCAATTAGTTTTTTAATTAAAGAAATGTTCCCAATCCGGAAACTTGTTGCTCCTTTGTAAAGTTTTAACGAATACCCTCTTTTGCTAAATACAAAGAATACCTCTCCCGTGATGTTATTAACTGCAAAATTCAAATAAGTTAACCCTCTGCTAATAACCTCGTTAGTTAACTCTCTGCTAAAGCTTAAATTGGCCTCAGTTTCACTTGATGACGTGATTCTTATTTTATTTGCGGCTATTCTGTTATACCCGCCTTTTATCCTCATTGTTGATAAATCAATGATTTCAACCGGATTTTCTACATTGTAGTTCATAATTGCGCTTGTTTTAAATTGGTTATTAAATTTTTTATTTTGTTTTTCCGTTTGCCCTTCTCACCGTTACCGGCTCGTCGTCTGCAAAGGCGGCTTCTATCGGGTCGTTATCGACGTATTCCACTGCCCCGGATTCCACGTCACGGACTACACCCTGATCGTATTTAACGGCGTTTTGCATTTCAATGGAGAGAATCCCCCACCGGCTGATTAGGCTTTTAAGCACGGTTTTTCTCGCCATACTCTCGAAGTCATCCTTCCATAACCCGAAACCCTTTTTGTAGGTCTGAGAGTAGCGTTTCCCGTGGCGTTCGATCTTCTCAATCGGCCAGTATTCCATTTTCTCAAAGCCGTTAACAAGCCTGAAATAAGCGATGTACCCGACTATCTTATCGGATTTCTTCCCGGAGAAATCAAAGGTGTATTCGCCCGTCACCCGGTTTTCTCCGGTCATTTCACCCTCATATACCTCCGTAACATTGATAGTCTGATACTGCCCGGAGCGCATGGCAAGCTGGATAAGCCCCTTATACATGATTTGAAATGATGCCTGATTCCCGAACGGCACCACGGCGGCAAAGCCCAGGTTTGGATCAAGGGGAAGATTAAGGGAGGCGGCCACGACGGCGGCAGATACTACCGTCATTGGGTCGCACTTCGATAGGGCGGAGGAATTGTTGACCATTACGGCCAGATTCGCGGTAAACCCCGCTGCCCGTTCTTTGAGAATTTCCTCAAATTTTGCCTTTACATTGGATTGTGACAGGAGGCTTTTTACTGTTGCTGGTGTGTTCATAATTAAATAATTTTATTTTGGGTAAATCATAATTGCATACTTGCCGAGTAATCTTTTATCCCCAATTATTTTAAACCCGCATACATCTCCATTCATCTCTACACCGCCTCCACCTATTAAAACATAATCATCTGGGTTAGTAGGGGGCTTTTTTGTTCTGTATTTTTCAACTACAGAATCATACACATTGTCTGCAAGGTCTTTACTGTAAGGCTTAACAAGTCTATACTTTCCCTCATCCTCTTTTATCAACACACCAAGTTCAACACACATTGGTAATACTGTTCTGCTGATGTGGTAATAATCTTCAAGTTTCTTAAATGATACTTTTCTGCCAAAGTTGTAAAACATTGCAATCTCGTTTAGTGCGCCTTCAAAGCCTTCGTAATTGCGCGGTTTTCCTTTTTTCATAATTAAATAATTTTTGATTGAGTTAAATAATATTTATCCATCAGGGCAAAATTTTACCCTTCTAAGTTTTTGTCATATCCCCAATTGGCGGGGTAACTCCGATCTGGTTCCCTGCGCGTGTCAATGACCACGGCCACGGTCAGGGCGGCCAACGTCATAAATCCGATCAGGGAAAGGAATAACATGATCAGATACGCCCATGTAAAACGGGCAATGTAATACCCCAATACCGTGCCGATGGTCGCGCCAATGATAACGGCGATTACTGCGATTGTTTTCTCTCTTTTGTTCATGGTGGTAAATTTTTATGGTTAATCGAAAATTGATTCTTCTTGCATCCATCTTTCAAAATCTTTGGAACTGTTTCCCCTGAACTTTTCTGCCACATACCGGCAGGCGTCATAAAATGCCTTGTACTCGCTGGGGTGTTTTGCCCCTGCGGCTTTGGCCTTTTCGGCCAGAACGTGCTTAAAGGTGCGGGTGGGTTTTGTCATTGCTGTTTTTTTTTTAAATTGGGGCGGCCTGCTATGGTAGGCAGAATATACCGCCCCTGGATTGGAATTGAATAAACTATCTTCAGTAGTCAAAATCAGGTTGACTAAACATAGATTCCAGCGCGTGCGGGTCAAAGGAGCAGGAAACGGCCTCCCCTGCCTGATCCCAAACGGCATAGTCGTGGATCGACAC
>ERZ1026792.2267-NODE-2267-length-10293-cov-2.476982_pt1 | contig 10293 bp, 11 predicted proteins | sample MGYA00520884_ERZ1026792 | MGnify/ENA primary metagenome ERZ1026792 (study PRJEB33270, sample SAMEA104284473) | anaerobic digester metagenome | biome: Anaerobic digester microbiome; feature: mesophilic sludge digester; material: Anaerobic digester biomass... | reverse complement strand
CCATCGCCCTGCATCGCGCCCCCGGGCATCGCCGAGCCGCCGTTGCCCTGGGCGGTCTTTTCCGGGGATAAAAATGGAGCGGGTGAAGGGAATCGAACCCTCATAGCCAGCTTGGGAAGCTGGAGCTCTGCCACTGAGCTACACCCGCCCTCACGGGGGGGATTCTACCATTGCGGCCGCCCGGCAATCAACATTCATGCCGGGCCGCTTCCTGGAACGCGCGGGCGGATCGTGGACCGCGGGGATCGTGCCGGCGCCCCCGGCAGGGCCCCTAGCCCGCCTTCAAAGGAAAGGGGGCGGGCCCTGCGTCACTCGAAGCAGGCCAGCGTGACGAATTGGCGGTACCGGTAGGCGATCTCCTTCTCCGTGAGCGTCCGCATCCGGTCGAGGCTGAAATCCGCCACGTTGAACGACGCCATCACGCTCCCGTAGATCACCGCCTGGCGCAGCGTCTTCCAGTCCGCATTCTTCTCACGCGCGAGGTGCCCCATGAAACCGCCCGCGAACGTGTCCCCGGCGCCGGTCGGGTCGGCGATCTCCTCCAGGGGGAAGCCGGGGGCGGAGAATATCCCCTCCCTGCCGAAGAGGAGCGCGCCGTGCTCCCCCTTCTTGATGACCACGTTCGAGGGGCCCCATGCCATTATCATCTTCGCCGCCTTGACGAGGTTCGGCTGCTGGGTGAGCTGCCTCGCCTCCGCCTCGTTTAGGACGACGATATTGACCCTCTTCAGCAGGGCGATGAGCGCATCCCGCTTCCCCTGGATCCAGAAGTTCATCGTGTCGCACGCGACAAGCCTCGGCCTCTCCATCTGGTCCAGCACGGACATCTGGAGCTCCGGGTCGATATTCGCGAGGAACAGGTACTGTTTGCCCCTGTACTCGCTCGGGATCACCGGCTTGAAGCGCTCGAAGACATTGAGGCAGGTCGAGTGCGTGACCGCCTCGTTCATGTCGTACTTGTACGACCCCTGCCAGTGAAACGTACGGCCCTCGAGGATATTGAGCCCCTTGAGGTTGATCCTGCGCGATTTCAGGAAGTCGATATGCTCCTTCGGAAAGTCGTTCCCGACTACAGCCACCAGGCTCACCGGGGCGAAGAAACTCGCCGAGACGGAGAAGAAGGTCGCCGAGCCGCCGAGCGCGCGCTCCCGTTTCTCGAACGGCGTTTCAACCGTGTCCAGCGCCACGGATCCCACCACAAGGATGCCCATTGTTCTTCCTTTCTGTTGCGGCCGGGGGTATTGTCATCCTTTACCGAGGTACTTTTCAACCACTTTCATGGCGCAGTAATCCCCGCACATCGTGCAGGCGTCCGCCGTGCGAGGCGGACTCGCCTCGCGGATCGCCCGCGCCTTCCCGGGGTCAAGGGCGAGCCTCAGCATGCCCTCCCACTCCCGGGACCTCCGCTTGCGCGAGATCGCGAGGTCCCAGTCAGAGGCCCCGCGGACCCCCTTCGCCAGGTCCGCCGCGTGCGCGGCGATCCGCGCCGTGACCACCCCGTCGCGCACGTCGGCGGGGCCGGGGAGGCCGAGGTGCTCGGCCGGGGTGACGTAGCAGAGAAAATCCGCCCCCGCGGCGCCCGCGACGGCGCCCCCGATCGCGCATACGACGTGGTCCCATCCCGGCGCCACGTCGGTCACGAGCGGCCCCAGGACGTAGAACGGTGCGCCGCCGCACACCTCCTTCTGGATCCGCACGTTCTCCTCGATCCGGTGGATGGGAACGTGCCCGGGGCCCTCGATCATCACCTGCACCCCTTCGCGCAACGCGTGGGCCCGGAGCTCGCCGAGGGTGATGAGCTCCTCGAACTGCGCCCGGTCGTTCGAATCCGCGACGCAGCCCGGGCGCATCGCGTCGCCCAGGCTGAGCGCCATGTCGAACCGCTTCGCGATCTCTATCAGACGGCCGAAGTCGCGGTAGAGCGGGTTCTCGCGGTCGTTCGCGATCATCCAGGTCACGAGAAAGGCGCCGCCCCTGCTCACGACGTCCATGACCCGCCCCTGCGAGCGGAGCCGGCCGAGGGCGGCGCGCGTGACGCCGCAATGGACGGTGACGAAGTCCACCCCGTCCGCCCCGTGCTCCTCGATCGCGCCGAAGATCTCGTCCTCGGTCATCGAGGCGATGCCGCTGCCGGCGCGGGCCCGCGCCACGGCCGCCTGGTAGACCGGCACCGTGCCGACCGGGATGCCGGACGCGGAGATGATCCTCCGGCGCACCGCCGCCAGGTCCCCGCCCGTTGAAAGATCCATCACCGCGTCGGCGCCCGCCCCGACGGCGGCCCTCAGCTTCGCGAGCTCGTTCCGGACATTCACGCGGTCCGCCGAGGTGCCGATGTTCGCGTTGACCTTCGTCCTCAACCCGCGCCCGATGCCGCACGGCGCGGCGCCCCGGCGAAGGCGGTTCCGCGGGATCACCGCCGTCCCGGAGGCGAGCCCCTCCATCACCACCTCCGGGGCGACGCGCTCCGCGCGGGCGACCGCGCGCGCCTCGGGGGTCAGGCGGCCCTTCCGGGCCTCGAGAACCTGCAGCACGGCCACGCCCCGCATCATCCCCCCCCCAGGCGGCGTTCCTCATCGAACCGGGCGATCGCCGCGATGAAACCGCGCGCCGCCCCTTCGGGGTCGGGCGCGAGGATGACCGCGGAGGCGACGGCGATCCCGGACGCCCCAGCGTCGAGGACCGCCCCGACATCCGCCAGCGTGATCCCGCCGATGGCTATCACGGGGATGGCGGCAGCCCGGCAGATCCCCCTGACGCCGTCGACGCCGATGACCGCCGCGTCGCCCTTGGTGCCGGTCGGGCGCAGCGCGCCCGCGCCCACGTAATCCGCCCCCTCCTCGCGCGCGCGAACGGCCTCCGCGGCCGTCCGCGCGCTACGTCCGATGATCTTCCCCGGTCCGATGATCCTCCTCGCCTCCGCTATCGGCGTGTCCGACGCGCCGAGGTGAACGCCGTCCACGTACGGCGGGACGGCAAGCCGCGGCCGGTCGTTCACGATCAGCCTCGCCCCGGCCTCCCGACAGATGGGGCCGAGGCGGGCGAGCTCGGCGGCCGCCTCCCCGTCCGTTCCCGTCTTGTCCCGGTACTGGAACCATCGCGCCCCGGCGCCGAGGAGCGACCGGAGCAGCGCGGCGCAGCCGCGGCCGCCGATGAGCCGGCGATCGAGCAGGAGATAGAGCCCGATGCGGAACGGCCGGCTCATCGTCGCGATCGCCCCTTCCCGGGGCTCACCCCCGCCGCCTTCGCTATCAGGCCGGTGGTGGACCTCCCGCGGACGAGGGGGACGATCACGATCCTCCCCCCCGCCGCCTCGACCGTCCTCCCGCCCGCCACCTCGCCGGGCCGGTAGTCGCCGCCCTTCACGATGATATCGGGGAGGATCTCCGCCACGAGCCGGGCCGGGGTGTCTTCGCCGAAGAAGGCGACGTAATCCACCGCCTCGAGGGCGGCGAGCATCTCGGCGCGGTCCGCCCCCCGGACGAGCGGCCTCCCCTCCCCCTTGAGCCGGCGAACGGAGGCGTCGCTGTTGAGCCCCACGACGAGCGCATCCCCGAGCGCCCGGGCCTTCCGAAGATACCGCGCGTGGCCGAGGTGCAGGAGGTCGAAGCAGCCGTTCGTGAAGACGATCACCTTCCCCGCCGCCCTCAGGCGGCGGGCCACGGCCTTCATCTCCGCCCGCGAAAGGATCTTCCGTTTCATGGATGGGCGCGCCCCCTCCCCGCCGCGGGTCACTTCCCGAAGAGCGATTGCTCGACGAGGCCGCAGAAGATATGCCCCAGGACGGCGTGCGCCTCCTGGATGCGGGGCGACAGCCGGGACGGCACGGTGACGCAGAGGTCCGCCTCGCGGGCGAGCGGACCCCCCCCCTTCCCGCTCAGCGCGAACACCCCCATCTTCAGGCGGCGCGCCGCCCGCACGGCCTCGAGGATGTTGGGGGAGGCGCCGCTCGTGGAGATGGCGAGGAGGATATCCCCTTCCCCGCCTTGCGCCGCCACCTGGCGGGCGAAGACGTGCTCGAACCCGTAGTCGTTCCCGATCGCCGTCAGAACGGAGGTGTCGGTCGAGAGGGCGATGCAGCGGAGCGGGCCTCGCTCGACCATGAAGCGCCCCACGAGCTCCCCGGCGATATGCTGCGCGTCCGCGGCGCTGCCGCCGTTTCCGCATACGAGGAGCGCCCCGCCCCCGGCCAGGCAATCGGCCGCCGCCGCGGCCATCCGGCATATCGTTCCGGCCTCGTCCTTGGAGAGCCGCATCATGAGCGCGGCCGACTCCCCGAGCTCGGCCTCCGCCCGTTCCCGCATCCTAGATAAAGAAAGCGCGCGCTTCTTCATAGAGTTCGGGCCCCACCGTTCTCAGCCTCGACACCGCCTCCGACAGGGGGACGGATGTCACCTCGTTCCCCCGGAGGCTCACCATCCTGCCGAACCTCCCCGCCGCGATCAGCTCGACCGCATGCAACCCGAAACGCAGCCCGATGAAACGGTCGAGGGCGCTGGGCCGCCCCCCCCGCTGGAGGTGCCCGAGGATCACGTGGCGGGTCTCGTAGCCGGTCCGCTTCTGTATCTCCTCCGCCAGCCGCTCGCCGACGCCCCCGAGCCGCACGTGCCCGAAGGCGTCCTTTTCCTGGGTCTGGAGGTGTATGTCCCCGCCGAGCTCGGCGCCCTCGGCGACGGCCACGATGCTGAAATCCGCGTACTTTTCGTGCCGCTCCTTGAGGAGGGCGCACAGCTCGTCGAGGTCCGTCTTCACCTCCGGGATCAGGATATACGACGCGCCGCCCGCGAGTCCCGCCCAGAGCGCCATCCAGCCCGCGTGCCGGCCCATGATCTCCACGACCATCACGCGCTCGTGGGATTCCGCGGTGGTGCTCAGCCGGTCGCACGCCTCCATGGCGGTGTTGATGGCCGTGTCGAATCCGAAGGTGCGGTCCGTCCCCGACAGATCGTTGTCGATGGTCTTCGGGACCCCCACCGTCGGGAGGCCGGCGTCGAAGATCTTTTTCGCCGCCCCGAGCGTATCGTCGCCGCCGACGGCGACCAGCGCGTACAGCCCCATCTTCCTGAAATTCCCGATGACCTTCTCCATGAGCTCGGCGCTCTTGCACGGATTCGTGCGCGAGGTCCTGATGATCGTCCCGCCCTCCCGCACGATGCCGAGGATATCCTTGAGGCCGAGCGGCCTCTCATCGCACTCGAGCATCCCCTTCCATCCGCGCATGATCCCCGCCACCTCGTACCCCTCGAGCATCGCCTTGCGCACGACCCCGGCGATGACCGGGTTCAGGCCGGGGCAATCCCCCCCCCCGGTGAGAATCCCTATCTTCTTCTTCTTCTTCATTCCCCCCCCTTGCAAGCTGAAGAACCCGCCGGCCCGCCCCATCACTCCGGCATCTCGTCCGCCCCCGCACCGCCGCCCGCCGCGTCGCCCAGGATCCTGCCCACGCTCACGCTCACCCCGCTCACGTTGATCCCGAGCGAATCCTGGACCTTGTTCTTGACGGCGTTCTGCAGCTCCTCGCTCAGACGCGGGATATTCGACCCCGACCAGACATCCATCCGGATGGCTATGCCGATCCCCTCCGCCCCGGCGTGGATCCGCGGCACCAGGCTCTTCACCCCGCTGAACTCGGCCCCGGCGCGGCGGATGAACTCCTCGACCGCATCCATGGAGATCGCCACCTCGCCGCTCGGGTTGTCGAAGGCGATGCACTGCTCCCGCCGCATCTCCCTGACCTTGAGCAGGATCACCGCCGCCCCGGCCGCGAGAAGGGCGAGCCCGGCGCGCCAGTTCCACGGCGACGAGAAGAGGTTCGCGGCGGTCTTCGCCGGGTCGAACGGCATCGGGGCGAGGCCGGCCTCCGCGAGGAACGACCAGAGCATCAGGACCCCCAGCGAGACGGCGACGGCTATGAAGAGGACCAGCAGCGCGGAGCGTACGAATCTCATAGGCACCCCCGGTGGAAACGGCGACCCCTGTCAGGCGAGGACGCGCAGTCGGCGGGGGGATGACCGCCGCCCGGCGGGGAACGCCCCGCCGCGTCCGTCGCCCGGATTATTCATCCGGCATTCTTCCTTCTCTGGGTCTCCAGGATCTCGTCGACGAAATCGGTGTAATATTTCCCCTTCCGGAATCGCGGGTCGTTCATGATAAAGCGATGGCAGGGGATCGTGGTCTTGATCCCCTCGATGACGTACTCCCCGAGGGCCCTGCACATCCGCGTGATCGCGCTCTCGCGCGTGTGCCCGACGCAGATCAGCTTCGCCACCATGGAGTCGTAGTGCGGCGAAACCTCGTAGCCGCTGTAGACGTGCGAGTCCACGCGAACCCCGGGCCCGCCCGGCGGCAGGTAGCCGGTAACCCTCCCCGGGCAGGGCGCGAAGTCGCGCTCCCAATCCTCCGCGTTGATGCGGCATTCGATGGCGTGCCCGTGGATCTGCACGGCGCCCTGGTCGATCTTCAGGGGCTCCCCCGTGGCGATGCGCATCTGCTCCTTGACGATATCCGTCTCGGTGACGATCTCGGTGACCGGGTGCTCGACCTGGATCCGGGTGTTCATCTCCAGGAAGTAGTAGTTGTCGTTCCGGTCGAGAAGGAACTCCACCGTCCCCGCGCTGACATAGCCGATCGACTCGGCGATCCGCGTGGCGGCGCGCCCCATCTTGGCGCGCAGCCTCGGGGAGAAGCGCGGCGAGGGCGACTCTTCGATCAGCTTCTGGTGCCGCCTCTGGATGCTGCAGTCGCGCTCGTTCAGGTGAACCACGCGCCCGCGCGTGTCGCCGAGGACCTGCACCTCCACGTGCCGCGGGCGGTCGAGGCGCTTCTCGATATAGACCCCGGAATTCCCGAAGGCCGCCTCCGCCTCGGCCTGCGCCGTCATGAAGGCGTTGGCGAGACTCACGTCGTTGTGGGCCAGGCGCAGGCCCCGTCCCCCGCCGCCGGCGACCGCCTTGATCATAACCGGGTATCCTATCCGCCGCGCCACCCTGAGCGCCTCGTCCCGGTCCGAGACAGTCCCGCCGCTGCCCGGGAGCGTGGCTATACCGGCCGCGCGCGCTATCCGAAGGGCCTCCACCTTGTTCCCCATGAGGCGGATGTTCTCCGGCCTCGGGCCGATGAAGCGTATGCCGCAGCTCTCGCAGATCTCGGCGAAGTGCGGGTTCTCGGCGAGAAAGCCGTAGCCGGGATGGATCGCCTCGACATCGGCGATCTCCGCGGCGCTGATGATCGCGGCTATGTTCAGGTAGCTCTTCGAGCTCTGGGCGGGGCCTATGCAGATCGCCTCGTCTGCCATGCGGACGTGCAGGGAGGAGATATCGGCGTCCGAGTAGACGGCCACGGAGCGCACCCCAAGCTCCCTGCAGGCCCGTATGATCCGCAGCGCGATCTCCCCACGGTTGGCGATCAGTATCTTGTCGAACACGCGACGCCCGCCCCCTACCCGATCCTGAAGAGCCTCTTTCCGAATTCGACCGCCTCGCCGTTCTCCGCGAGCACCTCGAGGATCCTGCCCTTCCGCTCCGCCTTGATCTCGTTCATCACCTTCATCGCCTCGATGATGCAGACGGTCGTGTCCTCGTCCACTTCCCGCCCGATCTCGACGAACGGCGGGGAATCGGGCGAGGGGGAGGTGTAAAAGGTGCCGACCATCGGGGAGGCGATATACACGCCCTCGGGTTCGCCCTTCGCCGCCGCCTCCTCCGGCGGCTGGGGCGCCGCGGCCGCGGCCGGCGCCTGGCCGGGGACGGGGGCGGGCACGCCCGCCGAGCCCTTCCTGATCGAGAGTTTGAACCCTTCGCGCTCTATCATGAACTCGGCGATCTCGTTCTCGTTCATGAGCCCTACAATCTCCTTGATCTCCTTTATGTTCATAGCTGGCTCTCCCCGGGTCCCTTGGGCGAGGCGGTGAGCACGACGCAGCCCCTACGCGTCACCACCGCCATGTCCTCGATCCTCACGCCGCCCCAGCCGGGGAGGTAGATCCCAGGCTCAACCGTGAAGACCATCCCCGGCTCGAGCCTCAGCCGCTCCCTCGAGCCGATGCTGGGCGCCTCGTGCACCTCGAGGCCTATTCCATGTCCGAGCGCGTGCCCGAAGTGCGCGCCGTATCCCGCCGCGGCGATCGATTCCCTGGCGACGCCGTCCAGATCAGAGGCGAGCACCCCAGGCTTTATGGATTGCAGCGCAATACGTTGCGCATCAAGGACGGCGCCGTACACCTCTCGATACCGCGCGGTCACTTTACCCAAATGATAGGTGCGCGTCAAGTCGGAATTGTACCCGCCGCCGCGTATGCCGAAGTCGATAAGCAGCGGTTCCCCCGGTTTGGCGACGGCGCCTCCCGGGCGGTGGTGCGGCATCGCGCCGCGCGGACCGGCGGCGACTATGGGGCGGAACGCCAACTCCTCGGCGCCGCGGTCGGACGCGGCGCGCTCCAGGAGGGCGGCTATCCCGCGCTCCGTCATGCCGGGCCTTATCCGGGGGAGGCAGTCGGCGAGGACAGCGTCGACCGTCCGGGCGAGCCGCCTGAGTATACCCAGCTCGGAGGGGGTCTTGACCGCCCGGAGCCGCTCGATGAGGGGGGGCGAGGGGGAGAGACGGCACGCCCCGCGGCAGGCGCTCCGCGCGGCGATCCACTCCCCGTAGGTGAGGGAGGACGGATCGAACGAGAGGCGGCGCAGCCCCAGCCGCCGGACGCGGGCGGCGACGGCGGCGAAGGAGTCGCGCAGGGGCGCAACGGCGACGCGGCACGCCGACGCCTCGCGCCCGGCCTGGAGCCGGTAGCGGGAATCCGTCACGAGAAGGCACTCGCGCGCGGAGACGAGGCACCGGGCCGAACTTCCGGTGAAGCCGGTCAGGTAGCGGATGTTCGCAAGGCTCGTGACCAGCAGCGACTCCAGCCCCTCTTTCCGCATCGCGGCGCGGAGGAGTGCAAGGCGGTCAGGATTCGCCATGCCGGCGCCCCTTGAGAAGGGCCGCGGCGGCCCTGAGCCGTGCGTCGACCTCCAACATGGCCGCGTCCCCGCGCGCCCCCGGCCCCCGCGCGCCGGGAAGCCGGGGGTCGGGGCCGCGCATAGCCAACAGGTTCATTTCCGCTCCCCCCCGCGGCGGGCCATCTCCTCCCCCTCGATCTTCTCCGCCACCATCGCCCGGAGAGAGGCGAGGGAGGCGGGGTCCAGGCGGCGGATCCGGCGGGGCCTTCTCAGCGCCGTGTCGATCAGGGCGAGCGCCCGGCGATATTCTACCAGGGCCGCCTCCCCGCGTCCGGTCTTTTCCAGCCAATCGGCCATGATGAGGCGGTAATCCGGGTCGTGCGGATTGCGGGCGATCGCCGCGCGGAGTTCGCCGATCGCCGCGGCGGCCCTCGCCGCGTCCCGGCCCCCGCCGGAGAGGCGCCAGAGGCAGGCGGCGTAACGGAACCTGTAAGACGGTATCCCGCCCCAGGCGGAGGCGGCGCGGGCGTAGGCGGGGACGGCGAGCTCGTCCCCCGACTCCCTCCCGAGCGCGGCGGCGAGGAGCGCGAAGCTCAGTTCTCCCGCTTCAAGCTCACGCCGCCGGGCCGGTGCGTGCTGCTCGATGAATGCAGTGGTGGTGTCCCCGGCAAGGAACGCCGGGAGACGAAGCGTGTTCACCAGGAAGTCGCGGTTGGTAACGAGCCCGCTGACCCGCAGTTGCGCGAGCGCCGTCGCGAGGTGCATCGCGGCTTCTTCGCGGGTGGGGGCGTGCGCCGTGAGCTTGGCCAGCATGGGGTCAAAGTGGATCGAGACGACCGATCCGCTCTCCACGCCCGAATCGACACGCACCGGCACCAGCCGGCCCGGTTCGAAGCAAACCACCGTCCCCGAGACAGGAAAGAAGTCATTCTCGGGGTCCTCAGCGTACAGCCTGGCCTCGATTGCGTGCCCGTTGATGCGAAGGTCATCCTGGCGGAACGACAACGGGTGCCCCTCGGAGACCCTGATCTGTTCGCGGACGAGGTCGAGGCCGGTTATGGCCTCGGTTACGGGGTGCTCGACCTGCAGGCGCGTGTTCATCTCCAGGAAGTAGAACGTGCCGTCTGCGTCGAGCAGGAATTCAACCGTCCCGGCGTTGTCGTAACCGATGGCCGCTGCCGCGGCGACGGCGGCTCTGCCCATTCGCTCGCGCAACTCCGGCCCCACCGCGAAGGAGGGCGCCTCTTCGATGATCTTCTGGTGGCGGCGCTGGATGCTGCATTCGCGTTCGAAGCAGTGGGCCACGTTGCCATGCTTGTCGCCGAACACCTGCACTTCAACGTGACGCGATGACTCTAGGTAC
>ERZ1026792.2262-NODE-2262-length-10320-cov-2.933680_pt1 | contig 10320 bp, 9 predicted proteins | sample MGYA00520884_ERZ1026792 | MGnify/ENA primary metagenome ERZ1026792 (study PRJEB33270, sample SAMEA104284473) | anaerobic digester metagenome | biome: Anaerobic digester microbiome; feature: mesophilic sludge digester; material: Anaerobic digester biomass | place... | reverse complement strand
ACGGGACGAACAGGAGTACGTGCATTCCGCGAGTGTTCCTTCCGCGCTCTCCGCCGCGCGGGCCTGCCTTCCTTTACAGAGGAGCGAAACCGACGATGAACGTGCGCGAACACGTCGATCGGTGGGCTCAAAGCGAACCGCGGCATTTCTCGCGTGCCCTCTTCGCCCCACACTGGGCACAGTATTTTGCGGGCGCGGGCGCTCGCACAATCGCCACGAGAATCGCGGCGGGCACGCTGCACGTCGCCGTGCCATACGACCCCAACTGGTCGCTCACCGTCGACGGCAGCGATGTGCCGAGCAGGCGAGCGTTCGGGTCCACGCTCGCCTTCGACGTACCCACCGCCGGCCGAGCCACCCTCACGTACGACACGCCCGTTGCTCGCACGCTGTGGTTGGTGGTGCAGATGCTCGTCTGGCTGGCACTTCTTCTGGCGGCCAGTCGCTTCCGCCCGGCTCGTTGGCGCCTGCGTCGCCCGCGGCCGGCGCAGCTCGCCGATACCTCGCCGGTCGCCGATCTCACCGCGCCGATCGACGCGGTCGCTGCCGGTGATGTGCCCTCGACGGGCGAGGAGGAGCCGGCATGAGCAGGCGGTTGTTGGCGATCCTGACGGTGGTGGTGCTGCCGCTGGCACTGCTGCTGGCGGCAGTGCGCGGCGACGCGACCCCGGCCACCGTGCCGAGCTTCGCCGCGCTGGGTTCGCCGTCGATGCCGTTCGTGCCACATCAAGGCTTCATCAACTCCACCTGGTTCTGCCCCGGAGTGCCCATCGGCGGCACCGGCCTGAGTGGTTCGGTCACCGTCGCCAATCCTTCCGATGGCCCGCTCACCGGCCAGTTCACCGTGTTCAACGACATCGCCGACACCGAACCCGTGGAGCAACGCTTCGAGGTGCCCAGCCGCGACACGCTGTCGCTCGATCCGGCTTCGTTGCAGCCCGCCGGCAGCTACCTCTCGGTGATGGTCGAGATCACCGGCGGTGGCGGCCTGGTCGAGCAGCAGGCCAACCACCCCGACGGCAGCGCGGTCAGCCCGTGCTCGAACAGCACGTCGAGTGCGTGGTACTTCGCCGACAACTACACCTTGAACGACAGCCGCGAGGATCTCGTCATCACCAATCCGTTCCCCGACGATGCCATCATCGACGTCTCGTTCGCCAGCAACGACGGCGAGCGCACCCCGCCGCAGCTGGAAGGTGTGCCGGTTGCAGGGCACTCGGTGTACGTGGTGGACGAGAAGTTCCTGGCCAAGGACGAAGCAGTGCTGGCAGTGTCGATCGTGGCGTCTCGCGGCCGCGTCGTTGCCGGTCGCGCGCAGCAGTACCTGGGCGAGCGTCAGGGCTACTCGATGAGCCTCGGTTCGCCCGCCGGGTCCGCCGGTTGGTGGTTCGCAGACGGCGAGAACGACGGCAGCAACTACGAGCGGTACAGCATCTACAACCCCAGCGATCAAGAGGCGGTGGTGCAGCCGGTGTTCCTCGGGGTCACCAGCGACACCTTCAACAACGACATCGAGCCCATCACCATCGCGCCGCACCAGGTGGCGTCGCTCAGCATCTCCGACGTGCCGGAGCTGCCCACCGGTCGCCACGGCGCGCAGTTCTCGTCGCTCACCGGCACACCCATCGTGGTCGAGCGGGCCATCACTCGCCGGGCCGGCGACGGCTTCGCCACCACCGTCGTGCGCGGCGTCGAGCAGTACTTCGCCGAGCCCGGCTACTTCCGCTGGAGCATGGCCATCGGCACCGACCTGGCGGTCGACAACGTGCTGGTGGTGCTCAACCTGTCGTTCGCCGACGCCACCGTGGCAGTGAAAGCGCTCGGCCCCGGCGGGGAGGTCGACCTGCCCGGTCTCGAGGCCGTGGCACTGCCCGCCGGCGGCGTCATCACGATTGCCATCCCGGATCAAGCCGCGGCACTCGGCCACCCGTTGGTGGTGATGGGCACGCAACCGATCGTGGTCGAGCGGCTGCTGCCGCGTGGGGCCGAGCTGCGCGGGCGCTCCGGCTCGTTGGCGTTGCCGGGCTGAGGGCCGGGAAGCGCAACCGCCATGGTGCAGGTGATCGTCGTGCTGGCCATCGTGGTCGTCGCAGTGCTGGTCGGGCTCGTGCTTCGTCACCGGCGGGCGGTGGCGGCGCCCACTCAACCGCGTCAGCTGGTGCCGGCGCAGCTGGATCGAGCCGACTTCTCGGCGCCCACGCCGTGGCTGGTGGCGGTGTTCTCCGCGGCCTCGTGCGCAACGTGCGGTGATGTCGTCCGCAAGGCGCGAGTGCTGCAATCGGCTGATGTCACCGTGATCGACGTCGAGTTCGGCGCAGCCAAGGGGCTGCACAAGAAGTACGACATCCAGGCGGTGCCGATCGTGGTCATCGTCGACGCCCAGGGTGTGGTGCGGGCCGGTTTCGCGGGCCCGGTCACCGCCACCGACCTGTGGGCCGCCGCTGCCGAGGCCCGTCAACCGGGCACCAGCCCCGAGCCCGACCTCGGCCGCTGAGGCGCCGGCGCCGCCGGGCGCCGCTATTCGATGTGTGCGTCTTCGGTGACCTGCACGTGGTCGAGGCTGGCCTGCACCAGCTGTGCGACCTCGGCGCCGTCGATGGTCTCGCGCTCCAGCAAGGCCTCTGCCACCAGCTCGAGCGCCGGGCGGTACTTGAGCAGCACTTCGGTGGCACGGGCTTCTTGCTCGTGGAGGATGCGGAAGATCTCGCTGTCGACCAGCTTGGCGGTCTCGTCGCTGTACTCGCGACCCTGGGTCATCAGATCTTCGCCCAGGAACACCTGCTGCGAGCCGCTCCAGGCCATGGGGCCGATGGCCTCGCTCATGCCCCATTCGCGCACCATGCGGCGGGCGATGCTGGTGGCTTGCTCGAGGTCGTTGGCAGCGCCCGAGTTGAGGTGACCGAACACGATCTTCTCGGCAACCCGCCCGCCCATGGCGCGACAGATCATGTCGTCGAAGTACTCCTTCGAGTACGTGTGCCGCTCTTCGGGCAGGCTCCACGTGACGCCCAACGCCATGCCGCGGGGCAGGATCGTCACCTTGTGCAGGGGATCGCTGTTGGGGAGCACCACCGTGAGGATGGCATGGCCGCCTTCATGGATGGCGGTCGCTCGCTTCTCTTCCGCGCTGAGCACGAGGCTCTCGCGCCGGGCGCCCATCACCACTCGGTCGCGGGCGTTCTCGAAGTCGATGCGCTCGATCTGCTTGCTGCCTCGCCGCACGGCGAACAGCGCAGCTTCGTTGACCAGGTTGGCCAGATCGGCCCCGGACATGCCGGGCGTGGCCTTCGACATCACTTCCAGATCGACATCGGGCCCCATCCGCTTGTCGCGGCTGTGCACCTTCAAGATGGCGAGGCGCTCTTCGTTCTCGGGCAACGGCACCACGATCTGGCGGTCGAAGCGGCCGGGCCGCAGCAACGCCGGGTCGAGGATGTCGGGCCGGTTGGTGGCCGCCAGGATGACGATGCCCTCACTGGTCTCGAAGCCATCCATCTCGGCGAGCATCTGGTTGAGGGTTTGCTCGCGCTCGTCGTGCCCCCCACCGAGCCCGGCGCCACGCTTGCGGCCGATGGAGTCGATCTCGTCGATGAAGATGATGGCCCGGCCCAGCTTGCGGGCCTGCGCGAACAGGTCGCGCACGCGGCTGGCGCCGACACCGACGAACATCTCCATGAAGTCGGAACCGGTGACCGAGAGGAAGCCGACCCCGGCCTCGCCCGCCACGGCGCGGGCGAACAGCGTCTTGCCGGTACCCGGAGGCCCCACCAGCAACATGCCCTTGGGCACGCGAGCACCGATCTCGCGGAAGCGCTCGGGCATGCGCAGGAAGTCGACGACTTCGGTGATCTCCTGCTTGACCCCTTCGTAGCCGGCGATGTCGGCGAAGGTGGTGGAGGGCTTGTCGGCCTGGTAGGCCTTGGCACGGCTGCGGCCGATGGACATCACGTTGCCCATCTGGCCCTGTGCGCGCTTGTTCATCCAGACCAGGAAGCCGATGATGAGCACGAACGGCAGCAGCAGGCCCAGCGAGCTGAGCAACCAGTTGCTCTCGGGCTCCTTGGGCGCCCAGTCGACCTTGTGGGTGGCCAGCAGCTCGGTCTCGGCCTCGCTGGGGAAGCCGTCGCGGGCGGTGGTGGTGAACTTCGAGCCATCCTTCAGCTCACCGGAGATGGCGTTGGAACCGTTGGTGATGCTGAACTTCGTGACCTGGTCGTTCTCGACCGCGGTGATGAACTCGGTGAAGCTGAGCTTCTCGCCGCTGTCGGAGGGCCACACTTGGTTGAGCAGGAGGGTGCCGACCAGGACGGCCAGGAGCACGGGAATGGTCCAGCGAGGCCAACCGGCGCCGAGCGAACGGCCCTTGCCACCCGACGGTGGCTGCGGCCCCGGCTGCTGGCCGCGCCCGGCAGGCGGTGGTGGCGGCGGCGGGGGGAGATTGCTCATACGCCAATGCTAAGGGTCATTTCGGGCGTCGGCTCGTCGCGGCGTGCTCGCGCGCCTGTTCGGGAGGGTCCACCACTTCGTGGAGGTGCCGATTTATCGTGGCGTCTCATGAGCCGGCAGTGTTCGCGCACCGGGTGCGCAGAGTCTTCGATCGTGACGTTGTCGTATCAGTACGCCCGTTCCATCGTGTGGCTCGACGATCTCAGCGCCGAGCGCGACCCGCACAGCTACGACCTCTGTCAGCGGCACACGGCTCGGCTGTCGGTGCCCAACGGGTGGCGGCTGGAAGACCGTCGGTCGCGTCGCGAGCTCGCCTACGCAGCGGCTCCTCGCTTGGCCGGTTGAGCCCGCACGTGCGTCGCCCCCGGCGACCGACCACGGTGACCTGCTGCCGGTAGGCTCGCCCGCCGTGCCGCCCCCTAGCCTGCCTCCCCTTCGCGCGGCAGGTGATCGGGCCGACATATCCATCCGCGACGCCGCTGTCACGTGGTTTGCCGCCTACCTCGCAGGGGCGCTGGTCTCCAGTGCGATCTTCGCCGCCAGTGGAGCGGAGACCGCCTCCGAGCTGGGGCCCGGTTGGCTGACGGCGGCATCGTTGGCGCAGTGGATACCGATGGTCGCCGCCGTCTGGTACGTCGGCAAGCGGTTCGGCGTCGGCCGCCTCGCCGACGATTTCGGGTTGTCGGTGCGCGCGGCCGATCTGCTGGGGGTGCCGCTGGGGGTCGTCACGCAACTGGTCCTGGTGAGACTGGTGTACTTGCCGCTCGAGTCGATCTGGCCCGACACGTTCACGCTCGACAAGATCGAGCAACGCGCCCGCTCCACCTACGACAGCGCGCACGGCAGCGGGCTGGTGCTGCTGTTGCTGGTGGTGGTGGTCGGCGCCCCGCTGGTGGAGGAGCTCACCTACCGCGGGCTGCTGCAGGGCGCGTTCACGCGCCGCCTCAGCGATTGGGTCGGGGTGATCGTGGTGGCTGTCTGGTTCGCCGTCATCCACTTCCAGGCGATCGAGATCCCGGGGCTGTTCGTCGTGGGTGTCGTCCTCGGGCTGTGCGCGCTGCGAACCGGCCGGCTGGGCCTGAGCGTGGTGACGCACATGGCGTTCAACGCCACCGGGTTGGTGCTGGTGGCCTCGACATGAGCGTGTGCGACCACTCGCTCACCGTGACGCTGCGGCCGGCCACTCGCATGGAAGAATGCCCGGCGTCATGATCGACCACACCACTCCCGAGTCTGGCCCCGAGTCCGAACCCGAGACCGGCCACGACGACGGCTGGGCCGGCGAATCGGATCTCGACGTGCTCGAAGATGAGGACGAGGCGCAGCCCAGCCCGGCCGCGGCCGGCAGCGATCGTTGGGCGCGTGTCGGCCGTCGCATCGTGCGCCGCCCGTCCAACTGGCTCAACGCGCCGTGGCCCATCGAACGCGTGGTGCAGTACCTCACTGCGCTGGCAGTGGTGGGGGGCTGCACCATCGCGGTGCTGCAGGTGATCCACCTCGGCCTGGTCTTCGAGAACAACACGCCGACGGGCGGCGACATGGGGGCGCACGTGATGGCGCCCGCCTACCTGCGCGACCACCTGCTGCCCAACGGGCAGATCACGGGGTGGAGCAACTACTGGTACAACGGCTTCCCGCTCTACCGGTTCTACATGGTGGTGCCGGCGCTGATGATCGTGGCGCTCAACGTGATCTTTCCGTACGGCGTGGCGTTCAAGATCGTGGTGTGCATGGGCCTCATCACGCTGCCGTTCTGCTGCTGGGCGTTCGGCCGTCTGGCTCGGTTCCGCTTCCCGGTGCCCGAGCTGATGGCACTCGCCGGGTTGCTCTTCTTGTTCGACGAGAGCTTCACCATCTACGGCGGCAACGTCACCAGCACCATGGCCGGCGAGTTCTCGTTCTCCATCGCACTGTCGTTCGCGATGCTGGGCCTGGGCCTGTTCGCACGTGGGCTGGAGACCGGCAAGTACCGCAACTGGACCGCCATCGTGTTGGCGCTGGCGATGCTGTCGCACGGCATCGTGCTGATCTTCGTGGTGCTGGCGGCATTCCTGATGTGGCTGATCTGGATGGACAAGTCGCGGTTCATCTACGGCCTCACGATGGGCATCACGGCCGTGGCGCTCAGCGCGTTCTGGGTGTTTCCGTTCCTGTTCAACCACGCCTACATGACCGACATGAAGTACGGCTTCCGGCCCAACGGCGGCGGCGACAGCTTCTGGGACATGTTCTTCGACCTCAGCCCGTTCTGGGACATCGTGGTCAGCGGCTTCGCGCTCATCGGGTTCGTCAGCAGCGTCGTGAAGCGCAACCTCAACGGTGCCTGGATGGGCATCACCTGCTTCGCGTTGATGGCGATGGTGTACCTCACCCGCGACAGCCTGCCGGTGATCGGCCTGCTGTGGAACCCGCGGCTGCTGCCGTTCCTGTACCTGCTGAGGTTCATGTTGATGATGGTTGGCATCGTCGACACGGTGCACTTCGTGGTGAAGGCCGTCCGCATGCGGGCGCCCACCGCGCGCGAGTGGTCGGTCGTGGGCGCGCTGACGGCGCTCATGGTCGTGGTGGTTGCCGGCGTGGTCGAGCTCTTCTTCTTCCACCAGATGCCCGGGGCGCGCTACACCACCAAGGACGGCAAGAGCACGTACTCGTGGGGCATCGGCGGTTTCGATCTCATCAACGTCGGCAACACCGGTGCCAAGACCGACGCGTACAGCGACGGCTGGACGCGCTACAACTTCGCCGGGTACGAAGGTCGGCCCGCCTACGGTGAGTACAAGGGCTTGGTCGACACGATGGCCGCGCTCGGCGACGACCCCGACCCCGAGCTGGGTTGCGGTCGCGCCATGTGGGAGAACAACAGCGCCACCGGCAGCTACGGCACCACCATGGCCCTGATGCTGCTGCCGCACTGGACCGACGGTTGCATCGCCAGCCAGGAGGGCCTCTTCTTCGAGGCCTCGGGTACCACCCCGTACCACTTCCTCACCACCGCGGCGATGAGCCAGAACAGCTCGAACCCCGTACGCGAGCTGCGCTACACCGACAACAACGCGGCGGTCGGCGTACCCATGATGCAGAAGATGGGCATCAAGTACCTGATGGTGTTCACCGACGCCGCCAAGACCCAGGCCGACACGCGCGGCGACCTGCAACTGCTGGCCACCAGTGGCCCGTGGAAGATCTATCGCGTCGACGACAGCGACGTGGTGGTGCCGCTCACCTACCAGCCCGTCGTGGTCGAGGGCCGCAGTGGCGACCAACGGGAACGCAACCTCGAGCTGGGCACCAGTTGGTTCCAGCAATCCGACGAGTGGGCAGCGATGCCCGCCGACGACGGCCCCGCCGAGTGGCAACGAATCGAAGTGCAGGTCGACCTCGACCGGCAGGTGGGCACGGCGCCGATGGAGCCGGGGCGCAAGGTCGACATCGTGGTGCCCGCCGAGATCATCGAGCGGGTGGCGCTGCCGGCGATCACCATCAGCAACTACGAGATGGGCGACCAGGACCTCAGCTTCGACGTGTCGCAGATCGGCGTTCCCGTGCTGGTGAAGATGAGCTACTTCCCCAACTGGCAGGTCGAGGGCGCGCAGGGTCCGTATCGCATCGCCCCCAACTTCATGGTGGTGGTGCCCACCGCCACGCACGTGTCGTTCCACTACGAAGCGTCTGCCAGCGACAAGTTCTTCTACCTCGTCACCCTGCTCGGGTTCGCACTCATGGTGTTCTGGCGCTGGCGAGGCGACGTGCGGCACCGCAGTGCGCATCCGTTCCTCACTGCACCGGCGGCCGACGACTGGACGCCGCACGAGCCATGGGCCCTGACGACTGCCGACGAGGCGGAGTGGTCGGCAGCGAGCGGAGCGGGCGCGGCGGGCTCGTTCGACGACACCAAGCTGATGGACGCCTCGATCGACGACCTGTCCTTCGACGACGTGTCCTTCAGTGACGACGTGTCCTTCAGTGACGACGTGTCCTTCAGTGACGACGTGTCCGGTGACGACGTGTCCGGTGACGAGGGCGAGCGGGCGTCGCCCGATAGCGTTTAGCAGCCCATGTCTCCTACCGATCCCCGGGTGCTCGACGACATCGTCAAGGCGTACGACGTGCGCGGCACCGTGCCCGACCAGATCAACACCGATGTCGCCTACGCGCTCGGTGTCGGTTTCGCTCGCTTCTGCCAGGCGCCGCGCGTGCTGGTCGCTCGCGACATGCGACCGTCGGGCCCAGAACTGGTCGACGCCTTCTCGCGCGGCGTCATGGAGCACGGCTCCGACGTGGTCGATCTCGGGCTGGCCAGCACCGACCTGATGTACTACGCGGCCGGCACGCTCGATGCGCCGGGTGCGATGTTCACCGCGTCGCACAACCCCGCGGGCTACAACGGCGTCAAGTTCTGTCTCAGCGGGGCTCGCCCGGTGGGTGTCGACACCGGGCTCGACGAGGTGAAGCGCGTGGCAGGCGATGTGCTCGAGGGCCATGGCCCGTTGCCCGCCGCCACCGCCGGCTCGCAGACCAGCCGCAACCTGCTCGAGGCGTTCGCCGACCACGTGGTCTCGTTCGTCGACGTCGCCTCCCTGCGGGCGCTGCGCGTGGTGGCCGACACTGCCAACGGCATGGGTGGCCTGGTCGTGCCAGCGGTGTTCGAGCGCTTGCCGCAGATCACGCTCGAGGTGATGTACGGCGAGCTCGACGGAACGTTCCCCAACCACCCGGCCGACCCCTTGCAGCCGGCCAACCAGCGCGACCTGCAGGCGCGGGTGGTGGCCGGTGGCTTCGACATCGGCCTCGCGTTCGATGGCGATGCGGATCGCGTGTTCGTGGTCGACGAGGCCGGTCGCGGTCTCAGCGGCAGCACCACCACGGCGCTGCTCGCCGCGGCGGTGCTGCGCGCCAACCCCGGTGCCACCATCCTCTACAACCTCATCTGCTCGCGGGCCGTGCCCGAGGTCATCCGCGAACAGGGCGGTGTGCCGGTGCGCACCAAGGTGGGCCACAGCTTCATCAAGCAGCGCATGGCCGAGACGGGTGCCGTCTTCGGTGGCGAGCACTCGGCTCACTACTACTTCTTGAAGAACTTCCGTGCCGACAGCGGGCTCATCGCGAGCATGCTCGTGCTCAACGAAGTCAGTCGCGCGCACACCGATCTGTCGGTGCTGCGCAAGCCGTTCGAGCGCTACTCGTCCAGTGGCGAGATCAACACGCAGGTCGCCGACACCGACGCTGTCATCGAGAAGGTGGCGGCGCAGTTCGCAGGGTTCGAGCAGGACCACCTCGACGGTCTCACCGTCGATTGCGGCCCGTGGTGGTTCAACCTGCGGCCGTCCAACACCGAGCCCTTGCTGCGGCTCAACCTGGAAGCACCCAACCGCGACGAGTGCGACCAGCACGTCGCCGAACTGCTCGCGCTCATCACCAGTCTGTAAGAAAGGTCGCTCTCATGGCACTCGATCCTCGCCTCGTGGCGGTGCTGGCCTGCCCGGTCGACAAAGGCCCCCTGTACTACCTCGGCGACGAGGGTGGCCTCTACAACCCGCGCCTGCGTCGGCGGTACCTGGTACGTGACGGCATTCCCGTGATGTTGCCCGACGAGGCGGAGATCGTTGCCGACGCCGAGGCAGCAGCGCTCGCCGCGCGCATCGACGCCGGCGAGCTGGTGCCCACCTTCGTGGCCTGACCAACTCGCGCGGCGGTGCACGGTTAGCATGCGTCAGGGCGTGCAGGTCAGCCGGTTGTGGCAGGTCGAGGAGAGTGGTGTTGGCATGAAGCGTTCGATCCCGTTCCGGGGAACAGTTGCTCTGATGGCGTTGGCGTTCGTGTCGGTGGCCGCCCCACTGCCGCTGGCGCAGCCCTTTGCCGCAGCCGATGAATGCC
>ERZ1026792.2259-NODE-2259-length-10327-cov-3.619020_pt1 | contig 10327 bp, 10 predicted proteins | sample MGYA00520884_ERZ1026792 | MGnify/ENA primary metagenome ERZ1026792 (study PRJEB33270, sample SAMEA104284473) | anaerobic digester metagenome | biome: Anaerobic digester microbiome; feature: mesophilic sludge digester; material: Anaerobic digester biomass... | reverse complement strand
GTCGATGCCCTCGCCGTTGAACGGGTTGACCGACCCGGCGGCGTCTCCCACCACCGCCCAGGTGGGGCCGACCTTCGGGTTGACCGATCCGGCCATGGGGATGCGTCCGCCGGTGGGCGGGGCCACCGGGGCATCGGGGTCGATCTTCCAGTAGGCGGGGGCCGTGGCCGCCCACTCGTTCATCAGGTGGGTGGTGTTGACCTCGCGCCAGTCCCGGAAGGTGGACAGCAGGCCGATGCCGACGTTGACGGTGCCGTTGCCCACGGGGAAGATCCACCCGTAGCCCGGCAGCGACGAGCCGTTGCGGTCCCGGACGTCGAGACAGCTCTCGATCCAGGGCTCGTCGTGCAGGGGGCTCTCGTAGTACGTCCGGATCGCCATGCCCTGCGGGTAGGACCGGTTGCGAGCGGTGCCGAGGGCCCGGCCGAAGCGAGAGTTCGCGCCGTCGGCCACCACCACCACTTGGGCGGCATGGTCAACGCCGCGGCGGGCCGCTTCTTGGTATAGAGACCGGCCGAAATCTTCCAGGCCTGCGGCCGCCGTCATCGCCACATATGTCGTCCGGTCCGGCTCATCCAAGCGGTCGCGACCGGGCTTGACATTGTACACTGCCCCCACGCGAGTCTCATGCCAGTCATCGCGAAATCGCGTTTTCGTGGCATCCAGGGTGACATACAGCCGATGCTCCCGTTCCGACGGCAGGTAACTCAAGTCGCCCTCGAACAATTGCTCCCGCTCTCGGGAAAGCGCCTCCTGGATACGTTCGCCATGCACCCGCGACACGTTCTCGGCGTGGCTAATGCTCACCGCGATGCCATTGAGCCGACCCAGAAGCACCTGCGTCCGTTGGAAGGGCAGCTCGCTGCTGACCAGGGCGATCGCTTCCTGAGCGGGCAGACTGAAGCTGCTGCCTTCCAGACCCAGGGCCTCTTCGCCAGCGTAGTGGGTGGCCTTGCACGAAGCGCAACGGTAGTACGCGCGGCGGTACGTCACCGCCCCCAGCATCGTCATCACCTGCCGCGCCCGATACCCTTCAAACCGCTGTTGCTCTCCGCACGGGCACGCCCGGTAGCGGCCCTGCTGCTTGCCGTAGCGCTCCGACAGACCTTCGGACAGCACTTCGCGCCCCACGGTTCGACTGAGTTCGACCACCCGTTCTTCGGCCTGTGCCGGCGAACAGCCATCTGCCATGATCGCTTGCCACATCTGCTGGGCAAGATTCAGGACTTGCTTCTCAAGCTCTCCTGGAAGGTCCCTCTCATCGTGTGGCCGAATATCCATCTGGCTACCCTCCTTGGGCCATGGCGCTATGCCACGTGCCCGTTTTGGTGGTGAACACCAAGAGGGTAGCCTTTTCCGTCCCTGCCGACAACCAGCGGTTGCACCCTCGCCGACCTGCTTATCGAAGAGGGCCGGCTCCGCGACGCAGCGGAGCATATACGCGCCGGATTCACTCCCGGGGCTCGGAATCGGTGCGCGGAAGCCGCCCGCCGCCTTGCCGAGGCGTGCGAGAAACGCGGTGCGTGGCGGGAGGCCGAGGAGATCTACCGCGCGGCCATCGCCGCAGGCGCCGGAACCCCTCTGCTGCACAACGCCCTCGCCTTGGCCTGCCAACGGCAGGAGAAGCTGGACGCCGCTGTCGAGGCGGCCGAGGATGGGGTCAGGGCGTATCCCGGCTACGCCGCCCTTCATAACAACCTCGCCACGCTCCTTGCGCTGCGCATGGATTACACGGGCGCCGTGGAGGAGTACAGGAAGGCGGTCGGGCTGGACCCGCGGCTCGCGGAGGCGTGGCTCGACATGGGGCTCATCTATTTCGATTACCTCAAGGATAGGCCGGCGGCCGTCGATGCGTTCACGCGCTATATCGCCCTGAGGCCGGATGGCAAGACGATCCCGGAGGTCGCCCTGGCCCTTGGTCTTCCCACGCCCCTGCCTGAAGCGACCCCGACGCCGGTCCGGGCCAAGCCGCGGCTCAGGCGTCCCAGGAGCTACTGATCCCATGAAAGGCGGCGCGACCTGTCCGGGATGCGGGCGGGAGTTCCCCGTCCGCATCGCCCCGTTCCCGACGGCCGACATCATCATCAGGCGGGTGAAGGAGGGGGAAGAGGCGGTTATCCTGGTCCGCCGCAGGAACCCGCCGCACGGATGGGCGATACCGGGCGGCTTCGTCGAGTACGGCGAGAGGGCGGAGGAGTGCGCCGTTCGGGAGGCCGAGGAAGAGACCGGCCTTCGGGTGCGGCTGACGGGGCTCCTCGGCGTCTTCTCCGATCCGGCCCGCGACCCGCGTTTCCACACGATCTCGGCCGTCTATACCGCCGAGGCGGAAGGGGACCCGGCGGCCGGCTCGGACGCCGCGGAGGTCGGATCCTTCACGCGCGGCGAGCTGCCCTCGGATATCGCCTTCGATCACCGGGCGATCCTCGAAGAATATTTTCAGGGCCGCCGCGGCGTAGAACGCCACCCCGCGCCGCCCATCAATGAAGCGTCACGCCGATCCTCGCCCCGCCGCCGCGGCGGATGAGGAAATGGTACTGCCCGGAGACGAGGTCCCTAAACAACGCCTCCCCACCGATCCCCGTCGGCTCGGCGCTCAGGGTGGCGGTTCCTTTCCTCATTTCGACCGGCACGGCGGCGACCGGTTTCCCTGAGCGGTCCGTTAGGCGGACCGTGCACTCGACCGTCCGGCGCTCGTTCGCGGCGAGAGACACAAGGATCGCCAGGTCTTCCCGGAGGAAAGTGCGCTCGAGCGCCCACCGGCTCCACTCGGGCGGTCGAGGTGGCGCCGTCGGCGTTCGTTCGGACAAGCGGCGGCCTTTCCCGCCCCTGGGCGCTTTCGCCCGCGTTCGGGGGGACGGCGGCTTCGCTCCCTTTTCGGCCGCCGGCGGGACGGGGGTCGGGCGATCGGCGGTAAAGTCGGCGTACGTCTCGGCGACCACGGCGGCGGCCGAAGCAGGGGCGCCGCCGGCCCATGACGCGAAACGATCGATCAATTCCCGTATCGAGGCGACGATCTCCCCCAGCATAGCGGGCGCTTCCGGGCGTACATTCGCGCGCACATTCGCGCGCACCGTCTCGACGAGAGTGCCGGGCGGCGATTCCAAGCCGCGCGCCTCAAGGCGCTCGACGAGGCGCGATGTCTCCATCGCTTCCGCCGCCTTGACGGCGCAGGCGGGGCAGCCGGCGACGTGCGCGGCGACCCGCGCGCGTTCGTCCGCGGCCTCGATTCCATCCTCCATTAAGGCGGCGATTGCCTCCGCCCCGGGGCACTCGGGATCCGCCCGGGGGGGGCGCCCGAATGGCGGCGAGGAAGAGGCGCGGATCACCGCGTCGAAGCGCCCCATCTTCTCAAGGAGGGCACGGCACGCCGGGCAGGACGCGAGGTGTTCCTCGACTTTTCGCTTCTCCCCGTGGACGAGCTCGCCGTCCGCGTAATCCCTGACCTGCAGCAGCGTGAGGCATTTCATCGGATCACAGCGCTTTCAGCGCCCCCGTTCGACAGCATCCCGTTCCCACTATATTAGTCGCAGGAAACCGGAAATAGTTACAACAGATCTTCGATTCCGCGTATCCCCGCCTTGTGGAGGAGCCCGCGGATGGAGGCCCTCGCCCGAAGGAGGGTGACGCCGATGCCGCTCCTGTCGACGTGCCCGGTCCCCGTACGGTTCGCCACACTCGCTATGGTCGCGTAGTCGAATCCCTCCATCCACAGCGTGAAGATCGTCCTCTGGAGAGCGGGGAGGGCGGCGACGGCCCGGGCGATATGCGCGCGCGCCTCGCCGGCGACAGCATGGAGGTAGGGGGTGAGGGTATGCTCGCTGCGCGGGCGCGGCCGGACGAACTCGGCCCCGACGAGCCCATCGAGCTCCTCAGGGCCGGCGGCCGACTCGGGCCTCTTCCTTCGAAGGTGATCGATGCATTTATGCCTGACAATGCCGGCGATCCAGGTGCTCATTTTCGACTTGCCGGAGAAACGGTGTATCCCATGCGCGATCGACTCCCATGAGCGCATGAACAGGTCCTCGGCGTCGTTCCGCGGCACCCCTGCCGCCCTAATGATCGACCAGACAAGGGGACCGTGATCATTGTAGATGCGATCGAAGTCGTCTGTATCCACTCGTCCCCCCGGGCCGGGCAGCCCGTTTCACCCATGAAATTATAATCCACCGTCGCCTGTTTGGCAATCGCCGTCAATACCATGCGACGTACAATCCGTTATGCAAATAGGGGAAGAGGGCGAGGCGATAAGAGATGGAGCGACGGCCGGGAAAAGGAGAAGAAAATTGGGTATCCTCCCCGGAACTTTCCACGAGGAAGAAAGGGGGGGATGCCCCATGCTACCCACGAAACACAGCGCGCCGGGTTTCGAGCCCCGGGAGGCGAGCATAGATCAATGCCCAGGCCCAATGCCCAGGCCCGATTGAACGAGGATGCGGCATGTGATATATTACGGGCGGCGTCGGGCGCCGATGTAGCTCAACTGGCAGAGCAGCTGATTTGTAATCAGCAGGTTATCGGTTCGACTCCGATCATCGGCTCCACCGCCGCGGTTGAACGGCGCGGCCGTATTGCGCTATAATGTGCAGGAACGCGGGGGCGTGTCGTTCTCCCGTTTTCTATATTCGCTCATTGCCCGCTGCGCCATGCGTGCCCGGTCCCGTCGCGTGGGGGTAGGTACCCAAGCGGCCAAAGGGGGCAGACTGTAAATCTGCTGGCTCACGCCTTCGAAGGTTCGAATCCTTCCCTGCCCACCATCATTACGGGATGGAGGCGCGGGGCGCGCGGATAGGGAAAAACCGGGCATCGACGACAACGCATATCGGCGATGCCCGGTTTTCTTTCCACTCAGCCTTCGCGCTTACTCCACGGAGAAGGTGTTGCTGTAATCCACCTCCACGATCTCCTTGCCGTCCATCACCGCCGCGACGAACTGATACGTACCCTTCTGCCAGGCCGCCGGCATGCGGATGTCGAGCACGGCGCTGAGCTCGGTGTTGAACGGAAACCCCGTGACGACCCGCGGGGCGGAGTCGATGGTATCGAGGGGGACGAAACCCTTGCCCGGGCCGCGGTAGCACTCTATCTCTCCGTCGGGTCGGATGACCCCGAGGATGATGGAGACGGTGCTCACGCCGTCCGGGACGATCTCCCATCTCACAGTGACCGGCGAGCCCGCCGTGACGGTCTCCTTCTGCACGGAAAGCTGCAGGCCAACTTCCTTCGCGGCCGATGGGGAGGCAGCCGCGCAGAGAACGAACGCCAACGCCGTCGAAACCACTATCGCTTTTGACATCCGGTCTCTCCGTGTATTGCCAACCATAAAGATAACATATCGCCGGTGCGGATGCAAGAAGCGCTAGGGGCACGAAACGCCCGGGGGAGGCGGGGGCCGGGTTGGTCCGCCCCTCTTGAAGGAAGCGATAAAATGCCCCTCCGCGGGGCGCGCGATGGAACCGCGCGGGACACCCGCACGGTGCGGGGCCGCATCCGGTATCCGCCGCTCCGGTATGAAGGCCCGCCCATCGGCAGCCGCGGGGGACCGGGCCGGGATCAATGATAGAGCAGCTCCACGGACTTCACCATGTAGTCGTCGTAGCGGCCGTCGGAGCGCAGGAACGACTCGAATGTGAGCGTGTTGATCCCGGGCCGGAGGAAACCCGGCGGCACGGGCGCCGCCGCCCTGTGCCAGGCATTCGCGTTCATAGCGCCTGGAAGGTAGGCAAGGAGCCTGCCGTTGAGATAGACGCGGTTAGTGGGGAAGTAGGTGCCGAAATAGGCGCCTTGGAGCACCGGGTCTGCCGGGATGGAACCGAGGCGGAACCGCGCCGAGACGCTCGTCCCTGCCGGGTCGGGGGACTCCCACCCCAGCATGTAATTCTCCCTGCTGTCCCCGACGTGAACGGCGCCTCCGACAATGCCGATCCGGCGGGGGAATACGGAGATTCGCGCGACCCCTACGCCGCTCAAGATCGATTCCGGCGACGGGTTCGCGATCACTCCGCAGATGGCGAAGGAACCGGCGGGGAGGCGCCCCCGCCGGATTTCGAGATCCTTGACGGTTTGGGCCGGCGAGAAGAAGACGGGGCGGGTGTCGAACGGGGTCCATGTCTCCATCCGAAAAGGATCGCCCTGGACGAGGAGGTTTCTCTCCACGCTGTAGAAGAGGCATCTGCCGTCGGGAGCGAGCGCAGCGACGTAGAGAAGCCCCTCGCAGGGAGCACGCGGGGTCACGGAGAGGTAGATCGTGGCGCTGTCTAGGATCGAATAAAACGCCCGGTCGGAGTGGATGGCCAGATCGAGAGGAGGCGCCCACCGCTCAGCCGCCCCGGCTTGGATCGCGGATGCGGCGCGAAGCGCGCACAGCGCCGCGGCGGCGATCGCGCCCCGAAGAATCCGCATGCCTGCTCCCTTCGTTTCCATCGCATTGCCGCCGAAAGGCGCACTTTACACCGCCGGCCGCTCGGCGTCAATCGTTCTCCGGACGTTCACGGCGGAGGGGGAGGAGCGTGTTCGCAGCCAGGACGGCCGCCGTCCAGAACGCCGCGAGGGGCCAGGCGAGCGGGCCCTTTTTCAGGAATGAGGGAAAGATGCGGATCGGGAATCCAGGCAGGTAGTGGGTCACGAGGTGGCGGTGTCGGTAGAGGAGGCCGGGGTGGAGGCAGCCGAGGAGGCCGAAGAGAATGCTCGCCGCCAGCAGCGCGGCGAAGGCGGCGGAGAATGCCCGCCCCGGTTTTCGCGCGAGGGCGTAGCAGAGCGCGCCGCCGAGGAGCGGCGCCGGGGCTACCATGTAGCGCGGGGGCGGGGCAAACCCCCCCCACCAGAAAACGAATTGCGCCCCGGGGAGGTAGACGGCGAGGAGAAGGCCGATCAGCCAGAGCGCCGCCCGTCGCCGCTCACGCATGAGAAGGATGAGGCCGGCGGGGGAGAGGAGGTAGACCGGCGACCAGGCGAGGATGCCGTGCCCGCGGTCGAGTAGGATGCCGAAGATCCCGTCGAACGGGCCGCGGCTCGCCATGCCGCGTTCGCCGTAGTTTTGCGCGATGTAGCCGGCGGCTGGGTTGATTGAGCCGAAGGCGTGACGCTGGTAGGCGGAGAAGAGGGCGATGGAGGCGAGCAGTGGAACGGCTGCGATGAGGGGGGCCGGCCGGCGGGCCGCGCGGCCGCGCAGGACGAGCATCGCGGCGAGGACGATCGCCGGGGGGAAGAAGCGGAACGAGAGCCATGGGAGAAACGCGACGGCGAGGGAGGGCAGAAGGAGGGGGGGACCGGGGGGGTGGATGCGCGGCCGCCCGGATCTCCCGGCGGAATGGCCCGGGGCGGAGAACGGCGCGCCGCCATGGGACGGGAGCGCGTGCCGGAGGGCGTAGAGGATGAGGAGCGCCGCCGGCAGCTCCGGGTAGATCAGGTTGGCGTAGAAGAGGACGGGCGGGGTGAGCATCACGGCGGCGGTAGCGCAGAGCGGGGGCCATGGCGAGGGGGATCCGGCGAGGCGCGAGAGGCCGCGGCAGAAGTGCCAGAGATTCACGGCGAGCAGCGCGGCGAGGAGATTCATGAAGACGCAGACGGCCGCGCGGGGGGAGACGCCGGCACGCAGCGCGGCGGCGTACGCCGGGGCGATCAGGATCGGCAGCCCGGGTGTGTGTATGGAGTAGACGAGTTTCTTCCCGGCGTCCCGCCGCGCCGCGTGTCCGCCCTCTTTCGGCGCGCCGAAGAAGCGCCCGTCCCTGTTCACGCGGTTGTTGTAGAGGTTGAGGTCGCCGTCCACGACGACGCTGTGCGCCATGAGGAGATACGACGGCTCGTCACCCGCGAGGAGGACGGCCCTGGCGGCGCCGCGGTCGCGCAGATCCATGACACGCGCGCGGGAGGTTGAAAAGACGGCCAGCGAGGCGGCGAAGACGAGCCACGGGATGAAGTTGACACGTGCCGCCATTCGGTCGGCATCCTTCTCTTATCAGTTGACGTTGAATGGATTACACCCAAAGGCATTTTAGCATATCAGCGCGACGGCCGGGATGATAAAATGACTTCCCATGGAACGCTTCAGGGCCGATTGCCGCATGGTGCGATGGGACAGGCCGTGCGAGCCCCACAAGAGGGAAGGGGTGCACTGCCGAGGGTGCGCGTATTACGACCCGGTCGCGACGCGGATCCTCGTCGTCAAACTCGACGCGCTCGGCGACGTCCTCAGGACGACCTGCATTCTCCCGGCGATCAGGGAGAAGCACCCCCGGGCGCAGATCACCTGGATCACCATGCCCGAGGCGGTCCCCCTCCTGCAACACAATCCGCTCGTTGACAGGATTCTCCCCTACGGCCCGGACGCGCTCGCGGTGCTGGGTGTCGAGCGGTTCGACCTTGCTCTCTGCCTGGACACGGCGCCGCGCAGCGCGGCCCTCGGCACCCTCTCCAAGGCGGCGCGGAAAAGGGGATTCGGCGTGGACGCGGACGGGCGGGTTTTTCCTTTCAACCGGGAGGCGCTGGGCTGGTTCCTGATGGGGCTCTTCGACGATTTGAAGAAGGCCAACCGGAGGACCTACCAGGATATCGTCATGGAGATCTGCGGCCTCGGCGGGATGAGGCAGGAGATTACCCTCAGAATCACCGAGGAGGAGCGGGAATTCGCGGACCGCTTCGCCGCCCGCGCCGGCATCCCATCGGGGAGCGCGCGGGGGCGCGTGTCGCTCATAGGGATAAACACCGGGAGCGGCAGCCGGTGGAGGATGAAGCAGTGGCCGGAGGGGCGTTGCGTCGACCTCATCCGCATGCTTGCCCGTGACCGCAGGATACGCCTCCTCCTGTTCGGTGGGCGGGACGAGATTGAACGGAACGCCGCGATCCGTGGCGCCGCGGGAAAGGCCCTTATCGACACGGGGTGCGGCAACAGCATCCGGGAGTTCATCTCCCTTGTAGGGCTCTGTGACCTCATGGTGGCGAGCGACAGCCTCGGCCTCCATGTGGCGCTCGGCCTCGGAAAGAAGGTCGTGGGGCTTTTCGGGCCGACCTCCGCCGCCGAGATCGACATGTATGGACGCGGGGCCAAGATCGTCGCGGACGCCGACTGCGCCTGCTGCTATCTCCACGACTGCGGAAGGACGCCATCGTGCATGGACCGGATCACCGCGGCTCAGGTGTGCGCGGCGGTCCGGCGGCTTCTGCCCCTTCCGCCCCGCGGCCGCGCGCGAACCTAGGGGTGCTCCATCATGGCACGAACGGTGGCGGTGATCCCCACGTACAACGAGGCGGCGGTTATCATCCCGCTGGTCCGGGAGGTGATCGAGCAGGCGAGGGATATCGAGGCCCTGGTCGTGGACGATGGTTCCCCCGATGGCACCGCCGGGCTCGTAAGAGAGGAGGGGATGGCGTGTCCGCGCGTGCATCTCCTCCTTCGAACCTCGCGGCGGGGCCGGGGCAGCGCCGGCGCCGACGGTTTCCGGCGCGCGATCGAGATGGGGGCGGAGCGAATCATCGAGATGGACGGGGACGGTTCCCATGATCCGGCATTTATACCCGCCCTGTTGCGCGCCTGCGGGCCCGCCGCCCTCGTAATCGGGTCTCGTTACGCGCCGGGGGGCGGGGACGAAGAGAGGGCGCGCGCCCGAAGGGCCACCAGCGCGCTCGCGCGGAAGTACCTGAGGCTCGTGCTCGGGGTGAGGGTGGAGGATCCGACCTCGGGGTTCAGGTGCTACACGAGGGAGGCGCTCCTGGCTATTACAGCGGAGCCGCTCCGTTCGAACGGGCCGTTTATCCTTGCCGAGACGCTGCACCGGTGCGCGCGACGGGGATTGAGGATCGTAGAGGTGCCCATCATCTTCCACGAGCGTATCCGGGGCCGGTCGAAGCTCGGCGCCGGAACGTTGGCCGGGTATCTATTCTCGGCGCTCCGAATCAGGCTCACCGGGCGGTGTTGAGCGTCCCGACCGCCGCCTGCGGCGACCCGCGCCGCGCACCTCGCTCGGCATCCCTGTGCGCCGCGCCGTCCGCGTGCTCGCCCTCGCCTTCGCCGGTTATCTCGCGCTCGTCGTGGCGCTCGTCTTCGTGTTCCGCTTCGTCGATCCGCCCGGGTCGGCGCTGATGCTGATCCGCGCGGCGGGCGGCCAGCCGATCACGCGCTCGTGGGTGCCGCTGGAGGCGGTGTCGCCGAACCTCGTGCGCGCCGTCGTCGTGTCGGAGGACGCGCGCTTCTGCACGCACCACGGCATCGACATCGGAGAGATCAGGACTGCGATCGAGCGCGCCAAGGACGGCATTCCGCGCGGCGCCAGCACGATCTCGATGCAGCTCACCAAGAACATGTTCCTGTGGCCGTCGAAGAGCTACGTGAGGA
>ERZ1026792.2254-NODE-2254-length-10352-cov-2.862396_pt1 | contig 10352 bp, 7 predicted proteins | sample MGYA00520884_ERZ1026792 | MGnify/ENA primary metagenome ERZ1026792 (study PRJEB33270, sample SAMEA104284473) | anaerobic digester metagenome | biome: Anaerobic digester microbiome; feature: mesophilic sludge digester; material: Anaerobic digester biomass | place... | reverse complement strand
GTGCGTGCGCGCTCGCACGGATGTCGGAGCTCGTCGCCAGGCGCACGGCCTCATCCGCGAGACGGTGGGCCGCCTCGAGATCACGGCGGTAGTAGGCGATCCATCCGGCGAGCTCGAATGCCTCGGCCCCTGCGCCCGGGCCGATCACGCGGCTGATGTCCTCGTCGGCGCCGATGTGATCCGAGTTGGCCATGCGCACCCTTGCTCGCTCCAGCCGAGTGACGGGGTCGTCGACGAGTTGCAGCGATTCCGTCAGCAATCGATCGGCGAGGGCAGGCTCGTAACGTTCGGCGGCCACCATGGCGCCGCTGCGCAGTGCGCGCGCCGCTGCCGCAACCTCGCCGCCCAGGCGAGCGTGGAACGCGGCCTCCATCGGCTCTGCGAAGGTGCGCGTCTGCAGCCTCGAGGACGCCTCGCGGTGGATGAACGCCCGCCGTGCGGCCGTCACCCCCTGTGCGAGCGCATCGCGCACCAGTTCGTGCACGAACACGAAGCCGGCGCCGCGCTCCGCGAGCACCCGTGCCCCCGCCGCGGCTTCGAGGTGGTCGAGGACCTCGGCGAGCGGCCGACGTGTGCACGTTGCCAGCAGGTCGACATCCACCGCCATGCCGAGCACGGCCGCAGTTCGCACGACCGCCGCGGCCTCGCCGAGAGCGTCGACACGTCGTCGAACACCTTCGAGCAGCGATGGCGGCATCGCCCCGGCATCGGTGTGCGCGAGCTCGATCAGGTACAGCGGGTTGCCGCCGCTGCGGTCGAACACCTGGCCTGCGCGGTCGGCTCCGACCAGCCTCGCCGCTGCAGTGCGGTCGATCGGCCCCAGCTCGATGGTGGCGGTCGCCTGCAGGTCGGTTCGCACCGGCGGACGATGTGTCGTGACCATGAGCAGCCCTTGAGTGTGACCGAGCGCGTACTGCAGCCACGCGAGGGTCGCGTCGTCGGCGTCGTGGGCGTCGTCGAGCACGAGCGCTGCTCCTTGCCGGTCGCCGGTTCGCTCGATGGCGGCAGCCAGTGCTGCGAACAACTGGGTGCTCTGCACAGCGCTCGCGCCCACCAGAGTCGACGCGTTGGTTGCCGCGACCGGTGACCTGTGCCGGGCATTGCTGCTCACGAAGGGGGTCAGTTGGTCGTGCTGTGGCCCGAGGATGCGCAGCGCGTTGTCGTCGCCGCACTGGCGCAGGTGGTGTGCGAGGGCGTCGAAGAGGGGTTGCAGGGGGAGGTTGCGCCCGAGCGGGTGGCAGCGGCCGACGAGTACCGTGGTGCCGAGCTCCGCGACCTGCCGGGCCCAGGCTGCGACCAGCGCCGACTTGCCGATTCCGGGCTCGCCGCTGAGTTGCACCAGCCGCGCCGGCCCGCCCGCGACCAGACGCATCTGCGCGCTCAGCGCGGCGAGCTCTTCATCGCGACCGACGAGGCTGCGCTCATCGGCGGCAGATCCCTCCGGCGGCTCCACTGTGCCGAGCAGCACCGCGGTGTGCAGCGTCTCGGTCTCAGGGCAAGGATGGACGCCGAGCGACTCGACGAGCATCTCGCGGGTGAGTGCATAGGCGGCGAGTGCTGCGGCCGGTCGTTGCGCAGCCACGTGAGCACGCATCACGATGCGCAGCGCGACCTCGTCGTACGGCTCGTCGTCGAGCGCGGACTGCCCCAGCGCGGCCGCCTCGCTGGCATCGCCCGCGGCCAATGCCCCCTCGGCCGCGATCACCCGTGCGCGTGCCACGAGCCGTGCGATGCGAAGTCGCTCGCGGTCGGCCCACTCGCCGTCGTCGCCGGCGAGTGGTGACCCGCGCACCAACTGCAGCGCCGCCGCAGCTGCCGCTCGCGCCGATGCGATGTTCTGCGCCGCCATGCGAGCCGCCGCGTCGAGGGTGAGTTGTTCGAGCTCGTCGACGTCGAGCCAGTCGTAGACGATGCGATAGCCGCCGTCGACGCGTTCCACGCGATCGCGCCCGAGCACCGTCCGCAGCCGGCTGACCAACACCTGCAACTGCTCCATCGGATTTGCAGGAGGCTGGTCGCCCCACAGCACGTCGCAAAGTCGGTCGAACGGCACGCGCTCGCCGCGCGCCACCAAGAGCACCTTCAGCAGTGTGCGAGCCTTGCGGCTGCCCAACTCTGGCGCGGGTACGCCGATCACGTCGAACGCTCCGAGGAGCCGGGCGCGAAGCACCTCCACGCGCTCAGTATTGCCGGTTCAGTGAACGCGGTTGACCGGCTCGCCGGGGCTCGCGCAGACATCGATGTGAGGCTGCAAGCTCCGTGCAAGGCAGCCAGCGCACGCTCGGGCCAACCTACGAAAGAGGAGCTCAGACATGACTGCTGCAACACCCGAACGCGTCTCGTTCAACGCACCGAACGAGACGCGCACCTTCGAGCTCGGTCGAGTCGACCTGGTCGACATCGGCGGAAGCCAGATCGGCCGTCTAACGTTGCAGCCCGGCTGGCGTTGGTCGGAGCACGTCAAGCCGCTCGCCGGCACCGAGCTCTGCGAAGCGCCGCACTTCCAGTTCCATGCGGCGGGCACGATCGGCATCCGCATGGCCGATGGCACCGAGATCATCGCCCATCCGGGCGACGTCACGGCGCTTCCGCATGGTCACGACGCCTGGGTGGTCGGCAACGAACCGGTGGTGCTGATCGACTGGTGGGGAGCGAGCAACTACGCCAAGGGGCCCGACGACGGCGCCTGAGCAACGACTGGCGGGAGAGCCCGACCGAGAGCGAGCGGTGATGTACGGCAAATCGGTGGTTCAGGTTGCGAAGCCGGTGGTGAGAGTGACAGACTGACGGCGATGCGTGCCAACACCACCCTCAATGTCGTAGTACTCATCGTGTAGACGCACGCTCACATAGTCGCGTGCGTCCACAGCCTCCCAGTCGGGAGGCTGTTTCGTTTTTCCGGCCGGTTCAGTCGTTGAGTATCAAGGAGAGTCATGAAGATCACCGGGGCGCAAGCCCTCATCCGATCACTGGAGATGGAAGGCGTCGAGACCATCTTCGGTCTGCCCGGCGGCTGCATCCTGCCCGCGTACGACCCGTTGCTCGACTCGCCGATCCGCCACATCCTGGTGCGACACGAGCAGGGTGCCGGCCACATGGCCGAGGGCTACGCCCATGTCACTGGGCGGCCCGGCGTGGCGCTGGTCACCAGTGGGCCGGCGGCCACCAACATGGTCACTCCGCTGATGGACGCGTACATGGACAGCATCCCGATGGTGTGCATCACCGGCCAGGTGCCCACCAACGCCATCGGCACCGACGCGTTCCAGGAGTGCGACACCGTGGGCATCACGCGCAGCTGCACCAAGCACAACGAACTGGTGATGAGCGCGCAGGACATTCCGATGGCCGTGCGCCAGGCGTTCCACATCGCCACCACCGGGCGCCCCGGCCCGACGCTGATCGACATCCCCAAGGACTGCCTCACCAACTTGATGGACTGGAACTGGCCCACCGACGAAGAGGTCATCGACAGCCTGCCCGGCTACCGCCCCAACACCAAAGGGCACCCGCGCATGATCAAGGAGGCCGCCAAGCTGATCATGGCCAGTGAGCGGCCCATCCTCTACGTCGGCGGTGGTGTGCTGAAGGCTCGTGCCGCCGAGGCGCTGCGCGAGTTGGCGGAGCTCACCAACATCCACGTGGTCACCACCCTCATGGCCCGTGGTGCCTTCCCCGACGACCACCCGCTGTGCCTGGGCATGCCCGGCATGCACGGCAACGCGACGGCCATCACGGTGATGCAGAAGAGCGACCTGCTCATCAACCTGGGCGCCCGCTTCGACGATCGCATCACCGGCAAGGTGTCGGCGTTCGCGCCCGAGGCGAAGGTCATCCACGTCGACATCGATCCGGCCGAGCAGGGCAAGGTGCGCCGCCCCGACGTGCCGATCGTCGGCGACTGCAAGCAGGTCATCGAGGAGATCATCAAGGCGATCAAGGACCTGCAGGCCAATGGCACGGTGCAGGCCGACACGGGCAGCTGGCGCAGCCGCATCAGCGGGTGGCGCGAGCAGTTCCCGCTCAGCTACGAGGCCAGCGAGCCCGGCGAGGCGCTGAAGCCGCAGTTCTGCCTCGAGCAACTGCGCGACAACGCGCCGGAGGGCACCATCTTGGTGAGCGGCGTCGGCCAGCACCAGATGTGGAGCAGCCAGTACTGGACGTTCAACGAGCCATACACCTGGGTCAACTCCGGGGGCCTGGGCACGATGGGCTTCAGCATCCCTGCCGCCATCGGCGCCAAGGTCGGCCGCCCCGACCGCACCGTGTGGGCCATCGACGGCGACGGGTGCTTCCAGATGACCGCCCAGGAGCTGGTGACAGCCGCTGTCGAGCGCATCCCGATCAAGGTTGCGATCCTCAACAACAGCTACCTGGGCATGGTGCGTCAGTGGCAGGAGATGTTCTACGAGGAGCGCTACAGCGAGGTCTACCTCTCGCCGGAAGTGCCCAACTTCGTGCTCTGGGCAGAAGCCATGGGCTGCGTGGGCATTCGGGTGGACAGCCCCGAGGAGGTGCAGCCGGCCATCGACAAGGCCAACAGCATCGATGATCGCCCGGTGGTCATCGACTTCCGGGTCGATGCTCGGGAGAAGGTGTTCCCGATGATCCCTGCCGGGTTCGGCAACAGCGACATGCTCCTTCCCGAGTGGCAGGAAGCCAACCGTGGAGGTCTCAAGTGAGCGAGTTCGGTAGCCATCACCACATCCTGTCCGTGCTGGTGCAGAACCGGCCGGGCGTGCTCGCCCGAGTGGCGGGCCTGTTCGCCCGGCGCGGGTTCAACATCTTCAGCCTGGCCGTTGCGCCCGCGGAAGACGAAGGCTTCAGCCGCATCACCATCGTCGTCGACGTGGAGACCACGTCGCTGGAGCAGATCGTCAAGCAGCTGTTCAAGCTGATCGAGGTGGTCAAGATCAGCGAGCTCGACCCTGGCCGAAGCGTGGAGCGCGAGCTGCTGCTCGCCACTGTGCGCACCACCGGCGACCATCGCGGGCAGGTGGTGGAGCTGACCAACATCTTCGAGGGCAAGATCCTGGCCGTCGGTGTCGATGCCATCACCGTTTCGCTCGACGGCCACCCGGAGAAACTCGACGATTTTGAGGAACTTCTGGCCGGTTATGGCATCGTAGAGCTCCAGCGCACCGGCCGGGTGGCGCTGCCCAAGCTCGATCGTGAGGCCCGCCTGCGCGCGGTCTCCACCAAGTCCAATCAAGGAAAGGCTGGCTGACATGGCCGCAAAGATGTACTACGAGGCGGACGCAGATCCGTCGATCATCCGCAGCCGCAAGGTGGCCATCATCGGCTACGGCTCGCAGGGGCACGCGCATGCGCTGAACCTGAAGGAGTCGGGCGTCGACGTGGTCGTCGGCCTGCGCGAGGGTTCGAAGTCGGCAGCGAAGGCAGAGGCTGCCGGCCTCAAGGTGATGGACATCGCCGCCGCCGCCAAGTGGGCCAACGTGATCATGCTCACCATGCCCGACACCGAGCAGAAGGCGACGTACGAAGAGTTCATCAAGCCGGCCATGCGCAAGGGCAAGGCGCTCGCGTTCGCGCACGGCTTCAACATCCGCTTCAAGCGCATTCGCCCGCCCAAGACGGTCGACGTGATCATGATCGCCCCCAAGGGCCCCGGCCACCTCGTGCGCCGCACCTACACCGAAGGCGGCGGCGTGCCCGCGCTCATCGCCGTGCACCAAGACGCCACTGGCGGCGCCCACGCGCTCGCCCTGTCGTACGCCGACGCCATCGGTGGCGCCCGCGCCGGTGTCATCGAGACCACGTTCAGCGAAGAGACCGAGACCGACCTGTTCGGTGAGCAGGCCGTGCTGTGCGGCGGCGTCACCTCGCTGGTGCAGGCCGGCTTCGAGACGCTGGTCGAGGCCGGCTACCAGCCGGAGATGGCCTACTTCGAGTGCCTGCACGAGGTGAAGCTGATCGTCGACCTGATGTACGAGGAAGGCATCGCCGGCATGCGCTACAGCATCAGCGACACCGCCGAGTACGGCGACCTCACCCGCGGCCCGCGGGTGGTCAATGCCAAGACCAAGCTGGAGATGAAGAAGATCCTCAAGGAGATCCAGAGCGGCAAGTTCGCCAAGGAGTGGATCGCCGAGAGCGAGGCAGGCCGTCCGAAGATGAAGGAACTGCAGCAGGCCGGCCGCGATCACCAGATCGAAGAAGTGGGTGGCCAGCTGCGGGCGATGATGCCGTTCCTCGGCGCCGGCAAGCAGAAGGTCGCCGACGTCAGCGGCGGCTGATTCGCTCAGCGTGATGCGCCCGAGGGCGTGCTGGCTCGTCCCGCGGGGGATGGGCGGCACGCCCTCGTGCCGCGTTTCGCCTCGGTTCCGCCGGCGGTGGCCGTTTCACCGCTGACCGGACGTTGGTCCGTGGGGTCACTTCTTTCGGACGCGTGTCGGCAAGGCGGGGTGCGTCCGAAAGAGGTGACCACGAGGACAGCACCATGCTCGGGGTGCGCCGGAGTCAGGTTGCTATACCGGCATCTAATTCCGACTTGTGAGGTCGGGAATTGACGGCTACGCTCTCGCACCTATGAGCGACACCTGGGGTTTCGAGACACGGCAGATCCACGTCGGCGGCGAGCCCGACCCGGCCACCGGCGCCCGTGCGGTGCCCATCTACCAGACGACCAGCTTCGAGTTCCGCGACGCCGCGCACGCGCAGAACCTGTTCGCGCTGGCCGAGATCGGCAACATCTACACGCGCATCATGAACCCCACCCAGGGTGCGCTCGAGGCCCGCTTGTCGAGCCTGGAGGGCGGCGTCACCACTGCCGTCGGCCTGCCCGGCGCGCTCGTCGTCGCAAGCGGCCAGGCGGCAGAGACGCTGGCCATCCTCACCCTGGCCGAGAACGGCGACCACATCGTCGCCAGCCCGTCGCTCTACGGCGGCACGTACAACCTGTTCCACTACACGCTGCCGAAGATGGGCATCGAGGTCACCTTCGTCGACGATCCGCACGACCTCGCCGAGTGGGCCGCAGCCATCCGCCCCAACACCAAGGCGTTCTACGGCGAGGTGCTGGCCAACCCGCGCAACGACGTGTTCGACATCGTCGGCGTCAGCAAGGTCGCCCACGACAACGGCATCCCGCTCATCGTTGACAACACCGTGCCCACCCCGTACCTCATCCGCCCCATCGAGTGGGGCGCCGACATCGTCGTGCACAGCCTCACCAAGTTCATCGGCGGCCACGGCACCAGCATCGGCGGCGCCATCATCGACGGCGGCACGTTCGACTTCGCCGCCAGCGGTCGCTTCCCCAACTTCACCGAGCCCGACCCCAGCTATCACGGGCTGCCGTACTTCCCGGCGCTGGGCCATGGTGCGTTCATCATCAAGGCCCGCGTGCAGATGCTGCGCGATCTGGGCATGGCCATCTCGCCGTTCAACGCCTTCCTCATCCTGCAGGGCCTGGAGACGTTGAGCCTGCGCATGGATCGTCACTGGGAGAACGCCGACAAGGTGGCCAAGTTCCTCGTCGCTCATCCGCAGGTGGAGGCCGTGGCGTACGCCGGGCTGGAGACCAGCCCGTGGCACGAGCGGGCCAAGCAGTACGGCGGTGGCAAGGGCTACGGCAGCGTGCTCGCGTTCGACATCGTTGCTCCGGCCGGCAGCACGGCCCGCGAGGCCGGGCAGAAGTTCGTGGAAGCCCTGCAGCTGCACAGCCACGTCGCCAACATCGGCGACGTGCGCAGCCTGGTCATCCACCCCGCCAGCACCACGCACAGCCAACTGACCGAGGAGGAGCAGGCCAGCACCGGTGTGCGCCCCGGCCTCGTTCGCCTCAGCGTGGGCCTGGAGAGCATCGCCGACATCCTCGCCGACCTCGAGATCGGCTTCGCCGCCGCCAAGTAGGGCTTCGCCGCCGCCAGGGAGGGCTTCGCCGCCGCCAGGGAGGGCCGCTACTCGCGCGAGTCGCGCCGCACCAGCGAGGTGAGGCGCCCGAGCGTGGCGGCACTGCCCATCACCGCCAGCACATCGCCGGCGCGCAGCTCGTCGCCGGCCTCGTGCCAGCGCTCGAGGCCGCTGTCGCGGCGCAGACCGAGGATGTGCACGTCGTCGCAGCGCTGCATCAGCGCGCGCAGGCCCTGACCTTCGGCCAGCGAGTTGGCGCCCACCTCCATCTCCACCACTCGCATGTCGGTGCCGGCAATCGGCAGCACACGCAGCACCTCGGCATCGAGGGCGGTGGCCGCCAAGCTTGCACCCACGCTCTCGTACACGGGCACCACGTACGAGGCGCCGGCACGCATGAGCCGGTTGCGCCACGACACATCCGTCACTCGCGCGACGATGCGCAGCGACGGGGCGATCGCTCGCGCCGTCAGTGCCACCACGGCGTTGGAGGGGTCGTCGAGGCTGGTGATCAAGGCCGCAGCCCGGTCGACGCCGGCGGCGCGCATCACGGTGGCGTCGCGCGCATCGCCGAGCAGGAAGACTGCGCCCGCGGCCTCCACCGCGTGCTCGACGCTCTCGTCGGTGTCGATCACCTCGCACTGCTGCCCGCTGCGGATCGCCGCGTCGGCCGCAGCGCGGCCGACCCTTCCGAAACCCGCCACCACCACATGGTCGTGCAAGTGTTCGCGCACCTTGGTCCTCCTCTTCTCGCGCAGTGCGGCGCGTACTTCACCTGACAAGAACAACGCGGTGAGCGTTGCTGCCGAGTACACGTAGATCGTGAAGCCGGCCCCGATCACTCCCATGGTCCACAGCCGGCCTCCGGTGCCGAGTGGGGCCACCTCGCCGTACCCCACCTGGCCGAGCGTGATGATCGACATGTAGGCAGCGTCGAACCAGCTCCAGTGTTGGATCATCACGTAGCCGGTGGACGCGATCGCGACCGCGGCGAGCGCGGCGATGATCGGCCCCCGCAAGCGGCGCGCGACCAGCCTCATCACTGCCGGTCTGCTGATCGACGGCGCGTCGCCCTCCATGGGTCGAGCATGCCCCGAGTGGCGCCGCCGGGACAGGGTAGGTTGGCCCTCATGACCAGTGCCATCCGGGCCGATCTCGCCGAAGCGCACCGGCAGTCGCTGCAGCACGTGGCATCTCCCGGGGCCCGGCTTGATGCCGAGCGCCGGTTGCAGATCGCCGCTGCTGCCACCCAGGGTTACCTCGCTGCCGAGCCGCCGCCGCCGTGGGTGCGACCCTTCGCCGACCCCGCGCTCGACGTGGCGTTTCGGCTGGCGCGCTACGCGGGCACGATCACGCAGGAGTGGTACGAGCAGGTCATCACCGAGGGCATGCACCCGTTGGAGTGGGTGGAGATCGTCGGCATCGTCGTCGCCACCGTTCCACCGCTGGCGTTTGCGCGTGCAGCGGGCCGCGCGTTGCCCGAGTTCCCGCCGTCGGTCGCCGGGCAACCACATGGCCGCGAGGCCGCCGAGCTGGCACCGGCGACGCTGAACTGGGTGCGACCCACGAGCTCGGAGCCGATCTCGAAGGAGACGAGCTCCGGCGCGTTGACGAACAGCCCGGCGAGCCCGTCGAGGTAGCGCCGCCCCTGGGCGTCGAAGATGTAGGCGCCCTCGCCCCGCACGATCACGGGCACGTCGCCGCCCTCGTAGACCGAGTGCCGGGAGAAGTGCAGCCAGAGGTGGTCGCGCGCGGACTCCTGCAGCCGCTCGTGCTCATGGTGTCGATTCCCTTCGCCGCGACCGGGGCGATCGGGCTGCTGCTCATCACCGGCAAGCCGTTGGGTGTCGCGTCGATGATCGGCCTGCTCATGCTCGTGGGCATCGTCGTCACCAACGCGATCGTGCTCATCGACCTGGTCAACCAATACCGCGGGCGCGGCCTGGGCATCGAGGAGGCCGTCCTGGAAGGCGGCCGGCATCGGCTGCGGCCCATCGTCATGACCGCGCTCGCGACGATCCTCGCGGTCAACGTGACGTTCCGCGGCATGGTCGACCAGCGTCGCAGCGCCAACCTGTTTGCGCTCGACCAGGGCTTCGAGGTCGCGCTCGGCGCGGAAGGCTGGGCCGCCGACATCCTGCGCAAGGATGCACAGGATTCGCAGACGGATCATCTCGGCGAGATCTGGGCCAGGTCGATGTCCGCCCTGCCGATCGACGAAGGCGTCGGCACCGTCGAAGGGCGCATCGAGGACATGCAGGGCCGTTTCAACCTGAACAACCTGGTGTTCAGCGACGGTACGACCAACGAAAAGGCGGTCAAGCAGCTCGAGCGCATTCTCGGCATGCTCGAGATCGAGCCGGCCTGGGCCGCCGCCATGGCGGACTGGATCGACGCCGATGGTCGGACCTCGCGGGGAGGGGTCGAGGAAACCGCCTACGGCGTGGAGTCCATTGCCAACCGGCCTTTCGTCGAGA
>ERZ1026792.2252-NODE-2252-length-10360-cov-3.630314_pt1 | contig 10360 bp, 8 predicted proteins | sample MGYA00520884_ERZ1026792 | MGnify/ENA primary metagenome ERZ1026792 (study PRJEB33270, sample SAMEA104284473) | anaerobic digester metagenome | biome: Anaerobic digester microbiome; feature: mesophilic sludge digester; material: Anaerobic digester biomass | place... | reverse complement strand
CCCACGTCGATGGCCAGGAAGAAATGGCCGAGCATGTAGGGCCGGCGGGAGCCGTCGGGGGCATAGCCCAACAGGTCCTTCATATAGACGCCACCGCATAGCGACGCGGACAGGATCTCGACCATGGTGGCCAGATCGTAGCCCTTGTAGCCGGCAAACAGCTCGCCCGCGCCGCCCAGGGGCAGCAGCGCGGCCGTGGCCTTGTCCAGGCCGGCCATGATTGCGGCCGGATCTGTGAGGGGCTGCCCCTCGGCGTCGATGACCCAGCCCTCCGGCACCGGCTTCTCGGCACGCATGGCTACTTCGATCTTGCCCCGCTGGCTGATGGCGGTCGCTCCGTCGAAGGAGAAGGGAAAGTCCATGTCAGACGGGGCGGCAAAGGCGATGGGATTGGTGCCCAGCATGGGCTCGGTGCCAAAGGTCGGGGCGATGGCCGGGCGGGCGTTGGTGAAGGTAAAGCCGATCATGCCCTCCTGGGCGGCCATGAGGGGATAGTAGCCGGCGATGCCAAAGTGGGTGCCGTTGCGCACCGCCACGGCGCCCAGGCCAACCTGCCGTGCCTTGTCCATGGCCAGGCGCATGGCGCGGTAGGCGATGACGTGACCCATACCGTGGTGCCCGTCCACCACGGCCGTGGTCTCGCTCTCCTGCACGACCTCGAACTCGGTGTGAGTGTTCTGCACGCCGGCCTTGATGCGGTCATAGTAGTACTTCAGGCGGCCCACACCGTGGGATTCAATGCCCCGCACGTCGGAGGTGATGAGCACTTCGGCGCAGATCTGGGCCTCCTCGGGCGGGGTGCCAAGCCCCTGCAGAACGTCCATCATGAACCGGTGGATGACGTCCACAGGGATGAGTTGCGTTTCCTCCATACGTTTGCTCCTCGATTCAAACCTTTGTTGGCGGCGCATTGGCCGTCTTGGGATAGTGCAGCAGAAGGGTGAGAGCCAGGCCGGTGATGGCCCCGGCCAGGGCTCCCGTAGATAGAATGCCGGGCAACAGCGCCAGGCCCGTGATCCAGGCCATGGTGCTGACGACGATCCACCACCCTGCCCAGAGTACTTCGTGGCGCAGGAGCAGCCACTGGGCCAGGCCGAGGGTTGGGCCCAGGATCACGCCGCCCACCAACCCTTGCAGGGGGGCAGGGACCGTCGCCAGGAGCAGCGTAGAGACTACAAGCCACACCGCCGAGGTCGCCAGGAACCAGCGCCATGCCCGGGGGATGCGGTGATGGAGCACGAACGACTGCATGGCCGCCACGCCCACGCCTGCCGGCACCAGGGCAAGGTTTGTGAACAGCAGGCTGCCAAGGAGCCAGCCCAGGGTCGTGGCCATGATCCACAGGAACCAGAGGGCTGCGTCAAAGGCGGGCTGTCGTGATCGCGCCATTGGCTCCCTGTGCCGTTCCACGAAGGCTCAGCTCGCCTAGCCCTTCACTGACCCTGCCAGCATCCCACGAACAAAGTAGCGTTGCAGGCTAAAGAACACGATCAGGGGCAGGATCATGGTGACGAACGCCCCCGCCGTCAGCAGGTGCCAGTCGTTCCCGAAGGTGCCCGTGAGATCGGCCAGGCGCTGGGTCAGGACCTTGTAGCTGGGGTCGACGCCGAGAAAGGTGAGGGCCACCAGGTAGTCATTCCAGACCCACAGGAACTGGAAGATGAAAAACGACGCCAGCGCCGGCACCGAGAGGGGCAGGACCAGCTTCAAGAAGATGGTAAAGTGAGAGGCGCCGTCGATGAATGCCGATTCCAGCGTCTCGCGGGGCAGCGTCCGGATGTAGTTGAACAGAAGATAGGTGGCCAGCGCCAGGCCAAAGCCGGTGTGCGCCAGCCAGATGGCCAGGAAGGTCCCGTTGAGCCTCAGGCTGTTATAGTCCCGCAGGATAGGCACCAGGGCGATTTGCAGAGGAACCACGATCAGCCCGACCACCAGGATGAACATGATTCGGCGGCCCGGAAAGTTCATCCAGGCAAAGGCATAGGCTGCAAAGGCCGCGATGAGAATGGGGATGATGGTCGAGGGAACAGCGACGGCCAGGCTGTTCAGAAAAGCCTGCGACATGTTCTGTCCAGGCGTCATCTCTACCGTGCCGTCGGGCCCGGTCACCGGGATCTGGCTGCCGAGCAACACCTGCTTGTAGTTGTCGAGGGAAAAGTTCCACGTGGTGGTCCAGATGCGCTCCTGCACCTCGATGCGTCCCAGGCGCCGGTTCCCCACCCAGGTCACGCGCGTGCCTCCCTCGGGTGACATCACGCCCTCCCGCAGCTCCTCGAAGGTGCCGGTCACGCCCTCCACCTCCATCACGCCGCTGGGATCCAGGCCGAGCTCCTGGACGTTGTACGTGTCCGTCGTCGCCCATTCCCGGTGCGGAAAGATGTTCCACCAGCCCGTGGTCTGGATGTCAAACCGAGTCCGGAACGAAGAGATGAACAACCCCAGCGTGGGGACACTCCAGATGATCACCATGAGCGCCAGCGTCAGGTTGACGAGCAGGGGGCCGGTCCATTTTCGTCTCATGCTAGAACGCCTCCTGTTCTCTGAATTGTTTCAGATTGTAGATCATCACCGGGATGACGGTGAGGAGGAGGATGATGGCGATGGCCGAGCCATAGCCCGAGTTGCGGAACGTAAACGACTGGCGATAGAATTGAGTAGCAATCACGTGGGTGCCAAACTGCCCGCCGGTCATGACCCAGACTACGTCAAAGATCTTGAGCGTAAAGATGACGACGGTCGTCCAGACGGTGATGATGGTACCTGCAATGGAGGGGATCATGATACGGAAAAAGGCCTGCACTTCGGTGGCGCCGTCAACCCGTGCCGCCTCCATGATCTCTTCCGGGATGCCCTTCAGGGCGGCGGAATAGAGGACCATGGCGTACCCTGCCTGGAGCCAGATGACGATGAGGATGAGAAAGACATTATTCCAGGGCGCGATCTGGACCCACTTGTCCCAGGGGTGGGGCTGGCCCCCCAGCGCGACGGTGAGGGCGTTCAATATACCGATCTGCGCCGATCCCGCCGGCCGGACCTCGTACACAAAGTTCCAGATGACGCTGGCGCCGACGAAAGAGATGGCCATGGGCAAAAAGATCAGCGATTTCGCGACTCGCTCGAACTTGCTGCGATCGGCCAACACGGCAACAATGAGACCGATGACCACCGACATGGTGCTGCCGATGATGATCCACATCAGGTTGTTGCGCAAAGCCTCGGTCAGCAGGCGCTCGCTAAAGATCGCCGCATAGTTGTCCAACCCCACAAAGGCGCTGCTCCGGAGGGATTCGATGAGGCCGGCGCCCCTGGGCGGGCCGTCGCGCCCGAAGAGGCTCAGGTAAAAGGTGCGGACTGCCGGCAGGGCCAGATACCACAGGAGAATGGCCATTGCCGGGCCGACAAAGACAAAAGGTTGCAGGCGGGCAGTCCACTGGTTGGGGAGTCGTTCCACAATGCTGTTAAAGATCCAGTAGAGCATCGCCACGCCACCAACGCCCCAGAGAATGGCCACCGCCGCGATGAGCCAGCGCGGCGCATTGCTGTCCCGCAACCAAATAAACCCGGCATAGAGCACGGCAAAGGCGATGAACGGGATGGCTATGGCCAGTAACAGGCGCCCCAACCAGCTAATCAGCTCCAGCGCTGTCTTGGGCTTGGGCGCCTGGCCTGTCGGGGATCCTTTCACGCTTTCGGCTTGTGCCATATGTCACCTCCCCTCGACAGGCTGCCAGCCCGTGAGGGCTGGCAGCCTGTCGTCTGGATACCTACTGCGGCCAGGATGCGTCGATTTCGGCGAGGGCCGTATCGAGGTCAGAGAGGCCGCTGACATAGTCGGTCATGCCGGTCCAGAAGGAACCGGAGCCGACCTGGGCGGGCATGAGGTCCGAGGCATCGAAGCGGAAGCTGGTGGCTTCGGCGACGAGCTCGGCGATGCCGCGTTCGAGATCCACGCCATACATGTCGGGGGTGGCGGTCAGGTGGGCGGCCAGGGCGCCGCCGTTCTGGAGCCAGCCGGAGGCGGACTGGGGCGTGGTAAAGTACTCCATGAGGGCCCGGACTTCGGGGCGGTCGTTGAACATGGTCATGATGTCGCCGGCGACGAGGAAGGGCTTGCCGTAGGCCTCGTCAACGGGCGGCAGGTAGAAGAAGTCATAGTCAACGCCGGCCTGGGTGCCCTCGGGGAAGAAGCCGGTGATAAAGTTGCCCTGTTTGTGGAGCCAGCACTGGGGCGGATCCTCAAACATGGGTGCGGGGGCATCGCCAAAGTAGGTGGAGACGATGCCGTCGGTGCCGCCAAAGACATAGTCGGGGTTGAACCAGATCTCGCTCCAGGTTTCGATGGCGGTCTTGACCTCGGGCGAGGAGAAGGGCAGCTCGCCCCGGACCCAGGCGTCATAGTTTTCCAGGGAGGTGGTGCGGAGCACCATCTCCTCGGTCCAGTCTGTGGCGGGCCAGCCGGTGGCGGCCTGCGACTCGATGCCGACGCACCAGGCGGCGTCGCCGTCGTCGGCGATGGTCTGGGTGAGGGCCAGGAGGTCGTCCCAGGTTTCGGGGATCTCGTAGCCGGCGGCGTCAAAGTCGTCCTTGGGATACCAGACGAGGCTCTTGCCGTTGAAGCGGTGCCAGATGCCGCCGACCATGGGCTGGCCATCGGGATCTTGGACCATGCCCATGTCCAGCCAGCTCGGGTTGAACTGCTGCTGGAGCCATTCCTCGCTGATCCAGGAGGTGGGGTCGATGAGGTGACCCTGGCGGGCAAAGTTGGCGACTGCTCCGGGCTGCGGGAAGTCGGCGATGTCGGGCGGGGAGCCGGCGTCCACGGCGATGGCGATGCGAGCCTCGAACTCCTTGTCGCCGATGTACTGGACATCGATGCCCGTGGCCTCCTCGAAGGCGACCATGGACTCCTCGAAGCGGATGTCGTCGGGGTTGGTGAAGGGGCCGTCGACGACGACCGTCGTGCCGGAGAACTCGCCGGCCAGGGCCCTCTCCAGGAAGCCGCCGGCCATGACGGCAAAGGGCGCTTCCACGCCCTCGACCGCAGGCTCCGGCTCTGTTGCCTCCGGAGCTGTTGTCGGCTCCGGAGCAGTGGTTGCCTCGGGCGCCGCCTCGGTTGGCGCTGGCGCCGAGGTGGGCTCGGGCGTCGCGCCGCAAGCAAGCAGCAGCATGCTGGCGATGACGACCAGAGCCACGAGAGTAAAGATTGAGCGTTTCATTTGAATCTCCTCCTGTTACACGAAAATCGTTGGGGCAGGCACTGCACCTGCCCGAGAGTGCTTCGTTGAAAATCGACTTCGGGTGTCGTGCGGAATGGAATCACTCGAATGTTCTTTTACCTCCTTTCTGGCCTGGGACCGAGCTATCGCGTCTTGCCAGCGCAACAGCGGCTCTTCCGCAAGCGTCGCGCATGGCCGTTGTTCTCCGAGAACGATCGAAGCTCAGTTGCGAGCGCCTGGCGGCGCTCCACAGGATTCCCGAACGATGAGTTCGGTTTCCAGGATCATCGAGGGAACTTCTTCGTCGCCTTCGATGAGGGCGGTAAGAACCTCGGCGGCGGTCCAGCCGAGGCCATAGGCCGGCACGCGCACGGTCGTCAGCCTGGGATGCACGTGGGCAGCCAGAAAGATGTCGTCAAAGCCCACGATGGCTACGTCATCTGGGATGCGCCGGCCGGCATCGTGAATGGCGCTCATGGCGCCTATGGCCACCACGTCGCTGGCCGCAAATACGGCGGTCGGCGGCTGGTCGAGGCACAGGAGCCGTTCCATGGCGGCGCGGCCCGAGCCGGGCAAAAAACTGGCGGTGTGCACCAGGGCCGGGTCCTGGGCGAGGTCGTGCTCTCCCAACGCCTGCTTGTAGCCGGCGAACCGGTCCTGAGCGCCCGCGTAGGAAAGAGGCGCGTTGGAGATAAAGCCGATGCGCTGATGCCCCAGGCCGATGAGGTGCTGCACAGCCTGGTAGGCGCCTGCCTGGTTGTCGACGTCCACGATGGGAAAGTCCGTGCGGTTGAGCCGCCCGTGCAGAATCAGGGGAAAGCGGTCCTCGGCCAGCTCCTCCAGGATGGGATCGCCATCCCTTGGGCCGGACAGGATGACGCCGTCCACCTGCTGCTCGCGGATGAGGCGGGCGTAGGCTTCGTGGCTGGGTACGTCTTCGGCGAGCTGCAGGACGAGCAGGTATCCACGGCGGTGAACTGAGGCAGTGACACCCTGCAGAAACGGGGGTAAAAAGGCATCGACGCCCAGGCGTGCCTGGCCTTCTCCGAGGATGAGCCCGATGCGCTGCGTCTTGCCACTGGCCAGGGTACGGGCGGCGGCGGCGGGGTAGTAGTTCAGGTCGCGGGCAGCCTGTAGAACGCGCTGCCGCGTCTCTTCGCTGATCTTGACCCCCGGTACTTCGTTGAGGACGAACGACACCGTGGTTCGAGAGACCCCTGCCAACCTGGCCACGTCCTGGCTTCTTGCTTGCCTTCGGCCCAACGTTGCCTCCCTTTTAGTAACACGCGTTACTAACGCGCGTTACTAACACGTGTTAATTATACTCCAGGTTTCGCCGTTTGTCAAGATGCAATTTTCGCAGATGCAATTTTCGCCGTGTGCAATTTTCGCCGGGCACGCGCCGCTGATGAGCGCCGGGCGTGCCGGCTGTGAGACCCCTTACAGCCAATGGAAGCGAGCCGGATTAGAATGATCAGGCGGGGTTTTGCGCGATCCCCGCACGTTTTCTCCAGGGCTCATGTCCCACGCCAGGGAGGCTTGCGGACCGCCGCACCGACGAGGCAGCACCCAACACGACGCGCGAGGATCCCATGCCCGACCAGATTCTGATCAAAGACCTACTGCTGCGAGCAGTCATCGGCGTAAATCCCGAGGAGCGCCGTGACCGGCAAGACGTGCTCGTCAACATCGTCCTCCAGGCCGACACCCGCGTGGCCGGGGCTTCTGACCGAATAGAAGACGCCGTCAACTACCGGACCATCACCAAGCGGGTCATTGCCCTGGTCGAGAACTCGAGCTTTTACCTGGTGGAAAAGATGGCAGCCGAGATCGCCAACATCTGCCTGGAGGAGCCCCGGGTCGCGCGTGCCGTCGTGCGCGTTGAGAAGCCGGGGGCCCTGCGTTTTGCCCGCTCCGTGGGCGTCGAGATCGTCCGCGACCGGCCCCGTCCGGCGCCGGCCAACCGCGTTTTCATCTCCATGGGCTCGAACGTCGAGCCGGAGCACTACCTGCCGGAGGCGGTTCGCCGCCTGGCCGAGCGCTGCCAGCTCCTGGCCGTGTCGCGGGCCTACGAGACGGAGCCCGTAGGCGCACCAGGCGGGCCGAATTTTGTCAACGGCGCCGTCCTCCTCGCGACGGACCTGGACGCCGAGACGCTCAAGGATGGCGTGCTCCTCGAGATCGAGGCAGCACTGGGGCGGGTGCGCACGGCTGACAAAAACGCCCCGCGCACCGTGGACCTCGACATTTCGCTCTTTAACCACGAGGTCCTGGAGGTCCGCGGCCGCCGTATTCCGGAGCCCGACATCCTGCGCCACGCCCACGTGGCCCGGCCCCTGGCCGACCTGGCGCCCCACTACCGGCACCCCGAGACGGGGCAGACGCTCCTGGAAATCGCCCGCAGCCTGCCCCAGGGGGGGCTTGTTCATCGGCCCGACCTGGTGTTCTGGCCCGCCAGCCAGGCCTGGCCGGCGGGTCGGTCCTGACTGTGGGGTCAGGGCCGAGCTGAAGAGAAAAAGAATAAAGGAGGAACGACGTGTCCGAAATTCAAGTAAAGACCGGCACATACGATGCCTTTCGCAATGACCTGGTCGACCTGCCCGATCAGGAGTGTGGCGGGGAGATCGAGTGCGCGGTGCGCGACATCCTGACGGCCATTGGCGAGGAGCCGGACCGGGAGGGATTGCGCGCCACACCGAAGCGCATCGCCCGCATGTACGAGGAGCTGACGGCCGGCTACCACGTGGATGGCGAGGCATTGATCAACGACGCCGTGTTTGACGTCCGCTACGACGAGATGGTCGTCGTGCGCAACATCGACTTTTACAGCCTGTGCGAGCATCACATGCTGCCCTTTTTCGGGCAGGCGCACGTTGCCTACATCCCCGACGGCAAGGTCATCGGCCTGAGCAAGATCCCGCGCATCGTCGAGATGTTTGCCCGGCGCCTGCAGGTGCAGGAGCGAATGACCCGCCAGATTGCCGAGTTCCTGGACGAGACGCTCAAGCCCCAGGGCGTGGCTGTCGTGGTGGATGGCATGCACATGTGCAGCGCCATGCGCGGGGTGAAAAAGGCCAACGCCCGGATGACGACCAGCGCCATGCTCGGTACCTTCAAGAAGAACCAGGCCACGCGCAACGAGTTCTTTGCGCACATCGAGCGCGGCGAGCCCGCGGTCTAGCCAGGAGCTGGCCTGACAAAAAGAAACCCGGCTCCCAGGGGAGCCGGGTTTCTCACGTCCTGGCGGTTAGCGATACATCTCCAGCAGGGACCGCACGTCGAAATCCTGCGCATCCTCTTTGAGGGGATGGTTGGTGACGCGGGTATGGCTGTCCAGCGTCGTCCGGATCTCCTTGAAAAAGACGCCCACGGGCATGGCATCGTCGCGGAACGCCTGCTCCAGGGCGCGGATGCGGTTGGTCGGGTCGTGATCCGCGGGCAGGTCCTGCACCTGTGGTCGCCACAGGTCAAAGGTGTTGTGGAACGTGGGACAGGGGCTCATGGTCTGGATGAAGGCAAACCCGGGATGCTGGATGCCCTGCACGATGAGGTCGGCTACGTGCTTGGGATTGCCCGAAAAGCCGCGCGCTGCAAAGCTCACTCCCGAGGCCAGGACCCAGGCCATGGGGTTGATGGGCGCGTCGGACGAGCCCTGGGGCGTGCTCTTTGTCTTGAAACCCAGGGGTGAGGTGGGCGAGGTCTGGCCCTTGGTCAGGCCGTACACTTCGTTGTCCATGACGACGTAGGTGATGTCGGGGTTGCGCCGCACGGCGTGGGCCAGGTGCCCGCCGCCGATGCTAAAGCCGTCGCCGTCGCCGCCCACGGCAATGACGGTCAGCTCCGGGTTCGCGAGCTTGATGCCCGTCGCCACAGGCAGCACCCGCCCGTGGGCGGTCTGGAACCCATAGGTCTGGACGAAAAAGGGCAGGCGGCTGGAGCAACCGATGCCCGACACGACAACCGTCCGCGCCGGGTCGAGCTGCAGTTGCGCCATGGCCTGGTAGAGGGAAGCGAGGACGCCAAAGTCTCCGCAGCCCGGGCACCAGGTCGGCTTAACGCCCGATTTGTAATCCTTGGTGGTCAGCTTGGGCCTGGTTTCTACGACAGCCTGCTTAGCCACGGGCCACCTCCTCCATGGACTCGGATTCAACTGTTTTGCGCCTGGTCACCTGCTTGCTGCTGGCCCCCACCAGGAATTCCATGACCTTGGCCCTGATCTCGCCCGGCGTGAAGGGCAGGCCCCCGTACTTGTTGAGCGAGACTGTGTGCAGCTCGGTGTTGGCCTTGATCCACGCTGCGAACTGGCCCGAGCGATTCACCTCGGGCACGATGATGGCTCTGGCATGGGACGCGAACTCCAGGATGCGCTGGCTGGGCAGCGGATTCAGCACGGCGGGCACGAGGGCGGCCACGGGATAGCCCTCGGCAGCCATGCTCTCCACCGCCTCGCGGACGACGCCCGCCGTCGAGCCCCAGGTGATAACGCCCACTTCCGCCTGCTCCTCGGGTACGCCGTAGGTCAGGCAGCCCAGGGGCGGTTGCAGGCCACAGAGCGCCTCTGCCGCCCGCTCGAACTTTTGTCCTCTCTTGTCGAGCTGGGCCGTGTGCATGGCCGGCGTATAGTTGGGAGCGCCCTCCTCGTCGTGCTCCAGGCCGGTGGCCGTGAACGGGGCGCCGTCAAAGCCCGGCACGGCCATGGGCGACACGCCGCTCTCGGTCAGCTCGTAGCGCCGGTAATCGTCGGCCTGTCCCGGCGCCGGGCGAAGGCGCTCGACGATGGGCACCAGGCCTGGGTCGGGCATGGGCAGCGTGGAGGTGCGGTGCGAAAGGGACTGGTCTGTCAGCAGGATGACCGGCATCTGAAAGGTTTCGGACAGGTAAAAGGCCTGCATTGCCTGGTAAAAGCAGTCGGCGACCGAGCGGGCGGCCAGGACGATGCGCGGCGCTTCGCCGTGACCGCCATACAGAGCAATGTTGAGGTCGCCCTGCTCCATCTTGGTCGGCATCCCGGTGCTGGGGCCGGCACGCATCGAATTGACGACCACCACGGGAACCTCGGCCATGGTCGCCAGGCCCAGCATCTCTTGCATCAGGGAAAAGCCGGGACCACTGGTGGCAGTCATGGCCTTGACACCGGCAATGGA
>ERZ1026792.2249-NODE-2249-length-10372-cov-4.060908_pt1 | contig 10372 bp, 16 predicted proteins | sample MGYA00520884_ERZ1026792 | MGnify/ENA primary metagenome ERZ1026792 (study PRJEB33270, sample SAMEA104284473) | anaerobic digester metagenome | biome: Anaerobic digester microbiome; feature: mesophilic sludge digester; material: Anaerobic digester biomass... | reverse complement strand
TAATAGAAGATAAGGTTGAATGGGTAGATGGTAACAGAGTAACTACAAAAGCAGATGGAAGTATTGAGATTGTTCCTGCTGAAGTGTTTATGAGCAAAGAGCAGTTAGACAAGTTAAATGAGGATAAGTTAAAGGCACAGAAGATAGAATTGTTCTTTAGAGTTAATAGAAATAATGCTCCGTTATCAGAATATGCAGAGAAGTTTGTTGAAGTAGCTAACAAATACAACTTAGATTATAGATTACTACCAGCAATAGCGACAGTAGAGAGTTCTGGTGGAAAAAATAACTTTAGAAAATATAATGCTTGGGGTTGGGGAAGTAGAGGTTTTAGTAGTTTTGAAGAAGGAATAGAGATAGTGGGAAAAGGATTAAAGACTGGTTATATAGACAAGGGAAGGGATACAGTAGAAGAGATAGCACCAGTTTATTGTCCTCCTAACTACAAAAACTGGACAAGAAGTGTTAATCAGTTTATGCTAGAGATAGAAAGGATAGAGAGTAAATAGTAGTTCTTTAAAAAGGAAAGCGCCTTGCACCCTTGCTCTGGATAGAGGACTCTGGAGCATAGGTGTAGGGCACAGCCTTATACTAGATGGCGAGATTACAAGTTATCTAGTCGGTAGAGGTTGGACTGGGCAGACCAGCCTCTACCAGTTCTTTTAAAATCTAAGGTCGCCACTTGTTCAGTAGGGTGAAGAAACAGATACTTCTTGTGGAAAAAAGCTGTTTCTACTTTACCCTGCTTCAGGGGGTGCGATATAACAGTTACTTCACTGTAAATGAATAGGTCGTTGGTTCAAATCCAACCATATCTTCGGGTATGTAGCTCAGATGGTAGAGCATATATACTGTTATTAATAATCGCCCCTACTGAATGGGTGGTGATAGGAACGGATACTTCAATATATGGTTATATTGACTAAGTCTGTAATGTTCGGACATCTCCGTTCCTACTATTCCCCTTTAAGTTTTAATTCTTTAATAAAATGTCTAGATTTAATACAAAAGTAAACAACACCACTACAAACTTAGCAGGTGGTAAAGCATTTAAGATGGATGCAGAGCAAGAGTTGTTGCATACGGTTCTTACAACATTTCTTGAAGATAAATATTATGAAAATGGCGACGAAAGATTGGAAAGAATAAAAAGCTTGGTCGCCAAGTGTGAGCCTGAATATGTCGCAAAATTGGCATATGTAGCAAGGAAAGAGTTTAATCTTAGAAGTGTTCCTGTTGTGCTCTTAGGAGAATTATCTAAGATACATAGGGGAGATGACCTTGTAAGAAAAACTATTGAGAACACAGCAACAAGAGTTGACGATTTAACTGAATTAGTTGCATATCTTGATTGTAAATTACCTAAGCAAGTTAAAAGAGGTATAAGGAGAGCATTATATAAGTTTTCTAGTTATCAATTAGCAAAATACAGAGGAGAGGGGAAGTCAGTAAAATTAGTAGATGTGTTTAATTTAGTTCACCCTAAGCCACAGTTTGCTACGGAAGCACAACAAAAAGCTTGGAAAGATTTAATAAATGGAGAATTAAAGGTAAGTGGTCAGACTTGGGAAGCAGTAATCTCTGCTTCTAAGGACAAGAAAAAAGACTGGGAAAGATTGGTAACCGAAAATAAACTGGGATATATGGCTTTGTTAAGAAACCTTAATAATTTGATAAAAAACAATGTAGACGAGGATATACTGGAAAAGGCATTGGCAAAATTAACAGACAAGGAAGAGGTTAAAAAATCTAAGCAATTACCATTCAGATTTATTACCGCTTATGATAATGTAGAGGGAAATAGAAAAGTTGCAGATGCAATTTCAGTCGCAATGGATTATGCAGTTGGAAATGCACCAGCATTAAGTGGTAAAACATTAGTAGCAATTGACTGCTCTGGTTCTATGGAGGGCAGACCTATGGAGATTGCTTCTATCTTTGGTGCAACACTTGCGAAAGCAAATACAAGTGCAGACCTTATTTTATACGATACCGAGGTATATGAGTTTAATTTTTCAAGTAGAACACCAGTAATAGACTTGGTAAAAAGAATACAAAAAGAAGCAAACGGTGGTGGTACAGATGCTTCGCTAGTTTTTAAGTATGCAGAGAAAGTTGGAAAGAAGTATGATAGGATAATAATTATATCTGATAATGAGTCGTGGCAGGACAGTTATAGTTCTTGGGGTTATTATGTTGGGGGTGGCTCACAGGCACAATATAACAAGTATAAGAAAAATATGAATGTTGACCCTTTTGTTTATGCAATTGATGTTCAGGGTTATGGGACAAAAGACCTATCCAGTCCGAAGTGTATTCATTTGGCAGGTTGGTCAGACAGATTGCTAGACTTTATTGGTATATATGAGAAAGGAAATTCTATGGTCGACTATATAAAATCGATAACCTTAAAATAGAGAAATAAATTAAATTATCAAAATAAAGAAATGTAAAAGGGGTTATCCTTACAGAAAACTAGCAAATGGATTGTGTAAGGAATGTTTATCTAAATTAAAAGATAAGTAATATGGGAAAAAGGACACTATACTCACTAGAGAGTGATATTAGGAGAATATTAGAGGGCAACGACTTTATAAGCACGAGTGACGAGGGTGGTAAACAATGGTATATGAATCTGGTTACAGACCTTGCAAACTTTGTCCAACGAGAGATAGAGAAAGCAAGGGAAGAGGGGATTAGAGAAACACTTGAGGAAGTGCTGGGGGAAATGAGAGATATAGAGTATTCAAGAAGTAAGGGTTTGAGAAGTGTGGTTGATACAGAAGAGGTTTATAGAAGGGTAGAAAGTCGTATGATTAAACTAGATAAATTAAAACAATAGAGTATATGGAGAAGAAAGAGACAGTTAGAAAGATTGTAGAGCTAATAAAAAGATATGCTTCATTTGATGGAGGTGGTGGTGAAAGGTGTCCCAAGTGTGGAAGTATTATTAGATATGGAACTGTGTATTTTGACCATAGAGAAATACTCGGTAGGAATATAGCTAAAGAGTTAGGCTTATCTAAGTTTCTGCAAACAGAATTTGGTAGCTACTTCTGGAATTTAGACGGCTGGAACGAGAAGGAAGAGCCACCCTATGAGGAGATTGCTAAGGAGTTGTATAAAAAATATCTAAATTAAAACAATAAGTAATATGAATATATATGTCATTTTAACAATAGTGTTTATAGTCTTGAAAGTTAAGAAGAAAATAGATTGGAGTTGGTGGTGGGTATTTTCCCCATTGATATTTATGTGTGTGATACAGATTCTTTTTATACTATCCGTTAGTTAAATTAAAAGACAATAAGTAATATGGAGAAGAAAGAGTTGAGAAAGAAAATAGAAGAGTTAGATGTAAAAAGAAAGGTAAAGGAGATAAGAGGAGATACTCCTGACTATGATACTGATAATCGTTACCATTATGTTAGTGAAGAGGACATCTTGGAACTTTTAGACAAAGCAAGGGAAGAGGGGAGAAGAGAAGCATTGGAAACTCTACACCTAAAACTTAACGATTGTACGGATATAATGGCTAAAATAGAAAAGATAATAGACCACCTCAACTCCCAATCACAACCAGAGGAGAACGAGGAGTGGGAAAAAAGATTTATAAGAACATTTGGATATTGGGGCGAAGAAATAAAGTTTATTAAGCAACTCCTAAAGGAGAGGGAAAGGGAAGTGCTGGAAGATATTAAAGGGGTAAATAATGAGATATACGAGGGTAGGACAGAGATACTAGAGGTAGAAATTGACAATAGGTTAGATAAATTAAATAAAGAAGAGAAGTGAAGATACTAAAATGTGTTTTGGAAAATTATAACGATCGCAAAGATGGAACAGTATCTCTCAAACTTGATTCTTTACTAGAAGTTCCTGATAGTGATATAGCAGAAATTAGGGGCATGAGGGGTAACATAGCAGTAGCAGTAATAACAGATGTGGTAGATGTATTAGAAGCAGAAGTTAATACAAAGGACATTATAGACAACTTACCAGACGATCCATTTTTAGATAAGAGAATAACACCTGGGCAACAGCAAAGGAGAGACTTATTTGTAATACAGAAGTTAAAACTAGGTAGAACTCCCACCAAGGAAGAACAGGCAAAGTTTTACATTGATAGAATGGCAAGGATTCATGAAGAGAACCTACAAGAGATTAGAGAATTAGATAATTTAAGTTTTGAGGAGGACTAAGATGTTTTGGACAATCGTTGGTGCTTTGATATTTGTATTCTTTGTAGTCCCTATTGTTTTAGGATTAGTTTTGGAGATTTTAGCAGAATTATTTGAGGAAGATGAGGTTTTAGGTTGTATGGCATTAGTAGTTGTTTTGATAATTTTAATGATTATAATTTTTTAATATTGTATAATATGAATATGAAGGAAGTTGTAAGAGTTATAGCATACATTTTAACCTTAGTGTTTATAGGTTGTGCTAGTGTCTATTGTGTATTTTTATTATTAAGTTTAATTAAAGCAATGGGTTTATGAAGTCAATATATCAGATAGCAAAAGAGAATAATATAAGTCCAGTAACCTTGTACAAGAGATTGGCTGTCCGTGATATAAAGCCCCACATTGTAAAGGGGGTTATTATGTTAGATGAAGAGCAAGAGAAAGCTATTTTAGTTTATGCTAAAAGGGGTCGCAAAAATGCCCAAGACAAAAAAACCTCTGACAAAGGGGAAGTTAAGTAAAAAACTTGACGAAGCATGGAGTTTAGCTGTTAAGAAAAGAGCTGGATACAAATGTGAAGTTTGTGGTATAGGAGAATCTGGACACTTAAACTCTCATCATATTGTAGGAAGACGCAACCGAATGGTACGCTGGGATATAAGGGATGGAGTCTGTTTATGCGTCAAGCACCATAGATTTGGTATAGAATCGGCTCATGAAGACCCATTGTGGTTTAGGGAGTGGTTAGAGGATAAAAGGTGGGAAGACTATGCCTATCTTTACACGATAAAGAATCAGATTAAGAAGTGGACTTTAGAGGATATGGAGAAGCAGTTAGAGGAGTTAAACAAGATTATAAATGAGAAATGAGACATTTTTAGTCCTATAAGTGGAATAGATAAGTTTAAATAATTTTAGTAATAATTAAAAATGACCAAACTCTGTATAACAGGAATGGCTGGTTTTATAGGCTCCCACCTATGGGAACATGTCATGAAGACGACCGACTGGGACGTTGTAGGTTTAGTTAAGATGGATAGAGCTGGAGACCTAAATAGGATACAAGAGACTTTAAACGAGCACCCAGAATGGTTAGAAAGAACTAGGATAGTTAGGCATGATTTAAACGATAGTTTAGATACGGTTCATAAACACATTGGAGAGTTAGATTATATAGTCCATTTGGCGGCATGTAGTCATGTAGATACCTCCATAAAGGACCCCGTAGGAGTATTTTGTAATAACTCAAGAAGTACTGTTCAAATGTTAGAATATGCAAGGATACACCAACCGAACTTGAAGAAGTTTATCTACTTTAGTACGGACGAAGTGTACGGTCCAGCCCCAGATGGATATAACTTTACGGAGGAGGATAAGTTGAGACCCAGTAATCCGTATAGTGCGGGTAAGGCAGCGGGAGAAATGATTACAATGGCTTATGGAAAGACCTATGACTTCCCGTATTTGATAACAAATACAATGAATGTGTTTGGAGAAAGACAAGACCCTGAGAAGTTAATACCTAAGTGTATGAAGACAATTCAAGAGGGAGGGGTTATGACTATACATGGAACAAAGGGAAATGTGGGTAAAAGGCATTGGCTTCACGCAAGAAATTCGGCGGATGCAGTAATCTTTTTGTTAAAACATCCTATTGTAAAGGATAAGGTACACATAGTTGGAGATATTGAGATGGACAACCTACAAATGTTTAAGTTAGTTGCAAAGTATATGGGAAAAGAAGAGGTGTTAGAGGGGAGAGATTATGTATATTTAGACTTCCATAGTACGAGACCAGGACATGATTCTCGTTATGCAATGAGTGGTAAAAAGTTAGCAGAATTGGGTTGGGTTGCACCAGTAAGTTTTGAAGAGAGTATTAAAAATATGGTAGAATGGACACTAAAACACCCAGAATGGATTAAATAATTTGACAAAAGGTAAAAATTAGTTTTATATTGGATATAATTTGTTTACCTACTGCCACCAATGGGAAAAGAAGCCGATTATGTAACCGCAAGCATAGGAGAAGTAGCATTTTTATTATGGCATCAGATTTATCCAGATGATTTAACTTTTAAGCCCTTTGTGGGGTGTGTTTATCACAATCCTAAAGTTAACTGGGGAGAGATAATAAACTCTTATTGGTTAGGAGAAAAAATACCTTCTTGTGAGTTATCAGAGTGTATAGTGGTAGCCAAGAGAATGCTAGATAAGGGGGAGATAAACAAAAAGTGGTACAGGGAAATGAGAGAAGCAATTGAGGATATTAGGGAAGATTATATCTTTCCTGTTGTTTAAAATGTTATCTAAAATGGTATAATATATAGAGATGTTTGAGGATTTTAAATGGCATAAATACTTGAAGGGACATCCAACTGCATGGGAAGGTCATATCCTCTATATTTACAATCAAATACCTATATGGAAGCCTAAGGTTATTGTAGAGTTAGGAGTTTATTATGGACACTCACTTGCAACAATGGCAGAGAGTTGTTTAGATCATAAACTAGATACTAAATTGTATGGTATAGACCATTTTATGGGAGACGAACATAGTGGGAAGTTTGGAACGGAAGTAGAAGATATAGCGACAGAATGTTTATCCCAATATCCGAATGTAACTTTGATTAAGAAGTCTTTTAACAGGGCATTGGAGGACTGGGATAAACCTATTGATTTACTTCATATAGATGGAAGACATTTCTATGAGGACATTAAAGAAGACTTTGAAGGTTGGAGTAAGTTTGTGCCTAAAGGTGGGCATATAATTTTACATGATACTCAAGAAACTGGGAGTGGTTTTGGTATAAAAAGATACTTTGAAGAACTTCAAGAGCAACACCCTGACTGGGATTTTAGTGAGAGAAAAGAGAGTCATGGGTTAGGCATTCTAACAAAGAAAACATAATTAAGAATTAAAGAGTAAAAATGAGATACTATGTTTACAATCATCATGATTTTTGGCAATGGGATATTCCTGATAACGAGCTAATGGAGAGTGAGGTAGTTTTTATGTGGGCAGATTTTCCATTTAGAAATGAAGTGAAGACATTCCAAGAGATGGGTAAAAAGGTGATAGTTTATGAACATGGATTTGGTGCATTGTTTGATTATGAGCTAAACAACAAGGATTTTATTGCTGATGGATATTTAGCACTAGGAGATGAGAGTAGGGATTCTTTGGTAAGAGCTGGGGTTGATCCTAAGAATGTTTTAGTTACAGGCAATCCCATATATGATGATATTAAAAAGACTAAACATACGGGTAGGGAGGCTTTGTTTGTGGCACTTCACTGGGTAAGAGATGTTCGCTATTACAACCAGACGGTCTTTGAGCAATTAAAAGGGGCATACCCACAGTTTAACTGGACAGTAAAACTTATGGAGAAGACGGGGGCAGTGGTAGCCAATAAAAAGTGGATTAGCAATTCTGATGGGAATATTTTAGAAGAGATTAAAGAGAGGCTTGTGGACTATGATATGGTATTTACACCAAGACCTTCTACCTTTGAGAGTTTTGCAAGGCTTATGGGAATACCAGTTTATGTAGTAGACAGTACCCAAAGTTACAAGGCAAGTGGAGAGCCTGAGATGATGCCTTTTGATAATGTATATTTAAACATAGGAGACAAACTACCAGAACAAAAGAGAGTAGACATGAGTAAGTATATAAAGCGACCAAGTTTAAGTTTAGATTTAATTTTAGATTGGACTAAAACATTGTGAAGCATTTAGATTTATTTTCTGGCTATGGTGGGTTTACTATACCAGCCCAAAAGTATGGCATAGAAACAATAGGATTTAGTGAGATAGACAAGTATGCCTGTTCTGTATTAAATTATCATTATCCAAATATTAAAAACTATGGAGACATTACAAAAATCAAAACAGAGGATTTGCCAACTGTTGATATTATCACGGGGGGAAGCCCTTGCCAAGACTTATCAGTTGCTGGAAAAGGTGCTGGACTCAATGGAGAAAGAAGTGGACTATTCTTTTACTTCATCAGACTCATTAAAGAAAAGCAACCTACTTATTTTGTCTGGGAAAATGTTAAAGGAGCTCTCAGCTCTCAAGGAGGCTGGGATTTTGCAAGAGTGCAAATTGAAATGGAACAAGCTGGGTATGATGTATGGTGGCAGGTTCTCAATGCCAAAGACTTCGGAGTGCCACAAAATAGAGAGCGTATCTTTGCAATCGGTATTAGAAAAGGAAGTGGACGAGAAATATTATTTGAGCAAAGAGAGTCAAGACAAAATCCTGAGCAAATTGTAAGAGGGAGTCAGGGCTCTAGGGTTTATAATGATTCTATGGCTGTATCACAAAAGGCATTGGGAGGAGGACAAGGTGCAAAGACAGGGTTGTATGCAGTTTATAGGGGGAGACCTAAGATGCCCTACGAGAATGGGAAGAGAACTTTAAGGTATAAGAAATATAATGAGGAATGCCCTGCTCTTACACAAAATTGTGCAACTGGAGACCAGATGAATATGATTGCAGTCCCTAGTTCAAATGGAAATGTACACTCACTAGATGCCAACTATTGGAAGGGAAGTAACAATCCTAACAAAAGCAGAAGAAGTCAAGTGGTAGTACCAAGAAAAAGAAGAACAGAATATGATCTACAAGACCAAAGTTCTACACTAACTTCAAGGTATAGAGGTTTCCCAGATGGAGATGGTAGACCTTCTATATTAGAGGATATGCGAATAAGAAGATTAACACCTACTGAGTGTGAGAGATTAATGGGTTTAGAAGACAATTGGACTGCAAAGGGAATAGTTGATGGAAAAGAAGTAGATATAAGCGATACTCAAAGGTATAAAATGTGTGGAAATGGTGTAGTTGTCAATTGTGTAGACTATATTTATAACTTAATAACTAAAACATTATGAGCGAAGATATTAGCAAACCCTACACTACAATCACATTAGAGAGCAAGAAGAATTATGAAGAGGGTTGGGAGAGAATATTTGGGAGAAAGAGAAAACTAAAAGCACAGTTGCACCAGATAAACAACCAGAGGCACAAGATAATAAACGGTATACAATCTAAAGGTGGTAGAACTGAGGCTAGAGAAGCAGAGTTGTTATCTCTTAAAAAGAAGAGGGAGAAGATAGTAAGAGAATTAGACAAACTTAATTAATGGTATAATATATAAATAAATAACCTATAAGTAGCAATTAGATGGCAGACAGTCAGGGAAAAACAGGAGAGGAAACTATAGGGGCATTAAGTAAAGAGATGTTACTGGTTGCCTATGATAACGAAGATATAACTAAGGACTACGAGAAGTTAAGAGAGAGACTGGAAGACCCCAATACAAGTAACAGGGACTTTGCTATGTTACTAAGGCTAGCATGGGACTTTAGATTACCAAAGCCAAAGCAAGCCATAGGGATAGAGGCGGACATGCCAATACAGATAACTATAAATGAAGGCATAATAGAAGATGGTAAAAAACATTGAGTTAGATTTTAAGTATCCAGAGTTTATTTTACCAGCGATTAATGACCAGTCGCACTATGTTATTGTGCCAGCTGGAAGACAAACAGGGAAAACTTATAATTTTGTCCAATGGATATGTAAGGAGACCATGAGGCTGAATTGTAATAGCCTCTGGGTTGATACAGTTCATGTGAATATAGACAAGTATATTGAGAAGTACTTTAGACCTATTTTAAAGCCAGTCTTACTGTATTGTGATTGGAATGCACAAAAGAAGATATTAAAACTACCTAATGGTAGTATAGACTTTGGAAGTTCTCAAAAGCCTGAGAACCTTGAGGGATTTAATTACAAAAGGGTAGTGTTAAATGAGGCTGGGCATATTCTCAAAAAGCCAAGTCTATGGCATAACACTCTTAAGGCTATGGTAAAGGCAGATGATAATCAAACAAGGATTATCGGAACACCAAAAGGACAGAACTTATTCTATGAGTTGTACCTAATGGGGCTAGGTGATAACAAGGATTATAGTAGTTATAGGTATACTGTATATGACTCACCGTATTGGAGTGCAGAACAGATAGAACAAGTAAGAAAAGATACTCCAGAATTGATATGGAAACAGGAATACATGGCAAGTTTTGAAGCCTTTGCAGGTATGATATATCCAGACTTCAAAGAGGAGATACATTGTAAAGCGAGTCCTGAGAGAAAAGTTACTGATATCTTTTTTGTGT
>ERZ1026792.2245-NODE-2245-length-10396-cov-3.148992_pt1 | contig 10396 bp, 5 predicted proteins | sample MGYA00520884_ERZ1026792 | MGnify/ENA primary metagenome ERZ1026792 (study PRJEB33270, sample SAMEA104284473) | anaerobic digester metagenome | biome: Anaerobic digester microbiome; feature: mesophilic sludge digester; material: Anaerobic digester biomass | place... | reverse complement strand
GTTGATCTCGACTTGATAAATTCAGATACTGGACTTGCACTTACTCAGGTCACTAATATTTCAATTGCATTCGCCCTTTAGGAGGTTTGATATATGGATAACCTTGATCAAAAAGCAACTTCTATCTTCGCAGGGCGAGTGGTCCGCAAAGATTTGGTTCGTAGAGTAAAAGTTGGAGCAAATGTCCCTGTTTATGTATTGGAATACTTATTGGGAAAATACTGCGCTACTGATGATCCAACTGCGATTGAGGCGGGATTACGATTAGTTAATAGCACAATCTCAGAGAACATCATTCGGCCAGATGAGGCCATGAAAGCTCAATCGAGAGTAAAAGAACGAGGAGAGATGACGTTTATTGACAAAATCCTCGTTCGATTAGATGGCACAAAATATTGGGCGGAAATGGTGAATTTTGGCCATAACTTTTTGCATATTTCGGATACGATTGTCCGAAAATACGACCGGTTACTTGAAGGGGGGGTGTGGGCTCAGGTGAAATTGGAATATCGTGAAGACGAAGAAGTGTCTGGTAAAGTAAGACCTTTCTTCGTAACCGAATTAAATCCAATTCAACTTGCTTCCTTTAATCTTGATGACTATATAGAGCGAAGATCCCAATTATCTACTGATGCGTGGCTTGATTTGCTGGTTCGAACAATTGGGCTTGAGCCAAGCCAATTTGAGAGAAGAACAAAATTATTAATGCTAATTCGGTTAATCCCAATGATTCAGCGAAATTACAACTTAATTGAGCTGGGCCCACGTGGGACTGGAAAAAGTTATGTGTATCGGGATCTAACGCCTTACGCAATTCTCGTTTCAGGCGGAAAAACCACAGTTCCTAACCTTTTCTATAACATGAGTACGCGAAAAGTTGGTTTAGTGGGTATGTGGGATGTGGTCGCGTTTGATGAAGTAGCAGGAATAAATTTTGACGATAAATCTGCTGTTCAGATTCTAAAAGACTATATGGAAAGTGGCAGCTTTAGTCGGGGACGCGAAGAAATAGTCGCAGAGGCCTCGATAGTGTTTGCAGGTAACTTAAATCAACCGGTTGACGTATTAGTGAGAACATCCACTTTACTTCAACCATTACCTGAAGAAATGCAAGATATGGCTTTGATTGATCGAATTCATTACTATCTCCCAGGATGGGAATTGCCCAAAATGAGAAATGAATTCATGACAGATCATTATGGATTTGTTGTTGATTATCTTGCTGAAGCCTTCCGCGAATTGCGCCGTCGAAATTATACAGATGTAATTGATCGATATTTCTCACTTGGTACAGATCTAAACACAAGGGATGCAAAAGCAGTCCGCAGAACAGCATCCGGACTAATTAAGCTTTTACATCCTGGTGGAGATCCAACAAAAGAAGAAACTCAGGAATACCTGGAAATTGCTCTTGAGGGTCGTAGAAGAGTAAAAGAACAACTTAAAAAAATGGGGGCTTTTGAGTATTATCAGACCTCTTTTTCATACATTGATAGCGAAACAATGCGAGAGTATTACGTAGGAGTACCGGAAGAAGGAGGGCGGAATTTAATTGCTCAAGATCCATTAACACCTGGATGTATCTATACTGCATCCTTAACTGACAATGATTTAGTAGCATTGACTCGTGTTGAAGTATCCAGGATGAGCGGGGCGGGGAAATTACGGATTACGGGCAGTCCAGATAGAACGATGAAAGAATCTATAATTACTGCTTTCGATTATATGCGCGCTAATAAGAATCGATTAGGAATTGAGCGCGATATGGATAGTTATGATTTTCATGTCCAAATGGTCGATTTAATGCAAACCAAAGAAGGATCTCAAGGTGGAGTGGCTTTCTTTATTGCACTCTATTCTCTTTTAAGAGACAAACCAACGCTTGGCGGCTTGGTGGTATTAGGGGAGATGACAATTCAGGGATCAATATTACCTTTACGATCACTCGTCGAGCCTCTGCAAGTGATTGTTGATAATGGTGCTAAAAAGGTATTAATCCCTATTAGCAATAAACGACAAGTATTAGAAGTGCCTGGTGACCTTTTAGAAAAGGTAGATCCAATCTTTTATTCTGATCCATTATCTGCTGCGTTAAAAGCAATTGGAGTGGGTTAGATAATGTGATCAATATTTAAGTATGGTACCTAATGCAAGAGAAGGTTGTCAATCAGAACTGACAACCTTCTCTTTAATGATTTTTATATACCAAATCCCAACTGACCCTCCGGTACTACCTCCTTTCTCCTTGTCCGTCTGACCACCACCGTCTTCTGACTTACCCAATCATCCCAGGTCATCACTTTCGGGCCAGGCACAATAACCGCACTCGGGGTCGTCAGGCTGCCCATCGGATTGTGGCTGACTTGCAGATCGTCGGCAAACAAGGTCTGTAGATCTGAGAGCTTCGCGCCCTCTAGCACATCGCGAGCGAGCTGAGTGAGGAAGTCGCCCTCCTCTTCTGGCACAATTGCGCCTCCAACCTCATCCCCGTAAACGAGCTGAGCGGCCTTCATCTTTTTTCCCATCAAAGCCAGTGCTTTTGCTTCCATCGCCGAGTTGTAGACTGAGAAGATCGCCTTGACCGGCTGAGTCTGTCCCAAACGCCATACACGTCGCACGCTTTGCCACAACGTATAGAGTGAATATTCGATCTCGAAGAACACCACGGTTGAGAATTGCACCAGGTCGAGGCCTGTTTCCACTAGCCGGGGGTTACAGATCAAAACATCGATGGTATTCACACGTTTGGCGATCCATTCTTCACGCTTGCGTGGGTCAACATTCCCACTCAGGATGGAGACTCTCAGTCCGTTGGCTTGCAGCGGCATCATCACCCGATCTTGAATGTCGCGGGTACCAGTCTGGCGAACATAGACCAGCACTTTTCGCCCTTGCTGCTTTTCTACCTTACAAAAGTCAGCCAGCCAGTTCTCTTTCGGCAGCCATTTATGGCCATTCGGATTGATTGCCGGCAACTCCATCAGCGGTACTTTTCGCACGGTTTTACCATCGCCGTCATCCACCTCGTCGACCACCACAACCTCATCCCGAAAAGCAGAATTCGGCCGTGCCAGAGTCCATTGAAGCCAGGTAGATAAATAGCGACTGGATTGTATAGCCAGTTGTTTCAAGCTGCTGTCCATGCTGTGATACTGCTGTCCCTGATCATCGAGCATATCCAGGGCAACCACTTCCTCCTTATACGACGGCAGAGCCAGGTTCAGATCTTTCAGGCTCAGGAATATGGTGGTGTCTAATAACCGGCTCACGATGGCCGGGCTGACACCCGGCTGTTCTTTCGCCTGATTACGGTAGCGCCGGTTACCAGTGTACACGCCATCTTCATCCGCGTCTTCGTTGCGCCTACGTCTTCGGGTAGTTTCAAGCACTCCATACAACCGCGCCCAGCGTTTCTCGTCATGGAAAGCAAAATCACGGCGGACACCATGATTCAGGCGATGCAGCAGCCAGAAAATTGAGGTGCTTTTGCCGCCAAAGAATGTCCCGGTGAGCGTTAGCGTCCACTTCACAGCTGTTACCAGTTGATGGAACGCGACTCCTCGATCTGATGACTTGGATTTGAGTAGAGTAGGGGCAGGGCGCGTTACTCACTTTTCAATGAGCACGTTTCCCCACCCCCCTCTCCGAACCGGACATGCGCCTTTCGACGCATCCGGCTCTCCATCACAGAATCACACTTGTAGTAGGCCCTCAGATTGCTGTTTGTCTTTCAACCTTTGCATGACAGGCTGGACACAGCGCGATGAGGTTTTCTAGCAGATTTGCCCTTCTACGGTGTTTGTACCCTTTGCGTCTTGCTTGGTGATGAACATGAGTTTGTTCAAGTTTCAAGGTCTTACCACAACATTGACAACGCTGACCAGCTATTTCGAACGCCGCCCGGCGTAGAGTTCCCCATTCCACCCCATATTCAGGGTTGTATTTGGGTTCGACGAGTTCACCTGGAGGTTGTTCCAAGGTTTCCCTTTTCTCCAGAAGTTCTCTGTCCTCTCGAACGAACGGGTTGAGTTGGCTATAAAAACGAGCGTAACGAATCGGTATGAAAGTCAGTCGTACTACGATGTAGGCTTTGGTGTGGGCTTCATCTGCCCATGCGCCATAGTTTCGACCTTTTCGCCACCTGTTCTTTGTCCGGATATCGTACCTGTAGGGTATGTAATGTGCTTTATAGTGCTGCCCAGGATGTAGTTTTGGGTTCCTCAAGCGATGAGTGGTTCGGAAAACTCGCCACCATACGTAAGAGTCCCCATCTCTAAAATCCCTGGTACTACTTACCCGACGGTAGTACATCCCCCAACCTATCAAAAACCGGTTGAGGTATTCGATACCCGTTGCGTCGTCATTACTGAAACCGTCCCAAACTTTTTGTCTCACCTTTTGACGAAATTTCTCCATCGCTTTCCTGGATGGTGTGATCAGAGTCGCTCGCTGATATTTGCGAATAGTGAAACCGAGGAAATCAAACCCCTTTTCCACTACTGTTACCAGTGTCTTTTCCTCTGACAATTCCAGGTGGAGTTCTGTGTTGAGAAAGTCGGTTATTTCCATTTTGAGCTTTTCTGCCTGTTCTTGTGTGCCTGTGATCATGACAACAAAATCATCAGCGTACCGCACAATAAAACAAGGCAGTGCTTCTCGATGGCGTTTTCGCCTATTCCTTTCCACTTCACTCAGGTTTGCCCACTTCTCCGCTATGAATTGATCCAGCTCATTCAAGTAAATGTTGGCTAACAAGGGCGAGACAATCCCGCCCTGTGGTGTGCCTTCATCCGTCATAAGCCACGCTCCATCTTCCATCACCCCAGCTTTCAATAAATCCTTGACCAGACGTAGGATGCGTTCATCCCGGATCGTCCGTCGTAGAATCTTGAGTAACTTTTGGTGATGAATTCGGTCGAAACACTTCCGTATATCTCCTTCAATGGCTATGTTGTAACCACGTTTCCCGATAAGATCTTTCAGCCGCATTGCAGCATGGTGTGTTGACCGGAATGGTCGAAACCCATAACTGTGGTTATAGAATTTGGCTTCATAGATCGGTTCAAGAATGGCTCGCAGCATTTCCTGGACAACCCGATCCTTGATGGTCGGTATTCCCAGCGGTCTCTTATCGCCATTGGCTTTTGGGATATATACCCTTCTGACTGGTTTAGGTTGGTAGGTCATCCCTTTCACTTCACGATAAATTTCTTCCGTCAGTTGCTTTCGGGTTTCCTCCGTTTTCAGGTCTGCCTTTGACACCCCATCGACACCGGCCGTCCTGGCCCCATCATTTCGCAGCACTTTGTCTAACGAAACTTCAATCAGACGTTTTGTGCGCATCAGGTTATAGAGACGGTGGAACTTGCGTCCCTGAAGGCTCCGATGTGCTAACACTTCCTGTGTTCGCTTGATCCATCGGTTCAGGCTTTGCATACGATCTTGCGGTGCTTCTGCCTGCATCTCTGGTGTCGTGTATATGGCGACCACCTCCTTTCCTTTCGGATTTGGAGGCCTACTAAAAGTACGTGTTACCTGTGACTGCTGCCCTTCGCCCTGCAGACGGCTTTCCCGTCTTCCTTGATCCGGTCGAAGTACAGGGCTTTTGTCCCTGTCATTTCTCCGGACGACTACTACGGCAGCTCCGCCCCTTCCAGTCCACATCAACGACAGCTGTCCAACCCATTGCTGGGTGAGACTGGTAAGGTTCCCGTGTTCAACACAACTTGTCTTTGCACCCTTCCCTTAGATCTGCACTTTACGCCGGGGTCATCCGAATGCTTATACCCTTGTAGCATTCGGCCAGCGCTCAAGGCGCTGACGGGTCGGCAACCAATAGCCCTCCCGCTGGTCCCATCACCCCCAACTACGCTTGTTGGGGTGTCGAAGCTCACGACGCTTGCATGCATTTGTACTCCCTGATCATAGGAAGGTTTTGAAGATAGCCCTGCCTTTTGGGCGCGTAGTTCACCCTCACAGGTACTTTCCCGGTAGGCTTCAGACCCCTGGTCTGCTCAGACCAAACGCCTGCTACCATGTCTTTACCGGTTTTAGGGAAACCGGTAGCGAGTATTTCAACTCGCGTCAAGTTGTGCCGCTTTCACGGCGCACACTGATGGACCTCATCGGCTATCAAAAGCTTGAAAGCATCCTTAGCATGTTTGGTGATGTACTCCGAAATGCTATGTCGCCTTGCCCCGTTGAACTCAAACAGAGGTGTCCCACATGGACGCGTGCCCCATACCGAGTCACCGTTGGTATCAAGTTTCGTCCTCCCGTCTGCATCCAACTCCCAGCCAGGGATTCGATTGTGACAGAATTGGCGTTTTTCTGCCAATTCAGAGGCATCGGTCACAGGAACGATGAATCCGTCCTTTTCAACCATCACGACCTTACCACAACCAGGACAAGCACAGGCATCCACAATCTTTCCAGTCAGTGGGTCTCTTGCTTTCCTGTTGATAACCGCCGGCTGCCATCCTGCCCCAAACTTGGCAGAGGTGTGTGCTACCACTGCCACCCATTTGGGCTTTGAACCTCCTTTCTTTTGAGCAGTATCACAGGCTGCTTTATATTGATCCAGGAATTCACGGACATCGTTCACATCATAAACTTCGTCACTATTCCGACCGATGCGACGGATTTCTCGTGCGTATGCTCCTGGGATCACCTCCTCGATTTCGCGGATCCATTTGGGTACAAGGTGTGGAGGACAAAGCACGATTGCCGGGTAAGCATCCAGCAGCTCTATCACCCCAGTTGATATTGTCGTCTTGTTATGGTAGGGACAGGGCGCACCTTCTCACTTTCCAATGAGCGTGTTTCCCTATCCCCCCACTGCCGAACCGGACATGAGAGTTTCCAACTCATCCGGCTCTAGGCAAGATGGTCTTTCCAGATTTGCATCTGGTCAGCCTTTCCTTTTTGTTTCTTTCAGACGGCGGTGACAATCTAAACATACGGTTTGGAGGTTGCCCTCCTCGTAGCCACCTTCCGGGTCGATGTGATGGATTTCTAGATCATGCACTTCGCCCTTTTGCCGTTGGGATTTACACCCACAGACTGTACAAGTGTAATGGTCACGCCGGAACACGCTTTCGCGATTTATGAAGTACATCAGGCTATATTTGCCCTCATACCAGCGTGACGCCTGACCAATTTCGGCATTTTCAACCGCTTCCAGGTCGGTGTAGAATCCGGTTTCCCGTTCTTGCCACGCTTCCCGGTCGTCAAGCAGCCTGAATGCTGGCGGTATTTTGTCTCTGCGGATCTTCCAGTATTCCCCGGTTGAGATGATACTCATCGGCAAGATGCCGAGCCGGGTGTTTCCCGGTATTTCCACAGAGGGGGTCAGCCATTGGGTGTATTTCTTCCACTTCCGTAAATTCGTGCATTCCGACACGGGCCGGAAATACATCTCGTAGGTGGTTTTCTTGCCCTTCGGCGTGTACCGTCGCAGCATCGTGTGTACCTTCTTTATCGTCCAGTAGTTCAACGCTGAGAAGGTTTCTTTGGCATTGCCCCAACGATGGTAATTCGCCCATCCCACGATCAACCAGTTGATCGTCTTGATTCGCTCTCCCGGTGGTAAGTAATCCAGATCGGGGTGCGTCAGATCATTCACCTTTTGCCGGTAGGATTTCACCGACTTTTCAGCCGGAACCTGATACGGCAAGACTTTCTGCGGATTGCTCCGCTTTGGCCCGATGAACGTTCTGACACCGAGAAAGTCAAAACCATCCTTGGCGTGTGTAATGTGCGTTTTCTCCTCGCTGAGGGTCATCTTTAGCTCCTGACCAATGAAATCTGCCAGTTCTTTCTTGAGTTCTTCCGCTCGCTCCCCATCCCGCATCATCACGATGAAATCATCCGCGTAGCGGATGTAGCGCACTGAGATTAGCTCGCCCCGCTTGCGGCGTTGATACCGTTTTTCGGGGGTGATGTTGTGGAAGCGTTCGTACATAAACTCATCCAGTCTGTGCATGTAGACATTGGCCAAAAGTGGCGAAACTATTCCGCCCTGGGGTGTCCCTTCTTGCGTCTCGAAGTATTGCAGGTCTTCGATAAAGCCAGCTTTCAACATGCTCCAGATGAGCCCCAAAAGCTGTTTGTCCAGGACACGGCGCTTGAGTTGTTGCATCAAGGCACCATGATTAATCATCCCAAAGCAGTTCACGATATCGCCTTCGATGACGGTGTAGTATTGGCTAAATGGCTGTAGGTAGTGATAGGCTTCCGCCAGCGCATCCCAGGTGCATCGGTTGGGCCGAAACCCGTACGAACACGACAGGAATGTTGCCTCATAGATTGGCTCCAGAACCATCTTCACCACCATTTGAACCACGCGGTCCTTGATGGTGGGGATGCCCAGTGGCCGTTTCTTGCCGTTGGCTTTTGGGATATACGTTCTTCTTACCGGGCTGGGCTTGTATGTTCCCGCTTCTAGCTCGCTGATGATTTCCTTCGCGAGTTTGGCGCGGTCTGTTTCATCCCGGTAATGATTACGTGTTTTCCCATCGATGCCAGCGGTTCGGCTACCGCGGTTGCGTAGTATTTTCGCCATTGCTGCCTCTACCCACTCTTGACGGGTCAGATACTTGTACAGCCGTCTGAACCTTGTTTCGGGTTCTTGACTGGCCTTCACATAGAGCATCGCTTGGATTCTCTGCACTTTGCCGTCTACGTTTGTATCCATCATAGACTGCCTCCTTTCTGGCTTTCGTGCAGGCTAACCAGATGCTCCCATCTCGCCGGACTCCCTTCGCCGTGAGGTGGGCTTTCCCCACCGCTATTGACTACTACGGAGTCCTCCGCCCCTGTGTGACCGCATCAGGTGCAGCTACCCCAGTCTCATTGCTGAGACCGATCACACAGGTTCACTTGTTCTATTCGTATGTCTCTCCTTGAACTTAGGCTCCATCTATACACCGGAGGTCTTGTCCTGACCGTTACACCTCTGTACAGTCAGGCCATGCCAGCAGAAGCAGGTGATCCACTGACAAGTTCCACTCCCAAAGGACGCGGGAGCAGATTAACCTCAAATCCCAGACCATCCCGAACGTTTCGCAGTCTGGTTAATGGTAACGATGCCTCAACGATGGTTCGTCATCCTAGCCATATTCAAGCGCAACAGCGGCCTCATCGAGCATTCGGGTGTCTCGACTCTGCCTACCTTGTCCCCGGGGCTTCAAACAGTTTCTTGCTCATTGTCCACTGCTTTCCCAGGTAGTTTTCGAGCCATGAGGTAAGCTCGAATGTGCCCTCACTTACGGGCACACCGCAGTTACAGTCTGCGGTAGACATTCATACGAACAGCTTTCAAGTCGCACCCCAGTCCCCATTTCCGCCTGGCAGTTAGCTACGCCATTTTTCCGAATTGAACGAGCCAATGCCGCTGCTGCATGTCTTTGCGCAGGAAGCAAACCAGCACGCTCTTGTCCGGGAAGGGCTTTTCGTAGAGTACCAAGCCTATCGAGGACTTCAATTTCGGTTGCAGTCGGGTCCAGATTGTAGATGGGTTTATAGGTTTCCAGTACATGCGCAGCGATCTTCTCGCCGTGAACTTTCATGAACTCTGAAAGACCTTTAATATCCTGGATCACCTGGATACCATCCTGTTTCAGCACAGCCACCGTAGTAACAAAACGATCCTTGTAGGTTTCTACGACAGTGTCCGCTTCTTTGGCATCCGGCTGCTCAGTCTTTTCGACCACCTTGATTACTCGTCCCTTGATTAGCATTGGTTTACCTTCTTCATCGGTCAACTTCACCGTGCCCATCATGCCAGAGGCCATGAGCATAGCGATATGTCCTTTCTTCAAGGGCATGACCGGTTGGGAGAGTTGAGCCAGACCCCGCGTTGGGCGTATCAGGTCAAGCCAATCACTTGTCTTGTGGACACCTGCTTCCTTCGTGGCTTCAACCACCTCTTCCGGTTCCCAATCCGTTCGCTTGAACATAACTGGTTTGCCATTTGCACCTCGCAATGGCGCAGACAACAGTTGATAGATCGGTTCAACAGCTGATTGGATGGGTTCCAGTTCAGTTGATGCCAGGCTTTGAAGCGAAAGAACCTCCTTGTCCGTGGGTAGCTGGTAGAGCTTGCGCTTGTATGCCAACACCACCACCTGTTTAAACTTCTCGTACAATCCATCCGGAAACCGATAGACCGTGATAGCTTCATAATGCCCGGCCAAAAGCCGAGCAACTTCAATCATTCCCAGGATTTTCTGTGGGATGATATAGGTCAGCAGCCCGCCACGCATCAGTTTGGAGGAGGTCGTCTTGAGAAAATCCCATTCCAGTCGTTTTTGACCCTCAAAACGGTCAAAGTCATAAGGCGGATTTAAATAGAGCCAGGAAATGCTTTCATCACTCAGAACACAAGCCTGCCAGG
>ERZ1026792.2244-NODE-2244-length-10396-cov-3.938066_pt1 | contig 10396 bp, 9 predicted proteins | sample MGYA00520884_ERZ1026792 | MGnify/ENA primary metagenome ERZ1026792 (study PRJEB33270, sample SAMEA104284473) | anaerobic digester metagenome | biome: Anaerobic digester microbiome; feature: mesophilic sludge digester; material: Anaerobic digester biomass | place... | reverse complement strand
CAGTGTTTTAATATATTCGTTTTGGTTGCGAAGATTGTACGTAATGCACATTTCAGGTTTAGCCAATCCCGAGGCTACCGCAGTGGCAAATTCATAGCAAGACGAAAACCCGCATGCTCCGCATCCCATCAATTTATCGGCATCTACTCGTCCTATCACTTTCAGTACTTCGTCGATCTTTTCTTTGGGTGGAGATTGAAGCCTTTGGTCATCAGGGTTAAAACTGCGGGAAAGTGTGATTGTTTTGTATTTTTCGATGTTCTCCTGCCATGATTGGGAATCGAACTCTTTGAGTCTTTTATTGGCATATTCTACAGCGAGTGAACGCCTGAGGTATTTTTCTCCTCCTGGGCTGGTGCCAGGGCCCATTAGGCAGCCATGACAATAAAATATATTGAAATGCCTTCGGATCAATTCCGTGTAATCGTGGAATTGTCTGACCGAATCAATGAAATTATCCTTGCCTTCGATAGTAGTAATTGTCCCTGTGAGTAAGTTTTCATCGAGGCCGACCGCTTGAAGTAATCCATTGCTGATGGGAAACAGGGAACCAAGGTGTCCAATAGGGCTATCGAATTCTGAATACTCCAGCGTTTGTTCAGTGATACCCGCTTCCTTGAACATTTTTCGCAATTCAATAAAAGTGAGAATTTCGTCTATGGGATTCTCTTCTTCGAGCAACACCGGTTCATATTTGGCAGAAATGCAAGGCCCTATATAAACAACCCCTACTTCTGGTCCATACTTTTGCTTCACCACACGAGCAGTAGCAATCATAGGCGTAACGATAGGAGCCAGATTTACGGTAAGCTCGGGGTAGAAATAACATACATAAGCCGTAAGCGTGGGGCAAAGAGAGGTGATATAATATTTCCCCTTGAAATTTTCGAGTAATTCTTTATATTCATGAGCTACCAGATCGGCACCAAACGAAACTTCGTTCACGTATTGAAACCCCAGTTCTCTTATCATGCTTACAAATTTCCTGTAATCAGTGATATCGGTAAATTCTCCGGCTATACTCGGAGCAAGAATTGCAGCTACTTTTTCACCCGAAGCCAATAATCCTTTTACTCTGTCAATGGAATTTTTAAAGGAAAGCGCATTCGGTGAGCATACAGGTAAACAATCTCCACACCCAACGCACCGATTGTGTAAAATATGAGGATAGTTTTCGTTAATGGGCACTGCAATGGCTTTTACTGGGCAAACCCTGACGCATGCATAACACTCAATACATTTTCCCTTATCGAATTCAATCACCTGCATATCTTATCGCCTGTGTTTTCAATTGATTATAAATTAAAGTATTCTGATAAAACTTTGATTACCTTTTCGGTATCTACCTGAAGATAAATTCTATCAGCTATTTTTAATACCGGTCCGTTAACACACTCCGAAAAACAATGCGCCCCATGGAAATTTACCTTATCCTTCAGTCGCTTTTCTTTCAGCCAATCATCTACCACCTTTACCATGTGCTTATTTCCTCTCGAAAAACAAGAACTCCCCAGACAAATTACAATTTCAACCTTCTCATTCATTAGTAACTTTCGCTAACTTGAAATCTTTCTTCAAAAGTAAACTTTTTTATTGTCGTAAAACATTTTGTATATGAACTAATTTTATTGCCTTGAAAAAATTGACCTAAGGTTTCCAATTTTATGCAATATCTTGTTCCTTTGCCGATAATATGACTACTGAATTTCTTTTATACTCGCTGAATGCCTTATTTCGATGAATTATAATAAGGACGACGGAATTGCCATTACACTTTCAAATCTAAAGAATCTTGATCGGTTTCGAATAGTGGAAAAAATGATAAGCCTTCTTATTCTTTCAATTATCTGGTTTTAAGTGTATTAATTCCGTTGTTTTGTTTTAAATTGAATATTTTTTTGATGTTAAGTATTTCACAATGTTATTTCAATAACAATAAAAGAAATAATTCGTAATTTAGTGGCCTCAAGTAACAAACTTCTAAATGTTGTAAAAAAACATTCATAAATGGATAGAGTTCAAAATATAATCGATAGATACCTTGGAGCAGGGAAAGAAGCCTTACTCTCAGTTCTGCAGGAAATACAGGAGGAAGAGGGGTATTTGAACGCTGAATCTATACATAAAGTCAGTTATTGTTTGGGTATTCCCGAGAACAGAATTTATTCGATAGCTACATTTTACGATCAATTCAAGTTTTCACCACGAGCACGAAAGACGATAAGAATTTGCGAAGGAACAGCATGCCATATTATGGGTTCATCTTTAGTAGCCCGTGAGATTAAAAAACAAATCGGTATTGAACCCGGCCAAAGGACGAAGGACAACGAGTACGAACTAGAGTTTGTGGAGTGTATGGGTGCATGCAGCCAAGCCCCGGCCATGGAAATCAACGATCGATATTACAATAAAGTGACGCCCGAAAAATTGCGTCAGATTCTGGAACACTTATCCAATTTTGAAGAATAGACCATGAGCAAGGAAACAAAAAAAAATCGGAACCCATATATTGCCGACATATTGTTGATTCCACCAGATCAATACAGTCACCAAACGGCAGAAAGAGTGGCCTTGCTGAGGCGTGAAAAGGTTGAAAGGCCGACTATTTTCGTAGGTGCTGGAACATGCGGAATGATTGCTGGAGCAAGTCAAACCATGCTAAGCATTCAAATGTACCTGAATGATCATTTGATGAAGGCCGATGTGGTAGAGGTCGGTTGCATAGGTTTATGCCAGTTCGAACCCATTGTTGATGTTCAATTACCAGGTAAGAATAGGATATCCTTTAAGAATATTACGCCGGAGAAGGTCTATTCTTTGCTCGACGCTGTATTCAACAATACTATTGATTCAGTCGATGTTTTGGGGCAATTCGAATCTCGGCATTTAGTTCCCTGGGAAGATGTTCCTTTTATCAATCGCTTGCCATTTTTCAAGAAACAGAAACGTTTGGTTTTGGAAAACTGTGGTTTGATCAATCCTTCGAGCATTGAAGAATATCTGGCAAGGGGCGGATACAAGGCTTATGCAAAAGCAATTCAGAACTATACGTCTACGGAGATTTGCGAGATTATCGAGCAGAGTGGATTAAGGGGACGCGGAGGCGGGGGTTATGCTACAGGTAAAAAATGGATGATTGCCCGTCAAACCCAAAGTGATCAGAAATATCTGATTTGCAATGCCGATGAAAGCGATCCTGGCGCATTCATGGACAGGGCGCTTATTGAGGGCGATCCACATAAACTTATCGAAGGAATTGCCATAGCTGCATATGCAGTTGGAGCAAGCCAGGCTTTTATCTATATCCGTTCAGAATATAAAAAAGCCATACAAACTCTAAAAAATGCGATAGACAGTGCAAAGGAATTTGGGTTGATCGGCAGCAATATTTTGGATAGTAGTGTAAATTTTTACCTGAATATCAAGATGGGCTCGGGTGCCTTTGTCTGTGGTGAAGAAACTGCTTTGATCAACAATATGGAAGGAAGAAGAGGAACTCCCGAGCCCAAACCCCCATATCCGGCCACTCAGGGTCTTTTTAGCCATCCTACGGTGATAAATAATGTGGAAACTTTGGCTAATGTTCCATTGATTATCCAGAATGGTCCGACGTGGTTTGCCGGTTTGGGAACTCCGACTAGCCATGGCACGAAAGTCTTTGCCGTTACGGGAAAAGTTGAATACAATGGATTGGTAGAAATAGAAATGGGTAGGTCATTTCGTGAAATTATTTATGATATTTGTGGAGGGATAAAGGATTTTAAGGATTTCAAAGCCATGCAGATAGGTGGGCCTTCGGGAGCATGCTTAGGTGAGGCTTGTCTGGACCTCCACATTGATTATGAGTCGCTTAAGCAGGAAGGCGCCATGATGGGGAGTGGAGGATTGGTGGTTATGGATGAATCTGCCTGTATGGTGGATATTGCACGGTTCTTTATGAATTTTCTTCAGCACGAAAGTTGTGGTAAATGTATTCCATGCCGAGAAGGAACGCGTAGAATGTGGGAAATTCTCGAGTCGATAACCAAGAAACCCGTTGAAGGTCAAGAACATCAATCTCTCGAAAGATTCAAGGGCGTTCTTATGCTTGAAGAATTGGCTACAGTAGTTGCCGAAACTTCTTTGTGTGGACTTGGGAAAACCGCACCTAATCCCGTTATCAGCACTCTCAGATATTTTCGTGATGAATACGAAGAACATATTTTCGAACGTAAATGCAGAGCCAATGTCTGCAATGGACTCAGGACGTTCTATATTCATACTGAAAAATGTACCGGATGTACAATATGCTACCGCAAGTGTCCTACTTCGGCTATTATAGGCACTCAGCGCAATCCACACTTCATTGTGCAGGACAAGTGTATTGGCTGTGGTATATGCTATGATGTTTGCAAATTCGATGCAGTTTCTGTTCATTGAATCAAGGGTTTATATCTATAATTAAAAGAAGTTCCATGTTGTTTTCGATAGAAGTTAATAATAAGGTCATTACTGCCCAAAGGGGTGAAACCATCCTTGAATGCTTGAAAAGGAATGGGGTATTTGTTCCCACGCTTTGTCATATTGAAGGATATTCTCCAACGGGTGCTTGCAGGATATGTGTGGTAGAAGTGGAAGGCCGGCCCGATTTAGTGCCATCTTGTTCCCATCCGGTGGAAGAATGGATGAAAATAAAAACCCATTCACCTCGTGTTATCAGAGCAAGAAGAGCTATAGCGGAAATGCTTCTCTCTAATCATCCCGACGATTGCCTTTATTGTGGACGCAATGGAAACTGTGAATTACAAAACCTTGCTATCGATCTGAATTTAAGGGAAAAACGTTTTAGCGGAAGTAAGAATACTTTAAAGAATGATTATGCAAGCGTTAGCATCATGCGTGAACCATCCAAATGCATATTATGCGGCCGTTGTGTCAGACTTTGCGAAACCGAGCAGGTGGTTGCAGCCGTTGACTTTATTGGCAGAGGCAACCAGATGACTATAGGAACCTCATATAATCATGGATTAAGTTCGAGAAATTGTCATCATTGCGGGCAATGTATATTGATCTGTCCTACGGGTGCTCTCTCGGAACAGCAACACATTGCAAAAGTGCAAGAAGCTTTGCATAATCCAGAGAAACATCTGGTAGCGCAATTTTCCCCTGCATTGAGCGTGGGGCTTAACGAAAATCTTGGAATCAAGGCAGGTAAAACTGCGGATCATATTATAGTTGCAGCACTGAGTAAAATTGGCTTTTCTAAGGTTTTCGATACAGGTTTAGCTACCGACTTGAATATTTTGGAAAATGCTTCTTTGTTGGCCAAACAAATTCGTGAGGGAGAAAGCATGCCTATGTTTACTTCCTGCTGTCCTTCATGGTTGCATTATGCCGAAACCTTTCATCCCTCGATTTTACCTTGTATCAGTCCTGTATTGTCGCCCCAGCAGATAATGAGCGTCTTGATCAAGAAAATCTATGCCAGCGAAATGCGTCTGAGAGCGGAGGATATTTACACTGTTGGGTTGATGCCTTGTACAGCTAAAAAGTATGAGATATTGAGGCAGGAAATGTTGATAGATGACCTTAATATGACTGATGCCGTGCTTACTACGCGTGAATTAGCCAGGTTTATCAAGTTGTATGGAATAGATGTGAATAATATCGAGCCCATGCTGCCACATAGTCCGTTTCATATTCGAAGTACGGCTGCCAAACTTTATGGAGTATCGGGTGGAGTAACTGAAGCCATTTTACGTACGGTGTATTTCTTACTGACGGGCGTGGAGCTTGAACCTTATAAAATTGGAGAAGTCCGTTCAGGCAGCGGGCCCAAATTTTTTACCATGGAGGCAGGAAAATACAAAGTAAAAACTGCTGTGGTAAGCGGCATGAGTCAGGTTCAAAAATTATTGAAAGAAATTGAAGCGGGCAAGAAAAATTTAAATTTTATAGAAGTGATGGCGTGCCCTGGCGGCTGTATCAATGGAGGAGGACAAAAAATTGGCGCCAGTGATAAGGATATTAAAACCCGTAGTAAAGTTCTTTATGAAATGGACGAAAAGGAAAATATCCGTGTAGCCCACAAAAATCCTATTGTTCATGAACTGTACCAAAAATATTTTGATGCACCTTTGAGTAACAAGGCCGTTGAGTTTTTGCATAGAAGAAGATTAGAAAAAAAAATGGAAGGGAATGAGCAAATCCTATAAGAATCAATTGGTTTTTACGGTGAAGGATCGATGTAGGGTATGTTATACCTGCGTACGCGAATGCCCAGTGAAAGCCATACGTATAGTCAATGGGCAGGCTGAGGTAATGAGCGAGCGGTGCATAGGTTGTGGAAATTGTGTGAGAGTTTGCAGCCAGGGAGCCAAGATATTTTTACATTCTCAAGCCGAAGTAAAGGAATTGCTCGAGGGGAGCGATCCTGTTGCAGCATTGATAGCGCCCAGTTTTCCGGCCGAATTTGAAGAAATAAGCGATTACCATTTATTTATTGGTATGGTGCGAGCTTTGGGATTTGAATATGTATGTGAAGTGGGTTTTGGAGCTGATATGGTAGCCCGAAGATATGCCGAAATTATGAACAAACCTACCGACAAAGGCATCATCACTAGCGATTGCCCTTCGGTTACCTTTTATATCCGGCATTATTATCCCCATCTTGTGGATAGGCTGGCGCCTATTGTTTCGCCTATGGTTGCCTTGAATAGATGTGTAAAAGCTGAATACGGCGAAAATATCAAAACCGTTTTCATTGGCCCGTGTATAGCTAAAAAGGCCGAGAGCTCTGAAGTGGACGAAGCGCTTACCTTTACTGAACTTCGCGAGATGTTTTATGAGTACGACATTACACCTCAGAATGCAAGTCCTTCCGAATTCGATCCTCCTTATGCAGGGAAAGGAGCAATCTTCCCGGTGAGCAGGGGGCTTCTGCAAACAACGAATATCCGCGAGGATGTAACAGAAAGGAATATTATTATTGCCGAGGGTAGCCCAAGCTTTAAGGAAGCTGTTAGAGAATTCGACGATGGCCTCGTCAGTACTCATCATTTAGAATTATTATGCTGCAAGGGATGCATCATGGGAGCAGGTATGGGAAAAAATGGGAAGCGATACGTCAGAAGAACGCTCGTGGCCAATTATGTAAAGCAGAAACTGAATCAAACCAGTCAGCAAAAAAGAGAGTATTATGTAAAAAAATTCGATCAGCTCGATTTCAGTGCACATTTTACCCCCGAAGACAGACGTAAACCTTTGCCAACCAAAGAACAAATCGAGGAAGCATTGGTTAAAATAGGTAAGCTCTCGCCTCAAGATTATTTGAACTGTGGAGCATGCGGTTATGACACTTGCGAGGAACATGCCATAGCAATTGCTCAGGGCTTTGCAGAGCCCGAAATGTGCCTGCCCTATACCATCGAAAAGTTACATAAATCCATCAATGACCTGAACATCACCAACGAAAAACTTGCTCATGCCAAAGCGGCTTTAAAACAATCGGAAAAATTGGCACACATGGGTCAGCTTTCTGCCGGTATTGCCCATGAACTCAATAATCCTTTGGGAGTTATTACAATGTATGCTAATATTATGATGGAAGAACGGCCTGAGAATGATCCCCTGCGTAAGGATCTGGAATTGATTGTGGAGCAAGCCAATCGCTGTAAGAAAATTGTAAGTGGTTTACTCAATTTTGCACGTAAAAATCAAGTCAATCTGACTGAGACCCATCTGGAACAATTAGTTCAACGAAGCCTCGATTCGGTGGTTAAACCCGATAATGTGAAAACAAGAATGATTTCAGAAATGAAAGACCCTATCTGTTTCCTTGATCAAGAACAGATGATGCAGGTTTTGACAAATCTCGAAAAAAATGCGATTGAAGCTATGCCTCCCGAAGGCGGCGAAATTACTGTCACCCTTAAAGACAATCTTCATGAAGTTATTATTAAAGTTGCCGATACAGGCATAGGCATCGAGAAGGAAAATATGGACAAGCTATTTACTCCCTTCTACACTACCAAAGAGCTGGGCAAAGGCACTGGCTTGGGACTTCCGCTCATCTATGGAATTGTGAAAATGCACAAAGGCCAGATTAGCGTCATGTCGAATAACAATAAAGAAGAAGGGCCTACAGGAACAATTTTTACAATTACCTTACCCCGCAACCCCAATTCAGTTTAACAATTTCATTATAAAAAAATTACCATCATGGAAGCTCATAAGAAAACGATTTTTATTGTCGATGATGATCCCGATTACTTGTTCCAGTTGCAGGTATTGCTCGAAAAGAATGGATTTCGGGTAATTACGGCCGAAAGCCAGCGAGAAGCTCAAAAAATCATAGAACGCACCAAACCCGATCTGGCCATAGTTGATTTGATGATGGAAAATGAAGATAGTGGTTTTATTCTGAGCTATCAAATCAAAAGATTGTATCCCGATGTTCCTGTAATTATTTTTACTGCTGTTACTGCCGAAACAGGCATAAGTTTTGAAACAGAACTGGGCATGAATTCTCGATGGATCAAGGCCGACCTGTTTTTACCAAAAGGTCTGCGTCCCGACCAATTGATTCGTGAAATCAATAAATTGTTAAAATAATAAAATATTCAAAAATGGCAAAACTCAAGATTTTGGTAGTAGATGATGAGCCTTTCATTCGCTCAGGCATACATCGCATACTCGATAATTTCCAAGTGGATTATCCCTTTATGACCGAACCTTATGAATTCGAGATACTCGACGCTGTTACTGGCGAAGAAGCTATCGAAATCATCAATAACCATCAGCCCGATATTGTCTTGCTCGATAATAAACTCCCCGGTATCCAGGGTGTGGAAGTGCTTTCGTATGTTAAGAACAAAAAACTCGACATAGTAGTCATTATGATTACTTCCTATGCCTCCCTCGATCTGGCCGTCAGAGCAACTAAAGATGGGGCACACGACTTCGTTCCAAAGCCTTTTACTCCTCAAGAATTGAGATCGGTGATAGAATCTACGACAAAACATATTTTTCTCAAACGTATGACCCAGCAAATGAATATTGCCGGGAAACAAATCCGTTTCCAATTTCTATCCGTCTTGAGTCATGAATTAAAAGCTCCTTTGAATGCCATAGAAGGGTATCTGCAAATGATGAAGGAGAAACAGCTTGGTGATAAAATTGACGACTACGCTCAAGTAATCGACCGTTCGTTAGCACGTATTAAAGGCATGCGTACACTTATTTTAGACTTGCTCGATATGACGCGCATCGAAACGGGTGAAAAAGAAAAGAAAATCGAAAGACTCAATATTTGTGCTATAGCTCAAACTTCTATTGATACTTCAAAACCTATGGCTATACAGCGTGATGTGAAGATAAAGCTCGATTGTCCTAAAGACCTGGAATTTGAAACCGATGCCTCCGACATGGAAATTATTTTTAATAATTTGATATCAAACGCGGTAAAATAAAATAAGGAAGGAGGAAGTGTTACTGTTAGAATACATAAGGATGAAAATAATTTAGTGATCGAAGTATCGGATACCGGAATAGGTATGACCGAAGAAGAAACCTCTCGTCTGTTTCAGGAATTTGTAAGGATAAAAAATGAAAAGACAAGAAATATCACAGGCAGTGGTTTGGGATTATCTATTGTAAAGAAGATTGTCGATACATATAATGGAAATATATCCGTGCAAAGTACACCTGACGTGGGGAGTACTTTCATCGTAACCCTGCCTGTTCAGTCCTTAACCGATATCATTCTATAAATCATTTATCTATGAAGATGAGCCACAGGTCTTTACCCGATAAAACCATTGAAAGATTGAGCCAATACCGACGAAATCTTCTTATATGCTTATCGCAGGGGAAGCATCATATTTTTTCACATGAGATTGCTCTGATTCATCATATTACACCGGTACAAGTGCGTCGTGACCTTATGCTCATAGGCTATTCCGGCACGTTAAGAAAAGGTTATGATGTAAAGGAATTGATAGATCTGATTGGTTTGATCCTCGATACGGAAGAAGGATTAAAAGTTGCCATAGTTGGAATTGGGAATCTTGGGCGTTCTCTCATTGGCTATTTTAGTGGTAAGAGATCAAAACTCAATATCGTGGCTGGATTCGACAATAACCCCGATAAGATCGGGAAAATCTACGCTGGTGTTCATTGTTATTCCAGCGAAAGAATGCAGGAGATCATCGTTGAGGAAGAAATTAGCATAGCTATTATTACTGTTCCGGCTGATAATGCCGCTATCGTAGCCGAACGACTCGTTATGGCCGGAATAAAGGGAATTCTTAATTTCTCCCCAAAACCATTAAATGTGCCTCCGCATGTCTATCTCGAAGAAATTGACATGATTACTTCTTTAGAAAAAGTGGCTTATTACGTTAAGAAACAACTATAA
>ERZ1026792.2240-NODE-2240-length-10414-cov-4.328862_pt1 | contig 10414 bp, 8 predicted proteins | sample MGYA00520884_ERZ1026792 | MGnify/ENA primary metagenome ERZ1026792 (study PRJEB33270, sample SAMEA104284473) | anaerobic digester metagenome | biome: Anaerobic digester microbiome; feature: mesophilic sludge digester; material: Anaerobic digester biomass | place... | reverse complement strand
TCTTCCTTTTCTATTTGTCTACGATAAGTTACATCATAAATCTTGTTCATTTGTACATACAAATCCTCCAACTGTTTCATTAGTTTCTTCGATTTAGGTGTTATACAAAGCGATTTCATCCCAATCACCTTGTTTACCTCATGAATAACCTTTTCAAAAATTATTAACTCATTACAGAATAATTCATACTTATCATCTTTCTTCTTGCTTAAGTTGATATCATAAAAGACCTTATGAGCTCCTTTTGTAAAGTTGAGGTAGTTTATATCAATCTCCTTTGAAAGAGCTTTAAGTAAATCAGTGCTTTTCCTGATGCAATCCCATATAAGGGAATTATCTGTCGGATAATGAATGTTGGTCTCCACTGTGGTTGTATCTTGTCTCACACGCTTCATATCTTCTATTCCTTCCTCCATCGCTATTTTGACAAGCTCTCTCATAAACCTGTTCAATGTATCTGAACTTATTTTTGAGATATATTTCTGATATACCTGATAACTGTAAGGCCGATTTGCATCTATCTTTAAAAATGCTGCACAGATTCTGGAATCTATTTGATGATAAAATAACTGCCTATAATTTAAACCCTTAATTTTTTTATAAAAGGCTGCTCTTACGATTTGTTCTATGCTGGGTACATCCTTTCTTCCAAAACGACTTTTCTTACGATTTTTAGTAATATCATTTTCAAAAATCTTTAACAAATAAGGTTTCATCTCTAATACTGTATCAATAAAACATAATTGAGGATCATAGGACCAATCAGGTTGTTCGAATAAAATCTTAAAATCTTCAAATAAACGCATGGCATTATTTTTTAATAATTTCCAACAAAATTAGAATAAAAAATAATGCCAATAACAGTTTTAATTAATTAGTTATCAAAAAGTTATTAACAATTTGAGTTTATAGACAGACTCTATTTAATTAGTTAATAATTGATTACAAAAAATGCAATTTAAATGGTTCACTTATAAATGGATTATTATAAATTCATTGATTTTCAAAATATGCATACATATGATTGGTGGTGGGTATATAAATTTGGATTCTTCGAAAACATATATTAAAGATAAACTTATTGTATTTAAAGAATTATCAATTATGAATTCATATAACAATTGTAATATATTTATTTTTCATGTATATTTGGAAAATTCTATTTTGCCAACAATGTTAACAAATTATTGATTAACATGGAAAAGAGGGGAAAAACATTTAAGAGTGAAACTTTTATTTTTATAATTTTAATTATTTTATTGATTATATATAGATTTTGGATATTAATAAATTTTGGATTCAAATATACTGATAGTGATCAAACCATAATGTGGCTAGCCACTGTTGATTATTACCATAAATCATTCCATGAACCCTGCTTTTATGGTCAATCATATAATACAATGCTGGAATCCTTCCTTGCAATCCCACTATATGCAGTTGGTTGTCCCTTATATATTGCGCTTCTTGTAGTAACTTCACTATTGACTTTATTTCCCTTCATATATATTTCTATTCTTACATTTATTAAACGCTCAAAAAAAACTGCAATTTTATTACTTTCATTAACTTTTCTATTGCCTATTGAATATGATCTATTAACCTGCCTTTCGAGAGGTTTCGTCACTGGTATCGCCATTGTAAGCCTTTCGTTTCATTCTTTATTCAGGCCATTTAAACGCAATTCTTTTTTCCTTTTTGGGTTATTATCAGCCATTGGTTTCATTGTTAATTCAAATTCGATTTTACTATCTATGCCCTGTTTGTTGTTTTTGTTCTTAAACAATTTCAAAAATAAATATTTTTATATAGAAATAATTATGAGCTTATTATGCGGTTTCGTCTTATTCTATTTAATGAAATCATTCTATATTTATCATCCAAATTATAATTTACATAAATACGATTATAAGTTTTCATGGTCTTTTTTCGTGAATGGGTTTAGCTCCCTCGATAAATTATTCAATTATATTACACCTATATTCTGGAAACAGGGTTTTGTCGTTTTATTTATTCCTATTATCTTTACAGCCTACTTTTTTAAACGAAAAATGCATATAGAAGCTTTGGTTTCAGCATCATTATCTGTTCTTATTCTTTTGTCATTATTTGTTTCTAAGGTATATAATGGAACGACTTCTATTTTTTTCCCATACGCTAGAATGTATCTGGCAATTCCATTGGTTCTTGTTGTTTTACTTTCATTTATAAGAACTAGAAACAAGTATTTCACAATAATATTTGTTTTGATATCAGTTTTTATATTATCCTATAAATTCATTTATACAAAAAAAGAGATAAAAGAATGCATGAATAGATCTAAATCTGTTATTGGAGTGATGAACACAAAAAAACTTCTATCCGAATGTGAGGAATTGTCGACCATCTCTCAAAAATATAACATTGACCTAATGGTTATTTCTTTTCATTGGAATTATGATTTTTATAACTATGGTTGCCCTGCTTGCATTGAAGACTTCCCAAAAACTCTTAGGCCTGCATACGAAAGAAGAACATGGAGATTGATAGAAGATGAAAATTATGTATACGAAAATCTAATGATTATTGACCTCAAGCGTGATTTAAGCAATGAATTTGATTTCGTATCTAAAATTCAAGAAAAGTCTGGCTTTTATCTCATTAAGAATAACATATTGCCCACTAAATTATTATTGGACAAATTAAATATTACGGTCCGACCATATTAGCTTAACCCAACTTTCAAATAATTGTTTACAAAAAATAAATTGAAAATTATGCTTCAATTCTTTTTGATATTTTTAAATATCAATCTATTTCAAGCGTAAAATTTAGGTTCATTTCATTTGTTATTGTTAAGCTCGATAAATTATATACCTTACTTGGTCAAGATTAGATATTATATCTACCAGTATAATAAAAAATGTAGATTGTTTTCGATATCTTGGAAATGTAAGATATTTATAGGAATAAATCCTAATTCGTTTCTAAAAATTTAAAGTGTTTTTTAAATTGAAAAGATTTGTACCTTTATTGAAAATATCTCTATAAAATCTGATAAATTTGTATCGAAGTAAAAATGAACTTACACTAAAAACCAATCAATTACCAAAAACACTTCTAAATAGGGATACATTTGATTTATCAAATAAAGCTTATAAGAGCATTATCATCGAGGCTGAAAGATTCGATCATAATTTGACCCTGTATTATGGGATGATATCAGGTGAATGTGAAGATGAAATTGAATACCTCCGTAAAGTGAAGAGGTTCAATCATGAAGTTTCGAACATGGATGTCGAGCATTTGAATGATCTCTTTTTTGGTGAACCTTTCAACAAGAAGAAATTATATGCAACTATCAAAAAGGTAAATGACAATCTCGACAAAATACGACAAATTCCTAAGGATAAACGGCATTATGAATAAAGTCATTCCTTTTCAGCATCAACAGCAATGGTTGCGTAAGGAGTGTTGGTATAAACATAATTCATTATGAATAAATTGATTATGAAACATTTTGATTTAAAATCATAAAAATAAAATGGTTAGTTGGCATTTTATTTATTTGAATGGTTTGGTGCGGTAGGAGGGAAAGAAAGGATTTCTATATGTGAAGGGTGATATTTTATTGTATGATTTCGATTTGTAAAATAGAGATATACTTCCGCCTATGATTATTTCCTCCCCGTTTTATTATGATGTAGTAGCTTCTAATGTTGACAACATTTTTATGCTCGATACCTTATCGCAGGGTTTATTGTTTAATGGGAGACCGTTTTCGTCAAATTTTATTTTCTAATAGAAGGCATGGGTTTTAAAGGCGGGTTTATTGAGCAATGTCCTCTTTTTACTGAATTCCCTACCCGATTAAAATGTTATACACTCAATGATACTACTTGGTATCCCAATTATGGAGATCCATGCGATTTGGAAATGAAGATACCGGAATTGAATAAAGCTGATGAAGTCAAAATATTTCTCAATTCCATGTTCAGCTTCCAGAGTATATTGAATATGTACCCCAATTGCGAATTGACGAAATACCATTTTATAATATGCCGGGCAGAAATATTCTCCTAAAATTCGATAAGTTCGATAGAAATTGAATGACCATCGATTTCTCAGCTTCGAAGAAAGGAATATATACTCTGCAACTACTTGGTGGAAACCGAATTATCAAAAATCAAAAAATTATTAAGCAATGGCAGTAATAGATAGTATAGGTAAAATCCTGAACAGGTTGAAATAGCTCCCTCAGTTCTTGTAACGAAACGATCGGTCAATCTATCTGTATCTCAGAACGAGGAATCGGAGAGGAATTTACTCTGGCCATATTTTTTTTTAGCTTCTTTGCTCATTTCACCATTTTTCTTCTTATTTCATAACTTTGTTTTGGTTCCCGAATCCATTCCATCTTAGTTCGATACAATGTTTGGTTGTATTCTTCAAATATTTTTCGAGAAACATTACCTAAAATTATGAAACGTTCATATATTTGTTCAATAATAATTCCAATCCATCCTTTAACCATATCGATCACCATGAAAAATACAATTCGATTTTGCAGGGCGTTTCTCATTGTAATGGCCTGTATCTTTAGCATAGGAATAAGTTTTTCTCAAACAGAATATGGTGCTTTTACGGCAACGGGTTCGGGAATGCCGGTCATCGTTGTGAGCGATTATCAATGTTTGGGCATCAATCCGGCTAATTTAGGATGGAATGCCGATAATCACAAATGGCATTTTGGTATTGTAGGATTAAGTGTTTCGGGATATACGGATGCCGTATCGAAAAGTGATTTGAATTTATTGTATGAAGATCACGAATATACGCTTGCCGAGAAGCAGGAGGCAGCCCGACGTTTTTCCGATTCACGTCTTTCGTTCGACGTAGGCATGAACGGCATTGGGGTTTCTTACCAAGACCCTGATATTGGTGGTTTTGCCTTTACGATGCGCGAAAGAGGTTCATTCAACATGCATTTGAATTCAACTGCGGCCGAACTGCTTTGGCTGGGTTTTAACAGTGATTATTTCGACTACAAGGTGATCGAACAAGGATTGACTATAGCTGGCATTTCGACCAATCCAAAACCCGTTGCGGAACTTTTTAGAGGATCATCCTTTTCATCGGCCTGGTTGCGTGATTTTATTCTGGGGTATGGCCGCCAAATTGTGGAAATCAAGGATTGGAGCTTGTATGGTGGGTTAAGCATGAAATACACTATGGGATTTGCCTGGGTGGATATTTTCGTGAATAAGGACAAGTTCTTTGGATACTCGTCCATGTCGCCCGTATTCAAGTTTGAGTACCCACAACCTACTCCATCGCTCGATACCAATGGAAAATTACGGCCTTCGGGACACGGTTTTGCATTCGATATAGGATTATCGGGTCGTTATAAAAATTTATGGCGCTTTGGTTTAGCTATCAACGACATTGGGACAATGACATGGAACAAGAATGTGTATTCGGCTTCGTTCGAGGCTACTATTCGAAAAATCGAAACTCCTGGTTTAGGAAACGAAAATATCAACGAAGTATTCGATGCCATTGTCATTGAAGATGATTTGATGCAATGGGAAGGACTGAATGATAAAAAAGCATCATACCCTTCTCAAATGCGATTGGGCGCAGCATATACCGGAGTGCCACATATCATCATTGGTTCGGAAGTTATGATACCGCTCAACAAGGTGCCTGGGGCTCAAGAACGCCCTGTTTACAGTTTGGGTATGCAGGCTAGTCCATTAAATAGATTCTTTATCTCGGCAGGATTTCAAACCGGAGGCAATTATGATTTCCATATTCCAATCGGATTTTCCATTAAACTTGTGCCGGGATGGGAAATCGGACTGGCTACTCAGGACATTAGTGTGTTGTTTCGTAATGTAAGTCCCTATCTCTCACTTTCCTTCGGATTTATGCGATTTAGCTTCACCCAATACGAACGCAGCAAAGAAGTTCCTCAGGAATAATAAATACGATCAGGATTTTACCAGTTTAAAATCGATCTGTTTCTTCTGAATATCGACGTTTTTTACGATCACTTTTACGGGGTCTCCCAAACGATAAGTCTCACCATATCTTTGTCCAATCACCTGATAATTATCTTCATCGAGGTAATAAAAATCATCCGTCAAGTCGCGCAGGCGTATCATTCCTTCGCAGTAGTTGTCCACAATCTCTGCAAAAATACCATACTTGCTCACTCCCGAGATCAATGCATCAAATATTTGTCCCACCTTATCTTTCATAAATTCAGCCTGTTTCAGTTTTACCGATGAGCGTTCGGCTTCGAGTGCCTTGCGCTCCATCTCCGAGGCATGTATGCAACGTTCTTCATAGAATTCCTTATCGGCCGAGCCAGCTCCGTTTAGATAATCCCAAAACAGACGATGTACCATCATATCGGGATAACGACGAATAGGAGAAGTAAAATGGGTGTAAAAGTCGAAAGCCAAACCATAATGACCGATATTGTCGGTCGAATAATAAGCCTTGGCCATAGTGCGCACAGCAATGGTTTCGATGAGGTTTTCCTCCCCTTTTCCAGCTACTTCGGTAAACAGACGGTTTAGCGAACGAGCAAACGAAGCACGTGAACCCAGTTTAATGGAATATCCCAACTTGCTTACAAATTGAGCAAATTGGTTGATTTTTTCAGCTGGAGGCTCATCATGCACCCTGTATACAAAAGTTTTGGGTCTGGTTTTACCTTTGGTATGGCCAACCCATTCTGCTACTCGGCGATTAGCAAGTAACATAAAGTCCTCGATCAGCCAATTGGCTTCCTTTTGCTCCTTGATGTAAACCCCCAGAGGTTTCCCTTTGTCATCCAGATCAAACTTTACTTCCTTGGTTTCGAAATTAATTGTGCCTTTTTTCATTCGTTCTGCTCTCAATTTAGCCGAAAGTTTATAAAGAGCAATAATCTCATCGCGCACGGCATGCTGGCCTCCTTCAATAATTTGCTGTACCTCATCATAGTTGAAACGATAATCGGAACGTATGATGCTTTTCCCAAACCACTGGCTTGTTATATGGGCTTCACGATCCATCACGAATACTGCTGAGAAGCAGAGTTTATCCTCGTTGGGCCTGAGCGAACAAACGAAATTCGACAGTTTTTCGGGTAACATAGGAATGACGCGATCCACAAGATAGACAGATGTTCCTCTTCGTTCGGCCTCTTGGTCTATGGCGGTTCCTGGCCTTACATAATGTGCTACATCAGCAATGTGTATCCCTACCTCATAAAGACCGCCTTCGAGCTGTCGAAACGAAAGTGCATCATCGAAATCCTTGGCATCGGCAGGATCGATAGTTATGGTAAACACCTTCCTGAAATCACGACGTTTCTCTATTTCTTCCGGAGGGATTGCCTTGGGAATGGCTTTGGCTTCCTTTTCGGCTTCGCGTGAAAATCCTATTGGGAAATCCCATTCCACCAGAATACTTTGCATTTCGACCTGGTGCTCGCCAGGTTTACCTAAAACTTTTATAATACGGCCAAAGGGATTGCGGGCATATTCGGGCCATTCCATCAACTCAACCACCACTTTTTCACCATCCTTGGCCTTATTGAGATATTCGCGGGGGATAAAGAAGTCAACTGCCATAGAAGGATTATCGGGGATGACAAAGGCATATTTGTCGGACAGTTGTAATTTCCCCACGAAATGTGTCTTGGCGCGTTTGAGCACTTCGACAACCTGGCCTTCGAGTTTACGCCCAGGCCTTCGGGGAAAAAGAAACACTTTTACGGTATCACCATGAAAAGCCTTGCCTGTATGCGATGGGCTGATATATATATCTTCTCCTGGTTCCCGAGGAACTATATAAGCTTTGCCAGTCTGTTTCATATCTACCGTTCCAATAATATAACGGCTAGCTGGTACAATCTGGTCGAAGCGAGATAAATCGAGTCTGAACTTCCCCCTTTTTACCTCCTGCAATATGCCTTCTTTCAGCATTTCGAGCATGGTCGAAAAAATTAGATCGCGTGTGGCCTTGTCTTTTATCCCCATCGCAGCAGCCACCTGCTTGTAATTGTAACTACGAAACGGATCGGCTGAAAAAACCGCCAGAATATGAGTACTCAGCGAATCAGCCTTGTTACGCTTGTCCCTCCCTTTCTTTGCCATTTATCGATTGATTTATAGTCGAGTAAACAAAATCTTTTTGCTTCTTTCTTCAAAGTTCAAAAATCCTTCAGCCCAAATTTGCAGTCTCACTTTTAAAAGTCCAATATGTAGAAATATACAGTATAAAGGCCATTACCAGCCAAATCTTTCATACCGAAATTTTAGGATCAACTTTGCTTATTGAAAACTTGACTTTAATGAATAAATTTCGTACCTTTGAAGGCAAAGATAAAACAAACCCAAAGATTTTCGGTTATCTCATAAGGCTATAAAATTGAAAACAAACAGAGTTTTAATATGCTGAATTATGGATACACTCGATAAGATTAAAAACACACACGCCGATGTCTGTGTTACCATCATCATGAATACACATCAAACCCGGCCAGCCATTCAGCAAGACATGCTGACTCTTAAAAACCTCACCAGAGAAGCAGAAGAAAGGATTCTGTCGTTATGTGATCCCAAAACAGCCGAATCCATTCTTCATCAATTGAAAAACACCATCAATTCTATTGATTTTTCTCGCAACGATAAAAGTTTAATTCTTTTTGTTTGCCACGAATTCGGGCAATATCTCACTCTGCCGGTTAGCGTCAAGAACCGTGTGGTAATCGATAAGACTTTTGCCACAAGAGATGTTTACCGGGCTATGCACGAAACGGCAGCTTATTACGTACTCGCCTTGAGCCGTAAGAAAGCCAGATTGATTAAAGCTATCAACAATCAGGGAGAAGAATTGAAAATTCAACCTTTCCCCCTATACAACGAGGGGTTCAATGAGCAGAAAGCTAAATTGTCGCCTGATGAGATTCAGGAATCCCTTATCGAAGAATTTTTCAATAATGTGGATAAGGCACTTTGGGAGGTGATTCGCAACAGCGATTTGCCCGTTGTAATAGCTTCTGAAATACGCAATTACAATATCTTCCTAAAATTATCACGGCATAAGAAAAAAATAATAGGAAGAGTGCCCTTGTTGCACGAAGATGCCAAAACCCATCAAATTGTGGCTGAAGCATGGCAACTGGTCAAGAAAAACCTTGAAGATCAAACCAGAAAACAACTCTCGAGACTTGAAAAAGCCATCAATAATCAAAATCTACTGACCGATTATACCGAGGTTTGGAATGCTATACAGCAAGGCAGAGGCAGAACCCTGTTCGTGAAAAAAGGTTTTCATCAACCGGCAGTATTACTCAACGGGCATGTGGCTCTGGTCGAAAAAGTAATGAAAGACGCTCCTTCGGTTATTGAAGATATTATAGATGAAATGATCGAAAAAATGATCGAACAGCAAGGAGAAGTGGTCTTTATAGATGGCGATGATCTGGACCGTTTCAATGGAATTGCCTTGATTGTGAAATCGTAAAAAGAGAAAGATTCTTTCTTCTGATTTTTCATGTACTTTCTGCGCTGACTGCACCAAGCCTTACATCACGAGGTTTAGCTGTTTTGTTTTGCCTGAGAGTTTCCTCTATAAATCATCTTCCATTTCTTCGCCAATGAGGGTAGCCTGAGTGCAACCCGTTATGCGTACCCGAACGTATTGACCCCTAGTAGCCTTTTTCGGCTCGAATACGACCATCTTGTTCTGGGAATTTCGTCCTGAAAGCATCGCTCGACTGCGTTTCGAAGAACCTTCTACCAGCACTTCGAAAGTCTTTCCAATATCCTGACGGTTGCTTCGTAATGAATGCCAATGCTGAAGATCGATGATTTCCTGCAAGCGTCTTGCCTTCACTTCAGAAGGAACGTCGTCGGGATATTTTCTCGCGGCTAAGGTTCCTGGCCGTTCCGAATATCGAAACATAAAAGCCGAATCGAAACCTACTTCCTCCATCAATGAAAGAGTTTGCCTGTGATCTTCTTCCGTTTCACCACAAAAACCTGCAATAATATCGGTCGAAATGGTCGATTCAGGAATCATTTTACGGATGGAACGTACGCGATCAAGAAACTCATTGCGTGTATATTTCCGGTTCATTCTTTTCAAAATAGCATCGCTGCCTGATTGAACAGCCAGATGAACCGACTTGCAAATATTGGGATAAGATGCAATCGTAGAAATGAGTTTATCGGAAAGATCTTTAGGATGCGAGGTGGTGAATCTGACTCTCAAAGATGGATGAATTTCCGCCACTTTAGCAAGCAAATCGGAAAAATTCATGCTTAGATGAGCATTCTTAAAATAATAAGAATTGACATTCTGACCTAATAATGTAATTTCTGGATAGCCTCTCTGAAAAAGATTCCTTGCTTCATTCAGAATAGTTTCAGGG
>ERZ1026792.2239-NODE-2239-length-10415-cov-2.679530_pt1 | contig 10415 bp, 7 predicted proteins | sample MGYA00520884_ERZ1026792 | MGnify/ENA primary metagenome ERZ1026792 (study PRJEB33270, sample SAMEA104284473) | anaerobic digester metagenome | biome: Anaerobic digester microbiome; feature: mesophilic sludge digester; material: Anaerobic digester biomass | place... | reverse complement strand
CCATATCTTGCTCGAACTCAAGTTGTTATCATTACAATTCAATCTCAAGTGCCAATTGTTTTAGAAACTTGTAATATAGTTTTAGAAAAATTAGCTAGTGATATTCAAATTTTAGAGATTAAAGAAAAAATAGAAGAACGCGTAAAATCTGATATAGATAAACAGCAAAAAGACTATTTTCTGAATGTTCAATTAAAAGCTATACAAGATGAATTAGGAGTATCTACTAATGAACAAGAGTTAAAAAATTTATATGAAAAAACTTATAACCTTTGTATTGTTTACATTATTTTTTGGAGCTAGTTCTTTGGGAGCTAGTATTTCTATTTCTCCTGAAAGTGGTCATTTTGGTAAAAATTGTGTTATGGAATTTGATATTATTGTGGAATCTTTATCTGACAATATTCTTACAGTGGATGTTTATTTGGAAAGTTCTATGGAATATGTAGATTTTGTTCCTTCAAATATATTTAAGTATTATTTACCGCCAATTATTGAAGGTAACAAAATTTATTTATGAGCTTTTTCAGAGTCATGAGTGAAGTTTGTTTGAAAGGAAAAGTTTGGTACATTGTATTTAAAAAGTGATGATGTGAGTTTGGATTGATATGTTAATTTTGATTTTAGATGACAGGGAAATACAACTGATACAAATTTAAATTTGATTTGATGAATAGATGTGTTGGATGAAGTTAAAAATTGAACTTATTACTTTGACTTGGATCCTTGTGAACAGAACATTGTAGATGATGTTGTAAGTGATATAGAATGATGATTTTCTTCTATTGATGAAGAACAATATGTACAAGATATGATATCTGAGTTTAATAAAAGATGAGTTGCTCAAAAAGTTTCATTATTTTTTTCTAAATATTGGCGAAGTTTTGCATTGTTTGTGTTAGTTTTAGCGCTTATATATGTTTTTATTAAAAATAAAAAATCTTTAAGTAAATGAAAGAAATTAAAAAAATAATATATGCTGTATTTTTGTTGTCTGTTTTGTGGGTATATGTTGACTCACAATATTATTATTTTTCTGGACCAATAAATTCTGATTGATATCAACAGGGATGTTCAAAAGAATTAGAAATTAGGTTTGATACAAAAACGGGAAAAGCAAGTGCAGGAATATTTTGGTTGAAATTGGATGATACAAAAATTAATTATGTTACTTGATGATCTTTAGATTCTGATTTGTTTGTTTGAAATCCCTTGTGATTTTCAGATCCTGTGTATATGGGCCGACATCATGATTCTGGGTATGATCCATATACGGTTTTGAATATTCAGCGTCGTAATGATTTTTGAGTTGAGTCTACTTGAGATAGACCTTTTGGTGTTGTAAAATTTGTTCCAAAATATCATGTTACATGATATACGGTAGATTTTGGAATGGTGTATATATCTTGAAGTAATTGGACAACGGAAACAACATTATCTTTTGAGTGAGCAGATATTATCAATCCAAGCCAGCAAGCCTTGCGTTTAACAGGGACTATTGAGGTTGAACAGAAACCTTGTACTCTTGATACAGTTGCCCCTATTGTGTCAGATAAAAATTATGTAAATTGATCCACTAGAAATATAAATTCCGGACTAAATGTAGAGTTAACTGATTCAAATGGAACTGAGGTTCCTTATGTGTGGAGGAATGGAGCGTGGACATGAAACATTTGGGGCATCAATAATCAATACTGAGTGGATACCTCAACTATAAATGTAAATGTTTCTTGAAATGGTTATTCTGTTACTTTATATAGCAATAATTTTCATATTAACCCATTGGGTACAGGGAAAACTTGGCAAGATTTAGATAGAGATTATAAAATAACTTTGAGCTCTTGAGAGCTTTTTGATTTTTGAATAGAGAAATTAATTACTATTAAATATATAATAGAAGATCGTGCATGAAATAAAGCAAACGCTATACACTTATTTAATCAACCTAAAAACCCGTGGGTAAGTGAAGTTTCTCCAAGTAATAATCAGTCTGATGTTGCATCAAATTCTGTAATTAGATTCAATGTACATGATGATCGAGCTTGAGTGGATTCGGGAACAATTAATCTTGTACTTAGTTGAAGATGAAATACATTTTATGCTAACTACTCTTATCTTGATTTTGAGTTGACACCTATTGGTTGAAGTGCGAATTTTGATGATTACAATGTTGTGCTTCAATCTCATGCACCATTCCCTTCATCATGAATAATAGCTATGAGCGTATCTTGATATGATTTGGCTTGAAATGGAGGCCTGCTTTATAGCTGACAATTTTTTACCAAAGCTAGTTGTGAGGATTTTGGTTGTAGTTCAACAAATATGGTTAAAATTAGTACTTGAAATTTATTGAATTTCATAAATTATTATCATAATGTACTATATATTTCTGGAGGCGTAAACCCATCTCTTATTCGCGATGGTGGGAATACGGGATATATAAATTGTAACTTACAAAACAATTTCTTATCCATATATGGTTGATGAGCGGGTTGAACATGATGGGAATTTCGCTGAAAGTCTGCTTTTGATGAATTACAAATAATATGAGATGATGTAATAGCAACATTGAGTGGAGATGTTTTGACTTTGGAAAGAATAAATGTATATACTCCTCCGCCAATAACAACAGATAATATTGATGGTGAACGGATAAAAACTGATTTTTTGGTAGAATTGATCGCAGAAGCTACATCATGACAATGAGTGGCTAATACTTATTATTGTACTTGAATTGACACAAGTTGTACACCATTTATCATTTGAACGCCACCTGTTACAACATTTACAGTAACTTGTCCAAACAATACAACTTGTCCATCACAATATGTGAGATATTATAGTGTAGATACTGCTTGAAATGAAGAATTGCCAAATACATCATTACCGATAAAAATAGATAAACAAGGTCCAGAATTTATATTCAACAATGATTTATGAGAAGAATGTCTTGATTGAACTTTAACAATAACAAGTGTATCAGATGGTAATGGTGTCTGATTACATAATACTCCATATAGTTTCAATGGAAGTACTTGGTCGACAACGACAAGCATAATTATAAATGCTCAACAGCCATGAACAGTAACGAGAACCTGATATGTGAGAGATGCTTTGGAGAATATAACAACCAGAACAGCTACTTATACCTTTAATGATTTAGTTCCAACAGCAGACGATTTCACCTTATCGGCAAATATTGGAAATACAGCAAAGACCTGAGATTGGAAATTATTGTCAAATGCACAAGAATGATTATGTTGACCATGAGATATAAGTTTTGATAGTATAATAACTCAATGAACAAAATGAACATGTAGTGTGGTATGAGATATTATCACCTATACACCAAGTCCTAACAAAACTTGAAGTGACAGTTGTGTGGTACAGATAAAAGATAACGAAAATAGTACGGTAAACTTTACAGTGACAGTGGATGGGATACATACAACAGCCCCAGTAGTATGAACTGCAGAATTGTATAACTGAAATTACACATGAATATATTATAAATGAATAGTGAGTGCAAGAGCTAGTGTGGTAGGAAGTAATATTTCGACTTGTCAGTATACAATTTGATGATCATGGATGGCTGGGACATATTCGAACTGATATTGTTATGCGAATAATATAAGTCCAAATACAGATATTACATTAAATTTCCGCGCGACAGATACATACGGTAATGTATGAACATGAACCTCAAATGCTTATAAGTATGATGCGACAGGTCCAACATTTACATTCAACAATAGGTCAGGGCGAGAGTGTTCTAACTGAACTTTGATAATGACTAATGCTGTAGATACTGGTGTCTGATTACATACTAACTCGTATAGTTTCAATGGGACTACTTGGTCGACAACGACAAGCATAATTATAAATGCTCAACAGCCATGAACAGTAACGAGAACCTGATATGTAAGAGATGCTTTGGAGAATATAAGTACAAGAACAGCTACTTATACATTTAATGATTCAGTTCCAACAGCGAATAACTTTACAGGTCATGCGAATGTATGAAGTGGAACTAGAACAGTGAATTGGAAATTATTATCAAATGCGACAGATGGAGCATGTTGATCATGAGATATAAGTTTTGATAGTATCGTGAGTACATGAACAAAATGAATATGTAGCGTGTCTGGCGACAATATTATTTATACTCCAAACACAGGGGCAGTAGGAAGTGATTATTGTGAGATAAGTATTCAGGATAATGATGGTAATAAAATCGATATAATAGTGAGTTGGTGAGGTATATCATATATTTGATGAAGTCCATCATGATGAGGATGATGATATATGATCAAAGATAACTGTTGTATAAATTGAGGATTACCATGATGAAATCACTTATGTATAGACCATTCTGATAGTTATTATGATTGAACTTGTGAGAAATGATCTTATAAAAGTACAGATGTTTGTGGTGTAAACCAATCAAACTATTCTGATGAATTAAAATTAGCATACTTGTATTCTTATAATTATGGAATTACAACCATGTGTCCAATTCGAACGGCTAATTTGGATGGTTATTTATACAGAAATCATTTAGCAAAGATGATATCAGAATATGCGGTAAATGTATTATGAAAAAAGCCAAATGTATGAAAAAAATGATGTGATAAATTCCAAGATATAGGAAAAGAAACTCAGGAACTAAAAGACTTTATGAAAACGGCTTGTGAGTTAGGTTTAATGTGATTATATGCTGATTGACAGACTCCTAAAGATAACTTTGATCCTAATGATATAGTGACTAGGGCGGAGTTTGGTACAGTATTTTCTAGATTATTATTTGGTGATATGTACAATATTCAAGAGGGAGATTTGAACTCTAAAAACACTCGGCATAAAGACCACTTGAATGCACTTAAATCACATTGAGTAATGACTCAAACAAGTTGAGATCGACCTAACTATGAAGAAAAAAGAGGATTGGTATTACTTATGATGATGAGAGCAGATAAATTTTGATTGTTTGCAGGGAAAGTACCCGCATTAATGTGAATTAAATCACTATTTTCGGATAAATAAGAATAACAGGAGTTACCAGCAAAGACAGATTCCTTCCTCACAAAAAAATTAAGGTACAATATCTCAATTTTTAATTAAATTTTCAATTGAAACTAAGATGAAAAAAGATAAACAATAATTACCGTATTTACATGGTAAATTAAAATTTTGTAATTAATTTATTTTTTTTAGAAAAACACGATGTCAAAATCAACAAAATTCAAGAAAGTATTAGTAATTCTAGCTTTAGTAGGATTTCTTTTGTTTACTGCTTTATCAGCAGTTATGTATTTAGCAGAACCTAAACCAGAAATACCAGTAAACTTGGCTATAGAGGAGTGTGAAAATGCAGGATGAATTTGGTCAGAAGAAAATCAAGAATGTGAAGAACAAGCTGTTGTAATAGATTCAGAACAAGAGTGCCAAGAACAATGAAAAACACGATATGCAGAAAATGGGGTGTGTATTTAATGAGCTCGCCTTAGTTCCAACACGTAGTACTACGTAGCTCAGCGGGGTGAACTTCGCTCATGATAAAATTATTTTCTTCCTACCACCCGGGTGCTGTTCGCAGAGCTAGTCAATTGCACCCGGGTGGTAGGGATGGTAGGGATAATATAGAATTAAAATTTTAGTCTTTTAAGTTAATATGATGAAATTAATAGTAGATCCAGCTCAAAGATTTTCAAAGATGAGAGCTCATACCGCCACACATCTTTTGCATGCTGAACTTACAAAAATATTCCCAAACACAAAACAAGCATGATCTTTGGTAGATGATGATCTTTTGAGATTTGATTTTTATGCTGATAGATTACTTACAGTAGAAGAATTACAGACAATAGAAGAAAATATCAACATTTTGATTCATCAATCATTGTCTGTTGTTTGCAAAGAAATGTCTTTGAAAGAAGCACAAGAACTTTGAGCAAAAGCATTTTTTGATGAAAAATATTGAGAAACAGTTCGTGTTGTTCGAGTTTTAGCTTCCAATCTACTAGATGAAAATAATAAAAAAGATTTTGTTTCTATAGAACTTTGCGGTGGTACTCATGTTCAAAACACAAAAGATGTTTGAGCATTTGCAATCGTAAATCAAGAGGCGGTAGCTAGTGGGATCAAGAGAATTACAGCATTTACAGGCCCCAAAGTCATGAAAAGATTACGAGAAACAAGGGATATTCTTTATCAGGTAGCAGAAAAGCTTTGAGTAAAAGCAGAAAATCAGATATTGGACAAACTAGAAAAAGAACTAAAAGAAAAAGAAGAAATGAGTTCTAAATTTGAGTCCATAAATACAAAATTAATTGTAGATACCTTAAGATCTGGAGAATTCCCTTCTGACAAGGGGTTTGATAAAATAATAAATGTTTCCCAAAATGATGTTTTGAAAGATTTGGAATTCAAAAATATTATTTTCCAAGCAAAATGAGTTTTTGAAGATTCTATAATTCTTATACTCAATAATGAGTGATGATTCGCTTTAATAAATTCAAAAGAAAATAGTTCAGCAAAAGATATCGCTCAAAGCCTATGACTCAAATGAGGATGAAATGAAAATATTGTTCAATGAAAAGATCCAAAAGTTTTAGAATTGTTTCAGTAATATGGAGGAAACACTTAAGATTGTTGATTCAGAAAATATAGTTCATTGAAAATTAAATTCAAAACAAAAATCAGAAAAATTAATTATATTTGTTCACTGACTTTGATGAAACATAAATGAACATATTTTTTTCAATTGATATAAGTTTTTTAATGATAAATGATTTGATACTTTTAGAATTGATTTATATCGTGAAATAAATCTTACAAACAATACAATTGCAAATCAAATAAAAGACTTAGAACTTACTGTTAACTATTTCAAAGATAAGTATGATGAGATATATCTTATTTGACATAGCCTATGATGACCTACAATTCTACTGTCGGACCTTTCTCATATAAAAAAAATAGTGTTACGAGATCCATGTTTAAATACAAAAATGTCTTTAAAAGATGAATTAAAATATTCAGATCACTATATTTACGTTTCTTGGTGAATGGATATTATAATATGAGATCAAATGGAGCAAGAAATATTGTCAATTTGAGACCTTAATGAAAGGTTGAACAATAAAGTAAAATTAATATATGCTTCCAATAAAAAACTATTTGCTGAGCTAAGCAAAATGGATATAGAATATGATTTTGTTAAAGATTCAGATCACCCTTTTAGAAATGAGTGAAATTTGGAAAAACTTTTTGAAAAAACTTTTAATTATTTACAATAAAAATGACCCCTTTTTTATGAGCTTTAGTTTGAAATATTATTATATGATTATCTTTGGTTATTTTAATATTTATTTTGAGATTTTTCAAAAAACAATTGGTAAAATATATAGATTATTTTGTTGCGATTACAGTTTGAGTTTTACTTTGAGTAGTGTTTCTATGATTCCTACCAGAAATAATAGAATCATGAATGCACTGACATGAAATCGGAATTTATATTTTAGTATGACTTTTTGTATTTTATGTGCTAGAATTGGTTTTACACTATCATCACTGTAAAGAACTATCAAATAAAGACGAGCATCATCAAGAACACGAAAACCAATCTTTAATTTTTATTTGAACATTTTTGCATAATATTTTGCATTGAGTTATCTTGTTTTCAGCATTTGCGATTAGTACTGAGTTTGGAATTGCTACTACTATAGCTGTTTTGCTTCATAGTATACCTCAAAATACAGCAAATTATATTATGAATCACAAGAAAGAATCCTTTGTGATTATAGCAGCACTTGGAGGAATCATCGGAGCGATAATCCTATTCCCATTCAAAGAGTTTTTACTAACAAATAAATTTATTATAATTGCTATGATGGCTTGAGCATTGTCATATTTAGCACTCACTGACATCTTACCAGAAGTGAAAAATAAATGATGACTCAAAATAAAATTATTTTATCTTTTATTTATGTTATTAGGTCTGTTGTTTGTGTTTTTATTAAATCATGGTCACTAAAAGGAGTTTGCTTTGCTAGCGATAAAATGTTAAAATGACGAGGGGCGGGGATAGGTGGGGTTTGTCACCAACAACCCCCAACTACATTAGAGCAACTTCCCCGTAGGGGAAGAATGTCTTGCTTGTGGCTAAATCCACTTTTTATCTTAAATCACCCCCTTAATCCCCCTCTTTGAAAAAGAGGGGGAAATCGTAGGAGGAAGCTAGGGAAACCCCTCTTTTTCAAAGTCCTATTATAAGGAAAATCAAGAGGAATAAAGAATTTTAGGTACTCAAAAGATGATAATTATGGTCAAATTGTGTATTATTTTTCAATAAAGCTCGCATAATATAGATCATTTTCTTAGCTACAGCTAATACAGCAATAAAATGATGTTTTCATCTTTGGATGTGTTTATCATAAATTGATTTGAAATACGAGGAATGTTGTAAAGAACAGAATGCAGATTGGAATAATCTTTTTCTCATATAAGGATGACCTCTTTTAGACATCCTTAATGCTCAAGTTTTGGTTCCACTTTGTCTAAGTCTAGGATCTAAACCTACATAAGCTAACATCGCTCTTTTAGAACTAAAAGTATTATGAGCAAAAAGTGCATAAGCAACTTTTGCTGTAAAAGGAGAAATTCCCACAATAGAATCCAAATAGTTAACTTGTTCTTGTGCTTCTGGACTAAGCTGGATATCAAGTATTTCTCTTTCTAATCCTTTAGCTCTTTGCTCTAAAACTTTTATTACTTCTTTCATTTTTTCTAATTCTTGGCTTTCTCATAACCTTAAAGTTGCTAATCCTTTTTCAAGTGCATTAAAACTTGCTTTCGATTGTTGAGTAAGTGTTTCTAGATGAGCAAGGAAAGAGATAAGCATTCTTAGTTTAATGATATTCAAATCTCTATCAAATGACTTAAGATTATCTCCTTCAATGAGCCCAATTTTTGCAAGCAATTGAGCGTCTGTAGTATCAGTTTTAGTTCCTCTTACGGTGTGTTTGATGTACTGATGGGTTATAATAGGATTAATCTCTTTAACATTCCAACCATCATTTTTAAGTAATGTTGCCAAGAGGAGATGAAAACCTTCTGTAGATTCTAAAATGAAGGGAATTGTTGCATTCAACCCTAAAGCCTTGAGTTCTTGTGAAAATTGAGAAATAGCTTGAGAATTGTTAGCAATTTGATAAAATCAGGAATGGTTAGAGCTGAGAAAACAAATATCAATCTTAGCTTTCGCCACATCCAATCCCAGGACATTAATGTCTTGAGGATTAACTCATTTAAATGATGCTTTTAGTGTCATGATGAAGTGGGTAAAAAGTAAAAAGGGAAGTCAAAATCTATTTACAGAATAGTCTACTTGGTTATCAAAGCTCGAAGCTTAACCTATTATAAATTCTTGAATAGATTGAGTGGAATAGGGATAGACTTTGACAAAAGCTAAAAGCTTTAGAAGGGCTAAATCCTCTATTCCACTTGATATTCCCTATAAATTATAACCAATAAGTATATATTTTTCAATATATTTCCTATAGTAGAGGGGATAGGGGTGATTTAAAACAGAAAGTAGGGGGTTGGGGATGATTTAAAATATAAAAGGGGATGGGAGATTTAAGAAAACAGGAGGGTAGGGAAAAGTTGTAACACATGACAGATAGTTGTTCAAAAATAAAGAAAATATGTATGAAATTTTTAATTATTAATTGTTATTATGAGAACAGGACTTACAAAATTCCAACGATGTCCATGATGTGGTAATTTCATTATCCATCTTGCGATCAAACAAGCTTTAGCGGAATTAAAAATACCAAAACATAAAACTGTAGTAGTTACATGAATTTGATGTAGTGGGAAAATGAGTCAGTATGTGGATTGATACTGAGCGGAAACTCTTCACGGAAGAGGGATTCCTTTTGCTACTGGAGTCAAGCTAGCCAATCCTGATTTGACTGTCATTTCAGTTTCATGAGATTGAGATACTTATTGAATTGGACTTGGGCATCTGCTTCATTCTGCTAGAAAGGATATCAATATTGTGCATATAGTTGCTGATAATGAAAATTATGCTTTGACTACAGGTCAAGCTTCTCCGACAACACCAGAAAATATCAAAACAAAATCTACTCCAGATTGAAATACGATATCTCCATTTGATCCATTGAAATTAACAGAATCGGCTGGTTGTAAATTAAATATTTCTGCTAATGATAGAGATTTGCCTTGATTGAAAAAAGCGATAATGGACTGTTTTCTTAATATGCTAAAGCGTAAGAATATTGACAGGGTAACGGTTACAGATATATGTGAGGAATGTGGAATTAACAGGAATACATTTTATTATTATTTCAGTGATATATATGATGTGCTTGACAGTGTTCTTATAGAAG
>ERZ1026792.2237-NODE-2237-length-10424-cov-10.084394_pt1 | contig 10424 bp, 31 predicted proteins | sample MGYA00520884_ERZ1026792 | MGnify/ENA primary metagenome ERZ1026792 (study PRJEB33270, sample SAMEA104284473) | anaerobic digester metagenome | biome: Anaerobic digester microbiome; feature: mesophilic sludge digester; material: Anaerobic digester biomass... | reverse complement strand
GATTCCTTCAGCCATTCTGGACCGCCTCCTCCCTGGGGAAGATCTTCTCCTGGAGACTCTTCCAGATGTTTACATCTCTCGATCGATAGCATGGATGAGAAACCAGTTCGTTTTCATAGATACACTGTGGAGGACAGGTCTCCTCCCGTTCGAGACAGGGTTTCATCTTCTCACCATCGCCGAGGCTCTCATGAATCCAGGATCCCCGATACCATTCCCGAAGTCGTCTTTTGTCTCGTGCTTTCTCCTGGGATAATGGTGTCTACATCCGTGCGGGCTGTTACACGTAACCTCCTTTTCGGCATAAGTAACCTGTTTCCAGCCGCACCGGGGACATTTTACATACGAGCCGTGATCTATCATTTTAATTCCATCCTGGGCGCGGGTTCATCAATTCGCATCCATTTCCTATGCGCGATTCTCTTCACCTTATACGACCTGATTAAAAACCGACTCAATTCTTTCGCCATGAACTGGTATTTTCCTCGGGCTTCAGAACAGAGCCGCATAATATCGGAGAAGTCCAGGACCGTCCCGACCGGGACCCCTGCCAGAACCTGTTCGAGAGCCTCTTCTCTGTTAATTGTTCTTGGTTTCATTTCGCAACAGCCTCTTTCGCCTTCAGATAATTTTCGTGGTTCCACTTCCTTCGCAATGCTTTCCAGAACTCTTTCGAGTTCTCCTTCCTGTCCTTCTCCTCCTGGGGAATACAGTCCCAGCAGCATTCGGCTTCGGGAGCGATGAGCTCCTTTCCGCAGTCTGGACAGGTTTTCGTCTTCCCTGAATGATATCGCCGATGATGTCTGGAGCATATCGGAACAGCCCAGTCGAGAGCCCGGAAATAGGTTTCTTCATCCTTATAATCGGTCTCCCTGATATGGTGTCGGGTGAGCCGTTCAGTCGTCCCACAGATAACGCAGGACTTCCCCTGGTTCAGCTCCTGGACCCTGTTCCTGTACCGCTTCGTCCTTCTGAACTTCTGGAACCTCGCTCGCCTGTTATCTCTCCGAATCTCATTCGGACATACTGCCGAGATCATTCATCCACCAGTCCGGCGAAGATAGCCGTTCCCAGGATGGAGAGACAGCCTGCGAGGATATAGATCGAGATCATTCTCTCACCTTCACTCCTCCTCGTTTAAGCCAGCCATAACGAGCCTGACAGCCCAGGCAGGTCGCTTTATCACGAGGATCCCAGCCTGGGAAGATCATATCCACCTTTCCCGTCATTTTTCCACAGAGGGAGGAACCGGAGACCAGACAATGGACTGTCTTCGACTTCCTCGATTTTCCCCAGGTAATGGTCCCTGGAAGGTCCGTGCGAATCATTCCACCACCTCATAAGAAGCGACGAGGCGAGATAACGCCCAGACCATCTTCTGATAAGGTTCCTCCTCCCAGGGAAGTATCCCTGACAGATCGGGCTTTTTCTCTCCGTCAATTTCGATAATGGCTTTATCCAGGATCTTATCCCTCCTGATCTGGATGAGTTCAGCCCAGGAACTTTTCAGGGAGTCAGCCTCCATCTGGAGCCGTTCGAACTGGTCTGGATCTGATGCTGTCCTGGTCTTCTTCTTAATCTCGTCCAGAGCATCGAGGAATCGTTTCCTGATGTTTCTCGGGATCTCGTTATACAGGAGAGGGGACTGATCCCTCTCTTCCAGTATGTAAAGATGTAACTCGCTACAAAGAGACACGATATCACCCGAGAACAGATACTGGACAGGACCACTCCTCACCGGAGAGAACCTTATACGCCTTCACTTTATTAATGAAATAAATGGAGGGAGGCTCTCCCGGAGCCTGGAGAGTTATCTTAACAGCTTTCCCAGACCTCGTAATCTCTGCGGTTCCTGCTGACGCTTCCGGGATTTCACCGAATAAGACTGTCTGGGAAGGATCTCTGGATAAGACCCTGATGGAATTATCCATCGTAAATCCCCGGATAAGGTTCCCGAGCTGCTCTTTTTCTATCAGGAGTCGTTTTCCTGAATTATGAAATTTTATCAGGGCTTTATGTGGATTACTTTCCATAATCCCGACTTCCCTGAACTGTTGATCCTGGTTCATCCTTTCGCCCCCGCTTTCTTCTTCCCCCCAGTCTCGATCCAGTCACGCAGCCAGATTAGAACCTGGGATTCGGGAACATCAATTTCGCCCCAGACTTTCTCCTCGCACCGGATCTCCTTCACTGGAAAAGGAAGGTTCCCGTCGTTCCGTTTCTTCGTAAAGATTCGTTGCTCCAGGGTGAACCTGATTCCCGTCCCTATGTCGCCCATGAGGACCGGCCTCGTCTCCCTGATGTATAGCGCATGCTCTTCGGTCTCGACTTTCAAGAAAAAACCTCCGATTAAAATACGCAGTCTTCAGGGAGGGAGGACAGGACGGGACCCTGCTGGATCTTCCCGAGCCTTCTCCCTCCTGCCATGTTCTTAAACTTTCCAGTGAAGACCCAGTAAGTCTTCCCATACCCAGCGAAGGTTCCCCGACGTTTCGCAGTCTCTCCCAGCTTATCCGATTTCTCTATGAACCCTTCAGAACGCATCTTATTTAAGCAGCGAGACCGTATCTGGTTCGGGTCCATCCCCAGGGAGGAGGCGACCTCATGACAGGTCCAGGGTCGGATCCTCCCTTCCTGCTGGAGCAGGATCTGATAAAAAGGGATGAGGACGTCATACACACAGTTTTTCTTCATACCGTTTCCCTCTCGATAATTACATCCCACACAGTCGCAGCCCTGGGGAATGCTTTCTTTCCAGACTCCCGGAGTTTCTGGGCGTAGTCTTCCGCAGCTTTCCTGGAAGGATATCTCCCTGCGTGATGCTCCATCATTCCGTCTTCCCCTCCATATAAGCGAAGAGGACGCGGCGTAGCTTCTCGATCCAGAGACTCCAATAAAAATAGTTTACGAGAGTTCCCAGAACGAAGCCAGCCAGCACGGCATAAAAATCTACGTTCATTCTTTCACCGCCTCCACCAGGAAGGACCAGACGAGGTTCTCCCGGTAAATTGAATCGGTTCCTTTCCGAATCTCCTTAATGATACCTCCCGAACCATTACATCGGGTCTCGATGTCCTGGAGGAGAGACTTAACCACAGCCGCCCCCGAATCCCCTCTCTCGATTCTCCTGGAGAAAGCCTGATGGTATGCTGTGATCTCGTCTTTCGTGAGATGCTTTCCAGCCAGCTCACCGAAAACTATCTGCCGTTCCCGGTCTCCTTCAGGGAAGGTTAAAAGATCTGCCTGGGCTTTCCTGACAGCCTCCAGCATAGACTTAACCTCCTGGAGGGTCTCGATCTCCTCTCCCAGGTCCAGGATAAGAAGGTCCATCCGGGAGAGCTTGAACAGCCCGATATGAGGAGGAACATGATTCGATAACCACTTTTTAAAAATGGCTTTCCTTCCCTCTTCAAAAACTTCCGAGTAGTCATAACCCAGGGAGGAGAGGATCTCGAAATCCAGAAGAGAAGCTGTCACCATCCTGCGAGCAGGCTGTTTAAGATCCTTATGCTTCCCTCTCATGATATCACCTGATATCTGATATCATGAGATATCAGGCTGGAACTTTTCCTTTCCTTCCCTCTCATGATATGATATGATATGATATCATGAGGAGCTGTAGCTAGTAGTAGTAGTAGTAGTGATATCTCATGATATCGAATATCATCTGATATCATGAGGGAGGAATATCGGAGTTCCATTCAGCATTCCCCCAGAACGAGCGGGAAAAATGGTTTTTGATAGTGGGAGGGTTCATCGTATAACCCCCGTTAAGGTGTTCTGTCGGTCTGATTTCTTCTCCAGGTAACCGCAGATCTTCCTTAAAGAGGAGTTGATCTCCTCCATGATCTGTCCGTTTCTCCTGGTTTCATTCAAGAGATCGACCAGAACTTCGTCAGGATCCCGGATAATTTTGGTGGATCCATTGCCATTCCCATTCCCTGGACCTGTCGTAATGGTCGTTTTCATTATGACAGGTTCCCGGGCTTTCAGGACCAGAGGAGGATCGAAAGTCTCCCGGTTCACCATTACCGGACCTTCCTCTTTTGAAACAGCAGGTCGGACCATCAGATACCCGTCCCGGACGATGGTTCCCAGCGTCTTCCTCCCTCGTTCCTTAATCGATCCTTCCGTCCTCTGGAGAAGTTCACTCATCGTTGATAACGGCGTCCCGTTCTTCACCATCCATTCGAGAACGGGCTGATCAGCATCCCAGGAATGGTTATCTTTCGCCGGTCTGTTAGGGTTTACAGCTCCCGGCATTCAGGCCCCTCCTCGACCTGGGAGAGAGCCTCCCGATCCTTCTTATCCAGGAGCTGGAGGGTCTTCTGTTTCTCCTTCATCCTCTCCACAGCAGCCCGGATCCCTCCCTGGAGGAATCCCAGCATCCGTTCCTTACAGTCCGGGCAGAACCAGCCCATAAAGTCGATAAGAACCCTATCGTCGAAGTCGATGGCTTTCTCGTCCCGGACCCGGAATGATCTCTGATGGTGTTTCAGAGGTTCCCCACAGCCCAGGCACATTGCGACATACTGTCCCTCGGCCTTATAGGGAATGGTCGCCCTGGATGGAGGGAGAGGCTGATTCATAGTGCCGCCTCCATCTCTTTGATCTTTTTCATGTATGCCGTCGCTGGATCTATGGGAGACCAGATATCCTTCATCCTGGATGCGTAAGCAGACAGGAACAATTTCGGCAGGATGTAATTATCGTCCCAGTCTTCCAGCCTGATCTTTCCCTGCTCCAGGAGCTTCCGGGCTGTCTCTTTCATATCCTCGGCGGTGATGGTGGAGAGCTTCTCCAGCCTCTCCAGGAACTTATCTTCCGATATCATTGTCGCACCTTCATTAAGATCTCCTGAGCTTTCTGGATGAGTGGATGTCCGTCAGCCAGTGATGCGAAGCGGTTCTCCTGGAAGGTCGGAGTTTCCCGGAGTGGGCGCATATGTCCACAGAAATCGGCGACAGCGTTGTAAAGTCCCCAGGCCGTCCCCTGGAACTTCGCTATATCGGGAGTCGTGGTCCAGATCTGATAAACCGCGTTCTTCTGTCTCTCGATGTTCTCCAGCCTGATCTTTCCAGCCTTCTCGACATCTGAAACAGGGAACAGCTTATCGAAGATCTGTTCTGTCTCATCCAGATAGATATTCGTTTCAGCCATAGTCTCGGCCTGTTCCGGCATTCCTTCCAGATATTCAGAGACTTTCCGTAAGGTCTCCTGGGCTTCCGTGATCTTCGAGGAGATGTTCCCCACGTGCATTGTAGACCAGACTCTGGTCGCCCCTTCCACCGCCATTGTCAGGGTGTTATTACAGACGACCCGTATCGGAGTGATGGCGACCCGGACTCCTGTCGAAGCATCATGCGAGTTCGTGAACACCAGATAAGGGTCCACCTTATCGCCCAGGAGGGTTATCCCATCCATCTTCGCCAGCATCCAGACCCTTTTCCCGCCCCAGAGGGAGCCCGCAGTCTCGTATCTCACATGCTGGGAGCCTCCCAGGAGAGCGTCCGTAAAGGCGAAAGCCTCCCGGTTCTGGACGATCTTGTATCGGTTTGATACAACACCCAGAATGGACTTATCGGAGTCCCTGACATTCGCAACCCTGTCGGATATGTCCAGGATGGTTCCATCTTCGAGATGTGCTTTCAGAGGAGCGGAATAGACCTCCCACTCCAGCCCAGCCATTCTGATCGCTTCTTCGCTATTCAGTGCATTCTCGACCCTGACGCCGAGCCCGTGCCAGGGAACATCCCTGACGTAAAACATCGAATCTTTCGCAGTAATTCCAGCAGCCATTTTTATTCCTCCTTATTCGCAGTTTTTTCACAGTCTATACCATCTCCACAGCAGAAACAGTCGTCGTCCTCCTGCTCTCCCAGTTCCACAGAATAAAGCTGGACTGAAAAGGAGATATCCCCGGAGCCGTCCAGTCTCTGGTCGTCGAGCATATGTTCAATACACTCGTTCGCCTCCTTCAGGGAATCGAACTCAAAATATTTCGGGCTGTTCCGAATGCTGTTATCAGTCCGAACTATATACATCGGTTCGGGCTTCATTCGAAAACGACCTCCACAGTGTCTTCGGGACGGAGTTGAGCGCCGCGTCGGTTACTTCTCCGTTCATTCTTCCACCTTCTTTTTACCCTGTGCAAAAGCACAAACCACATAGTTTACTTCAAGCCCCACATGGTAATCACATGCCATGCAATCTGATAGATCTTGATAACCTTCATGATCTGGATGGGGGCAGTAAATCTTTCCCTCAATCTCAATCCGGTTCATTTATTCTCCTTCGCAGACGTTTGCCGCAATATACCCACAGGAAACCTCTGACTCCAATGTGTCTACGTTGGTATGGATACCTAGATGGTGTTCGCATATATTACACGCTGATAGGGGATGCCATCCATTAAGTGGACAGATTACCATACGCATCACGAACCCACAGTAAGGGGTGGCGTATTGCCCATCTGTAAATCCGTAGGAATAACATCGCTTCCTTTTGCATGGCTCCTGTATTATTGGACAGAAATCAGGAACTGTCATTCCCTCACCTCGTTCTCCGCAATCTCTTCCTCTATTTGCCCGAGCATATCAAGACGCCCCTCTAACCATCCATTATAAAATGCAGCATAGAGATTTCTACCTGTAGGATTTCTCATAGATCGGGTATCCCATTCCGAATATCGACGCTGAGCCTCTCCTACTACCCTTCTGCTATCCCATCCTTTCATTCCCTCACCTCACCGTTCTCCGCAATCTTGAACCATTGTGAATATCTCCGGTGCTCAACACAGATTGGACACCCGATAGGTTTCAGATTCCTAATATCTCCATCAGTTGAGAATCGGCATGTTGTATCATCACATCGCTTACATTCCCAAGTTGTTCTTTGCGCAGAATAGATGTCACTCATTCCCTCACCCCGTTTTGCGCAATCTTCTCAATACACCGTTCATCATAGATACGTTCCCGGTGATCTCCATATTCAATCGTAAGATACCCTTTTGCGTCTTGGTGGATTATCAGGCTTGGTTTGAACTGCCGCCGAACATCTATCCGGGTATATTCATGTTCCCCTAGCCATATTTCTGTGGTGGTCATTCCCTCACCTCTTGCTCGCCGTTCTCCTCAATCTCATAGAACTGCCCTCTCTTCCACTTACCGTCCTCAAACCGCCATGTAATAAGATACTCAGGGGGTATTTCGATCATTCCCTCGCCTCGTTCTCTTTGCCGTTTGCCGCAATCTCATTCATCTTCATTATCATATATGCGAGGCCGGGATAATCGTGATAAAGATAGTTGAGTGGATAGGGCAATTCAACTCTTGATCTCCATACTAGCCTATCGAACTCATCCTTCTTTTGCGCAGAATAGATGTTCACTGAAGTCATTCAGTACACCCGACCCCAGAATCGATCAAATATTTCGAGATATTCGTCATAAGCGTCCTCTCCTATCTCCCACTTCAGGGTATCATACCCAATGGGAAAGTCCCCTTCCATCATAAGAGATCGTCTAACGAGTCCAATGTTACCATTATGAGTCGTTTGACCGAACAGGCTCCCTGGTAGCTCTTCCATTCCTCATCTAACCTGTGGGTCCCTAAGTCTCCGTCTGGTCACGAGGATAACCTGTCTGGCAAAAGCCAGATTCCCCGCCAGACTCTCCGGGCAGTCCTTCCCAGCCTTCAGATACTGGACGACCCTCATGATAACGCCCCCAGGATAACCCTTCGCCGGAAGGAGTCGATCTTATCCTTCGTTGCTGGGGAATTCCTCCCGAGGAGTCCCAGGGTCTCATCCCAGTATCTGATCAGGTCTTCCCTCTCTCCAGGGTTCTTCGGGTCCAGGACTCCCTCGATCTCGAGTTTTATGTTCTCGTATCCATCCAGGGAGCAGGTTCCACCGAGCCGGAGGGTATATCCTCCTCCGCAGAGAACGCCTGGAATCTCCTTCGCATCTTCGCAGGAGGGAGAGGACGTGTAATTATCTTTATTCTCCCCTGCTGGATCTGCTGGAGGGTCTTCCTGCTTCGGTGCTTCCTTCGGAGGTTCAGAGATGGTCGCCTGTTTCGCCTTCTCCTGCTTAATCTGTCCACCAGTGACAATAGGAGCCGCAATGGGAGGGAGGCTGTCTTCCGGTACCGACTCCCCGAGTTCGTATCCCTGAACGAAGGAAATCGCATCAACAGATACCCGGATCTTCTGGGGAATGTTCAGCCCTGGGTCGGTCTGGATTCTGTCTCTCATCTCATGGGAGAGACAATAGAGAGAGATCCTGTCCTTTCCTTCCTCGGTTACCATCAGGTAAGGATCCTGGACCTTCCGGAGGATAGCCGAGACTTCCTTCCCAGGCTTCTCGGGCTTCCCCTTCTGTCCTGCTCCTCCTGCCTTATGAGGACTGATTTTCGTCAGGACTGGGAGCCCGTCCTTATCCAGGGAGAAAGAGACATCCACCAGATCCCCGATTCTCCTCCGGGTAACATAGGGCTCGACATAATCCAGGGCTCGATATTCTGTCCCGTTGATCCGAGCGTAGACGCCACGTAATCCCCGGTTCTCTATGGATTCCAGAGGAACCCCGATGAGCTCGTCGCTCATGCTATCTCCTTCCTCTGGATAATGTGAGTGATGGTCGTATCCAGGTCGCAGGCTGGATCGATGGTATCCTCTCCCAGCATCCGTTCCGCATCCTGAACCCTGATCTTTTTCCCAGCGTTCCTCTTCGCCCGGAGGAGCTCCTCCTCCATCAGTCGAGTATATACCTCGGGAAACATCTCGGCGAACCGCTTCACATTGATCTTTCGGACGACACGCTGCTTTTCCCAGAGAGTATAGGATTCAGATTCTTTGATTCCATGAAAGAGCAGCTCCTCCTTAATCAGCCCGAGGCGTTCCTGGAGCCTGTTAAGGTGTTCAGTACCGACCTGGATAAGCTCCTGAAGCTCCAGCCCTTCCTTAAAGAGTTCTTCAGCAGGGCGGGAGAGGGGAAGGATCTCGCTCTTCGCTTTCGCTTCAGCCATTCAGATCAACCCCTTCGCTTTCATCGCCCTGAAGCATCGGGCTCCATGAATACACAACTCGCAGCCGGGAAGATCCAGATCAGTCCTGGTCCCGAAACAGTCAGGCTTCGGACCGAGGGCGACTTTCTTCCTCTCCAGGTTTTCAAGTCGGGTTCGGATTGGGAGGAGAGCCTCATTCATCTTCGTTTCCCACTCCTTCTTCGCCTCCGACCATTCCTTAAGCACGGAATAGTATTCCTTTTGAATTTTCTCGAACTCTGTTTCCTCTGCGTCAATAATCGGAGCTGACGCTATTGATTCGGTTACGGTCATAATTTCATATCTCCAGAATTTTATTCGATGTTCACTTTTCCAACGACGAAGTAATAGCCATAAGGAGAGAGCCGAGCCCAGAGGTTCAGAACCTCGATATAGTCCTCGGCCTTCGCTGACAGGACAAGAGTATCGTCGTTTGTCTTCGAGGGTTCTCTCTTGTAGATGTCGAAGAGAATCACCAGATCTCCTCCCTATAAGCTCTGGATGCTATCTCCAGAGAGATCCAGCGATTACATTCTAAAATTGCGGGATTCCTGTCCCGGCAGATCAGCCGACCACAGGAGAGACATTTTATCTCCCTGAACTTCGGGCAGTCAGTCACTGTCAGCCCGAGTAAAGTATCCTGGTCGCGCTGTTCACAGTCTCTCGCGCGAACACATTTGATACATAGATTTTTATTCCCGTAACCTGAAACCGTATCGTTAGTTCTGGAACGGTCAAGTTCCGGGACAGCAGCAGCCTTATTTTTTATCAAGTTTATTCCTCCTTCAGAGGGTGTTCGATTATCTTTACCAGCTTCGCTTCTTCCATGAAGCGAGCGAAAGAAGCTGAAGCAGGACCACGTTTTGAGTATCCGTCCAGCCATTCTCTGGTCGCCAGTATAGGACCACTTACTGAACGCATGCTTTTCCTTCCTGCTCCATCAGGAGTTTATCCCCCTGCTCCAGGAGGATCCTCTCCCATTGCTTCTTCTGGATGAGAAGTCTCGTTCCCTCTCTCACGATTTCGGCTTGTGTATAGCCTTCATCATAGAGAGCCTGGACTCCTTCCTCCAGTTCATCAGGGATGATTCCCATAATTCTTTGAGACATTCCATTATCCAAAAGGATGAAAATAGTCCACTTTCAATCCACCCAGGCTCGCCCATTTGTATCGCCCTTTCTGCCTGGGATGCTGTGCTTACGTCGGCTTCCTCCCAGGCTCCCTTCCCATTAAGGGCCGTTCATTACCTGGAAAGATTTCAGGGAACCCAGCTGTTTCAGTTCCCCGCCCCATCTTCAGGGACAGCCAGCAGGAGGTTAATTCCTGGAGACTTCCCCTCTCCATCATGATTCATTCTGCTTCATGATGGATTAATAAT
>ERZ1026792.2232-NODE-2232-length-10466-cov-3.086856_pt1 | contig 10466 bp, 10 predicted proteins | sample MGYA00520884_ERZ1026792 | MGnify/ENA primary metagenome ERZ1026792 (study PRJEB33270, sample SAMEA104284473) | anaerobic digester metagenome | biome: Anaerobic digester microbiome; feature: mesophilic sludge digester; material: Anaerobic digester biomass... | reverse complement strand
GAATGATCCTCGAGCTCATCGAGACCAAGGCCTTCGGCTTCAACCTCGGTATGCCCCGGTGGCTCGTGAGCCTCGGCCGGATTACGGGCGACACGGTATCCGTCGAAGCGTTCAAGGGGGGCCGGTCATGAAGAGCTTTGCGGGCAAAATGGTCTACATAACCGGCGGCTCCAGCGGGATCGGCCTCGAAATGGGCAAGCTCTTTTCGGCCGGGGGCGCTGATGTGCTCCTCCTGGCGCGGAACCGGGACAAGCTCCAGGAGGCGGCGCGTGCCGTTGAAAACTCCAGGCTGAGCCCGGGGCAGAAGATCGGCACCCTGTCCGTGGACGTGGCCGACCACGTCGATGTCGACCGGAAAATGACCGCCGCGCTAGAGCGGCACGGGGCCCCGGATATCCTCGTCAACAGCGCCGGCATCAACAAGTACGCGGACCACTTCGAGAACATCACCCACGCCATGTTCGACGAGGTCATCAAGACCAATCTCTACGGCACCCGCAATATGATCAGCGCCCTGCTGGCCGCCATGAAGCCGAGAAAGGGCCACATCGTGATCCTCTCCTCGGCCGCCGGGCTCTTCGGCATGTTCGGATACACCTCGTACGGCACGTCGAAGGCCGCGCTCCTGGGCTTCGCGGACAGTCTCCGCTACGAGCTAAGGCCACTGGGCATGAAGCTCACCGTTGTCTGCCCGCCCGAGGTCGACACACCGATGAATCTCGACGAGGCCAGGACCCTGCCCGCCGAAGGCCGGGCCATGAAGAACCTGGCAGGGATCATGAGCCCCGAATACGCTGCCGCGGCCATCGTGAAGGCCGTGGCAAAGGGACAGTACCTGTGCATCCCCGGGCCGCTCACGCGGTTTCTCTATCTCATGCACCGCCTGAGCAACGGACGTCTCACCCGGGCGACTTCCGACGCGACCGTGTGGCTGGCGCGCAGGAAAATCGGGCGCACCCGTTCATGAAACGGGGGAATACAAGCGATGCCGGCGCCCGCAGAGGCGCCTGCTCTGGATGCATGCACCACGGAAAAGGAGGAATGTGATGTCCAAAAGCCGATGGGTTCTGCTGCGAAGGGTCGACAGATACGATCCGGAGAAGATGAACGCGGTCGTGAACGAGGGATTCGAGCTGCTCGGACGCAGGCCGCAAGGCAGGGTGCTGATCAAGCCCAACGTGGTGTTCGCCAACAAGAACTACTCGCAGCACGCCTTCACTCATCCCGAGCTGGTCGGCGTCGTGGCGGACAAGGTCCGGAGCTTTCCCGGCATCACCGATCTTTCGATCGGCGAATCCGGCGGCTATGCCATACCCACCCGGCTCAACTTCAAAGAATCGGGCTACTACGACATGGGCCGGAGGCACGGGGTTCCCATCGTCGACTTCAACGAGGACCGGTACGAGAAGGTGACGCTCAAGAAGGGCAAGTTCCACAAGACGCTCCTGTGCCCCCGCCTCATCCACGACGCGGATTTCAAGATCTGGATGCCCAAGCTCAAGTATCACATCTGCTGCGAGATCACCAATGCGCTGAAGCTCAACATCGGAAGCCTTCTTCACAAGGAGCGCATGCTCTTCCACGACGACCGGCTGAACGACAAGATCGTGGACGTCCTCGAGATCGGCTATCCCGACATGGTCATCTCGGATGCCGTGATCATCGGCCACGGGTTCGAGTCGTGCGCCAAGCCTTTCCATCTGGGGCTGATCATGATCAGCAACGACCCCATCGCAGCCGACACTGTCGCAGCTCAGATCCTCGGCTATCGGCCCGAGCAGGTGAACCACCTGCGGATCGCCTCCGAGCGAGGCTATGGATCGATCGATCCAGACTCGGTGAGCGTGCTGGGAGACGTGACCGTCGAAGAGCTCGCGGCAAAGACCTCGGGCATCGTCAGCCAGTTCCAGGATATGCAGAAGCTGGACACGAGGATCCGCTTCTACGAGGGGATCGGACCGAACACGAACCAGATCTGCTACGGGGGGTGCATGGCAGCGGTCAAGGGCAGCCTGGGCACCATCGACGCGCGCAGGCCCGGCTCGCTGAAGAACGCGAAAGAAGGCGCGATCGTCACCGGCATCTATGACGGCGACGTGGATGCGGGAAACGGGCTCTGCCTCCTCATCGGCGACTGCACCGAGGTCAGGGGCAATATCAGGGCCGGGAAGATCAAGCGGGTCAAGGGGTGCCCCATCGGCGCCGTCCAGCTCACGAGCGTGCTGCCGATGGCGTTCGGCATGCCCTCGCCCCTGTTCGACGTGCGGGATGTTCCGCTCGTGGTCCTCAACAGCATTGTGAAATTTGTCAATAAAGCGTGGCACAGGGCTTTTTAGCCTGGAGAAATGGAAAGGAGGCGTTCAAGATGCCGCTCACGCCGGAAGAGATAAGTGAACTGACACAGATTTCTTGGGATATCAGGAAGACGATCATCGAGACCACCTTCACCTGCGGGGGGTCGCATATCGGTGGATCGCTCTCTCAGACCGATGTTCTCGTGGCTCTCTACTTCAAGTATCTCAACATCGACCCCGCACGGCCCGACTGGGCCGACCGCGATCGGTTCATCCTGAGCAAGGGTCATGGAGGGGTCGGCTGGGCGTCGGTGCTGGCGGCCAGGGGCTACTTCGACAAAGCTCTGCTGAAGGACTTCAACAAGACCGGAAGCCCCTTCGGCATGCACCTGGACAGCCTGAAGGTCAAGGGCTGCGACGCTTCCACCGGCTCGCTCGGCCACGGGCTGGCCATCGGTGTCGGTCTCGCTGTCGGGGCCAAGCTCCAGAAAAAGAATTATCGCACCTACGTGATGATGGGAGACGGCGAGCTGTGCGAGGGGACGATCTGGGAGGCCGCCATCCTGGCGGGCCACCACAGGCTCGACAATCTCACCGCCTTCGTGGACCGCAACGGCCTCATGATCGACGGCCCCACCGAGAAGATCACCACGCTGGAGCCCATCGACGAGAAGTTCAGGGCCTTCGGGTGGGAGGCGCTCACCATCGACGGCCACGACTTCGCGGCCATCGGCTCGGCCGTTGAGCAGGCGCAGTCTGTAAGCGGCAAGCCCTGCGCCATCATCTGCAAAACCGTCAAGGGCAAGTGTGTGGGCCTCATGGAGGGCCAGGCGCAGTGGCATTACGGCGGGCTCAACTCCGATCTGAGGGACGAGGCCCTGAAGAGCGTGGACACCTATTACCGGGCTCTGCTCGGTTGAGGAGGGGTATATGGCTGAAGGCATGACATGGTCGGTTACAGACGGCGACAAGCTGACCCAGGCCGAAGTATACGGCGAGGTGCTCTCCCAGCTGGGAGAAAGATATCCCGATCTCGTGGCGCTCACTGCGGACCTCGCGAGCTCGACCAAGATCGGGCGTTTCGGGAAGAAGTTTCCGGAGAGGTTCTTCAATGTGGGCATTGCCGAGAACACCATGTTCGGCATGGCGGCTGGCCTCGCCCAGGCCGGCCTGAGGCCGGTGGTCTCCACCTTCGCCGCGTTCACGGCGCTGCGCAGCGCCGAGCAGGTGCGCACGGACATCTGCTACCAGAACCTGAACGTCAAGATCATCTCCACTCATGCGGGCATCTCGTTCGGCCAGGCGGGCTCCACCCATCACTGCACCGAAGACCTGGCGGTCATGAGGTCGTTCGCGAACATGACCGTGATCGTTCCGGCCGACGGCATCGAGACGGGCAACGCCGTGGTTGCGGCCATGGAGTGGCCCGGGCCCGTGTATATCCGCGTGGGAAGAGGCTTCGAGCCGCCCGTCAACAAGACACAGGACTACGGCTACGCCATCGGCAGGGCCATCACCATGCGCGACGGCCGGGACGTCGCCATCATCGCATGCGGCGTAGGGGTGCTCCAGGCCATGCGCGCCGCGGATGTGCTCGACAGGCAGGGCCTGAGCGCCCGCGTCATCAACATGCACACCATCAAGCCCATCGACCGCGACGCGATCCTCAAGGCGGTGACGGACACGCGCCGCATCATCACGGTCGAAGAGCACAACGTCATGGGCGGCCTCGGCTCCGCCGTGGCCGAGGTCATCGTGGAGAACGGCAAGGCATGCGCCTTCAGAAAGCTCGGCGTGCCCGACTGCTACTCCATCGTGGGCTACCCCGAAGACCTTTACCACCACTACAAATTCGACGCCGACGGCATCGTCGAGACCGTGGGCGAGCTCATGCGCCTGGAGATAGAAGAAGACGAAGACTGGGAAGACGAGGCATAGAGGTGGCGGCCATGACAGACAAGGTGATGCTCACGAACCGGATCGTGCTCAGGTCCATCATGCCCCTCTTCAAGGTGCTTCACGAGGAGGACAAAGGCCCTCTGAAGAAGCTCCTGTCGGGCTTCGACGGCGTCATCCAGCTCGCAGTAAAGGACTCGGACATCGGCGCCTACCTGGAGTTCAAAAATGGCGGGCTCGACGTGATCCAGGGAATTCACCCCGGCCCAGACATTGCGCTCCTCTTCAAGCATGCGGCCGGGATGAACGCGCTCTTCACCGGAGGCATACCGGTCTTCGGCGGCCTGCCGAAAGGGGTCTGGAAGCTCCCGCTCCTCATGAGGCTCGTCATGCTCCTTCTCGGCCTGCTCATCCTCATGCCCAACGTCAATCCCAAGAACCCGGCCAAGCGCGAGCTCAAGGTCAAGATGATCATGTACATGATCACCAACGCCCTGAGCCAGCTCAACAAGGGCGGCGACGAGGACATGGCGGCCTGGACCCTCAAGCAGCCCGACCGCATCTACCAGATGTCGGTCGATCCGGACGGGCCTGCTGCGTACCTGAGGGTGAAGGCGGGCAAGACCAAGTCCGGCCGCGGCCACTACGGCCGCAAGGCGCCTTTCGTGCACATGCGCTTCAACGGCATAGAAGGAGCCTACCGTGTGCTGGCCGAGAACAAGGACATCGTGACCGCCACCGCGGACGGCGACATCAGGCTCGAGGGCTCGCCCGAATACGCGGGCAACATCGGGTCGTTCATGATGCGCATACAGGACATGCTCCTGCCCGCGAAAAAATAGCGGCGTCAGCGTCGGCCCTTGGGCAAGCCCGGCATCTCGAAATAATCGTCCGTGATGCCCCATTCCGCGGCCCGGCGGATGCAGGCGAAATGAGGACAAGGGATTGTGCAGCGGCCGCTCGCGGCGAAGTGTGCGTTGCCCGGCAGTGACAATTCCTTCTGAAACCTGGCCATTTCGATGCGGATACAAATTGCTGAAGAATTACAACGGAGTAACATATCATGGGGTCACACAAATCATGGGGTCAGGTCTCGACATGTGACACAGGGAGTGTCACATGTCGAGACCTGACCCCGATCCTGGCCCGATCCTGGATGACCTCGATCCTGGACTCCGGCTTTCCATTCTCTGAAGATTCCGGCCCTGTGCCGGAGCGGATATCTACTCGGCCTGGGCTACCGCCTCGACTTCCCGGTCGCTGCGGACAAAGCGGTAGAGCACTGCGCCGAGCGCTCCTCCGATGATCGGGGCGACCCAGAAGAGCCAAAGCTGCGCGAGCGCCCATCCGCCTGCATAGATCGCCACGCCGGTGCTGCGCGCGGGATTCACCGAGGTGTTGGTGACCGGGATGCTGATCAGGTGGATGAGGGTGAGGCACAGCCCGATCGCGATCGGCGCGAAGCTCTGAGGGGCCAGCCTGCTGGTTGAGCCGATGATGACAAAGAGGAATATCATGGTCATGACGATCTCGGTCAGCATGGCCGCCCACAGGCCGTACCCGCCCGGTGAGTGCTCTCCGTAGCCGTTCGAGGCAAAGCCCTGCGCCACGTCGAAGCCCGCCGCGCCGCTGGCGATGAGATACAGGACGCCGCCCGCAACAATGCCTCCCAGCACCTGGGCCACGATGTAGGGCAGCAGGTCTTTTGCCGGGAAGCGGCCGGCGACCCACAGGCCGACCGACACGGCCGGATTGAGGTGGGCGCCGGATATATGCCCGATGGCAAACGCCATGGTGAGCACGGTCAGGCCGAAGGCCAGCGCGACGCCGAGAAAGCCGATGCCTGTATCCGGAAACGCGGCCGCCAGCACCGCGCTGCCGCATCCGCCGAGAACCAGCCAGAATGTCCCGATAAATTCCGCGCCATACTTTTTCATACCACGCTCCTTTGCATAGTTTTATGGTGCAAAATAGTGCGCATCAGCGCGGATGAGCGTCATGTGAAGCCGGCATCATTATGTGCTGGTATCGCACCTTCTCAGGTGAAATATTCCTTCTGAGAAATATATCCCAGATATCTCGCTTGTAAAGGGCCGAATCGAAAAATAAAAAACCCCGCTGCCTGCAGCGGGGTTTTCCTGTCGAACGACGGGATCTTCGGAATCGGTTCTTTTACAGGAATATGTCGATGAAGTCGGAGGCCGGGACCTGGTTTCTGTTCTTGATCGTCCTCTTGCCGTCTATGGAGCCCGTGTGGGTGCACCGGCCGTACACCGTGCAGTCGCCGCTTGCATCCGGGGAATATCCCCTGCATACCCGCAGCACGTCCGGAGAAATCTCGTCGATGAGCACGATCTTGTCGCTGCCGTACTTCAGCCTGCCCAGTTCGAACTTTCCGTCGATGACGTGCAGACCTTTGGATGAAAACTCTTGGGACACGATGTCTGCGATGTTCTTCACGAGCTCGACGCTCTCCTCGATCTCGGCCCTGGTCATCGCGCCTGTCTCTTCCAGCGCCTCCAGAGTGATGAGGGTATCGCTGTCGCCCTTTGTCCATGCCTCGACCACCTTGTGCAGGTTCCTGCACGGCCTCACGAAGGGATACCTCCTCCAGAAGCTCCCGGTCGCATTGTTGCGCCAGGTGAACTCGAGGTTCAAAAGCGGCGCCGAACCGGGGAACTCAGGCGCCTCCGCCGGCATGGAGAGGGCTATGGCGGGTTCCACGATCATCTCGTTGTCCGTGACCGTGTCGATGTAATGCGAGGGTATGCCCTTGTCTTTGAGCAGCCGGAAAAAATATGTGGCAAACCTGCAGGCGATGGCGCCCTTGCCGGGGATTTCGCCCACGACCACATCGTATCCGGGATCGAAGACCGGTTTTCCGTTTTCCATGTAGCCGGTCGCCCTGTCGGTGAAGACAAACCGGTATTTGCCGGCATGAGGCCCTTCCGTGATGTTGTAGACATCTTTCGACTTTCCGCGGTACACCAGGTCTTTTTCCGCCACGAGTGGTATTCTCCTCTGTTGTATTTTTTTAAAAGAAGCAATGCTTATACGCTAAACAGCCACGCCAGGCAAGCCCGAGAATGATGCATTCCATCCGGTTTCGTGCTGATGGATCTCGATCCGCCCCTCCGAATTTCCCGGCATCTGAAGGTGAGGACGGCTCCGCGTTATCGATCCCGTGCCCTACCGGTCTCTGGTGCGGTCCGTGCCGCACTGCCAGCAGGTCGTGAACTGAGGGTCGTGCAGCTCGCCGCAGGTCTGACACTTCCACTGACCGCCCACGGCGCGCGACAGGCCTTCACCGCTCAGGTATCCGGACACGATCGACTCGGCCGCTTCGAGCCGGCCGTCATCCACGATCCATACCGAAGGATGCCCGTCCGCTGTGGCCTGCCCCTGCAGCAGCGTTTCGTTCCGGACGACGCACGGGATGCCCTCGGCCTCGAGAAGCGCTCTCACACAGTATGCATCCGCCAATGAGCAGGAAGTGAAGACCTTCTTCATTCACTCATCCCAAGACATCATGGGGCATGATACGGATGAAAGTCGCAGCGCATGCGCCATGCACGTCATACCCATCTCCCTATTCTCTGCCGGCTCCACCCGGACGCTCCCCGGATTCCCTCTTCCCCCGGTTGCGGACGATGAGGCCGTCGAGGAAGCGCCGCATGATCTGGTCCCCGCATTCCTTGTAATTCTTATGGTCCACTTTCCTGAACAGGGCGGACAGCTCCGCCTTGGAGATCTCGAAATCGGCGAGCTTCAGGATCTCGATGATGTCGGTGTCCTTGAGGTTGAGCGCGATCCTGAGCTTCTTCAGTATGTCGTTGTTCTTCATGGGGTTCTCCCGGGATTGCGCTGCGCCTGGGCCGCCCTTTCCCCACAGCAGGCACCCTCCTGGAGGCGCCGCACGATCTCGGTGAACCGGCCGAAGATCTCGTCGTGCACCGGGCGCGCGATCGCGGGGTTGATGCCCTGCCGCACGAAGGCCGGGTCCTGGATGCCGGCTTTGCACAGGTCGAGGAGCTTTGCATTGCTGAACACATAGTCGGGCGGCCTGTTGAGCTTTTTCGCGAACTCGTCCCGCACGAGAAAGAGCGTTTTGAACAGCTCCTGCCTGTGCTTGTCGAGTTGTCTGTATCCCTTGGCCTTCTCGTACTTCGCCGGCTTGCTCTTTTTGCCGCCCGCCCCATCCTGGAGCATGAGGTTCTGGAGGATGTAATCATCCAGCAGCCCGCGGGCTTTCAGCTTGTCGAACAGCGCGTCCTTGAGCCGGAACAGATGCCTCACGTCGCCCATGGCATAATCGATGGCGGCCTCGCTGATCGGCCTTTTCATCCAGTTGTACTGCTGGAACTTCTTTTTGTTCAGGGGAGCGATGCCGAGCTCCTCGCAGAGAACGTGCGCCAGGCCCTGCTTCGGGTAGCCGAGCAGCGAAACCGCGGGCCTCAGGTCGAGCACGGACTGAAGCCTGATGCCGTACGCCGTCTCGAGCAGAGCCGCATCGCCCAGCGAATCGTACATGATCTTCAGCAGGTCGCGCTTTTCGAAAAACCTCCTGATGCCCTCGCTATTCTTCAGCCTCAGGGGATCGATGATGACCTCGTTCTCGATATCGAAGATCTGGACGAGGCAGAGGTGCTCGCCATAGCAGTGCAGGTTGAACTCGGCCTCCACATCGACGGCAACGACCTTCCGGCCGCGCTCGTCCAGTGCATCGAGGTACCGGTAAATCTCCTGGTCGTTTTTCAGCTCGATGACATTCATGGGACGCTTCTATACCCTAATTGAGAAGGAATTCATACCAGAAGCGTTTGTTGCATCCGTTTCAAGGCAAAAAAAGCGTTTCAACGCTCGCGCTCTCGAACAGTCGAGCCTGCCGGCCGTCATCGCTGGGGTGATGCGGGGCGGAAAGATCGCCGGGAGCGGGCGCCTCGGGCCGATCGATGATCGGGAGGCCCGGGAAGCGATGTATGAACATACGCCCCCACGGTACCTCACGATACACACCATACAGATCTCTCGCCGCGGCGCGAGTCAGCAGCCCCGGCGCATGAAGCGGGGACCCTGCCCTACTCCCGATACATTTCCTCGATGATGTCGCTGTAATTGGCCATGACCACCTTGCGCTTCACCTTGAGTGTGGGGGTGAGCTCTCCGCTCTCCTGGCTGAACGGGCGGTGAATCAGGGTAAATCGCTTTATCTGCTCGACACGGCCCAGCGATCGGTTCTGCTCGTCGACCACCTCGCTGAACTTTCCGACCACCTCGGGGTTGGCGATGAGCTTTTCGGGGTCGGTCTCGGTTATGCCCTTCGATTGGGCCCACCTGGTCAGCTCGGAGAAGCAGGGCACGATGAGGGCCACCAGGTATTTTCTCTTGTCGCCGACCACCGCGATCTGCTCGATGAGAGGGTGGACGGCGAACATACCCTCGATGACTTGCGGGGCGACATTCTTGCCTCCGGCGGTGATGATGATATCCTTCTTCCGGTCGGTTATGGTCAGGTACCCGTCCTGGTCGATTGTGCCAATGTCGCCCGTGTAGAACCATCCGTCCTTCGTGATCACCTTGGCCGTTTCCTCAGGCCGGTTGTAGTATCCCTTCATGACCTGAGGCCCGCGGACCATGATCTCGCCGTCCTCGGCTATCCGGCACTCGGTGCGGGGAATCGGCGGGCCGCAGGTGCCCAGCTTGATCGGCGTGATATGTTTCAGGCTGTTCAGGTGCGTCATTGGAGAGGTCTCTGTGAGCCCGTAGCCCACATGCACTTCCACGCCGATGATCTGGAAAAACGCATTGATCTCGTTGGAAAGGGGAGCTCCGCCGATCCCGAGGGAGATTATGCGATCGAGCCCCAGGGCCTTTCTGAGCTTCGAGTAGATGAGCTTGTCGAATGCCCGGTAGACCCAGCCCAAGGGGAAGGGTATGGGCCTGTTGGAAAGAATGTAGGGCAGCGCGGCGTTCCCTGCGTTCATGGCGGCCTTGAACAGCGCCTTCTTGGAGCCGGGCGCCTTTTCCAGCTGCCCCATGACCCCCTCGTAGATCTTTTCCAGCACACGCGGCACATATAAGCCCAGCACGGGCCTGATGTCCTTGAGGTCTTCGATGAGGGTGTCCGACCCTTTCGTGTAGGCGATGGTGCCCCCCTCCTTCATCATGGAGTTGTAGCCCACAGTGCGCTCGAGTGCGTGGGAGAGCGGCAGGAGCGACACGCAGGTCCCCCTCTCCGGGAACGGGTGATGCTCGGTGAACTGCATGACGTTGGAC
>ERZ1026792.2231-NODE-2231-length-10467-cov-4.397292_pt1 | contig 10467 bp, 9 predicted proteins | sample MGYA00520884_ERZ1026792 | MGnify/ENA primary metagenome ERZ1026792 (study PRJEB33270, sample SAMEA104284473) | anaerobic digester metagenome | biome: Anaerobic digester microbiome; feature: mesophilic sludge digester; material: Anaerobic digester biomass | place... | reverse complement strand
GGGCAACGAGACCGTGCTGGTGGAGCAGAACGACTGGTCCGAGGAGCGCAACATCAACCCCTACGCGGTGTTCGACAAACCCCCGGCCATGCTGCAGATCACGCCCAACCTCGGGCGGCGCGGCCAGACCGGCATCGCCGTCACCGGCATCAACTTCACCCCGAGCAAGTCCGGCATCGTGCTGCGCTGCGACGGCCAGGTGATGGCCAGCAACCTGATCAGCGACGAGGCCGGTCGGGTCAGCGCCTCCTTCACCATTCCGACCAACGCCCGCAACGGCAACCGCATCGTGGAGATGGCCGACGGCGTCTACTCGGCCCGGGCCAGCCTGCAGATCAACGATCCGCTGGTCATCACCCGCATCGAGCGCATCATCGAGAACCGCATCATCCGCGTGCCCGTGGTGCAGGTGGTCTGGCGCACCCAGACCATCTTCGTGCCCCGCGATCCGCTGGCCCAGACCTTCAGCTTCACCCAAAACCAGGTGATCTCCAGCATCGGTCTGCAGTTCACCGCCAGGGACCCGAGCATCCCGGTCACGGTGCAGATTCGCGGCGTCACCACCGGTCTGCCCAACGGCGTGGTGTTCGCCGAGAAGGTGCTGGCCCCGAACGAGATCAGCCTGAGCGGCGAGACCCGCATTCGCTTCGACGACCCGTTCTACGCCGAGGCCAACACCAGCTATTCCGTGGTGCTGCTGACCAACAGCACCAACTACAAGGTGCGCACCGCCACCCTGGGCAAGATGGGCCGCTGGGGCATCATCACCCGGCAGACCTACATGGAGGGCGTGCTGCTGGAGAGCTCCAACGCCGAGACCTGGACGCCGCTCAACGGCTCCGACCTGGCGATGAAGATCTACGGCTACAACTTCCAGTCCGAGGGGATGATCCGCTTCCAGCCGATCACCGGCGTGCAGTTCTCCGACATCAACCTCGACGAATACTCGGCCATCCCCCAGGGCACCGGCCTCGACTGGGAATACTCCACCGACGGCGGTGTGACCTGGGACGCCATGGTTCCCGCCGAGGAGGAACGGCTGCCCAACCTCGCCACCCGGGTCCAGATCCGCGTGCGTCTGAGCAGCTCGCTTGCCAACGACACCCCGGCCATCAACTTCCGCGACGTCAACCTGGTGGGCTACCTCAACAAGACCACCGGGGCCTACCTGACCCGCGAGAACGAGCTGACCCAGGGGGTGGAATCGACCAAGGCCTATGTGCAGATGCAAATCCCCAGCGGCACCACCCTGCAATGGTTCGCCAGCAACGACGGCGGCCTGACCTGGGAGGCGATGACCATCCAGGACACCCGGCCCATCGACGAGAACTGGACCGAGTACACCCTGGTGCGAACCTTCACCGACAACACCGGCAACAAGGTCCGCTACAAGGCCGAGATGACCGGCACGCCGCTGATCTACCCGCGCATCCATTCGCTGGGCGCGACCCTGAGCTAAGGAGGCACGGCCATGATCGTTCGACGCAAAGGCGGCCTGACCGAGTTCATCCCCACGCCGCAGGAGAAGCGCGACGGCCTGATCCGCGACCACGCCCTGGGACTGCTGGAGAATCTGCACCAGCGCCTGGCGCGGCTGGAACGGGCATCAAAGCTCCCGACCGACGAAGCGGAGGCCTTCACGGCGCTGCTGGCGCGGATGCGGGCCGACGAGTCGCGCAACCTCGAGCTGCACGCCAGCCTGATCACCTCTGATACCGCCTCCGGCTGACCGGCTCACTGCCACCGCCAACCCAGAAACCCCGGATACGGCCAGCCCGTTCCGGGGTTTCTGCCGCCTGTGCGCCGCCCAATCCGGCCAAGCTCGCAAGTCATTGAAAATAAACGTGTTAAATGTCGGCTTCGGCTGTTCTTCTACTTGATTTGTGTCCGGAAAGAAGCATTCATTCATGGTGTAAGCAGAGGCTAAAAAGCCTTGCCAGACAACGACTTAGAAGCGCCACGAACGACGGAGGCACGCATGAACCTGAAAGAGATCCACTACGGGATCGAGATCGAGACCGTAAAACGCACCCGGGAGCAGATCGCCTGGGCCATCCACTCGGTGGTGGGCGGCACGGTCCGCCATGTCGGCATCCCCAGCAGCTATGACCCCTGGGAGGTCGAGGACCTGCGCGGCCGCGTCTGGAAGGTGGTGGGGGACGCCTCCCTGACCAGCGTCCCGGCCCATCTGCGGGCCGAGGTGGTCAGCCCGGTGCTCGGCTACGACGACATCCCGCAACTGCAGGAGGTGGTCCGGGCCATCCGCCGCGCCGGAGGCAAGATCAACAGCCAGTGCGGCATTCACATCCATATCGACGCCGCGCCCTTCGACGGCAGACACCTGGGTAACCTGGCCAAGATCATCTACAAGCAGGAGCCGCTGATCCTCCACGCCCTCGGCATCAGCCGCGACCGTCTCAACCGCTACACCCGGCCGGTCAGCGATGAACTGATCCAGCGTATCGAACAGCATCGCCCCCGCACCAAGGACCAGCTCAACCGCATCTGGTACGGCTACCACAACCGCCAGCCCCAGCACTACGACAACAGCCGCTACCACGGGGTCAACCTGCACAACGTCTGGTACCGGGGCACGGTGGAGTTCCGCTGGTTCGAGGCGACCCTCCACGCGGGGCGGATCAAGGCCTACCTGCAATTCTGCCTCGCCGTCGCCGCCAAGGCGCTCAACGATCGGGCAGCCTCCAGCCGCAAGCGGGATTTCGATCCCCAGAGCGCCAAGTACGACTTCCGGGTCTTCCTGCTCCACCTCGGCCTGATCGGCGACGAGTTCAAGACCGCCCGCAAGCATCTGATGGCCAACATGCCCGGCGACGCCGCCTTCAAGAACGGACGGCCCAAACCGGAGGACGTCCTTCCGGACGAAACAACCACCACTCTCACCAACGAGGCCGGGCAAGTTCCCGGCCTCACTGTTTAAGGAGGTGCCCCATGAAGATTCTGATCCGCTCCACCACGCTGGACGGCGAACCGATCCCCGGCAGCGGGGAAACCATCCAGGCCGCCGACTGCCTTGAGGTGGTCGAGCTGATGCGCGGCCAGACGCCGTTCACCGCCAGCCGAGCGCCCCGGGACTACATGACCGAGGTGCTCTCCGGCATCGAAGGCGGGCCGACCCAGCCGTTGCCGGAGGACGCCGCCGCTGCGGCCGCCGAGTTTCTCACCCGTCTGGCCCGGCACGGCCTGATCGAGTTCCTGCCCGACGACAAGGCCAGCGATCCCTGGCCGGAACGCTTCCTCGAAGCCCTGGAGACGGTGCGGCTCTCCGGGCGCACCAACATGCTCGACCACCCGGAGGTGACCCGGCTGACCGCCGAGATGGGCTACCCGGAGGTGGCCGAGTGGCTGGCGGACCACCGGCGCGAATACGCGGCCTTCGTCCTCGAAGGGACGAGACCGCTCGGCAAGAACTTCGGCGGCAAGGAGGACCCGGCTCCATGTGCGGACAAGTAGGCATCATCTTCGGCCGCAAGCGCAGACGGCCCGACGAGCGGGATTACCTGCGCGAGCTCTTCATCCGCATGCTGCTGCACAGCGAGGAGCGCGGCCCGCACGCCTCCGGTCTGGCCTGGCTCAAGACCGACGGCAGCCACCGCATCTTCAAGCGGCCGATGCGGGCGCACGAGCTGGTCTACGAGAAGCCGTTCCAGGAGCTGCTCGGGCAGGTCGACAACGAGACCACCATCCTCATGGGGCATACCCGCTGGCGCACCCGGGGCAACGAGTTCAACAACCGCAACAACCATCCCATCCGGGCCGGGATCGTCATCGGCACCCACAACGGCACCATCTACAACGCCGATTATCTGTTCCGCCGTCTCGGGCTGCCGCGCTACGCCGAGGTGGACAGCGAGCTGATCTTCCGCCTGGCCGACCGCTTCGCGCCCGAAGGCCCCATCGACCAGGAGGGGCTGAAGAAGGCGCTTGCCCTCTGTCGCGGCCAGATGAGCGCCGTGCTGGCCTCACGACTCGACCCCGGCACCATCACCGTACTCAAGGGCAACAAGCCGCTCTGCCTGCGCATCCACCGCCAGCACCGGGTGGTGCTCTACGCCTCGGACGACGCCTTCATCGACTTTGCCGTGGACAACGAGAAGGGCTGGCGCGAGCTGGAGGTGCCGCCCATGACCATGCTCACCATCCGCCACGAGGATGTGCGGGCCATCGAAAACAGCGAATTCCGCTTCATCCCCCAGGAGCGCAAAGGGACACTGCCCGAAGGAGTGAATGCATGAACATTGGAGACACCGCGAAGCTGAACACAAACCCGGAAGACAGTCCCGAGACCATCCTACGGCTCTTCGTCTACGGCACCCTGAAACGGGGCTACTGGAACCATCAACGCTTCTGCGCCCAGGCCCGCAGCATCGAACCGGCCGTGGTCTGGGGCAGGCTCTACCATCTCCACGCCGGGTTTCCGGCCCTGGAAGTGCCGGAAGGTTTGATCCTGGCCCGGGGCACCGCTGATCCACTGGCCGACGCCCGCAGGCAGCAGGAGATCGGCACGTCGCGCTTTGGCCGCCCGACCGGTGACTGGGATCTGATCCACGGAGAGCTGGTGACCTTCACCGACCCGCAGCGCGACCTGCCGCCCATCGACCGGCTGGAAGGCTTCCGTCCCGGCGGGCACAGCATGTATCAGCGGGTGATGGTGGCGGTGTTAGTGAACAGAAAGCCCTGCGCCGCCTGGATTTACGACGGTTCACCGATGCGTCCAGGTCTGTCCGGCAATCGAACCGAAAGGATCTGGACAGGGACTTCATTCGGATAAACTCAGTTAAAAAGGCAAACATTGCCTTGACATTTTCTCGCCCGCCACGTAGTTTTATTCTGTTTTAGTCCGACCAAACCGGACGAGAACGGGTATAGACCACACAAACCTTAAACATTTGGCTTTGTCACCGTTTGAGATGGCGGCGAGCACCCGGAGTTAAGACGATGGAAGACAGATGGCTATCCGTAGATGAGATTGGGGCCTATCTCGGCATAAAGTGAGATACGGTCTACAAGTGGATCAGCGAAAAAGCCATGCCTGCCCACAAAATCGGTCGTCTCTGGAAATTCAAGAAAGACGAAATCGACGAGTGGGTTCGCAAAGGCGGAGCAAGTGAGACCAGCGGTGAGCATGACGGAAAAGAATAAACAATTATCCCGGTTCGGGTTCAGCTTCGAACGCGGAGGCGCTCATACTTCTCGTACCATGATGCTTGAGGAGCTGGGGGCCTTATTGACCTATGTCGACCGGCCCGAGGCTGAGAAGAGCGATTACCTCCAGGCGATTGATGATGAGAACTGCCTGGGCAAGCGCTCTGGTAAGACCCGCACGCTCACATATCGACATCTCGTTGATCTTTACTCGCTTGACCGCACCAACGTCCTTTTCCGGGCTCTTCTCTACTTTTGGAATCGCGACATCGATGGACAACCATTGCTGGCGCTGCTCTGCACTTACGCTCGAGACTCCATTTTCCGGTCTACCGCACCGTTCATTCTGAAATTTCCGGAAGGCGCAACGATTACCCGTGAGTCCCTTGAGGAATTTATTGACGCCCAGGAGCCAGGCCGCTTCAGCAAGGCGACGCTGAAATCAACAGCGCAAAATATCAATTCGACATGGACCAAATCCGGCCATCTCTATGGACGCGCCCGGAAAGTGCGCTCCCGCGCTAACCCTACCGCCGGGAGCGTCTCCTACGCTTTGCTTCTTGGCTATCTCACTGGCGTGCGGGGACAGTCGCTTTTCCAAACCGAATACACCAAGTTGCTCGATTGCACATTCGACAAAGCCATTGAACTTGCCGAAGAGGCCTCTCGCAAAGGTTGGATCGTGTTCAAACGCGTGGGTGACGTCATCGAGGTTCTGTTTCCGAACCTGATCAATCAAGAAGAAATGGAGTGGCTTCGTGAGCAGAGTTAAGCGGCTGATACAGTCCTACAACAAATACATCTCCGTGCCGTGGCGCGATGATGCCGCTGCCGCACAGCGCGTGATCTTCTGTGTCTACAATGAAACGGAGGAGCGCTGGCTACGGACCAAGGTCGATGAGTTTGAAATCGTCACGCGACAGTCAGGCCACGAGTGGGCCATGTTCGACCTGACGGATACTTTTGCCATTTGGCTCGCCTCGCAACGATACGCCAAGAGCTACTTTCAGAAACCGCATCTGCTCTCCACGCTACTGCCGAAATACCTCGCATTCATCACCGATGAATTCGAGAACTTCCTCCAAAAGAACGAGATCGGACCCGATTCCGTCGTAGCAATTAAAGGCGTCGGTTCGCTTTTCGGATTTCTAAAAGTGAAAGAGGTCGTTGACAAGTTGGCCCCGATGGTCAAGGGACGGCTGCTGGTCTTTTTTCCGGGCAGCTATGAAAACAACAACTACAGGCTGCTGGATGGCTATGACGGGTGGAACTATCTCGCTGTACCGATCACTGCGGACAAGGAATATTGAACGAGGGGTTGATGATGAATAATCGCGATATTTACCAAAAAGATCCGGCCACCCGAAAGCTGGTCAACGAGGGTGTGGCAAGCGTTAACGACGAGAAGACCAGTCAGGCCCTGGCGGTACTCCGTTACGAGTTGGAGACCTTCGTCTGTGACGGCCAATACGAGAAAGGGATGTCACACGTCCTCGAGACCTACCTGAAAAACATCGACCAGGCACAGCAACCCGCTGTCTGGGTCAGTGGTTTTTACGGATCAGGTAAATCGCACCTCGTCAAAATGCTCCGTGCGCTTTGGGTCGACACGGTCTTCGAGGATGGAGCCACGGCTCGCGGCATTGCCAACCTGCCTCAAGGCATCACTGATAATTTCAAGGAACTGAGCACCCAGGCCAAGCGCCATGGGGGCTTGCACGCCGCATCCGGCACGCTGGGAGCCGGTGCAAGCGGAAGTGTCCGTCTGGCACTCCTGCGCATCATCTTCAAATCCGCTGGCTTGCCTGAGCAATACCCGGTTGCCCGCTTCGTCATGTGGCTCAAGCACGAAGGCATCTATGATCAGGTCCGCGCCCATGTTGAACAGAATGGTTTCGACTGGGACGAAGAGCTGGACAACTTCTACGTGGCTGAGGGCCTTCACGACGCCTTGGTTCAGGCCAAGCCAAAGCTCTTCTCATCACCCGTATCCTGCGTCGAGACCCTTAACAACCTCTATCCTTACGTTCAGGACGTCTCCAGTGATGACATGCTCAAGGCGATTCGGCAGGCCCTGACGAAGGATGGCAAATTCCCCCTGACGCTTGTCGTGCTCGACGAGGTTCAACAGTACATCGGCGAAGACAGCCAACGCTCAATTGATGTCCAGGAGGCGGTAGAAGCCTGCAGCAAAAACATTGGCGGCAAACTCCTCTTCATCGGCACCGGTCAGACGGCCGTGACCGGTACCAGCAACCTGAAGAAGCTCGAAGGACGTTTCACCATCCGCGTGGAACTCTCCGATGCCGATGTCGATGCGGTCATTCGTCAGGTCATTCTGGCCAAGAAGCCGGAAGCCAAAACGCCCATTGAGCAGATCATGCAAACCAATCTGGGCGAGATCTCCCGGCATCTGGCAGGCACGACCATTGGTCACAGGCAAGACGACATTCCACATTTCCCCCAGGACTATCCCATTCTGCCGGTGCGCCGTCGTTTCTGGGAAAACACCCTGCGGGTCATGGATCAGACCGGAACCGACAGCCAGCTCCGCAACCAGCTCAGCATGGTTCACAAGGTTATTCAGACCAACCTGAGTGAGCCCTTGGGCCATGTTGTACCGGCCGACTATCTCTACTTCGACTCTGCCGACAAATTGCTCCAGTCACGCATTCTGCCGCGCAAGGTCCACGAAAAGACCATGAGCTGGAACAAGGGATCGGAAGAAGAACAGCTCATGGCCCGTGCCTGCGGCCTGGTCTTCCTCATCAACAAGCTTGGCAGCCAGAACAACGAAATCGGCATCCGGGCCACCATTGATACCCTCGCCGATCTACTGGTCGAAAACCTTTCTCGCGGCAGCAGCAGTTTGCGCAGCAAGTTGCCCGGCCTACTGGACAAGTGCGAGCTGCTGATGAAGGTCGGTGATGAATACCGCATCCAGACCGAAGAGAGCGCGGCCTGGAGCGACGAGTTCCTGAGCCAGCGCTCCGCCTTGTCCAACGAGGCGCACCGCATCGAGGCCGAACGCGACGACCGCATCCGCAAGAAATTCGGCGAGATGGTGCGCAAGCTCTCCCTCACCCAGGGTGGCTCGAAGGTCACCCGCGACATCTATCCGGTGTTTGACGCCCAGCTTCCCACCGATGCCGATCAGCGCATTTGCGTCTGGGTTCGCGACGGCTGGAGCATTGACGAAAACTCGGTGCGGGCCGATTCAAGGCAAGCGGGCAATCAGTCCCCGACTGTTTTTGTGTTCATTCCCAAGCGTTCGGCTGATGACCTCCGCCACCACCTCATCGATTACAAGGCCGCCAGCGCCACGCTGGATAAGCGCGGTGTTCCAAATACCCCGGAAGGCACTGAAGCTCGTGCGGCCATGGAGACCACCAAGCAGACCGCCGAAGGCAAGATTCGTGAACTGCTAGAAGAAGCCTTCTCCGGAGCCCGTGTCTTTCAGGGCGGCGGCAATGAAATCCTCGGCAACGATCTGCAGGAGATGGCGATAGAAGCCTCTAGTAACGCGCTGCAACGGCTCTACCCGCAGTTCCATACCGCCGACCACGTGGGATGGTCCAAGGTTTATGAAAAAGCCCAGAAAGGCGCTCCCGATGCGCTCAAGGCCATCGGTGACGAAGGCGAACCTGCGAAAAATCCGGTATGCAAAGCCATCCTCGGCTTCATCGCCGGTGGCAAAAAAGGCGCGGATATCCGCACCCAGTTCGAGTCTTCACCCTACGGATGGTCGCGTGACGCCGTGGACGGCGGTCTGCAAGTGCTGTTGGTGGCCGGGCTGATCCGGGCGCAGGACGAGCGAGGCCAAACCCTCGACCCCAAGGAGCTGGAGCGCAAAACTATCGGCAAGGTGATGTTCAAGGTGGAATCCGCCACCGTCACCACCGCCCAACGCATCCAGATCCGCAAGCTGTTGCAGAAGGTCGGGCTCTCGGCCAAGCAGGGCGAAGAATTGGCCTATATACCGCAGTTCCTGCAGAAAATGGTGGAGCTTGCCGACCAGGCTGGCGGCGAGGCACCGAAACCCGTCCGGCCGGACACCACGCCCCTCGACGAAATCCGCCTTACTGCGGGCAATGAGCAACTGCTTGCCCTCTACAACCGGCGGGAAGAGTTGGGCGGCAGCATCGATAGCTGGACCGATCTCGCCGAGCGTATCGCCAAACGCTGGCCCAACTGGACCGTCTTGAAGCGCCTGATGGCCCATGCCTCCGGGGTTCAGGACGCCGAGGTCATCCTGGCTCAGGTGAAAACCATTGAGCAGCAGCGCCAGCTACTCGAAGAGCCCGACCTGGTTGGACCGCTGATTGCCAACCTGACCCAACTGCTGCGCGATGAGCTCAACAAGCTCGATGGCGAATATGCCTCCCGTCATGCGGAGGGTCTCAAGCGCCTGGCGGATGACAGTAACTGGCAGCAACTGGAACCGGAGCAGCGCTATCAGCTCATGTCCGCCCAGTTCTTGCACGAGTCCGCTCGACCCAAGGTGGAGGTGCAGTCAACCAGCGACGTGCTGACCACCCTGGACAACTGCGCTCTGTCGATGTTTGGCGACCGCGTGGCGGCCATGCCCGCCCGCTTCGACAACGTCGCCAGCGGTGCCGCCGAATTGTGTGAACCCCAGGCTCAGTTCATTCAGGTACCGCGCCGCACGCTGAAAACCGACGAGGAGATCGATGCCTGGGTCGACGACGTGAAACAACAACTCAAGGCCGCCCTGCAAAACGGGCCGATAGTGATTCGATAAGCAGCCTTCAGGGGAAATAACGCATGCAGCCGCTCGACAAAACATTAAGAAACCGACTCGAACGCACCATCAAGGATGCGCGTGATATTGCCGAAGACGCCGCCCGTGCCGCGCTGGAACAGCTTGGTGTGGGAGAAGCCGCGCCCTTTGCTCACCTGAGCGAACAGGACCGAGAGCTGCGCCGTAAGCTGCGCGTTCACGGCCGCCAACTGGGCGATTCCCTGAACGGCGGCAAGATCCAGACCATGGACCGCCTGATCGAAGAGGTCGCCTACGAGCACTGGCACCGCATGCTCTTTGCCCGCTTTTTGGCCGAGAACAATCTGCTGATGTATCCCGACCCGGACGATCCGGTGGCGGTCACCCTCGAAGAGTGTGAAGACCTCGCCGCCGATGAAGGCGCGGCCAACGGTTGGGAGCTGGCCGCCCGGTTTGCCGCCCGCATGCTGCCGCAGATCTTCCGGCTCGATTCGCCGGTCTTTCAACTGGGCTTGCCGCCCGAGCATCAGCAGAAATTGGAGCGCCTGGTGGCCGACCTGGAG
>ERZ1026792.2228-NODE-2228-length-10480-cov-3.816961_pt1 | contig 10480 bp, 9 predicted proteins | sample MGYA00520884_ERZ1026792 | MGnify/ENA primary metagenome ERZ1026792 (study PRJEB33270, sample SAMEA104284473) | anaerobic digester metagenome | biome: Anaerobic digester microbiome; feature: mesophilic sludge digester; material: Anaerobic digester biomass | place... | reverse complement strand
CCTTATACACTCTCTCGAGTACGGGCAGCTTCATGTGCAGCCCGGGTTCCTCCGACCTTACATACTTCCCGAAACGGGTGATCACGCCAACCTCTTCGGGCCTTATCTGAAAAAAGGTGGTCCAAAGAAGAATGGCTGCCAGTAATCCCGCAAGGATGTAATTGTAGCCCGCCAGGTACTTTTTCCAGTCGGGCGGAACCCTGTCTTTGTTAAACTGGTTAAACTGATTGTAAGCCATGTCTTGAGTATTTGCTGTTTATACAAAATTAACATTATTCGCCGTTTTTCACCCTCTCCTGCCATCCGGATTAACCGAAAAACTTCATTTTCTGCATTTTTTCATCATCGGAATGCCGGCGTTCGTCAAAAATGGAAGATGTCTGTAAAAAAGCCTTATTCTGATGCATTATCTCTGTGATTATCTGTATGTTAAACTATTGGCAAAATGGCATTTCACGGTTTTTCCGGCGTACGGATGTAAATTTCATCCTGCTTTTGACGAATGACCCTATTTTTTATGTAAAGAAGCGGTAGTAATAAATCATCTGTCCGAATCGGATGACAAACAGATGGCTGAACAATCGCATTTGCCCACTAAATGGGCAGATGCTACTTGACAGACATGGTTTTGGTTACTAATTTTACATTAAACAAAAACACAAAAAAATGGCAACTGTTTCGATCCCCGGTAAAGAAGCAACTGTCAGTGAAACCAAAACAATTCACTCGGACAGCAGAAAAAGTACACACGGCATTTCGGGTTTTTTCCCGGCCATTGTCAACATGATAGCAGAAGACGGCGGTAGTTTCTTCAGTTACCTGAAGCAACTGGGCCTTGACAGGGAGAACAATCTGGTTGTTCTTTCTTCGCGACATCACTATTTTTATGATGAGGATGAGCTTAAAAGAGTGAAGACTCTTATCAACCTTAAAAAGCTCAACCAGATAAAGTACCTTGATGAGTTCCTTGGCTCTCTCAGCCAGGTCCTTCCGGAAAACACCAGATTCCTTGGCTGTTTTATCGACAGCTCCTCCGTGGGGGATGCCCTGCTTCATCCAATAAAACTGCTGAAGCAGACCGTAGTCCGCCTCGACCTCCTGGGTGAAAGGATCCTGAACAGGAAAAAGGTTACTGATATACTGGAATCAGCAGGTTTCGGGATTGACAATATGACCGAAAAGAATGGAGTCACATATTTCTGTGCCGTCTCAAAAAACAGGTCGGTCAGGTTGAGGAGAGCATAAGCTGTCGAAGGCAGACCTGATCTTACTGATCATAGCTATTCTCTCGTTCAGCTGCCTCCTTTACCCATACGGGAAGCACTGTTTCAAGAAAGATCTTTTTGTCATCGTTATGCTTCTTCATATCAAGACCGATAAAGTCCTGGGCTTTAGCCTTAGTGCTGATGTCGGGATAGGGAATTTCCCTGTTATATCCGAGAGTCGCCAGCAGTCTGGCAAGTTTTACCCTTGCTTCCTGGGCCACAGCTATTCCTCCTGAGATAAGCCTTCCAAGTTCCACCGGCGAATGGAATGAACTGCCATGCCCGGCAGCGGAGAAATCCCATCTCCACTGAGCCCTGCGGATGTCGGTCAGAATATCTTTCATCTGCTCTTCGCCGGCACCCAGGTCCCAGGCTGTCTTAGCCTCTACATGACACCTGACCAGAAGGGTCTCAAGAATATCCCTGTTTTCAATATGCTTGTCCTGGCGGCTGTAAACATCCCTGATAAGCTCTTCGGTTTCCTCCCTGTGACACACCTGGCATGAATTTGAGATACTGTTCAGGGGACTCTGAAGATGGTGGTCCGTGAATTTTATACCGCCTTCGCTTATAAAAGGCATATGGCAATCGGCACAGGAAACACCCCTGGAAGCATGTATCCCTGTCAGGTAAATTTCATAATCAGGATGCTGGGCCTTGATCATGGGCGCCCTGCTGAGCGCGTGAGTCCAGTCTGAAAATTCAATCTCGTCGTAATATTTTTCAATGTCCTCGGCTGTGGTGCCATTCTTCCACGGGAATACCAGGTACTGTACTCCCTCTATCATATTCTTGTTGAAATAATACTCCACGTGACATTGTGCGCAGACCAGGCTTCGCATTTCCTGATGAGTCGCCTTTGAGATATCCATTCCCCTTGCCTCGAAAGCCTCGATAAGCGCCGGCCGCGATATTCTCAGGTTCATGGTTTTTGAATCGTGGCAGTCGGCACATCCTATAGGATTTACAACTTCCGGCCCCTTCGTATCCCATGTCCCCCTGTAGAACTCAGCCGGCCCTTTCTGGCTTATGAGCCTTGGAACATCCGGACTCTTGCAGGCCCAGCAGGTATTTGGCTGGGGACTGGGAACACCGCCAGTGCGAAGAGTCTTCTGTATATCCTCTATCGCGTAATAATGACCCCTCCCCTGGTTGTAATCCCTCGAAAAAAGATAACCTGCCCACAGAACGACCATCCTGGGTGATTCCTCTAACATATCGACCATTGTACTCCCGTTATACTTGCTTTTGAAAGTAGTATCGGCGGTTTTCAGGTAGCTGTTATACTCCCGGGGAAACAATTCTCCCCACTTACTGTTTCGAGGTTCATTTTCGGAAAAAGTAACCTCCGGAGTGTAGGCAAAAACCGCTTCTGCCCTTCTCTGGACTATTGACGATGCAAGCATCCCCAGAAGAAATACAAGCACCACGGTTGCAATAAATATCAGCCACCCCAAAGCAGGCTTTTCCTTCAGTATTTCCTGAATTGACTTCATATGGATCGGATTATTTGTTTTTAGCTTTAATTGCATTGTTCAACCAGCCGGGTGCCACGGGACCGGGTAGCGGAACCCGCGCATTGGGCACGCTCGAAAGGCTGTTGACACGTCCATGAGGCGTAACGCGATGACATTCGAGACAATCGCGATTGCGCCTGTACTCATTAGTATTCCTGCTGTAATTCATCAGCCTGCTGTCGGTCAGAAGCTCCGAATGACAGCGTATGCAGTTCTGACGGACTACTTTCCTACCGGCCTCCCTGATGTATATAACCTGCGGTTCAAGCCTCAGGGTAAACATCGAAGCATGTCTCAACCCATCCTTCGCCTTGAAGTAATACTTGCTGATGATATTGCCGTGGGGAACATGACAGTCGTTGCAGTGTGCCCATTCGCGGTGTGAACTGTGGCTCCAGGTGGCATACTGCGGAGCCATGATATGACAGTTGACACAGGTTTCAGGCTTATCCCCAAGGTACGACGAGGCATTTGATATGTGAAAGGAGAAGATCCCGAGACCGGCAAAGACTCCAAGCGCAAGAATAACAGGAAGTTTCCAGTTATCAGGCGGAATAAGCTTTTTAAATAACTGCATCTTCATATATGCAAATATGTGCGGAAATATAGTGAAATAAATCCCGCTGTCAAAAAGCGATTTTCAGAAAAAAAGCCTACTTTGAACTTTCAACCGATACTCCTTATTAATCAAGAACGAAATGAAAATAATTCAGGCATCACCGCTAAACAGGATCAGCAGCTTCTGCATGCTTGCCGCGCTGATTTTGTTTATCCCCCGGCCGGCTACGGCCCAGATTAAAATATATGTGAACACTGATCTCGAAGGAATCAGCGGCGTTTACAAGTTTGCCCAGACCAGGGAGAAGGATTCTCCCCTTAACATCCAGGCATGCGAATACTTTATGGGCGATCTGGCCGCAGTCGTAAGAGGTCTCAGGGACGGAGGAGCGGATGAGATAGTGGTTCTCGACGGTCATGGTACGCAATGTATAATTCCCCACCTGATGGAGCCGGGAGCAAAGTATATCACCGGCCTTCCCAGGCCAGGCGCCGGCAACCTGTCGGAGCTCGACAGTACCTTCTCAGGAATGGTTATGCTGGGTTTTCATGCAATGATGGGTACTCCCGACGGTGTTCTCCATCACACCCAGAACTCAAGATCAGAAAACAGATACTGGTACAACGGTGTGGAATCGGGCGAGCTGGTCCAGAATGCCCTGATAGCCGGTCATTACAATGTGCCGTTCATCATGGTCACGGGTGATGATGCCACCTGCAGGGAAGCGCGGCACTTCTTCGGTGACGATCTTGTCACTGTATCAACAAAGAAAGGACTATCAAGGGAAGCTGCCGTCCTGTATCCTTTTGAAGAAACACGCAAAGCCCTGTACGAAGGAGCAAAAAGGGCGGTAAGCCTGATTACAAAATGCAAACCCTACCGCATCGAAATGCCCGTGAAGGTGAAGATGCAGCAGCTCAAAACGGATCCCGGTTCAGGACTACAGGAACCCGTAACTTTCGAATGGATTTCAGAGGATGCCATTCACATCCTCAATCCCAAATAATTTCATTTAAAACAGGTTTTTTATCAGAAATATTTCATACATTTAGAAGGCAGGGTTTTTTGGCAGATCGTAGAGCAGAAGTTAAGATAGTCCGGTGTTTTTATCCATATAGATTATTTCTTAGTATTCAACAAAAACCTGTTCGTATGAAAAAAATGATTCCTTTGAGCCTGATCATCCTGCTGGCTGTTTCATGCAACCGGCAGCACGTCCATAACCCCAAGGGCGGATGGCAAATGATCCAAATGCAAATGGTCGATAACGGAAAAGTGACCAATTATTTCTCCGACCGCTATGTTGTCAACCAGACTAAAATATGGGACGACAATTATTTCATTTTCGTCGGAAAGTACCAGGTGGACACAGCAACCACCTACCGCTACGGTGTCGGAACATGGACACTGAATGGGAATATCTATGAAGAAACTATCAAGTATCATTTTGACAAAGCCTATGAGGGTACCAAAAACAAAATTTGGCTCGAGTTCAGACAAGATACCATGTTGCATATCTTTCCTGTAAATGATGCAGGTATTCCCAACACGAAACACTGGGTGGAAAAATATGTCAGGCTGAAGTAAAAGAGATAAATGCCTGGCGGTATGTAGATTATAAAAAGCTATAGTCCTCGATAAAAAGATAGCCCGGGTATATCGGACCATCATTGGAGATAAGCGGAGCGGAGAAAATGTGATTTTGCGGAAGCTTCATAATGAGGAAATTAATCCTGAAGCGAAGATTTCCCTTGATGAAGTTATGAATTTGTTGTATCTTTATAAGATGTCCCTGTTCTTTAAAATAAGACAGGTGTACCTTACATTTATCAAAAGTACAAACAAGTATTTATATAATTCAGATCACGTGGGTTCCCCCACTTAAGCGCGCTACCATTAAAATCAATACTATGATGAATATAAAGAATGCAATCATCGTTGCCGGGCTGATTCTGATCCCGTTTCGTAGTTTCGGACAACAGTCCAATGTCAATCTCGATTACAACCCGCAAAAGAATACAGAAGGCCTGATCCCGTTCAGCGCTGCCGTGAATTCGCCCGAGGTACACGACGACAATACAGTTACTTTTCGTCTGAGGGCGCCCAATGCACAAAAGGTTGTTCTGCCCTCCGGGGCAATACACACCGCCAATGGCCTGGGCAGGGAAGCTCTCCCGTTCACAAAAGGAGAAGACGGCATCTGGACACTTACAATCGGGCCGCTCAAACCCGATATGTATGCCTATCATTTCAATGTCGACGGAGTACAGATTGCAGACCCCGGCAACACTTACGCCGCCTTTACGGCCATGCCGCCCTACAGCGAGTTGATTATACATGGCGACGGACCGGCCTATTACGATGCACGAAATGTCCCCCACGGAACCGTAACCCGGCATGTTTACCACTCGGATGTGACAAAAGGGGAACGCGAACTTTATGTTTACACCCCGCCCGCGTATAATCCCAAGAAAAAATATCCGGTTTTATACTTGCTGGGCGGAAGTGGCGAACTACCGTCAAACTGGGTTTTCGACGGAAGGGTGAATTTTATCATGGATAACCTCCTGGCCGAAGGAAAAGCTGTGCCAATGATCATTGCAATTCCCAATAACCAGGTAATTCACCGGAATCATCCAAAGCACACCGAACTGACTTTCGATATCTTTGAAAAAGAGATGCGGAATCATGTGATTCCACTTGTCGACCAGGCTTACAGCACTATCAGGTCACCAAAAGGCAGGGCCATTTCAGGTTTGTCAATGGGAGGCCGTCACAGCATGTTTGTAGGTTTCCGTTCGCTCGACCTGTTTGCAAACTTCGGCATCCTCAGTGCCGGCGATACCAATGCAGAAACTTCGCTGGCTCAGTTTTTAAACAATCCCAAAGTCAATGAAAAGGTAGATTACCTTTTTGTCGGCCAGGGGACTGAGGAAGCCTCAGGTTCTATGGGACTAAGGTGTGTGGCTCTTCATGAGGCCCTGGAAAAACATAATATTGAACATGAATATTATACGGGCGGCCATGGCGGTCACGACTGGGCTACCTGGCGGCACCTGCTGTACTACAGGTTCCTTCCAAATTTGTGGAAATAAATCAGGGTTCACCCGCTTGAGCAGGTATCATTATAATCAAAATTATATCAGGTTCAAAATGCCTCATGAATCCTGACAGAACTTCCTGATCCCTGATCCCGGAGCCAGAATTGAGACTTCTTTTAGTCTATATCCGGTATATTGCCAATAAGCATTAATGAAGTTAGTTTTGATGGCTTTCTGATGAAGGTAATTTTCTTTATATTCGTTTTTACTATAAATGACATTATTTAAACAAATCAAAAAAATGAAGATAAAATATTTGTTCCTGAATCTCTGTCTGTTGGCAGTGTTATGTTTTTCCAATGTCTCTGCACAGCAAAAGAAACCACGTATAGGAATTGCCGGAATACAGATTGAAAACAGCGTTTTTATGCCCAACCGGCAGGCTATAGTAGGCAGGCCGATATCGTTGCCGTCCTATCTGAGTGAGGATTCCGTTATGGGACAGTCTGCAATCTGGCTTCCTTCTTTAATCGGCGGAGGCAGCGGACGCGGGCCGGTAACCAAAGAATCATTTGAGACTTTTGTTGAGAGTGCGCTTGAGATTATCCGGAATAACATGCCTTATGATGCATTCTGGTTTTACAATCACGGGGCTTGCAGTGTTGATGGTGTTGATGATCCGGAGGGGGAATTTATGGAGAGAGTAAGGGCTGTAATAGGTAATGATGCCCTTGTTACAACAACCATGGACCTCCATGGAAATGTCTCCTGGCGTGTGGCTCTATACTCTGACCTTATTACCACATTCCGTACAGCTCCTCATGATGATGCTTTTCAATCACATCGCCGTGGCGTGGTTAATCTGCTTGATCGATTGTCGTCCGGAAAGGGACGTCCGGCCTATAAAGCCTGGGTGGCAGTCCCGGTACTTCTCTCCGGTGAGTGGACAAGTACCCGGGTGGAACCTGCCAAATCACTCTACGCGATGGTTCCTGAAGTGGAGGCCATGCCCGGTGTATTGGATGCCGGTATCTGGATAGGCTATGTATGGGGAGACGAGAGACGTAATCAGGGTGTGGTTATGGTAGTAGGTGATGATAAAGCACAGGTGGAAAGCGGTGCAAAAAAGCTTGCCCAGAGATTCTGGGATGTACGCCGGCAATTCAGCCTGGAAGCGCCGGGATATCCTCTCGAAGAATGTCTTGATCTGGCTATTGCCAGTAAGAAAAAACCTTTCCTGATCAGCGATATGGGCGACAATCCCGGTGGCGGCGGTTCCGGCGAGGTGACATGGACCCTGGCAAGGGTATTGAAACGGCCGGAATTTAAGTCTCCAAAGGGGAAAAGCCTGCTTTATTGCTCTATTCCGGGAAGTGAAATGGTGGAAGCCGCCCGAAAAGCCGGAGTTGGTGGCCAGGCTGAAGCTTATGTAGGGGCAATGACAGATAATTCATATGAACCTCCTATTCTTTTATCAGGAACAGTAATATATGTCAGTCCTGCCCGGGAGAACGACCAGCAATCATCCCAGTACCGGAGATCTCCTGATATAGCAATTATTAAAACGGGAAGCATATACGTGGTCGTGGGAATATCTTCACCCACACCAAACCTGGCAGGTACAGGAATCGATCCTAAGAAAATGGATATCATTATGGTAAAGCAGGGTTATCTTGTGAAACAGTGGTATGATATGCAGGCCGATTGGGTGATGGCTCAGACTCGGGGAAGCGTTGATCAGGATTTTAAAAGCCTCCCCTATAAACGTGTTGTAAGGCCTATCTTTCCACTGGATCCCGACATGCCGGATCCGGAACTGAATGTTATAATGGTACCATCCGCAAAACAGATGTACGGCAGATAAAAGCATTCAGCTAAATTTTTTAAAATCAATTCAAAATGATAAGAACAATAATGTTTCTTGTTGTTTGTCTGGATTGTATGCAACATCCGCAAATGATACTCTGCCGGTTAAATAAGATCTTTGACCCGGAAGTTTAATGAGCAGACAGATTTTATTTTATTAATGATGATTTGGAGAGACAACCTTTCAGGCTGTCTCTCGTCTTATAGTCAAAACAAACCACTGAACATTGAGGAGAAATATGAAACAAACCACGGATGGCACCCCAGGCTATTATTGACGCCCAGGATATAAGGCTTCCTTGGCGGCAGAATCACAAGAGGTGAGTCATAGTGTTAATTTTATAATAAGATATAAAGGAGATTAATAGAAAACGGTAAATTCAAAACTTTCTCCTGCACAGCTCATGTGAAAAAAGATGGTAACAGAGGATATATATGAAAGCAAGAATATAATAATATGAGATTTAGACATTTGACTCTGATCATTTTATTGATCAGCTTGCCGGCATGCCGGGATCAGAAGAAAATTATTATAAGGGGGGAAATAACAGGAGAGATACCGGAGAAACTGGAATACACGGTACCGGTACATGGCGTTTGTAATTATGGTTTTAAAGATTTTGTTCAGCCCGATTCACTTGGGAAATTCAAAATTGAAATCGAAACCGAAGAAGAAGTGTTTATCAAATTGATGATAAACAATGTACAGGGGACATTGATTTCCGAACCGGGGAAATCATATAATGTTCGTCTTGATTTGAATAATAAAGAAACACCATTTTCTGTAAGCGGAAAATATTCTTCGGTTCAGGAAGCCTACAATAAGCTGCCCTCACCTGTTTATATTCAGATAGGAGCCGGTGAGTTTCTTCGTGATACTCTGGCTGTTGACACTGCTAAAGGGAATCGCGAAAACATTGCCTGGGAATACGGACTGATTGAAACACATATGTATTGTAAACACAAACACGTATCTATATAATTTTCAAACATGTGTGGTTCCCCCGCTTGAGCGGGACAGGCATCATACTATTAAAGTTAAAACTATATTACGATGAAAAAAAATATATTTGTAATCATCCTGTTGGCTTTCCCTTTTACAACCGTTCTGCCACAGACTGATATTAATAAGCCTTCCCGAAGGCAATCCGTCTCTTTTGAAGCCGGGTTTATTTATCCGCAAGGAACAATAAAGGAAAGCCTCTCTATCAGGCAAAACCTGAGTTACTATTATGTTAACCAGCAATCGGATGGTTCTATTTCCTCTTCAACCTCAGGCATGCTTCTGGGAGCAAGATATGAATACGGCCTTCCGGTGATCAGAAGCGATATCTCAACAGGTTTGCGTTTTGTCGGAATAAACTCTGAGATAACCGGGTATGCATCAGCCAATTCTGATTTCTTCTACCTGAGATACTCTATGGAGGAAACCGATACAAAATTCGCCCGAGTTAAGTCTTTGACAGAGTGTAACTACCTTCTGAGTATTCCTCTTGAGATAAGAGTTTATCCCTTACGTTACAGTAACTTCTCATTGTTTGCCATGGCCGGACTGGAATACAGCGTGATATGCTTTAAGAAAGCCGCGGATATCACTTTCAGGGAAGAAATAATGAACCCGCGAAAAGATGTTGTCCTTGGAAATATCTCTGGTCCGGTAAACAGGAACTACTCAAGCTTCTACAGTTCAATAGGCCTTAAATTTGGCAGGGAAGACAAGCTGAACTACACGATTGAGGTGATGCTTCCTTCATTCCTGCTGACCGGGAACAATTTTTATTTTATTGATGTTGACTACCTTGAAGGTTTCAGGCTGTCTGTTCAACTCCCTCTTAAAAGCAAATAAAAACAATACTGATATGAAATCACTTAAAATATTACTTCCTGCCATACTGCTTCTGATTATCTCTTCATCATGTGATAAACTTGATGATTTCAATCTCTCAGGTACCATTTTCATTGAAGACCCTTACTATCCGGGTCTCCCCATCTATTCCGAATGGGGATATAATACCTTTGGGGCATACATTGACCGGAAACCCTTTGTTTCCACTTCTGATGACCTGCCGGTCAAAGTGATTGTGAACAGCGATACTCTGAATATAATTTTCAGGGGCCGCATGGGTTCAGAAAATGTTGATCTGAAGTTTTCAATCAAGGGTTTTTCTCCTCAGACATATTATGACCTCACTGAACTGGATAATACAACCTTTAATCTCAAGGAACCTGGAC
>ERZ1026792.2224-NODE-2224-length-10504-cov-2.386142_pt1 | contig 10504 bp, 4 predicted proteins | sample MGYA00520884_ERZ1026792 | MGnify/ENA primary metagenome ERZ1026792 (study PRJEB33270, sample SAMEA104284473) | anaerobic digester metagenome | biome: Anaerobic digester microbiome; feature: mesophilic sludge digester; material: Anaerobic digester biomass | place... | reverse complement strand
GACGCCATCCTGATCAGTGAACGCATGGTCATGGAAGACAAATATAGCTCCATCCACATCGAAAAGCATGAGGTGGAAGCGCGCGATACCAAACTGGGGCCGGAAGAAATCACCCGCGATATTCCCAACGTGGGTGAGGATGCACTGAAGGACCTGGACGAGGAAGGCGTGATTCGCGTCGGCGCCGAGGTGGGACCGGGCGACATCCTGGTCGGCAAGATTACACCGAAGGGTGAAACCGAACTGACGCCAGAAGAAAAATTACTGCGAGCCATTTTTGGCGAAAAGGCGCGTGAGGTCAAGGACTCCTCGCTGCGTCTGCCCCACGGCGAAAAAGGCAAAGTGGTAGACATCAAGGTTTTTGGCCGCGATGACTACCGCGACCTGCCGGCAGGCGTGGAAAAAATGGTGCGCGTCAGTGTGGCACAGCGGCGCAAGATCATGGAAGGTGACAAGATGGCCGGCCGTCACGGCAACAAGGGCGTCATCTCCAAGATCGTGCCAGTGGAGGACATGCCCTACCTGGAGGATGGCACACCGGTGGACATCATCCTCAACCCGTTGGGCGTGCCGGCCCGTATGAATATCGGTCAGGTGCTGGAAACCCACTTGGGCTGGGCAGCCGACCGCTTGGGCTTCCGCACCAACACCCCCGTTTTCGATGGCGCCAAGGAGCGCGAGATCGAGGCCGAACTGGCCCGTGCCTGGTTGATTGACCTGGCCTGGCGCGACGCCTCGCAGCGAGCCTGGCACTGGGTGGCGGCACAAGGTATCCCCGCCGAAGAGATCGAGGATGATGCCGATGCCCGTACCCGCTTCCTGATTGATTTCCTGTCGGAGCGCGGGTATGACCCGGAACTGGTGCTCAGAGATACGACCTTTGCACGTCGCGCCACGCTGCGCGAGTGGCTGAGAGATCAGGGGTATCATCCCGATGACGTTTTGATGTTCGAGGATGTGGCCTACAATCGCGACCTTCGCGACCGCGCGGACACCCAGGCCATTGATGTCTGCCTGCACGAATGGATCAAGTATTACGATCCAGACACCAGCCCGGGGACATTGGCCCTGTCGGAATTAGCCTTGCATGAGGCGGCCGAGCAGGTGAGCCTTAAAGTCGGCTGGCCCCTACCCACGACGGGCAAACAGGTGGTGCATGACGGCCGCACAGGTGATCGCTTCGACCGCCCAGTGACCGTGGGCATCATCTACATGCTCAAGCTGGCACACTTGGTCGAAGATAAGGTGCATGCCCGCTCTACCGGCCCGTACTCGCTGGTGACGCAGCAGCCGCTCGGTGGCAAGGCGCAGTTCGGCGGTCAGCGCTTCGGAGAAATGGAAGTGTGGGCGCTGGAAGCCTACGGCGCCGCGCACATCCTGCAGGAAATGCTGACGGTCAAATCGGACGACGTCACCGGGCGTGTGAAGACGTACGAATCAATTGTCAAGGGCGAGCCGATTGCCGCGCCGGGCGTTCCAGAATCGTTCCGCGTGCTGGTGAAAGAACTGCAATCGCTCGGCCTGTCGGTTGAGGTCATCAACGAGAAGGACGAGATCATCCAGTTTGGCAAGGAAGATACCGATGAGCGCCTGCCGAAGCTGGGATTTAGCCTGAGTTTACCGGGGCCAATGGCCGGACGCGACTGAGAAATGCTGCAGGCTGCGCGTCGAACGAACGGTTCGACGCGCGGTGTTCAGCGTTGCGCCTTTCGATAGGGGGTAACCGTGGAAGTAAACGATTTTGATGCGATTCGGATTAGTCTGGCGTCGCCGGAGCAAATTCGCTCCTGGTCACACGGGGAAGTCCTGAAGCCAGAAACAATCAACTACCGGACGCTGCGGCCCGAACGTGATGGATTGTTCTGTGAGAAAATTTTCGGTCCCACGAAGGACTGGGAGTGCTACTGCGGCAAATACAAGCGTGTGCGCTACAAGGGCATCAAGTGCGATAAGTGCGGCGTCGAAGTGCTGCCCAGCCGCGTGCGCCGCGAGCGCATGGGGCACATCGAGTTGGCCTCGCCGGTCAGCCATATCTGGTACGTCAAAGGTGTGCCCAGCCGGCTCGGCCTTTTGCTGAACATCTCGCCGCGCAACCTGGAGCGCGTGCTCTACTTTGCCCAGTTCATCATTACGCGGGTAGACGAGGAAGCGCGGGCGCGCATGATTCAGCGCCGCGACCGCGATCTGAATCTCAAACTGCAGCGCATGGAAAATGACCTGCAGACCAAGCTGGCCGATTATGAACATCGCCTGGCCGATGCCCTGACCCGCCTGGACAATGAAGAAGCGCGCCGCATCGGTGACATCGAAGATGAGATGGCGCGTAAGACCAACGAGGCGATGGGCACGGGCAGCCAGATTCAACGCCAATTGGAAGGCCAGATCGGCAAGGTCGCGGCCGAGGCTGTGAACCTGCCCTGGCTGAGTGACGCCCTGGTGCCGGTCGGCGAGCCGATTGACCGCCACAGCCTGAATCGGCTGGGCGATAGTATGCAGCAGCGCCTGACCGAGATCAAGGAGTCCGGTGATCAGGACAAGGCGCAGATTGGTCTGCAGGCGGCTGCTCGGCGCGACCGCTTCCGCCATGAGGTGTCCGAGAAGAGCGAAGGCCAGCGCCGGGATGTGGAACGCGAAAAAGAAAAACTGCGCGTGACCCATGATCAGGATGCGGCCGAGATCAAGAGCATCAAGGAGCTTGATCTGCTGACCGAGACCCGCTACCGCGAACTACAGGAGCGCTGGAGCTCGCTGTTCGATGCCGCCATGGGCGCCGAAGCCATTCGCGATGTCGTGGCCCGCATTGACCTGAACAAGATGGCCAAGGAACTGCGCCACGAGATTCGCATCAGCAAGTCGAAGCAGCGCCGCAAGAAGGCAGCCAAGCGCCTGCGCGTGGCCGAATCGTTCCGCAAGTCGGGCAACCGGCCGGAGTGGATGATCCTGACCGTGCTGCCGGTCATCCCACCGGATCTGCGCCCGATGGTGCAGTTGGACGGTGGACGTTTCGCGACCAGTGACCTGAACGACCTGTATCGCCGCGTGATCAATCGCAACAACCGCTTGCGCCGCTTGCTGGAGCTGGGCGCGCCCGATGTCATCGTGCGCAATGAAAAACGCATGTTGCAGGAAGCCGTGGACAGCCTGATTGACAACGGGCGCCGTGGCCGGGCCGTCAGCCGCAGCGGTAAACGTAAGCTAAAGAGTCTGAGCGACATGCTCAAGGGCAAGCAAGGACGCTTCCGCCGCAACCTGCTGGGCAAGCGCGTGGACTATTCGGGCCGCTCTGTGATCGTGATCGGCCCCACGCTGGCCCTGCATCAGTGCGGTCTACCGAAGAAGATGGCCCTGGAGCTGTTCAAGCCCTTCGTCATGCGCAAACTGGTGGAAGCCAACTTCGCGCACAACATCAAGAGCGCCAAGCGCCTGGTGGACCGGCTCAGTCCGGAAGTGTGGGACGTGCTGGAAGAGGTGTCGTTGGAGCGGCCCGTGCTGCTCAATCGTGCGCCTACCCTGCACCGCCTGGGCATTCAGGCCTTCGAGGTGGTGTTGATCGAAGGTCATGCCATCCAGATTCACCCGCTGGTCTGCTCGGCCTTCAACGCTGACTTCGACGGCGACCAGATGGCCGTGCATGTGCCGTTGAGCGATGAAGCGGTGCGTGAGGCGCGCGAACTGATGCTGTCGTCACACAACCTGCTGAAACCGGCCAGCGGCGAGCCGATCGTCGGGCCGTCCAAAGACATGGTTCTCGGCATGTACTGGCTGACGGGTGAAAAGCCGGGCGTCAAGGGTGAAGGCAAGGCCTTCGGCAACATGGACGAGGTCAAGCTGGCCTATGACCTGGGCGCGGTGGATCTGCGTGCCAAAATCAGGCTGCGCTACCACGATTGGCTGCGCGACGTGTCCCTGGGCAACCTGCACTTGGGGCCGAAGGCGCACGCCGCGCTGGAAGCAGCCGGCGTCACCACAGCCGCCCAGGTGGTCGAGCTGATGCAGCAGGCGTCAAGCGGCCAGCCCTCGCCGGTGATCGGTCATACTGAGGAAATTCGCGCACATCTGCTGCGCCTGGGTGTGGCCGCCGAAGCCCCGCGGATGCATGGTCTCATCGAAACTACGGTTGGACGCGCGATATTCAATATGGAGCTGCCGCGCGAGCTGCAGTTCGTCAACAAAGTGATGGACAAAGGCTCGGTCAACACGGTGGTTGCCGACTGCTACCATCGCCTGGGTGTGCGTAAGACGGCCGACCTGGTGGACAAGATCAAGCAACTGGGCTTCATCTACGCCACCCGCAGCGGTATGACGATTGCGGTGAGCGACATCCAGGTGCCGGAAATCAAACAACAGATCATTCAGGACACCACCACCGAGGTCGAGAAGGCCGAGCGCCAATATCGCCGTGGCCTGATCACGGAAGAGGAGCAGTACAACCGCATCGTGGAGCTGTGGACGCGTGCCACCGATGACCTCACGCAGGCGGTGAAGCAGCAGTTGGATCCGCTGGAAGGGCTAGGCGCGATGGCTATCAGCGGCGCCACCAAGGGCGGTGTAACGCCCATTCGCCAATTGGCCGGTATGCGCGGCTTGATGGCCGACCCTTCAGGTCGTATCATTCCGCTGCCCATCCGTTCCAACTTCCGCGAGGGCCTGACCGCCCTGGAATACTTCCTGAGTACGCACGGCGCCCGCAAGGGTTTGGCCGACACCGCGCTGCGCACCGCCGACGCCGGTTATCTGACTCGCCGCCTGGTAGACGTGGCGCAAGATGTCATCATCAGCGTGGACGACTGCGGCACCGACGCCGGCATCTGGATCGAAGCCTCCGTGAGCAGGCTCATTGGCGAGGCGTTCGGTGATCGTCTCGTTGGGCGCTATGCGGCCGGGGCCATCCTGCATCCACAGACCGGGGATGTCATTGTGGAGAAGGGTCAGATGATTGACGAGGTGGCCGTATCGGCCGTTCTTGCGGCCAAGGTGCAGCGAGCCTATGTGCGCTCGCCCTTGATCTGCACGCTGACTTTCGGCCTGTGTGCCACCTGTTACGGGCGCGACCTGGCCCGTGGCGGCATCATCCGCCAGGGCGAGGCGGTCGGCATCATCGCGGCGCAGTCCATCGGCGAGCCGGGCACGCAGTTGACACTGCGCACCTTCCATACCGGCGGTGTCGCGGGCACCGAAGACATCACGCAGGGTCTGCCCCGTGTGGAGGAATTGTTCGAAGCACGCAATCCCAAGGGCGAGGCTGTCATTGCTGAGATTGACGGCAGTGTGGGCATCTATTGGGAGGGCGAGCAGCGCAAGCTGAAGGTTACGAACACCAAGCTGTTGTCGCAAGAACGTGACATTCCACGCCACTTCCGCCTGGCGGTCGGTGACAGCGATCGCGTGCAGGCCGATACGCCGCTGGCTGTGGCTGTGAATGAGCAAACGGGCGAGCCGATCAACATCACGGCCGGGCTGGATGGTCACGTTTTCATCGAGGAAACCGATGACGGCTGGCGGGCGGTGGTGCGCCGCGAGGAAACTACGGTCTGGGAAAAGGCCATTCCGCCGAGCGCACGTCTGCGCGTGGACAAGGGCGACGTGGTGAAATCGGGTCAGCAGTTGACCGAAGGCGCCAAGAACCCCAAGGAAGTGCTGCGCATTCAGGGCCGCGACACCTGCCAGCTCTACCTGGTGGAAGAGGTGCAGAAGGTGTACCGCTCACAAGGCGTGAACATCCACGACAAGCACATCGAGGTGGTCGTGCGCCAGATGATCCGCAAGGTTCGGGTGCGCGCGACAGGCGATACCGAGTTCCTGCCGGGTGAGTTGGTTGACCGCTTCAAGTTCGACGAGGCGAACCAACGCCTGATCGAGCGCGGACGCACCCCGGCGCGTGGTGATACGGTGCTCCTGGGCGTCACCAAAGCCTCCTTGAACACGGAAAGCTTCCTGGCCGCGGCCTCCTTCCAGGAGACGACACGCGTGCTGACGGAAGCGGCGGTACGCGGGGCGCAGGATAACCTGCGCGGCCTGAAAGAGAATGTCATCATCGGCAAGCTGATCCCGGTGGGCACCGGCTTCGAGAAGCGCCGCCAGCGCGTGCGCAGCGAAGGGCACGATGTGGGCCGCGAAGAAGCCGCCCTGGCCGAGCGTGGCCTGGCCGCCGAGCATGGCGACGTGGAAGCCGATCCTGATTGAGCAATTAGCCGGGCGCTGGCATGAGCCGGCGCGGCCGTAACCGGTTTTTGTACGAGAGAACGGGAGATCAGCCCTGGCTGGTCTCCCGTTTTGTTTGGGAAGAGGGCAAACCTCACCATACGTGCCGCAACCATTCACATTTTTTTCACAGGGGAGTTGCCGACGCAATTTGGCAATTCACGCAACTAGGCACAATCGGCTGAGTGTGCTAGAATACGTTCACTCGTTCCACTTTCCCCTGCGTTCATGTTAGGAGGTATGCACATGCGTAGAACTACTCGGTCTCTGTTGGTCCTCGGTCTCGTGCTGCTGCTGACTCTGTTCAGCGTCTCGCTGATGGCAGCCCAACCGAGCGCGCCCGTCTCGGATGACGGCCCCACCCTGGCAGGCGTCAATGCACCGCCGACTCAGCGCGTCGGCCCTGGCCCCAGAAGCCCCTACAGCGATCTCTTCGACAATGGCCCCCTGGTCAACAGCCCAGGCACCGGCCCCGGCGGCAGTGATGAGAGCATTGCGCGTAACGTCACCGTGGGTCTGACCAGCCGTGGCTTCAACGTATCGGCCAGCGGCCTCTTCCGTATCTCTGACGATTTCGCCATTCCCAGTGGGGCGAGTTGGCAGATCACCGGGGTTCGCCTATACGTTTACATGGGGGGATCGCCCACTTCGCCCAGCCCATTCACGGCAGTCAATTACCAGATCTGGAACGGCCCGCCCAGCGACCCCGGCAGCACCGTGGTCTTTGGCGACACCACCACCAACCGCCTGGTGAGTTCAACCTGGGCCAACATGTACCGCCGCCAGGAGTCCACCCCGACCGACTACACCCGTCCCGTTTTCGTACTCAACAACAGCGCCGGGGTGACGCTGGCGCCAGGTCACTACTTCATTGACTGGCAGGTGGACGGCGACATCAACTATACCGGGCCCTGGCAGCCGCCGGTGACGATTGACGGGCAGACCACTACGGGCGATGCCCAGCAGATGGTCAGCGGCGTCTGGCAGCCGGTTGTGGATGCCGGCCTGCAGACTCCCCTCGGTGCGCCCTTCGTCATCGAAGGCACGGTAGTCAATCCCACGGCCGTCGAACTGAGCAGCCTGCGGACCGACAGCACTCCCAGCCTGCCCTGGCTGCCCCTGACAATCCTGGCTCTGTTGGCCGCCGGCCTCACTCTGCGTCGCCGCCTGGTGCGCTGACAATTCGTATCAACGCCGGACTTGGGCGACAAACCGGGTCCCTGGTTGAATCGAAAAAAATAACAGGGCGTGGCATCTGTGTTGATGCCACGCCCTGTTGTGTGATCGTTACAAAGCGGGCGACTGTGCATATCGCGGCAACGATGACGCAAACCTAGGTGCGTTCGACAACCGGCTGACTCCGCTCAGACAAAACCCGCCCGATCGTCCCGATCAAATCGTGCATGAAAAACGGCTTGGTGACGTATGCCTGCGCCCCCGCCACGTGCAGACCATAATCACGGTCCTGGGCCAGGGCTTTGGCCGTCAGAATGATCACCGGCATGTGCTGCAGCGCAGCGTCCGCCCGGATACGCCGCAGCACCTCCCAGCCGTCCATCCCTGGCATCATCAGATCCAGCAGCACCAGGTCGCATGGCTGCTGCCTGAGCAATTCCAACCCCGCTGGGCCATCAGCGGCTGTGAGCATGTCGTAGTCCTGGCGTGCCAGAATCAAGCGCACCAGTTCGACAATCTCCGGTTCATCTTCGATATAGAGAATCGTTACCCTATTTTCGCTCATCAACAAGTGCCTCCGCTTTTGACGCCGTCCACGATGCATGAATACTGTGAGCGTCACCCATTGGGAACCTGCGCGCCCTGGCGATGCTGCGGGCAAGACGCCCGCGCGCCCAGCCTGTGACGCTCTCGGAGGGTGCATTTCAGTCCTGGGGCACAGCCCACGCAGGTGGGCGTCGCAGTCGTTGCAGCGACTTGCAGTCGCCGGGCCTGCCCCCAATTTGAAATGCACCCCTCTCCGGATGTTCAATTGCAGCGCAGCGCTGCCCGCGGTATAATCGGTGCTCCCGTTCTCCTGGGGTTACAAACCAAAATCCCCTCAGAAATTCGTTTTCGGCGAGAGAGCGATTTCTGACAACGAATTTTGCCGACAACAGAGCAAAGGGAGCAACTACCTTGTCCGCACTCGCCCAGTCCAACGATCTTGTCTTGCTTGTCAGCGAGGACGAGAAACGCTACCTGGTTCGCCTCAAAGCCGGCTCGATTTGGCATTCTAATCGCGGTCGTCTCCCGCACGACGCCCTCATTGGGCAGCCGTTTGGGCAAACCGTGCAGACCCTCATCGGGCGCCCGCTGCTGATGCTGGAACCGACAACATACGATCTGATCTCGCTGCTCAAACGCGTCACGCAGATCATCTTTCCCAAAGATGCGGCCCACATCCTCATGCGCCTCAACCTGTTTCCGGGCCGCCGCGTGTTGGAGGCGGGCACCGGCAGCGGCGGTTTGACGCTGGCCCTGGCGCGGGCCGTCATGCCCAGCGGCCATGTCTACACCTACGAGATCAAGCCGGAGACCTTCACCCTGGCCAAGCGCAACCTGGAAAGCCTCGGCCTCTTGCCCTACGTCAGCCTGCAGCAACGTGACGTGACCGTCGCCGGCTTCGACGAACAGGATGTGGATGCCTGTTTTCTTGATCTGCGCGAACCCTGGGCGACCCTGCCCGCTGCCGTGACTGCTCTGAAGACCGGCGGCATCTTCGGCAGCCTGGTGCCCACCACGAACCAGGTTGAAGAGATGCTGCGCGCCCTGCAAACACACGGCTTCAGCGATATCACCGTGGAGGAGCTGCTGCTGCGCAGCTACGAACTGCTGCGCGACAAGGGCATCCCCACCAATCCCAAGGCGGTCCAGCTCTACCGGGAACTGGCGCGGATCTTCCAGCACAAGCTCGGTGGCGTCTCCGACGACGTCCACAAGTACTACAAACTCCAGTTGGCGGAAGCCATCGGCCTGCTGCTCGGGTCGGAGGACAACGGGCTGCCCGCCGACGACAACGCGTTCTACGAGGCCCTGATCGGGACGCCGTCCGAATGGGCTCAGATCGTCGCCGATCCGAATGTAGCTCCGTTCATCCGGGCGCTTCAGGAGGTCGGTGAGCCGTTCACCAGCGAACAGCCGTTTGTACAGAACTATCTGGCGCTGCGCCGCAACGCGTCGCGCTTTCCGCAGGCCGCGTCGGATGTTGTGGATCGTTTTCGGGGCACGGCGGCATTGAAACGATTCGATCTGTTTGCGAAGTCTTACGAGCTGCGCAACACCTGGAAGCTGGAGCCGGCTCGCATGCACCAGGTCAGCCAGGAGTATGGGCCGATCGACTTCGCCGACCCCAACGTGCACTTCCCCATGGATTGGCGGCACCCGGACGCGCACGCCATCTATTGGGCGCTCAAAGGGCTCAGCGTCGCCAAGGAAAAGAACGATGCCGAGACGGAGCGATACCAGACGAACACGCAGCGCATCGTCGCGCACAGCCTTCAGAATCTTTTCCGATACGGCAAGCTCATCATTCTCTCGCGTCCGGCCGAAGCGCTCGATCCGGACAGCCCCGCGGCCGAATCCACCTCGCCGGCAATACCCAAAGACGTCTTTCTCAGTCCGGACCTGCGGATCTTCAATTCGTACCACAAAGCCGTGCTGGCAATCATTGCCGGTTACGAAGACGACCGCACCACCAAAGAATCGCTCGAGAACGGCCATCGCAACATGCTCAAGAACGCCGTCCTCTCGTTCTATCAGGCCGGACTGAGGGGAGAGGCCCTGAAGATTTTCAACCAGTTGCGCAAACGCTATCCCTTGAGAGAGTTCAACGTCTCGCTGGAGGAGTTCGCGCTGAAGCGCTGGAGAGAGGAATTGAGCGGTTTCGGCATCGACGACGCCCGCGAGCAAATCGTGATGCTGCTCAGCGAGGGGTACTACCTGTACGCCGTCCGCGACGATGAGGCCGCCGCCGGGCGAGAGCAGTTGGCTCAGCAGGCGTACGACTTCTACAACACGACGAACGAGCCGGAGTTTCGCATTGACCTGCCCCCGATGCCCGTGCTACGATACGTCGCGCTCGGTCAGTTCCTCAACAGCGGGGCGTATCCGCCCCACATTCGGCAGGGTCTGCTGAATCGGATCCAGATCGAAAAGCCCGAGCTGTACAAGCAAATGGAACAGACCGAGGCGCAGTTGCAGCAAATGCAGGAGCAGCAGGGAACGCGGTGAGGGTTATCCGGCACGGGGCATGGACGAAGCACTTCTGGCACAACTGACGTCGTCGCAGCGGAAGGCGGTGTTGCAC
>ERZ1026792.2221-NODE-2221-length-10511-cov-1.956857_pt1 | contig 10511 bp, 5 predicted proteins | sample MGYA00520884_ERZ1026792 | MGnify/ENA primary metagenome ERZ1026792 (study PRJEB33270, sample SAMEA104284473) | anaerobic digester metagenome | biome: Anaerobic digester microbiome; feature: mesophilic sludge digester; material: Anaerobic digester biomass | place... | reverse complement strand
GGCCGGCCCCCCCGCGCCGGCCGGGCGCCGGGACCACCAGAGCAGCGCCGCCGCCGCCGCGACCAGCGCGAGCAGGAGCGCGCCAGAGAGCAGGACCGCCGGCTCTCCGAGCGAGTGCGAGGTGGAGAAGGCCCAGTCGGCGCTCTGCCCGGCCGGCCAGAGGAGCAGCCGCAGGTAGGTGGCCACCACGCGCCACTGGGTCAGGAAGTAGTCGCCCGCCGGCAGCCCCGGCACGGCGAAGCCGGCGTCGGTGCTGCCCTCCAGGTCAAAGGTGTCCCAGTCGTTGTACTCGCCTATCACCAGTCGAACGCGGGCGTTCTTGAGCGGCTCGTATATGTTCTTGGTGGGATTCCAGACCTTCACATCCCCCGTCATTGTGACTGTGGCTCGAGCCGGAACCACACCGGCAACGAAGGTCAGCGTGAGGACGGCAGCTACTACCATCATCGCCATCGACCTGGGCATAACAACGTCCCTCCTCGTCAAGATAGCGGTCGAGTTGCGCCCTACACGAGCGAGCACCCACCTCCCGGGAAGACGTCAAGACAGGAATGCGCTACGGACCAACCTGAATCGTCCCCCCGGTTGCGGTGATGACCGCAGACCTGCCGTTGATGGCCGTCTCGCCCAGCATCAGCTTGGCGGCGGCCGTCGTCGGGGTCCCCAGCGCGACCGGCCCATCCGTTGTCGACGATCGCTGCCACGGTCCGAGTCATGCTCGGAGCGCTGACCTTCTCGATGTCGGCGAAGATCGTCACGACTCGAACACCTCACACTCGCTGTCGGTCATGTAGATCACGTCGCCGGTCTGCGGGCCGTCGTCGGGGTCGGGTGCGTTATTGGTGTTGACGAGCAGCTCGTCGGCCGGGTCGCCTGTCATCGGCACAGTATGCCGTGCCGACAGCACGCCGACTTCCACCAGCCACGGAGCAAGCTCGCTCCACACCCACAACGGGGATTGCCGGCGGCGCCCAACCCTCGCGACCGGCTGTGGCATATCCGGGTACCGCTTCAACCACGTCAACACATTCGCCGTTGCCGTGTCGATACGTTCCGCAACCTGGGCCTGCTCTATTCGAACCAGGGACGCTGGCAAGACGCTATTCAGCCCTATCTGGCGGCGCTGCAAAATGCCCCCAACCAACCCTACATTGCCGTCGAGCTAGCCAATAACTACGTGGCGCTGGGCGAGATTGACGAGGCGATTGAAGTGCTGGTCGCTACCCTGGAGCGCAACCCGCGCGATACGTCGGTGCTGTTCTCGCTGGGCAACGCCCACACCCGCAACGGCAACATAGAGCGGGCCTACGAGTACTACCGGCGCTGCCTTGACGTGGACGCGGAGAACGTGCCCTGCCTGTCCTACCTGGGCGGCCTGCAATGGAGTGACGGCGACTTCGTCACCGCTGCGGTCAACCTGGAGCGCGCCATTTCCCTCGGCTCCACAAACCCGGACGATTACTACCAGCTTGGTCATTCGCAGGCCGCATTGGGGCGCTGCGACCTGGCTTTGCCCTACTTGCAGCAGGGCTACCAGCTTGTGCTGGAGCGCGACGATGCCCGGCGTCAGGCCAGTTTCGTCAACGCCCTGCAATCGTGCGGCGTGCAGATCGCGCCGCCTGCTACCCCAGAGACCGAACAGTAGCGTTCCCCGGCGGGCCAGACGCGACAATCTCATACGCATTTCTAATGCCCATCGTTAGCACGCAGCGGGTTAGAGTGCTAAATTGAGCTTGACAGTGCGATCTGGCATTGGTAAGATCAGGCTCGATTTAGCACTCGCTTGCTGGGAGTGCTAATCGCTTTGCTGACCTATCGGAGCGACGGTTTTGAGTGCGCGTGTGGGACTACACCAGCTACACGCATTGAACAGAATCACCCATTAGCAGCCAAAGCAAGGAGAGCACAATATGCCCAAGCAACTAGTATTCGACCAGGAAGCGCGCAACGGCCTGCGCAACGGGATTGACATGCTGGCCAAGGCGGTCATGACCACGCTGGGGCCGAAGGGCCGCAACGTAGCCATTGACAAGAAATGGGGTGCGCCGACCATCACCCACGATGGCGTCTCGGTCGCCAAAGAGATCGAGCTGGAAGACCCCTTCGAGAACATGGGCGCCCAACTGCTGAAGGAAGCGGCGACCAAGACCAACGACATTGCCGGGGACGGCACGACGACGGCCACCGCCCTGGCCTATTACATGGTCACCGAGGGGCTGCGCAACCTGGCGGCAGGAGCCAACCCCATGCTGCTCAAGCGCGGCATCGCGACGGCCACGCAGACCGTCTCGGCCCGGCTGAGCGAGATGGCCATCGAGATCAACACCAAGGAAGAGATCGCTTCTGTGGCCGCCATCAGCGCCCAGGACCCGGAGATCGGCCAGTTGATCGCCGATGTGATGGACAAGGTGGGCAAGGACGGGGTGATCACCGTCGAGGAGAGCAAGGGGCTGGAGTTCGAGACGGAGTACGTGGAGGGGATGCAGTTCGACCGGGGCTTCATCTCGCCCTACTTCATGACCAACCCCGAAACGCAGGAAGCGATCATCGAGGACGCCCACATCCTCATCCACGACAAGAAGATCTCGGCGGCCAACGACCTGGTGCCCATCCTGGAGAAGCTGCTGCAGATCGGCAAGCGCGAGCTGGTCATCATCGCTGAGGACGTGGACGGTGAAGCCCTGGCCACGCTGGTGCTCAACAAGCTGCGCGGGATGCTGAACGTGGTGGCGGTCAAGGCCCCCGGCTTCGGCGACCGGCGCAAGGCTATGCTGCAGGACATCGCCGTCCTGACCGGCGGCACGGTCATCACCGAGGAACTGGGGCGCAAGCTGGAGACAGTGGTGCTGGCTGACCTGGGTCGCGCGGGCAAGGTCGTGGTGGACAAGAACAACACGACCATTGTGGACGGCGCGGGCGACGAGAAGGCCATCAAGGGGCGCATCGAGGAAATCCGCGTCGAGATTGACAACTCGACCTCCGACTACGACCGCGAGAAGCTGCAAGAGCGGCTGGCCAAGCTGAGCGGCGGGGTGGCCGTCATCGGCGTGGGCGCGGCGACCGAGGTCGAGCTGAAGGAGAAGAAGCACCGCGTCGAGGACGCGCTGAGCGCCACGCGCGCAGCGGTCGAGGAAGGCATCGTGCCTGGCGGCGGCGTGGCCCTGATCAACGCCATGGCCGCCCTCGACGGGCTGACCCTGGAGTACGACGACGAGCACACGGGCGTGCAGATCGTGCGCAAGGCGCTGCAAATGCCCCTGCGTGGCATCGTGCAGAATGCCGGGCTGGATGGCGGGGTCATCCAGCAGCAGGTGCAGGCCGAGCAGCAGGCCAAGGACAACCCGAACATCGGCTACGACGTGATGCGCGGCGAGTTCGTGGACATGATCAAGGCCGGCATCATTGACCCGGCGAAGGTGACGAAGGGCGCGCTGGAGAATGCGGCCAGCATCGCCTCCATGATCCTCACCACCGAAGCCCTCATCACCGACATTCCTGAAAAGGAAAAGGCCCCGGCTGGGCCGCCTCAGGGCGGCGGCGGTATGGACTTCTAGGACCGACCCGCCTGCCGATAGCCTTATCCGCCATCGGCGCCAATGGCGTCAATGCATGAAACAAAAGCCCACCTCAGTACTGAGGTGGGCTTTTCATTCTGCCCTGACCTATGGTAAACTATCTGCCCTGGCCTATGATAAACTATCTGCCCTGGCCTATGATAAACTATCTGCCCTGGCCTATGATAAACTATCTGCCCTGGCCTATGATAAACTATTTATGCGCATGACCAGCCAGGCAGTCAGAGTCACTCGCCTTCCCTTGTCCTGTCAACCCCCCGAATATCCATCCGGCGCCTTCCTCCGATGAGGCTCTGGCCGATTGGGAGCTTCACATCTATGCCAAACGAGAGCAACGATCAACGCACCTGGGACGCCTTTTTCTGGATCCAGACTGGCAATCTGGCGCTGATCTATGTCATCATGGGGGGCATTGGCCTCGCCTTTCGCGCCTACAACCAGATCGTGGTGGGTAGCATCATTGCGGTTGCCGCCATTCTGGTCTACTACCGCCTGTGGCGTGTCGGCCGTCAGCAGCCCTATCGTCCTCTGCGCATCGGCATGCTGATTCTCATCAGTTGCATCCTCTATACCGGCGGTATCTTCGTCATGGGCGGGGCGCGCAGCCCTGCTATTTTTCTTTACGTGATTCCCATCCTGACCGCCGGCCAATTCCTCCCGCCGCGTTGGTTTGTCGCCATCGCCGCCTTCTGCTTTGGGATCTTCAATCTGCTGGCTGTGATCGAATGGCAGCAGCAGATTGACACCACTCCCTGGTTGTTCTACGCACCGCCTGGCCCTTTCACCGTGGCCGATCTTGTGCAAGCCAGTATGCTGGTATTGCTGCTGTGCGCGGTGACGATGTTGAGCTACTGGCGTTCCAACCACACCATGCAGAGTTCGGTTGCTGCGCTGCGCGACAGCGAAGAGCGCTTTCGCGATCTGTTCGAAAACGCCACCGATCTCATCCAAATTGTGAATGAGGACAGTCATTATCAATTCGTCAATCACGCCTGGCGCCGCACCCTGGGCTATACCGACGCCGAAGCGTTGCAGTTGACGCTGGCCGACGTGATTGCACCGGAATCATGGCCGGCATGCCAGGTTGCATATCAGCAGGTGTTGCAAGGCCAATCGGCGCTGGACCTGGAAGCCGCCTTTGTCACACACCAGGGTGGCCGCGTCATCGTGCAAGGCAATGTTACGCCCAACATCAAAGACGGCAAATTTTTGGCGACGCGGGGTATTTTTCGCGATGTCACCCAACAGAGAAAGGATGAAGCACGTCAGCGCCGCCTGTTGGAGTTGGCGGTGGTGCATGGCGACATGTCCAAGCAGTTCTTGACCAGCGGGCTGCAGGCCGTGGATGAGGTTTTGCTGCGCCTGGGAAAGACGCTCGATGTGTCGCGTGCCTATATCTTCCGCTATCGAACCACGGACCGCCTGTTGGACAATACGCATGAGTGGTGCGCAGAGGGGGTCGCGCCGGAGATTCAGCATCTGCAGGGTATTGCCGTCGAAGAAACCATTCCTTCCTGGCAGCACATTCTCGATGAACAGGGCCTGATCATTGCCTCAACCACGCAGCATCTGCCCGAAGAAGTACAGCGCCTTCTGCGCCCGCAGGGCGTGCAGGCGCTCTTGCTCGTCGTTTTTTCCGTCAACAACCAACTGGCAGGCTTCATCGGGCTGGACGAGGTACGCCACGCGCGGCAATGGCTGCCGGAGGAGGTGACTGCGGTGCGCAACACCGCCGAGGCCTATGCGCGCCTGTTGGAACGTGAGCAAGCCGAGCGCGAACTGCTGCGCGCACGCGATGCCGCGTTGGAATCGGCGCGCTTGAAGAGCCAGTTCGTGGCCAACATGAGCCACGAGATTCGCACCCCGATGAACGGCGTCATCGGCATGCTTGATCTGTTGCACGCCAGCGACCTGAACCCGACGCAGCTCGACTATGTCAACACCGCACACCACAGCGCCGAAGCGCTGCTGTTCATCATCAATGACATTCTCGACTTTTCCAAGATCGAGGCCGGCAAGATGGAACTGGAACATGACGATTTCGACCTGCAACATGTGGTGGAAGATGTGGCCGAACTGCTGGCACGACCGGCGCAGAGCAAGGGACTCGAACTGGCAACCCTCATCCATCGCGATGTGCAGACCCGTCTGCATGGCGACCCCATGCGCCTGCGCCAGGTGTTGACCAACCTGGTCAGTAATGCGGTCAAGTTTACGGAGCATGGCGAGGTCATTGTCCAGGTGACGCGTGAACAGGAGACCGACACGCAGATCATCGTGCGTTTTGTGGTCTCCGATACCGGCATCGGCATTGTCCCAGAACAACAGAAAACCATTTTCCAGAGTTTCGTGCAGGCCGATGGCTCCACCACGCGCAAGTACGGTGGCACTGGGCTGGGCCTGGCCATCAGCAAACAACTGGTGGAGTTGATGGGCGGCAAGATCGGCACGCAGAGCCAACTGGGCCGGGGCAGCATTTTCTGGTTTACGGCGGTGTTCGGCAAACAAGCGGCGTTGGCAACTGGCGAGGCAGCGACACCGGCCGATCTCCGCAACGTGCGCGTGCTCGTCGTGGATGACAATGCCACCAATCGCCTCATCCTGCATCAGCAGTTGTTGAGCTGGGAATGTGTGCCGGTGGAAGTGACCGGGGGCGCCGAAGCGCTGACCGCGCTGCGCGACGCACAGCGGTCTGGCAATCCCTTCCGCGTGGTTCTGTGTGATTGGCAGATGCCCGACATGGATGGTGGCATGTTGAGTGTACAGGTCAAGCGCGACCCCGTGCTGGCCGCGACGCCGCTGGTCCTGCTGACGTCGGTCGGTGAATTTGGCCTGGAGCGTATGGCCGACACCATCGGTTTTACCGCCAGTCTCACCAAACCGATACGCCAGCTTGCGCTCTACGATACCCTGGTCACCGTGCTTGGCGCCACACATGAGCCACGCACACCTCGTCAGGCTGGCATGACGGAGACACCCGGACCGGCGCCGGCACTGATCGCAGGGGGGCATGTCCTCTTGGCCGAAGACAACCCGGTCAACCAGAAGCTCGCCACGCACATCCTCACCCGTCTGGGGTACCAGGTTGATGTGGTGGACCATGGCGGGTTGGCGGTGCAGGCCTACATGGAAAAACCCTATGACCTGATCCTGATGGATGTGCAGATGCCAGAGGTGGATGGGTTTACCGCGACGGAACAGATACGCGAGTTCGAGGCCCGTCGCGGCGGGCATGTGCCCATCATCGCGCTGACCGCCGGCGCGCTGGCCGGCGATCGCGAGCGCTGCCTGGCGGCGGGCATGGACGCCTACGTCAGTAAACCGTTCAAGACGGAGGAATTGCGCCAGATGGTCACCCAGTACGCTGCCGCGCCGCCTCTCGATCCCCTGGTTCTGGCCGAGCTGCGCTCCATCGGCGGCAGTATGCCCGGGCAGCCGGACATCCTGGATGAGATCATGCATCAGTTCACGGGCGACCTGCCGCAATATACCGCCAAGATGCGCCAGGCGCTGCAAAGCCAGGACGCCAACGCGTTGCAGCGCACGTCCGAGGACCAGCTCCGGGTGGACGCCACCAACATCGCCCAGGACAGGATCGAGCAGGTCCGGCTGCTGGACTACGCGGTGATTACCGAGGATAACCTCAACACTGCGTCGACCACGTTCGGCGACGGCCGCTTCGGTCCCACTTACACACTGGTGGGCCAGGATCGCCCGTATACGATCGAGTACGAGGTCACGCCGCCGGACAAGACCGACGTCCCGCAGAAGCTCGTCACCGTCAGCGTGCATCGCGCGGGGTCGAGCTTCGTGACCACTGCCGACACGATCATCCAGAACCCCTCCGCCGGCAAGTCCAGCGTCACCGACGACGAGCCCACCGACCTCACGATGACCGTCTACTTCGACAACTACAGCTACGTGACGTCGCCGGGAGTCACCATCCAGCGCGTCCAGACCAACGTCACGCCCAACGCGACGACGACGCCGACGCCGGCATTCCAGATGCCCAACAGGGACAAGACCGAGCTCAAGTGGACCGGCCTCACCGGCGGCCCCAACTACACGTACACGATCACCTGCCACAGCAGCAAGGCCAGGTATGCGCTCGTGGCGCCGCCGTTCCGCATGTGGACCAGCGGGCGGCTCAAGTTCGACACGTACCCCGGTGGCGACTGAGGGCCGTGTCATGACCTGGACTCGTACGCCACGGCGAGGCGGCCAGACCGGGCTCACGCTGATCGAGGTGCTGGTCTCGCTCATCATCCTGGGCATCATCAGCACGATGCTGGTCATGGGGTGGGCGAACCTGCAGCGCGCCTCGGCGACGGCCATGCGGACCAACCACGCGCGTGCGTCGCTGCGCGACGCCATGAGTCGCATCTCCAAGGAGCTGCGAGGGGCGCAGCCCACGGCCCTGCCGACCACCACCGCGACGTCGACACCCTCTCCTCTGCCGCTGCTGACGCTCGCCGCGCCGACGGAGGTCCGCTTCTACTCCGCCTTCAACTCGGCCGATGCCAACCTCGACGGCAGCGGTACGGACGCCCTGCGGCTCACCCGCCTCTGGCTCGACACCGGGACCGTGCCGCCGGCGCCGTGGAACCCCAACGGCAGGACGCTGTACTGGCAGCGCGACATGGACGGCAACAGCTCGTTCACCGATCCTGACGACAGATCCATCATCCTGGCGCGCAACGTCGCCAACGAGATCGTCCCCAACACGCTGACGGGGACCAGTTACACGGCCGTCTTCACCTACGGTTACCGGCCGACCAAGCACGACCCCGTGCAGTGGACCGACAACCAGAGCGGGAGCCTCGACCTCTCCTCGGTCGTGGCGCTCGCCGTGCGTCTCGTCATCGACAAGAAGATGGGCGGGACACCCAACTACGCCGACCTGACGACCACGGTCCGCCTGCGCAACGCCGGCGCCCAGTGAGGGAGGAGGAGTCATGGACACACGCGGGAGTCAGACGGGCGCCGCCCTCATCATGCTCATCGGTATCATCGCCGTGCTGGCGATACTCTCGGCGACGCTCGTCGTCACGATCGCGAACCAGCAGAGCGCGACCGCGCGCGAGCGGCGGGCGACACAATCGTTCTACGCCGCGGAGGCGGCGCTCGACACGGGCGTCCAGCTCGCCAAGGTGGACAGGAAGATGTCGGACAAGGCGGAGTGGCTGACCCAGGCGGACCTCGAGGCCGCCTTCTACGACTTCTTCCCGGCCGGCGCCACGGTGGTGTATCGCGTGTACGACAACCTGCCGACCGTCGACTACAACATCAAATGGGACCAGGGTGGGCCGACGGACGCCCACGTACCCGATCACCGGATGTGGGTCGAGGCCACTGTGACCCACCAAGGCAAGACGACGCGGACGCGGGCCCTGATCTGGCAGAGGCAAGTGCCGTTCGCCGAGGCGCTGCCCAAAGCGGTGACCTACAGCGACACGGGCATCAGGCTCGAGGGGACCAGCGATATCTATGCCGTGAACGAGGACGGCAGCCCCGATACCTCGGGGCCGCCGTACCAGACGTCGATCACGGCCGGGGGCACCTGGGTGCCCACCATGCCGTCCAGCAGGGCCGAGGTCGGCAGGTTCACGATGAACAATGCGACCGATCTCGCCGCGCCCGGCACCAACGTGCAGTCCCTGGGCATCACCGTCAACGGATCGGTCTTGGTGGCGGGCACCCTGCACAACGGTCCGCTGGATGCGGGCACGATCAGCGGGGGCGGCCGCTCGTTCGACTCGGTCACCATCAAGCCGTTCACGGTCGGGTTCCTCAGCGACTACTTCGACCAGAAGGCACAGTCCGAGCTCGCCGACGAGTCGCAGGCCGGCGAGACGCCGGCTGCCATGCCGGCCGCGCCCCCTTCATGGACGTACTCCGGCACACGGATAACGACCGGACGAAGGGATCCCGAACCGAAGCTCGCCACTATCCAGGGCGGGTCGTATACGGCGTCGACCGACCTCTATCTGGCGAGTGGGGACATGTCACTGACGAGCTCGAGCGCGCGTACGTATTCGTTCGAGAGGCTCTGGGTAGCCGGGAACCTGACAATCAGCGGACCGATCACCTTCACTGCCACGTCCCTCTATGTGGGTGGGACGCTGACCATCACAGGACCTACGGGTTCCACCGTCGTCAACAACACCATCAATGGGCCGTTGTACATCAACGGGACGGGTAGCAGCGCGGTCACGGATCTGGTACAGCTCTCCGCCTCGTCCGTGTACTGCCGCGGCTCTCTCGCTATCTCGAACAGCCGGTCGACGAACGTCACCGACTCGCTGGGCCAGACCTACTGTGTCGGCGACTTCAGCGTCTCGGGTCGCGTGAATCTCGACAACGGGACCTCCTCCCTGTACGGGGGCGGCAACGTGACGCTGGCCGGACCGACCAGCGGCACCACCACCCACACTCTCGGACTGATCTACATGCCGCCCAATACGACAAGCGCCAAGACGCTGACGTTCTCGAACAATGTCAACGTCAAGGCCACTGAAGTGACCATCTACGGCGACTTCACGATCAGCGGCGCCACGACGCGTGTGGAGAACTGGCTCGGCCACGTGTACGTCGATGCGGTCAGCAGTACGTCCACCCCGTCGAGGAACCGCGGTACGATCAACTGGAGCGGCATGGCGTCGGTGACCTCGCGCGACTACACGCGTCAGGCAGATCCTGCATCTGAGGAGGCGCAGCCACAGCCGATGTGGCTGGGGCGCTATTTCTCGCGCACCGGCATCTACAACGATGAGTACGGGAACGTCTGGGTCCCGGGCAACTCCAGCACCAGCGTCGTCTTTGGCAGCACGGGCGCTTCGACCGTCATGTGCCCACTGTTGTGCACGACCGAGAAGCCCGAGTGGAGCGGCAACATCACCTACGGCGAGCGGACGAAGCCGATGGTCTTCTTCTACA
>ERZ1026792.2220-NODE-2220-length-10516-cov-2.370584_pt1 | contig 10516 bp, 7 predicted proteins | sample MGYA00520884_ERZ1026792 | MGnify/ENA primary metagenome ERZ1026792 (study PRJEB33270, sample SAMEA104284473) | anaerobic digester metagenome | biome: Anaerobic digester microbiome; feature: mesophilic sludge digester; material: Anaerobic digester biomass | place... | reverse complement strand
GGACCACCTGCCGGAGCAGGCGTTCTACATGGTGGGCACCATCGAGCAGGTGGTGGCCAAGGCGAAGACCCTGACCGGCGGTTGAGCGGAGGCCATTATGCCGATTCGCTTTGAGTTTGTGGCGCAGTCTGGACGGATCTTCAGCGATGATGTGGATATGGTGATTGCGCCGAGCGCCGATGGCGTGCTGGGCATCCTACCCAAACATGCGCCGCTGATGGCTCTCATTCAGCCCGGCGAAGTCGTCATCAAGAAGGCCGGCAGCCCGGACCGCTTCTTCTCGGTGGCTGAAGGCTTCATCGAGGTGCGGCCCGATAAAGTGGTGCTGTTGGCCCGTTCGGGCGAGTCCGCGGAGAACATTGATGCGGCGCGGGCCGAGGAAGCCCGTCAGCGCGCCGAGCAGTGGCTGACGAGCCATCCGAAGGGCGCTGAACGCCGGGAGATGATGGAAGCCGCGCTGCGGCGCTCCATCATGCGTCTGCGTGTTGTGCAAAAGCGCAGCGCGACGCACACCCCCGGGGCGCACTTCCGCGACCCAAACAACAACAATCAGTAACTCACAAAGGGCGCTTGCTGCTGCAAGCGCCCTTTGTTTATGGAGCATCAACTGGCGCGGTTGGCGTTAAAGGAGTGAAACCATGCAGCGACTTAATCCCATGATGCCTGGAGAGCTGCTGTACGAGGAGTTTTTGGAGCCAATGGGTCTCTCGCAGTATCGTTTGGCAAAGGAGATCGGTGTGCCCGCGCAGCGGATTAGTGACATTGTGGCGGGTAAGCGCGCGATTACGGCGGACACTGATTTGCGATTGTGCCGTTTCTGAGGTGGCTGAGAATACGCTGTCGGAAACGCTGGCCAGGATCAAGCCCTGGCAGGGAGCGCCATCTCGTGTAGGCCATGTGGCCTGAGAATCGCTAAACGTGGTTATGTCCTTGTGAACTGGCGCCCTCCCGCCTTCGTAGACGGTCAGATGAACCGGAATACAGATTACGCACGCGGCACGTCGTTGTTGGCATAGTACCTCTTTCTAAACCACTTGTCACCCCCCATTCCCATACGTACACTCGACTCAAGCGCGCAGGAGGAAGATCATGCTCGATCTCCAGGCGGCAACACTCACCGTCGTTAAAAAAGCGGACCATATTGGACGGGGCGAACCGATGCTGTGGACGATGTTCATCGTGCTCGGCCTGGACACCATCAATAGTCAGCAGTTCGTAGTTCCAACAGACCCGGTTGCCGGAAAACCGGGCAAAACAAGGTAGGGCGAATGCTACTCACACAGTCAATGACCAAACATATCAACACCGTCACCCACGAAGGCAAAGTGCTGATCATGGCCACAGTGGTTGAAAATGGATCAGCCACACTCCGCTATACCGTCAAGCAGGACGGCTTCGAAGACAGCGCCCTACAGAACCCCAACGGCAGCGGCTGGGAGGCGTTCAAGACGCTGGAATTGCCTAATGATCGCTTAGGCGACGCTTCGGTTGCGGACAAGGAGCAGGCGGAATTGACCGACAAGCAGGGCAAGTACCTGCTGCGCTCGATCTACGACAGCGCCGCGTTGACCGCCGACGCGCCGGTGCAGCTTGTCTCGCACGACGGCCATCTCTATGTCTTCCGCCAATCCACACGCGGCACGCTGCTGGTGGACCGCTTTGTGCTCGATGGCATGACCAACACGCTGACCCCCAAACTGGAAGTGCGCTTCAAACGCAGCCGCCAACGGTACACCCCGCTCAAAGCCATGAAGATCAACAGCGGCGGCCAGATGGAATCGCTCGATTCGCTGGACTTCCGAGACATGCAGAATCGGCCCTTCACCGAGCCGTCCACGGAGCTCTGTCCCGAGCTGCTCAGCCAATTGCAGAATGGCTGGTTCGGCGTGGTGGTTACGCCCACCAATGAACAGGAAAATTACCGCTGGCACATCTTCGCCCACAACCGCAGCAGCGGCAAGGTTGACCTGGTGACGCTGCGCGCGGGCAGCGAGCAGCTCTTCGACCTGCAAGACTACTGGTTTCGCACGATGGACCCCATCACCGACCAGGTGCAGTACGACAGCATTCCCGGACTCATCCACCGCCAGCTAGAGCTGCAAGACAGTGCGGGCACGCCGTTAGCCGCGATCAACGGGCTGGCGGTCATCAAATACGACGTGCAGCGGGAGCAGCAGACACAGAATGGGCCGCAGCTGGTGCGCGACGCCAGCAAGGTGCTGCTGGCTGTGCCCACAGCTGCGGGCACGGCGACCCTCAGCTTTGCGATTGGCGTGGACGGGCGCCTGGCGCAAATTGCCGGCGACAGCAAGGACGAGCTGCTGCGCAGCCAGGAGCGCGAGATCCTGCTGCCGCTCAACCTGCTCGACAACATTCGAGCCGTGGGCGACAGCACAGCCGCGCCGGCCGGCGTAATTGCCGCCATGCGCCGCTCCGACGACGACGACAGCGCTGACCGGGTGCGAGTGCAGGTGAGCGCCGATGACAAGCAAGCGGTGAGTAAGCTCAAGAGCGGTGACACGGTCAAGCTGAGCAACACCGCCAGCTATAACGGTCTCTACCGGGTCGCAAAGGCCGACGACGGCAGTTTTGTCATCGACGCGCCCTTCAAGTACGGCGAACTGGGCGACTGGGAGAAGGTGGAGGAAGAAGAGAGCGGACTGATCTTCGACGGCATGCTGACCGGTTACGCAAAGACCGGCGACGGCAAGCTCAAAGTCCACGCGGTCAACCATGGGCTGGCGGCCGGCGACCTGGTGCAGATCGTGGGCGACGGCGATTACAGCGGCGAGTACCCGGTGCTCCAGCACGACGAAGACAGTTTCACCATCGAGCGACTCTGGGCTGGCGGCGAGGCGGTCAACATCAAGCTGGAGTCGCGCAAGCGCCGCGGCCTGGTGTTGGACGGCAAGCGCGATTGGATCAGCGCGCCCTTTTCGCAGCCGATCAATCTCAGCGCAGGTTTCACGGTGGAAGCCTGGGTCAAATTGAACAGTGCTGACGATCAAACCCTGCTGATGACCCAGCCGGACAGCAAACAGAGCGGGGGAGCCCCGGCAGGAACCGCAGCGACCCTGGCGCTGAAAGATGGCAAATTCACCGTTGCTATCACCCGTCCGCTGCTCGGGCGCACCAGCGCGCTGCGGATTGAATCCGCCACGCCGGCGCCGCTGCGCGAATGGGTGCATGTGGCGTGCAGCTTCGACGGCAAGGAATTGCATCTGCTGGAAAATGGCGGGGTCAAGGCCACGGTCACTGTCGAGGAACTGAACCGCAAAGCCAGGAGCGGCCAGGATGCGCTGGCCAAACAACTGGAGAAAGAAGCCGCCGAGTTGCGGGCTGCCTACACGGCCAACCCCAACCACCCCGCCAACTACTGGTTCCGGATGGCGCAGCGCGCCGATGGCAAAGTGGTAACCGCCGGGATGGAGACAGGTATGAGCCGGGACCAGGTTGATCACCGCGCCGAGCAACTCTGGCGTTTGGAACCGCAGGGTGATGGCGCCTTTGCCATTCGCAACAAGGCGACCAACCGTGTGCTGGAGTATGTGGCCGCAGACCGTCCCGTCCAGCAGACTGAATGGCGCAACGCCGACAGCCAAAAGTGGACGTTGGAGGCCAACACCAACGATTTCTACACCTTCCACACCAAGACGGATGGCAAGGTGCTGGACGGCTATCTCGGCGGCTTCGTCGTGGGCAATCCCTGGCCGGCGGAGACCACCAACGCCCATTGGCAGCAGTGGCGGTTGGTGACAGTGGGGCCAGCGCTGGCCGTCGAAGTGCAGGCGGCGCTGGATGCACTGCAAGGCAAGGGCAACCAGGGCAAACCCACTTTCAGCCTCAGCGTCAGCACCATCAGCCTGGCCGCCACACCGCAGATTAAAGCGGGCAAGGTACAGCCGGCCGACCTGCTGCAAGGGGAATTGGCGGATGTGCGTCTCTGGACCAGCGGGCGCAGCGACAAGGCGATCGCCAACGCCATGCATCTCCAGTTGACCGGCCGCGAGGCCGGGCTGGCCGGTTACTGGCGGCTGGGTGGCGTTGCCCTGGAGGAGGATGGCAGCCAGCGCGTCTTCGACTTTTCGGTCAACGCTAACCACGGCGAGGTGCAAGGCGCTCCCTATGCTGGCGGCGTGACGCTGGGGCGCACCCTGCGTGACGGCAAGACTGAAGCCGTCAAGCTCAGCAATGGCGACCTCTTCGCTGTGCGTGAGGGCGCGGTCTACGTCGAAAGCTTCGAGTTCCGCAGCGACAAGCCGGTTGCTCCCACCAACGCCGACGGCAAGGACGGCGTCATCTTCGCGCCATCGCTGTGGGGGCGCCTGAGCCGCAACTCGGAGGAAGAACTGAGCTTTGCCCCCATGCAGGAGAAGTTCCTGTTCGAGGATCTCGGCGACGGCTGGCAGCGCGCCGCCTGCCGCTTTATCGTCCCCGAAGGCGTGCGCCTGCTGCGCTGCTTCGAGGTGGCCGGTGTGACGGGTGATTGGGCCACGCTGGAGATGCGCCGCCACACGCTCAGATTGGTCTCCGACACGGTGACGTTGAGCACGCTCGATGAAAGCGCCAAACTGACCGCACTGGCAAGTTCGTTGGCCAATCCTGCCCAACCCGCCGAGCTGTTGCGCGAACTCGACAGCAAGGAAAAAGAAGAGGCGCCGCTCGTCACCCGCCAAAAGGAGCTGGAGCGGCTGTTGGGCGACATCGCCAATCGCAACGAGACTGAACGACGCCGCAATGACTACCAGAGCCTTGTGCAGTCGCTGACCTGGGCGCGCGACGCCCGCCAGCGTGAATACGATGCGGCGATGGCCACGCCACCTGAGGGCGAAGTGAAGACCGACCTGTGGGGCGAGGGCAATGATGCCACCCATATCGACTGGCACATCCATACGGCGGAGATTCTCGCGCCCCCCGGGAAACGGGTGACGGGCGTGCAGTTCTACAATCTGAGCGCCCGGCTGGCCGTCAAAATCCGCTGCGCCAATCCCGATGGCTCGGCTGAGGAATGGGTCGTGAACGAGGATCTGAACGGCAATGCCGCCGATCACCAGGACTGGGTCGACACTGCGCCGGTCAAGTGTCCCAAGGACAAAGTGGTGACCGGCGTGCAGTTCTACAAGAAGGGGAACCGCAGCGCCATCAGGATCCGCTGCAGCTATCCGTGGGGCGGCGGCGATGAATGGGTACTAAATGACGCGGACGCTGGTTTCTTTCGCTCGCGCCGCAGCGAACAGAACGATTTCATCGACCTGCACCCGGTGATGGTTGGCGCGGACCAGGTTATTTCCGGGTTGCAGATCCGCCAGTATGGGAACCGTATCGCGCCGCAACTGGCCTATTACAGTGTAGCGGAGATCAACCGGACCAGAAACGCCCTGAACAGCGCGAACTACGAACTCTCTGCCGCCCAGGCAGAACTTGCCCGCTTGAACCAGGCTCTGAACAGCAGCGACGGCCAGCGCCAGCAGTGGCAGGCTGAACTGGACGAGATCAACCGCCAGCTCGCGGCGGTCCGCCAGCGTATCGCCGAATTGACGACCAGCTATCTCGAGTTGATCGCCAAAGCCAACAACACTGCCCAGACCATGCCCGACCTGCCCGACCAGGAAGACCCGCGCGGATTGACGGTGCAGGGTGCGCTGCTGCCCTTCGCTGTCTCTTCCACGCGCCTGCATGCCCTGGAAAGCTGCACCGGCCGCGTCACCCTCAGTTATCAAGATGGCGACGGCAACCTGCGCCAGACCCATTACGATGCCGCCTACGACGCCGACGGCCGGCCCACCCGCGCCGCCGAGGGATTTGCCGCCAAGCTGGGCGTGCCCGTGGAATCACTGCGCCTGGTCACCGAGGGGCCCAAGTCCTACGTGGTTGGCACGCAAGTGCAGGAGGGCAAGCCCGCCGGGCAGGTCCTGGCCGAAGCCCTGCCCGAGCTGGTGGCCGGCATCCGCTTCCCGAAGACGATCCGCTGGAACGGGACCAACGTCGCCTTCTCGCGACCGGTGCGCTGGCTGGTGGCCCTCCTCGGCGCGCAGGTGGTGCCCTTCCAGTTCGCGGGCGTCGCCAGCGGGCGCACGACGAGGGGCCTGCGCCCCCTGGGCTCGCCGGCCATGGAGCTGGCACGGGCCGGCGAATACACCGAAAGTATGGCCGGGCAGCAGATCGTCCTGGACGTGGACGAGCGCCGCGACATCATCCGTGGCCAGGCCCAGGCGCTGGCCGCTTCGGCCGGCGGCCGCATCCCCGAGGACCCGGGCCTCCTGGACGAGGTGACCAACCTGGTGGAGCGGCCCACCGCCCTCCTGGGCCGGTTCGATCCGGAGTACCTGGCCCTGCCACGGGAGGTGCTGGTGACGGTCATGAAAAAGCATCAGCGCTACTTCCCGGTGGTCGATGCCCAGAGCGACGAGCTGCTCCCCTACTTTATCACCGTGCGCAACGGCGACGAGCAAAGCCTCGACGTGGTGCGCGAAGGCAACGAGGACGTCCTCCGCGCGCGATTTGCCGACGCCAAGTTCTTTTACGAGCACGACACCGCCCGCCCGCTGGAGAGCTTTCTGCCGCGCCTGAACACCCTCACGTTCCAGGAGCGCCTGGGCTCCATGCTGGACAAGAGCAAGCGCCTGGCGGCCCTGGTGCCCGTCCTGGGCCGGGCGCTGGACGTGGACGATGAAGAGATGGCCGTCGCCACCCGCGCGGCGGAACTGTCCAAGGCCGACCTGGCCACCCAGCTCGTGGTGGAGCTCACAAGCCTGCAGGGGCACATGGGCCGCGAGTATGCCCGCCTGTCGGGGGAGAAAGAAGGGGTCGGTACGGCTATCCTGGAGCACTATTTGCCCCGTTCCGCCGACGACGTCCTGCCCGAAACCCGGCCCGGCCTGATCCTGGGGCTGGCCGACCGCCTGGACAGCCTGGTGGGCCTCTTTGCGGCGGGCCTGGCCCCCACCAGCACGGCCGATCCCTACCACCTTCGCCGTGCGGCCCTGGGCCTGGTACAGAACCTCATCGCCCACAAGCTGCCCCTGGACCTGCGCCCCCTCCTCGCCGAGGCGGCGGCCCTGATGCCCATCCCCGTCCCGGACCAGGCGCTGGCCGACGTGTCGGCGTTCATCGTGGAGCGGCTGCGGGGCTGGCTGCGGGACGAGGGCTGGCGCTACGACGTGGTCGACGCCGTCCTGGCCGAGCGGGGCACCGATCCCTACGGCGCCCGCCGCGCGGCCGCCCAACTGACGGCCTGGGTGGAGCGGGCCGACTGGCCGGACCTGCTCAACGCCTACGGGCGTTGCATTCGCATCGTGCGCGACCAACCCGACGAGGCCCGGTATCAGCCGGGGCTCGATCCCGAGGCGGCGACCGAAACCCTGGGCGAGGCTGTCCGCACTGCCCGGGCGCAGGTGACTCCCGAGAGCGACGTCGACCGGCTGCTCACCGTGTTGCGCCCCATGATCCCAACCATCAACCGCTTTTTCGACGAGGTGCTGGTCATGCACGAGGACCCGGCGCTGCGCCAGAACCGCCTGGCCCTGCTGCACGAGATCTGGGGTCTCAGCCGGGGCATCGTGGACGTGACCAAGCTGGAGGGCTTCTAACCCGTGGAGGATCTGAAGACGGCGCTGGTGACCGGGGCGTCGCGGGGCATCGGCGAAAGCTTTGCCCGGCAGCTTGCAGCGCAGGGCATGGACCTGATCCTGGTGGCCCGCGCCGAAGACAGGCTGCAAGAGCTGGCCGCCGAGCTGTCGGCGGCCCACGGCGTCGGGGCCCACGTCGTCGCCTGCGATCTATCGATGCCGGGCGCCGCCAACCAGGTGTGGGCCGAGACAGAGCGGCTGGGCCTGGAGGTTGACCTCCTGGTCAACAACGCCGGCGTGGGCCGGCGGGGTCCCTTTGCCGAGCTGGACCACGACTTTCAGGCGGCCATGGTCCGGCTCAACGTGGATACCGTGGTGGAGATGACCCGGCTCTACCTGCCGGCTATGCGTGCCCGGCGGCGAGGGGGCATCATCAACGTCGCGTCCAATGCGGCCTTTCAGCCGGTGCCCTACCTGGCCGTCTATGCCGCCAGCAAGGCCTTTGTCCTCCATTTTTCCGAGGCCCTGGCCGAAGAGGTGGGCCCCGACGGCGTGCGGGTGATGGCCCTCTGCCCCGGCCCGACGGACACCAGCTTCTGGAACGTCGCCGGCCTGTGGCAGGACCAGCGCGGTTGGATGACCCCGCCGGAGAAGGTGGTCTCGTCCGGGCTGCGCGCCTTTCGGCGGCGGCGCGCGTTTTTTGTCCCCGGCCTGGTGTGGGCCATCCTCGCCTTTGCCGCCAGCCGGCTGGGGCCCCGCTGGCTCGTGCGGCGCATCGCCGGCCGGTTCTTTCGCTTCGGCTAGCCTACCACGGCCGGCCGCCAAAGCCCAGGCCGTAGCGCACGGCCATGAGCCCGGCAAAGGCCAGGCCGGCCAGGATCACCGCCGCCCAGTCCCGGGCGCCGAAGGTCAGGTCGACCATGGTCGTCCGCTGCGCGGGGTACCCCAGGCCGCGGGCCGCCAGGGCCAGGCCCAGGTTGTCGCTCAGGCGCAGCGCGGCAATGATCGTCGCCACCAGGATGGGCACGTAGGCCTGCGCCCGCCGGAAGAGGTTGCCCCGCTCGAGCACCCAGCCCCGAGCCTGCTGCGCCTCGCGGACCGTCACCAGGAGGCCGTAGGTGGTCGGCAGGTAGCGGATGGACAGCCCCACGGTCAGTCCCCAGGCGTAGGGCACGCCCAGCTTGACCATGGCCTGCACCAGCCGCGAGGGGTCGGTGGTCAGCAGCAGGAGCGCCGCCAGGAAGGTGAGCGCCCCGGCCCGTAGGGCAAAGCTCACCCCCTCCAGGATGCCGGCGACCGTCAGCCGCAGCGGGCCAAGACGGAGCAGGTCGGGGCCGGGGCCGGGCGCAAAGAGGGGCTGCAGGACCAGGATGAGGAGCAACAGCGGCACGAGCCGCGCCCACAGCCAGCGAATCCGCCCGGCGGGGATGCGCGCCGCGATCAGGCCCAGGTGCACCACCAGGAGCAGGGCTGCCAGCACGGCCAGGTGCCGGAAGAGGAGCCCCGTGAGGCCGGCCAGCAGCACGGCCCACAGTTTGGCCCGGGGATCCAGGCGGTGCAGCCAGGAGTCGCCCGCCAGGTAGACGTCAAAACGCTGGCTCACGGTTCTCTCCCGCCAGGGCGGCGTACTCGTCGCAAAAGGCCTCGACGGTCAGGCCTGCGCCCCGGAAGCCGTTGGATTGCAGCGCCCGGGCCAGGGCCACCACCGGCGGCGGGGCAAGGGAGGCGCGGGCCAGCAGCGCCTCGTCACGGAAGACGGCCCCCGGCGGCCCGTCGCCCAGGATCTCTCCGGCGTGGAGCACCACCACACGCTCCGCGCAGCGCGCCACCAGGCCCATATCGTGGGTCACCAGGACAATGGTCCGGCCGAGGCCGTGCAATTCGGCCACCCAGGCCAGCATCTCGCGGCGGCCGTGGGCATCGAGGCCCACCGTCGGCTCGTCCAGCACCAGCACCGGCGGGTCCATGGCCGCCAGCGAGGCGAGGGTCACCTTGCGGCGCAGGCCATAGCCGAGGATGGCCGGGGGGCGTGCCGCGGCGGGCTCCAGCTCGAACCGGGCCAGGGCCGCGGCCACCCGCTCGCGCACTTCTCCGGCGGGCAGGCCCAGGTTGCGCGGGCCAAAGGCCACTTCCTGTTCCACGGTCGCCGCAAAGATCTGCTGCTCGGGATGCTGGAAGAGAAAGCCAACCTGGCGAGCCATCTCGCCCACCGGGTGCCGGGCAGCATCCAGGCCGGCCACGCGCACCATGCCGCGGCGGGCGCGCAACAAGCCGTTCAGGTGCTTGACCAGCGTCGTCTTGCCCGAGCCGTTGGCCCCCACCAGGGCCAGGAGCTGGCCGGCAGGCACTCGCAGGTCGAGGCCGCGCAGCACCGGGGGCCCGCCTTCGTACCAGAACCACAGGCCGGCGACGTCGACGATGTCGCCCGCCCGGGAGGGTGCTGCTGTTCCGTGCTCAAGGGTTGCCCTATCCGCCAAGGTACGCCGCCAATGCTTTCCACGCCTCGCCGGCCGTGGAGAAATCGAACTCGGTGCCGAGGCGGCGATTAAGTCCGCCGGCCACGCGGACGAGCTGAGGCACCTCGACACCCAGGGCCTCCAGGCGCTCCAGGTGCGCCCCCAGGCCCTGGGCGATCTTGCGGGCGGCATCGTATTCCAGGGTGTAGCGACTGCCCTCGGCCTTGGCGCGGCTTTCTTCCTCGTCTTCGCTTTCCAGCATCTCGCCCTGCCTACCCGCCGACTGTTCACTGACAACTGACGACGGATCACTGCCCTTTAGCGTCCACAGCCACATGGCGGTCAGGCGGGCATCCTCTCCGAACGCGCCGCTGATGCGCGCCCAGCGCGGCTCGGTGGCGAGGTCAACCTGGGGGTGCAGGGCCATCCGAATCCCGACGGCCACATACTCGCGGCGGACGATGTCGGCGAACTGGCGGACCAGCTCCGGAT
>ERZ1026792.2219-NODE-2219-length-10519-cov-3.011451_pt1 | contig 10519 bp, 9 predicted proteins | sample MGYA00520884_ERZ1026792 | MGnify/ENA primary metagenome ERZ1026792 (study PRJEB33270, sample SAMEA104284473) | anaerobic digester metagenome | biome: Anaerobic digester microbiome; feature: mesophilic sludge digester; material: Anaerobic digester biomass | place... | reverse complement strand
AACTGGCACAGGCCACCGTGCGCGCGTGGTGGCCGATCGCGCTCGTGGCAGCCGCCGCCGATCGCCGTGCCCGGTTTCCCGTCGCGGCCGCGTTCCTCGGCCCGGCGCTGGTCGACGCCGCGCGCAGTCGTTCGCTGCGCCCGCTGCTGGATGCGCCGCTGGTGACCGCGGATCAGATGGCGTACGGTGCCGGCGTGTGGGCGGGTGTGGTTGCCGAACGCGAGGTGGGGCCGCTGCTGCCGTCGTTCACGAACTGGCCCCCGCGAAACGGCGGCTGAGGTCGTTGCACTCCTCGCAGATCTCGGCGGGGATGACACCCCAACGAATCAGCCGGTTGAAGACCATGCAACCGAGACAGAACGCGAAGGCCGACTCGAGCGTGGCGGCCAGCACCAGTGCGGTGACCAGCCAGTAGCTGACTGCAGGTGCACCTGCGGCCCACGCCACCAAGGCGCCACCGCTGAACACGAGACCGACACCCTGCGCGAACCGCTTCGGCGGGCCAGGAACGATGCGGTGTTGCACACGCAAGCGAGGGGTGACGACGCGGGTGACGAACTGGCCGAGCGGGCTCAGGCGCGGGCCGGTGAGCACCCGGGCCAGGAAGCCGTACGCCAGCGGCAACAGCAACCACCACTGCCGGAACACCAGGAACACAACACCCTGGGTGACCGCACCGGCCGCGACCAGGCGCGCCGACGTCTCGTTGACCTCGCTGGGGAAACCGAACAGTCGGGAGCGCATGGGTCGATCGTAGACCGACAAAGCCGATCAGACAACTCGGAATTAGCCGGACCACGAAACCCTCGGATGAGGCCCGAGGGCGGGGCTACCGTGGCGGCGTATGACCGTCCGCCTCACCGTCGACCGCGCCGCGTGGATGGCGCACCTGCGCAGCACGGCCGCGGCGTACGGCGATGGGCTGGTGCCGGTGGTGAAGGGCAACGGGTACGGGTTCGGGCGCCCGCTGCTGCACGACCTCCTCACCGGCGACCTCCTCGCTCGCGACACGGCCACCGGCGACCCGGGCACTGGCGACACGGGCACAGGCGACGCCGCGACCCGGCCGGGCATGGTGTGCGTCGGCACCGTGCACGAAGTGCACGACGTGCCCGCGGCCTCGACACCGGTGGTGCTCACGCCCACGCTCACCGCTCCGGGCGACAGCCGAGCGGTGCTCACCGTGGGCAGCATCGATCACGTGCATGCGTTGGCAGGGTGGCACGGCAGCGTGATCGTGAAGCTGGCCAGCAGCATGCGTCGCTACGGCGCGACCCCCGACGAGTTGGGCCCGCTGTTGGCCGCGGTCACGGGGGCCGGTCTGCAACTGGAGGCCTTCGGTGTGCACCTCCCGTTGGCCGGCAACGACACTGCGCGGCTGGCCGAGATCCGAGCCTGGCTGCCTCATCTCCCACCAGATGCCCACCTGTGGGTGAGCCATCTCGAGCCCTCATCGTTCGAGCAGCTGCGCGGTGCACACCCGACGCGACGGTTCCGCGTGCGCATCGGCACCGCACTGTGGCATGGGGTGCCTCGCCGCGGCTTCCTGCACCTGTCGGCCGACGTGCTGCAGCTGCAGCAGGTACGAGCCGGCGACACCGCCGGCTACTTCCACAGCCCGGTGCGCCACGACGGCACGCTGGTGGTCATCGGCGCAGGCTCCACGCACGGCGTTGCGGCGCCCCCACCGTCGCCGCCGGGGCCGCTCCACTCCGCCGGCGCCGCCACCGCCAGCCCGTTCCACTTCGCCCGCCATCCGCTGCCGTTGCTGGAGCGTCCACACATGCACACCAGCCTGGCAGTCGTGCCCAACGGCCAGCCGTGCCCTCGGGTCGGCGATCGGGTCGACGTGCAGCGACCGCTCATCAGCACCGTCAGCGACGAGCTCGAGTGGACATGACCGGGCCCACCAGCTCGCGCTACATCGAGCTCGATGTCGTTCGCGCCATCGCCCTCATCGGCGTGTGCGTGATGAACTTCCACGGGTACCTCATCATCGACGGCGCCAAGTACCCACCAACCACCTTCGTCGAGCGCATCTTCGACCCCTGGCAAGGGCCGCTCTCCACGCGTTTCGCCGCCACGTTCGTGACCGTTGCGGGAATGGGCATCACCCTGCTCACCCGGCGCAGCTGCGCCGGTGCCAGCCGCGCCGCGATCAGCGCCGACCGGTGGAAGCTGGCTCGCCGCGGCGTGCTGCTCTTCACCTTCGGCTACTTCCTCGACTGGGTGTGGGGTGGCACCATCCTCTTCTACTACGGCGCCTTCTTCATGGCCGGGGCACTGCTGTTCACGCTGCGCAGCCGATGGCTGGCACTCATCGGCACCGGCGCGGCGCTGGCCGCGGCCGGCCTCTCGTGGTGGGCGGTGCAGCGCACCACCGGCGGCCACGACGTGTCGTGGCTCCTCTCCGCCAACGCCACCGCCAACCGATCCCCGCGCGACCTGTTGCTCGACACGTTCGTGCGCGGCACCCACCCGCTGCTGCCATGGCTGGTGTTCCTGTGCATGGGCATGGTGTTGGGTCGCCTCCTGCCGTTCAGCCCTGCGCGTCGGGTGCAGCTGGCCGTCGCCGGCGCGGGGCTGCTCGCGATGGGCTACATGATGCACGAGGCCGTCGCCTGGCACCCGACACTCGAGTCCACCCGGCCGTTCGACCGCGGCCTGCTCTACACGCTCACCACCGTGGGTTCGTCACTCATGGCAGTCAGCCTGGTCGGCTGGGCCGCGCAGGCCTCGGCCGGCGCCCGCGTCACCCGGGCACTCGGCGCCACCGGGCGCACCACGCTCACGCTCTACGTGGGCCACGTGTTGGTCTACAACCTGCTGGTGCACCGGCTCGCGTGGGTGCACCCCGACGGGCTGGGCACGGCACTCGTCTTCGCCGGCGCGTACTGGCTGTGTGCCGTCGGTGCGGCAACCGCCTGGCAGCGCTGGCGCGGCATCGGCCCACTCGAGTGGGTGTACCGCCGCTTCAGCGACGCCAGCTGAGTGCGCTCAGAGCACTTCGGTGAACGTGTCGCACTGAGTGGGGTCTTGCGAGTTGAAGCCCGTCAGGAACCACGACTTGCGCTGCTCGGCCGAGCCGTGGGTCCAGCTCTCGGGGTCGATGCGACCTTGGCTGCGCTGCTGGATGCGGTCGTCGCCCACACCCTCGGCAGCCTTGATCGCCTCGTCGAGCTCAGCGGGGTTGTCGAGCACGTCGCGGGCGCCGACCCACGCGCCGGCGAAGCAGTCGGCCTGCAGCTCCAGCGCGACCGAGTACTGGTTGGCGCGGCCCGGATCGTTCTGCGAGGCCTGCTGCACCTGCGCATTCGTGCCCAGCAGGTTCTGCACGTGGTGGCCGTACTCGTGAGCCAGGATGTACTGCTCGGCAAGGTCGGTGGGTTGACCGATGAGCATCTGCTCGAGCTGCTGCATGAACTCGAGGTCGATGTAGACGAGGTGGTCGGCCGGGCAGTAGAACGGCCCGGTCTCGCTGCTGGCCTGGCCGCAGCCGGTGCTGACGCCACCGGTGAACCACACCGTCTCGGTGATCTCGTACGGCGTGTCGAAGAACTGGGGGAGAGCGTCGGACCAGTACAGCTGCACGTCGTTGGTGACACCACACACGATCTGCTCGAGCTCGGTGACGCACTGCCCTGGCGCGCCGCTGGAACCCACCTCGGCCGCCTGCGAGGTGGCGCCGGTGCCACCCGCCCCCAGCAGCTTGGGCAGGAACACCGCAGCGAGCAGCACGATGATGCCCAGCAGGCCGCCACCGGCCTTCAGGCCACCGGGTAGGCCGGGCATGCCGCCGCCGCCACCACCGCTGCCACCCATGCCGGGGATCTGGAACGGAAAGCCGCCACCGCCGCCACCGCCACCGCTCTGGCCTCGACGGTCGTCGATGTGCGACCCATCGGTACTGCGAATCTTCGTCATCCGGTCACTCCCCTCGCCATGAGGCGAGAGCCTAGGCCGACGTTGCAGGCCTCCGCTGAATGTGAGCGACAGGCGAGATGAGTCAGCGCGAGGAGCGGGCGCGCCGTGTTCTGTGGATGCCGCGAACCGCCACTGCACCGGCACCGATGAGCGGGCCGCGGTCGCCGAGGCGAACCGGTGTGATGCGCGCGCCGCGCACGAAGGACAGCTTGGCGTGCTCGTCGAGCGACTCTTGCGCCGAGTTGAAGAACGTCGCGCCGAAGCCGAGCGCCACCGACCCACCCACCACCACGAGGTCGAGGTCGAGCACGTTGCAGACCGATGCACACGCGCGGCCGACCAGCCGCCCCGTGCGCTGCATGATCTCGTACGTGGGCTCGGTGGGCGAGCGACCGGTGATCGACTCGATGGCAGCACCTGATGCCTCTGCCTCCAGGCAGCCGCGAGAGCCGCACGGGCAACGGCGCCCATTCGGCTCGACGATGATGTGGCCGACGTGGCCGGCGTTGCCGCCGGCACCGTCGAGCAGTTGGCCGTTGAGCACGATGCCGCCACCCACACCGGTGCTGACCACCATCGCGAGGAAGCTCTGCTTGCCCTGTGCGGCACCCAGCCAGCCTTCGGCGAGCGCGAGTGCCTTGGCATCGAGATCGCCGAACACGGGCAACCGGGTGGCCAGCGACAGCCGTTCGCGGAGCGGGAAGTTGCGCCACGAGTGGATGTTGAGCGGTGAGATGGTCTCCACGTTGGGCGCACTGGGGCCGGCGCTGCCCACGCCGACGGCAACGACCCGCATGTGGTGATGCTCGCGAGCGCGGGCAAGTTGCGACTCGATCAGGGCGTTGAGCGTGGCGAACAATGCGTCGGCACCCAAGTGGTGATCGACGTCGACCTTGTCGCGGTCGATCAGCTCGCCCTGCATGGTGACCAGGCCGACGCCCATCTTGGTGCCACCGATGTCGATGGCGAGCACCACTTCGGCGAGCGGCTTGGGCGCGGGCGCGGCCGGCTGCGCATCGCTCGCCTCGTCGGTTGCGGCCGGTGCGGTCATGCTTCAGCCGACGCGACGCGCCGTCTCCACCAGGTTGATCTCGTAGAGCACCAGATCGAGCGCATCGGCGCTCATCATGCCGCTGAACCGCTGCGGGTTGTCGGGAGTGATGCACGCGGCCAACGGGTTGAGCAGCGTCCAGGGCGTGGGATGAGCGAACTGCACCACGCTGTACCGCTCGCCGGTGAACCCGGGAGCGGCCACCACACGATGGATGCCGGTGGGGATGACGCCGTTGGTGAGGCGCTCGAGCATCATGCCGGTGTTGATGATCACCTGGCCGTCGGGGGCCACCGCATCGACCCACTCGTCGCCGACCAGCACCTGCAGGCCCGGGGCGGTGGCACGCGGCAGCGCAGTGATGAGGTTGATGTCGCCGTGCGCACCTGCCCACACGTGCCCGTTGTTGGGCGCGGAAGTCATCGACGGGTAGCGAATGGCACGAGTGAGCGTGGCGCCGTTGGTGGTCATCTCGTCGAAGAACGACTCGTGACAACCAATGCTCTCCGCGATGATGCGCAGGAAGCGACGCTGGATGTCTTCCACCTTGAGGTGGAAGTGGTTGAGCACGTCGGTGATGCCGGGCACTGCCGCCTCGGGCAACACCTGCGGGCCATAGCGATGGGGGTAGCGGGCTCGCAGCGGATGGCCCTGCGGCAAGGTGAGGCCCCAGTTGAGCATCTCCTTCCAGTCGGGCACGTCGCTGCTGGCAGCGGTCTCCACGAGCAGACCGGTGTACCCGGTTTGGCCGTGGGCGTCGGGAGCGATGAACGCCTGCTTCATCTCCTGCGGGTGCTCGAAGAACTCGCGCAGCATTCCGTAGGCGGTGTCGAGCATGTCGTCGGAGAGATCGTGACGGGTGTAGACGAATCCGGTGGTCAAGCTGCGGCGCACACCATCGACCACCGCCCGGCGTTGCGTGCCGGTGCCACGCTCGAACGCAAGAAGATCTACTTCCAGGATGTCGCTCATGCCATCACCGTAGCGTCAGAGGCCGGCACGGGGCATCGGTGGCTCACGGACGCGAGTAGTAGCTCGCGAGGTCGTTGCGGTTGGAGAGGCCGAGCTTGGTGTAGACGCGCTGCAGGTGGTTCTCCACCGTGCGCACCGAGAGGAACAGGCGCTCGCTGATCTCGCGGGCGCTGAGGCCGGACACCGCGAGTGCAGCGATCTCCTGCTCGCGACGCGACAACGCAACCGCCGCCGGAGCATCGCGCTGATCCAGCAGCGGGGTGACGGCGCCCTCGCACTGCTGTCGGTACCGGTCGGCCAGGCTGCTGAACGCAGCGACCTGCCGGCCGGCGCCGGCAGCGCAGCGTGCTGCCGCGGTGTACGCCTCTGCCGCGGCCAACCGTGCACCGACGGCCACGAGCTGCGCAGCGGCGTCGGCCAAGGCCTCGGCGTCGCCACTGGTCGCGGCCGCTGCATGAGCGGCTCGTGCAGCCACCAGTGGTGACTGCGAGGTGTCGGCCAGCTCTGCGAGGCGGGCAACCATTGGCTCTCCGCCCAGTCGCAGGTGCTCGTGCAGCAAGAAGCTCTCCGACACCACCTGGCCGGCGGCCTTCGCCATGGCCGCACCATCGAGCAGCAGCTGGCGCGACAGGGTGTGCTCACTGCGCACGTGAGCGGCCCACGCTCGGCCGACCGCCCGCTCGGCACGGAGGAACCCGCGCACGTGTGCCAGCTCCTCGGCCCGCCGCTCGTACCGTGCGACGGCGTCGGCTTCGCCCAACTGTGCGTGTGCTGTCGCCAGCACGGAAACGATCAACGACTGGCCGACGATCAACCCGGCACGCTCGGCGGTGATCATCGCATCGCCCGCCCACAGTGCCGCGCTGCGAGGGCGTCCAGCCATCAGGTGGGCCCGGCCGGCGTTGAGCGCCGCCCACATCCGGTCGAGTGCCAGCGACAGCCCGACCACATCGGCGCGCAACGCCTGCGCGAGCTCGGACGCTTCGTCCGGTCGCCCGTGCTCGGTGAGGCTGAAGCTGCGCACCACGTGGTGCAGGGCCACCGCCGTCGGCGCCAGCTGGGCTGCAACCGCGTCGGCAGTTCGCCCGAGTTGACTCAGCGTTGCTTCCTCCACGGGATCGAACAGCAGCCTGTCGTCGTGGTCGAGCGCGTCGAGCGCGAACTGCTGCAACCGATCGAGCGCGGCAGCCGGCCGGTCACTGAACGACAACGCGTTGGCCGCTGCCACCCCGAGCAGCACATGGCCGGGCCCTGGGGGCGTGACGGCTTGAGCGAACTCGACCACCGCCAACGCGCCATCGGCGTCGTCGAGTCCCCACATGTACGTGCGATAGAGCGACGCGACCAGCAGCGCCTGCTCGTCAGGATCGGCCGCCACCCCGAGCGCCGCGGTGGCTTCGGCGGCCGACTCCGTGAACGCGCCCATCTCGTACAGAGCATCGGAGAGCACCAACGACGCCGCGGGGTGGTGCGGCACGATCGCTTGTGCGGCGCGCGTCAGCCGGCTGGCCAGCAGCAGGTCGCGGCCTGCCATTGCCGACCGGGCGGCGCTGACGAGTGCCTCCAGGTTCGGCGCGCCCCCGGCATCGAGCTGCCACACCGTCAGGCGGAGGTCGTCGCCCGGTCGCAGGTGGGGCGACACGCGCCGCACCACGTCGCTCAGCAACTGCCGCTCGCTGGCAGCGGAGAGGTGAGTGCGGATCACTTCCGCGTAGATGGGGTGCGACAGACGCAGTTCGAGGTCGGTGGCGGGACCGGAGGTCGATACGACCCCGGCTCGCATCAGTTGGTCGAGCGCACCCAACTCCTCGCCGTCGAACATCGCCATCGGCAACGGCTGGCACAGTGCCAGCATGTCGGCCAGGTGGCGAGCGCCGGGCTCGAGGCTGCGCACGCTCTGCAACAGGTACTCGGTGAGGTGCATCGAGCCCACCAACGGCTGTGCCAGCACCCAGGTGCCGCCATGCTGCGCGATGCGCCCGGCCGCGACCGAACCGACGACGAGCTCGCGCAGGTAGAGCGCGTTGCCGCGCGATTGCTGCCACAGTGCTTCGTGCACCTCCGGTGTGGCCGCACCCATGATGCACCGCACGATCTCGTCGCACGCCGAACGATCGAACGGGCCCACCTCCAGGCGCACCAGCCCGGTGGCGGTCCACAGCGGCACCGCACCATCGGGCAACGCCTCGCCGGTGCGATAGGTGGCCAGCAGCTGCACGGGGGCGTTCCCGGTGAGCTGCACCAGCAGCCCGCACGACGCATCGTCGAGGTGGTGCAGATCGTCGACGAAGACGACGAACCGTCGGTCGGCGGTAGCGCCCGAGCGCAGGATGTGCTCGGAGACCATGGCGAACACGCTGAGCTGCTGGGTACCGGCCGCGACCGCTGCCATGTGGTGCGCAGGGATCAACCCGACGAGCGCACCGAACGGCACATCGGCCAGCGACGAACTGGCGACGCAGCGGCTGCCCGATCCGCCACCGGCCAGATGCAGCTCCAGCGCTCGCTCGGCGAGCCGGCTCTTGCCCACCCCTGCTTCACCGGCCAGCAGCACGGTGGGGTGACTCCCGCTGCCCAGCAGTGCCGCCAGCGCGTCGAGCTCCTCGCCGCGCAGCATGAAGCCCCAGCCGCTCACCGGGGTGGTGTCGTCTGCGCGCACGACCGAACTCTTGCACACATCGCGCCGACCCTCGAGAGTCCCGAATCCGTCCAAGATCTGTCCAGGTGTCGTCATCCCCGCTGCACAATTCCTGGCATGTCGCCAAACCTCGGCCACCGTCTGGGCGTGTCCCACCTGTGGCGACGATGGCAGCGATGATGGGAGAGGCAGCGGAAGCCGGCGATGTCGTCGTCGTGGCCAGCCTCGAGACCCTCTTCCGTGCGAACTACGCGCGCCTCGTCCGCACGCTCGCCGTCGTCTCCGGCAGCCAGGAGTCGGCAGCCGATGCCGTGCAGGAGGCCTTCGTCAAGGCCCACGTGCACTGGCGCCGAATCGAGCGCTACGACGACCCCGTGGGCTGGATCCGCCGGGTCGCCATCAACAAGCTCCGCGACGATCACCGTCGGTCCGGCCGCAAACAACGCGCGCTGGAACAGCTGAAGAGCCACGATCGCCCGGAGGCCGTCGATTGGTCGAACGGCACCGATGTGGCGGCGCTGCTGGCCGACCTGCCCCGGCAGCAGCGGCTCTCGATGGCGCTGTTCTACGTCGACAACCTCAGCATCGCGGAGGTGGCGGCCACCCTCGGCCTCAGCGACGGAGCGGTGAAGTTCCACCTCCACCAAGGACGCGACCGGCTGCGTGGGCTGTTCGCGGTACAGCAGGACGCACAACCATGAGCGACTTCGACGACCCTGAGCTGGAGCGCATCCTCGGCCGCTCCGGTGGCCCCTTCCCCGATGTGAACCTGGCGTACCAGCAGGTGCAGACGCGAGTGCGCCGAGCGAAGCGACGCCGCGCAGCCGTGATGGGCGGCACCGCCTGTTCGTTGCTGCTCGCGCTCGGCGTGCTGGCGGCTGTGCGCGGCGGCGACGGCCGCTCCATCCAGCCCGGCGGCAGCAGCGAGCTCACGGGGCCTGACGGCAGCCAGCTGCAGCCGGATCACACTGCCGGCGAGAGCCACGTCAGCAGCCCGAACGACAACCAGAACGACAGCCCGAACGACACGGCCGGCAGCACGCCGTCGAGCACCGGCGACTCCAGCGGCGACGGCACCGGGCCCACCCCCTCGATCACGGCCACCAGGTCGTCCACCGGCGACGCGTCGCCGGCGTCCAGCAACCCAGCCGCGGTGTCACCCAGCAACCCACCGCCGGCGCCGACCCCGGCCACCACCTCCATTGTGCCGCCGCCAACCACCACGCCCACCACCACCATCGGCAGCACCACCACCAGCACTGTCGGTACGCCGCCCGCGCCGATCACGCAGACGTTCACCGGTATCGGCGGCAGCATCACGGTGCGCAACGACGGCGACACGCTCACGCTGGTGGCCAATGCGGCCGCGGCCGGCTTCACGACCGAGGTGCGGCATTCGTCGGGCGGCCACGTCGAGGTGCGGTTCGAATCCGATGCGCATCGCACCGATGCCCGCGTCGATCTGGTGAACGGCACGATGACGAACAACTTCACGGAGTCGCCCCGCTGACGGCCGACGGCCGTGTCGAGGGCGTCGCCGGTCGTCCATACTGACCGGGTGGCCACCCACGAGACGACCGATTGGAACCCTGTGCTGCGCGGCGAGTTCGCGAAGCCCTACTGGCAACAGCTGCAGCGGTTCGTTGCCGAGCAGCGCGCCAGCACCACCGTCTTCCCACCTCACGCCGACGTGTTCGCGGCCCTGCGCCTCACCGCCTACGCCGACACGCGAGTGGTGATCCTGGGGCAGGACCCCTATCACGGGGCGGGCCAGGCGCACGGCCTGTGCTTCTCGGTTCGCCCCGGCGTGGCGCTGCCGCCGTCTCTGGCCAACATCTACAAGGAGCTGCACACCGACCTGGGCCTGGCCATCCCCCGGCACGGCAACCTGGAGGCGTGGGCGCGCCAAGGGGTGCTGCTGCTCAACACCACAC
>ERZ1026792.2207-NODE-2207-length-10552-cov-3.197986_pt1 | contig 10552 bp, 10 predicted proteins | sample MGYA00520884_ERZ1026792 | MGnify/ENA primary metagenome ERZ1026792 (study PRJEB33270, sample SAMEA104284473) | anaerobic digester metagenome | biome: Anaerobic digester microbiome; feature: mesophilic sludge digester; material: Anaerobic digester biomass... | reverse complement strand
ATCCTGGAGGCGGCGGGCATTACCCTCCTGGAGGACCGCGGCGTGGAATTGCACACCGGCCGCTATCACCTGTGGATCATGGGCATCACCTGCAGCCACGACCGGGCCGGCGACGCGGAACGGCTGCGCCGGCTGGTGGCCAAAGCGCCCCCCGGGGCCCTGACCCTGCTCCTCTACCACACCCCGGACCTGATGCCCGAGGCGGCGGCCCTGGGCGTGGACCTCTACCTGGCGGGCCACACCCACGGCGGCCAGTGGCGCCTGCCCGGCTTCGGGGCCGTCGTCACCAGCTCGCGCTACGGCAAGCGCTACGAAGCGGGGCACTACCGGGAGGGCAACACCCACCTGTACGTCAGCCGCGGCCTGGGGATGGAGGGCTTTGGCACGCCCCGGGCTCGCTTTTTTTGCCGCCCGGAGCTCGTCGTCGTCGACCTCGCCGGCCAGGCCGGCGCGGACCCCACCCCTCGCTCCCAGGCACGGCCCGGGGCGTGAGGGGACGGGATAGGGCACCGGAGCGCGCCTGATGCCGGGCCTGTGGGCGCCCTTTGTTGCCCTGGCGGCGGCCCTCTTGCCCCTCCTGTGGGTCAAGACCTGGATCACCCACAGCCTCCAGGAGCTTAGCCTGCGCTGGACCGGGGACCCGGCCGTGGCCCTGGTCGTTTATTTTGTCCTCGTCCTGCCCGGCGTCGTCGTCCACGAGCTGAGCCACTGGCTGATGGCCACGATCCTGGGCGTGAGGGTCAGCAAGCTGTCGTTGGGGCCGGTGCGCAAGGGCCGCAACAGCGTCTCCCTCGGGTCCGTGCGCGTCGGCAAGGTCGACCCCCTGCGGGCCAGCCTCATCGGCGTGGCGCCCCTCCTGGGTGCCACCGCCGTCATCCTCCTCATCGGCAGGCTGGTCCTCGGGCTGGACGAGGTCGTGGCCCTGCTGCTGGCCGGTGCGTGGGAGGGCCTGGGCGAGGCCCTGGGCGAAATGGTTCGGGTGGCCGACTTCTGGCTGTGGCTCTACCTGATCTTTGCCATCTCGAACGCCATGCTGCCCAGCGAGTCGGACATGTCGACCGTCCGCCCGGTGCTCATCTTCCTGGGCATCCTGGCAGCCGTCCTGATCCTGGTCAACGGCATCCCATCCATCCCCCGCGAGGCGGTGCAGGCCGTGGGCGGCGTGGCAGGCTACCTGGCCTCGGCCTTTGCCCTCACCCTCGCCGCCGACGGCATCTTTGTCCTGGTCATTGGCCTGCTCCTGTGGCTCACGCGCCAGGCGCAGGGTTGGTGAGGGGAGGGCCGAGCAGGCGCTCGGCGAGCCCGGGGGGTACCGAGCAGGCGCTCGGCGAGCCCAGGGGAGGGCCGGGCAGGCGCCCGGCGATTCGGAAAGGAGCACTCAGATGATCGGTGGAACTCATGGCAAACTGCTGCACGTCGACTTGACCGCGGGCCGGATTCAGGTGGAATCCCTGCCCGACGAGGTCTATCGCCTGCTGGCCGGCGGCCGGGCGCTGGTGGCCTACCTGCTGCTGCGCGACCTGCCCCCGGGGGCGGATCCCCTCGGCCCCGAGAACCTTCTCATCTTTGCGCCCGGCGTCATGCAGGGCACCAACTTCCCGGGGGCCGGCCGCCACGGCGTCGGCGGCAAGTCGCCCCTCACCGGCGTCCTGGGCAGCTCCGAGGTGGGCGGCTGGTGGGGACACGAGTTCAAGCGCACCGGGTTCGACGCCCTGGTCGTCAGCGGCCGGGCCGCGTCACCCGTGTACCTCTGGATCCACGACGGCGAGGCCGAGATCCGGCCCGCCGAGGGCCTGTGGGGCCTGGCCACAGGCCCGGCCCAGGCGGCCATCCGCCAGGAGCTGGGTGACAAGGTGCGCGTCGCCCAGATCGGGCCCGCGGGCGAGAACGGGGTGCGCTACGCGGCCATCATGCACGACGTCAACCGCGCGGCGGGGCGCAACGGCCTGGGCGCCGTCATGGGCTCCAAGAACCTGAAGGCCGTGGCCGTGCGCGGTACCCGCAACGTGCCCATCGCCGACCGCAAGCGGGTGACCGCCGTGGCCCGCTGGCTGGGCGAGAACTATCGCAAGGAGATGGCCTGGGCCACCTCGCCCACCGGCCGCGGCACCCAGGACGGCCTGACGGGCCTCGCGGCCGTGGGTGGGCTGCCTACCCGCAATTTCGGCGTGGCCGTATTCGAACATCCCGAGTTGTTGAGCGGCGAGCGCAACTATGCCATGTTCCTGAAGGGCAGGGACACCTGCCACGGCTGCCCCGTGGCCTGCAAGCAGGTCTTTCAGAACGAGGACCCGGACCCGTACCGGCGCCTGGACCCCGTCTACGGCGGCGCCGAGTACGAGGCCATGGGCGCCTTTGGCTCTTCGTGCGGTGTGGAGGACAACCTGGCCGTCCTCAAGGCCAACGAGCTGGCCAACGCCTACGGCCTGGACGCCATCTCCACGGGGATGAGCATCGCCTTTGCCATGGAGTGCTTTGAGAACGGCCTGCTGACCACGGCCGACACCGGCGGGCTGGACTATCGCTGGGGAGATGGGGCGCTGCTGGTCCGCAGCGTGGAGATGATAGCCGGGCGCCAGGGCTTTGGCGACTTTTTGGCCGAGGGGGTGGCCCGCATGGCCGCCCGCATCGGTCCGGCCGCCGAGCCGTTCAACGTCACCGTGCGCCGCCAGGAGCTGCCCATGCACGAGCCCCGCCTGAAGCCCGCCATGGGCGTCGGCTATGCCGTGGCGCCCGTGGGGGCCGACCACCAGATGAACATGCACGACACGGCCTACCTGCGCCCCGCGGGCATGCGCCGGGTCAACAGCGCCCTGACCGAGCCCCTGCCGCCCCTGGCCCGGGCGGAGCTGGACGAGAACAAGTCCGTGGTCTTTTACCACGAGCTCAACTGGTCACACTTCCTGGACTGCGCCCTCATCTGCCAGTTCTACTGCTACGATTACGCCCAGATGGCCGAGGCCATGTCGGGGGTGACCGGCGTCGAGTATGGCATCCACGACATCCTGGCCATCGGCGAGCGGGCGCAGACCCTCTCTCGCCTGCTGAACCTGCGGGAGGGCTCGGGCGCGGAGGAGGACCGGCTGCCCCGCCGGGTCATGACCGCCTTCGAGGCCGGCCCCCTGGAGGGCAGCGGCATCAGCGACCAGGATTTTGCCTGGTTCCTGCGCCGCTTTTACGAGAGGATGGGCTGGGACCCGGAGACGGGCGAGCCGACGCGGCAGCGCCTGGAAGCGCTGGGGATCGCCGGGCTGCTGGCCTGACCGGGCGACCGCGGGCCGGGACGACCGCGAGGGTCGCCCCTACGTGTCCAGGATGAGCAGGAAGCGGTAGAAAAAGTGGGTTTCGAGGGTAAAGCGTTGCAGGCCGCCGGCGCGCAACAGCCTGGACAGCTCGTCGAGGCGAAAGCCGCGCTTGACCGAGATGCGGGCGTCGTGGCGAAAGACCGGTGACGTCGTGAGGGTAAAGATCCAGGTGGCCGCGTAGGCCAGGGGCGCGCGCACCAGGTCGTTGACGACCACCTTGTTCCGGCACAGCCCGAGCATATGCCGCAGCAGAGGCACCACCTCCTCGTCGGGAAAGTGGTGCACGAACTGCGAGGCGTGGACGTAATCGTAGGACCGGCCCTGCAGGGCGAGGACGTCGGCGCACGAGATCTCGATCTCGGGATAGTCCTTGCAGTTCTCCCGGGCCAGGTCCACGATGAGGCCATGCCGGTCGATGCCATGGATCTGGAGCCGATAGCCCGCCCGCCGCCCCCAGCGGACCAGGGCCACGGCCACGTCACCGATGCCGCAGCCGGCGTCGAGGATGGTCACCGCCTGGCCGGGAGCCCAGGCGCGGCTCTCCCGCCGGAAAAACGAGAGGGCCGGCCGCACCCCGCCGAACAGGCGGTTCACCGTGGGCAGCATCTCAAAGGTCTGGTGCACCACCTCCGGCCGCAGATCGTCCTCGTCCAGCCACTCCGGCCCCCGGGCTCGCTGTCTGAGCATGGCTTCTCCCTCAGCCCAGCCCCAGGGCCAGGCGATCCCGCAGTGCAAGATCGCGATAGCGGCTGGTGCCGGTGACAATGCCCAGCAGCTTCTGGAAGAGCACCGTGTCGCGCGACAGGCGGGCCACGGCGCGGTTGGCCAGGGCCGGGTAGCGCGACACGTCCAGCATGAGCTGGGTCAGCTTGTAGACGTCGTGGGTGATGCGCGCCCGCTCGGCGGCATAGGGCGCCAGGGCGGCGTCGCTCGCGTCGCCCGTCTCCAGGGCGCGGCGCACGATGGGCACGGCGGCCTGGACGCTCTTGAGGGCCAGGGTCATCCCCTCGCCGGTGATGGGATCGAGAAAGCCGGCGCTGTCGCCCACCAGGAGCAGGCCCGGCCGGTGGACGGGATCGACGCGAAAGCCCAGGGGGCCGCGGGCCGCCACGGGCGGCAGCACCTCGCTGTCGCGGATGCGCTCGGCCAGCCCCGGCGCGGCCCGCAAGAAGCGGTGGTAGGCCTCGGCCAGGTGGCCCTGGAAGGCGCCCATGCCTTCCTTTTCCACCAGGATGGCCACCAGGACCAGGTCGCCGGCCAGGGGCGCCGCATAGATCTCGTTGCCCTCCTGAAAAAAGACCTCGATGTAGGGCTCGGTCCCGTCGACGCCCCGCAGGTGCCCGGCGATGCCCCAGCGCTGCCGCTTAAGAACAGTCTTCTCGATGCCGTAGCGGTTGTGAAACTTGCTGTGCATGCCGTCGGCCGCCAGGGTCAGGGGCGCGCGCAGGGTTTCCGGGCTCGACAGGCGGCCGGTGGCCCGCCCGGTGACCCCCCGAATGGCCCCGTCCTCGTAGACCGCCTCGCTCACCGTAAAGCCCTCCCGCACGGTGACGTTGGACAGGGCCGCGGCCCGCTGCAGGAGCAGGTGGTCCAGCTCGTAGCGGCGGATGACGACGCTGCAGGCCGGCTTCCCGCCGGCAGGCGGAAAGTCGGCCTGGGCCCAGGTGCCATCGTGGCTGCGAAAGCGCAGGCCACGGGCCAGCCCGGCGCCGGCGGCCAGCATATCGTCCATGAGGCCCAGCGACTCCAGGATGGCCACGCCCTCGGGCATGATGCCCTCGCCACAGGTCTTGTGCCGCGGAAAGGTGGCCCGGTCGACGAGGAGCACCCGGAAGCCCTCCCGGCCCAGGAGGAGGGCGGCGCTCGACCCGGCAACCCCGCCGCCCACGACGATCACGTCGGCATCCCACCGAGCCCGTCCAGATCCAGACATGGTTCGCACTTCTTTCCAGCCCCGCCCGGCGTCGCTACAGCCCCTGCAGCAATTGCCAGGTGATAAATCCCAGGAATCCGGCGGTCATCAGGTAGCCCAGGCGCATCATCCACCGGTAGTTGCGCTGCACCTGGTCGTCGTCGTACTCGCGCCACCACAGGCCCACCAGCCCCGCCTGGCCCACGAGCGACAGGCCGACGAGGACGGCCTCCAGGCGGCCCAGGTACTGCCAGCAGAGGGCGGCCATGACCGCGGCCCCCGCCAGCAGGCAGGCGATGGCCACGGCAAAGGTCCCCTCGCCGGCGTGCACGGCAAAGGAGATGACCCCCTGCCTTCGATCCTCCGCCCGCTGGTAGACCTGCGTCAGGGGATAGAAGCCGGTGATGACCAGGGCCGCCGATAGCAGGCCGGCCAGGGGCTTGAGGGCCAGCAGGCTGCTCCAGCTATCGTGGACGAACAGCCAGCCCGCCGTCGTGCCGCCCATGCCCTGGAAGATGCTGACCAGGAGCAGGCTGGCCCAGGGCCGCGCCTTGAGCCGCGTGGCAGGATGCGAGTAGGCTGTGCTCACCGCGCCCATGACGAGCGACAGGACAAAGAGGGGCAGGCTGACGAAAAACATGACGATCAGCCCCAGCACCTGCACGCCTACGGCAAAGGTCCAGAGCTGGCGGGTCACCTTGGGCGGGTTCCACAAGCCGCCCACCGGCCCCTCGTCGCGGTCGTAATAGGAGTTGAGGGCCGTGGACCCGCCGTAGAACAGGATGTGCACCACGAAAAAGACGAGCCAGAAGCGGGCGTCGATGAGATGGACGGCCTCTTCGCCCCCGGCCAGGACAAAGCCCCACAGGAACAGGGGCATGAGCATCACCTGCCAGTGGGGCCTGAGGTGCACGACGAGAGCCCACAAGCTCATTCTTTGGTTTTGGCCAACGGCTGCCACGGTAGTTCGACGTCCCTGCTAGTGTCCGTTATTGGGTCGCTTCGCGCAGAAAGGCGATCACCTGGGTCAGCTCGTCCTCGGGCAGGGGCACGGGCGGCATGGCCCCGCCGCCGTTGGTAATCCACACGCGCAGGTTCTCGTCGGTGACCGGGTCGCCGCTGGGCAACTGGTCCCGCGCAAAGAGGCCGGCGAGGCCGGGCCCCACCTTGGCTTCGGCCGTCAGGTTGTGGCACACGGCGCAGTTCGTCTCAAAAACCTGCTCGCCCGCCTGCACCACCGGATCGACGGCGGCGCCCGTCTCCCCCGGCACCGCCGTGCCTTCGCCCCCGGCCACCTGGGTGCCCGCGAGCGGCTGGGTGACGACCGCCGGCAGCGTGGCGGGGTAGAGGGTGCGGATGGGGGTCGGCGCGTCGGGCAGCGGTTGCGGGCTGCAGCCGGCCACAAAGATGACTATGAACATGGCAAGAGCCAGGGTTTTCTTCATGAGCCAGGTTCCTTTCGGTCCATCAGGGTTGCAGAGTATGCACATAGTTGACAATGTCCCAGGTCTGCCGCTCGTCGACGTTCTCGCGCAGCGGGGGCATGGCCCCGATGCCCTGGGTGATCACCTGGTAGAGCCCCGCGTCGGGATATTGGGCGATGCGCGCCTCGGTCAGGTTCGCCGGCTGGCGGGCATCCGCGCGCCAGAACGCGGTGACGGGACCGTCGGCCTGCCCCTGGGCGCCGTGGCAGACGGAGCAGTGCACGTCATAGAGCAAGGCACCCCGCTCCAGCGAGACCTCGTCGGCCGGCACCGGGTTGGCCAGGTTGGCCGGCACGTCGTGCCACGCCGGGCGCGAGATGGGCACCGCCTCGTCGGCCGCCAGCCGGCGCGGCGGCTCCTGGTAGGCGATGGACGGCTGATCCTCCATGAAGCTCTTCCAATCCACGGCAATGATCTCGTAGACGAACAAGAGCAGCAGAACGACGGCCAACACGAGCACGATGAGGGGGATAAAGCGGCGGATCATAGGCTCCTCCGTTCTGGCTCGCCGATGTCCTCGGCACCCAGCGCGTCCAGGGCGGCGACCACGTCCTCGCGCAGGTCGTCGGGCGTCTCGACCACCAGGCCGATGCGCCCGGTGTTCAGCTCCGGGTCGTACGGCTCGGGCCGGTGGTCGGGGAAGCGGCTCAACACCAGGAAGCTGCCAAACGTGCCCAGGATGAGGGCCAGCATGGTAAACTCGTACAGCAGCAGAGCGGTCGGCGGAAAGGGCACGATGGGCTGGCCGCCCACGCGGATGACGTACAGGTTGGGGGTGATCCCCACGAAAAAGAGCCCGATGAGCAGGCCCAGGGCGGCGCTCACCAGGGCGATGGCGGGCAGCCACGTGCGACGGTGGGGCCGCCCCAGCACCCGCTCGGAGAGCGAGATGTGCGACAGGACGCTGATATTCTCCTCGGGAATGCCCAGCTCGTGCAAGCGATCCAGCGCTTCGACGGTTGGATCGATGTCCCGGAATGAGCCCATAACAAGAGATGTGTCGGCCATGGACGTTTTGCCTCCTGACACCTCGGTTCCTACCCTATTCTTCCAGCTCGGCGACGCTGGACACCCGCGCCTTGCCCACCCGGCGGAGGGTGTGGGCCAGTTGCCCCTCGAACACCTCCCAGACGGGGATGATGGGGATCAGGCGCGACAGCACCCCGTAAAACAGCAGGAAGGTGCACAGCGAGCCTATGATCAGCGAGATTTCCACGATGGACGGCGTATAGCCACCCCAGTTAAAGGGCACGTGGTTGCGCCGCAGAAAGCCGGTGACGATGATATAGCGCTCCAGGTACATGCCGACGTTGATCCCGATGGTGATGAGCAGCAACGCCGGGATGGAGCGCCGTATGCGCCTGTTCCACAGCGTCAGCCAGGGCACGACCACGTTAAAGAACAGCATCGTGTACCAGAAGGGAGCCATCTCGCCCCGGGTCTGAAGCTCGATGAGGGTGTGCCCGGCCGCGTCGCCGGCGTACCACTCCATGAGAAAGTCGGCAAAGAAAAAGTAGAGCCACACGAAGGAAAAGATGAACACCAGCCTCACCAGCCCGTCGAGGTGCTCCTGGCGGATGAAATAGTGCAGCTTCATGCTCGACCGGGCAATGATCAACACCGTGACCGCCGCCGAGAGCCCCGAGTAGACGGCGCCGACGATAAAGTAGGGGGCAAAGATCGAGCTGCGCCAGCCGATGGCCTTGGTCATGGCCAGGTCCCAGGAGACGATGGTGTGCACCGAGAACATGACCGGGATGATGACGATGGAAAAGATCTTGATGGCCGCGTTCAAATGGCGCCACTGTTCTTCGGTGCCGCGCCAGCCCAGCGACAGCGCGCTGTACAGCTTGTGGCGCCACCCGGCGGCGATCCGGTCCCGGGCCATGGCCAGGTCGGGGATCAGCGGCAAGAAGAGGTAAAGCGAGCTGCCCACCAGGTAGGTCACGATGGCCATCTCGTCCCACAGAAACGGCGAGTGGTAGTTGGGCCACAGGCCCCGCTGGTTGGGGTAGGGGGCGATCCAGTAAGAGACCCACACCCGGCCGACGTGGATGCCCAGGAAGGAAGCGCCCACGATGAGGGAGGTCGAGGTCATCATCTCGGCCGCCCGGGTGATGGGCCGCCGGTACTCGGCGCCAAAGATGCGCAGGATGGCCGAGATGAACGTGCCGGCGTGGCTGATGCCGATCCAGAAGATAAAGCTGGCAATAAAGACGCCCCAGTAGTTGGGCCGGCGCAGCCCGGTGACGCCCATGCCACTGACGATCATGTACAACCAGACAGTGATAAAGGCGCCCAGGACCAGGGCAAAGAGGATGCCCATGACCACGCGGAACTCGCGTCCGGTGTTCATCATGGCGTCGAGGACCATCTGGTTCATCTCTTCCCTGGGCCGCGGGTCGTGCACCAGCGACTCGGTGTGATCGATTTCGTGGGGCTCGGCCGGGGCTACCCCTTCCGCCCAGCGTCTCGCTCTACTCAGTACGGACATTGGACTCGCCTCGCTTCAGGTACGCCACGGATGGGTTGGTCCCCAGGTCGGCGAGAAAAAAGTCGGCCCGGGGACTGCGAAAGAGCCGCGATACCTGGCTCTCCGGATCGTCCAGGTTGCCAAAGACCAGCGCATCCGTGGGGCAGGTCTGCACGCACGCCGGCTTGACCGCCTCGGTGTCGAACTCGATGCCCTCGGCGCGGGCCTCTTCCCGGGCGCGGCGAAGGCGCTGCACGCAAAAGGTACACTTTTCCATGATGCCCCGACGCCGCACAGTGACGTCGGGGTTGAGCTGCTCGTTCAGGGGCTCCGGGAAGTACGGGTCGAACCAGTTGAAATAGCGCACCTTGTAGGGACAGTTGATGCCGCAGTAGCGGATGCCGACACAGCGGTTATAGACCTGGACGTTGAGCCCGTCGTTGGTGTCGTGGTAGGTGGCATACATGGGGCACACCGGCTCGCAGGGCGCCGTCTGGCAGTGCTGGCACAGCATGGGCCGGAAGCTGGCCGTCACCTGGTCGGGGTGCTGCTGCCAGTAGCGCTCGATCCAGATCCAGTGCATGGCCCGGTTGCGGATGGTCTCCACCAGGCCGACGAAGGCCACGTTGTTCTCGGCGTGGCAGGCCACGACACAGGCCTGGCAGCCGGTGCAGAGGTCCAGGTCGATGGCCATGCCCCAGTGGTACTTGTCTTGTGCTTGCTCTTCCGACATCGCCTAGTGCTCCTCCAACAGGTACTCTACGCCTTCCGGGTTCTCGAAGCGAGAGAGGTCCTCGCGCCGGCCGGTGGGCTCCAGGCGCACGCGCGTCGAGGCCCAGGTCAGGGCGCCGCTCTCGGCGGCGGCCGAGGCCAGCAGCCGGAGCGGATTGGTGCCCATGTCCTTGGCAAAGCGGCCGTAATGCTCGTGGCCCCGCCCGATGGGCATGGCCACGACCCCCCGGGACATCGCCGGGAAGCGATACACCAGGGCCTCCACCTCGCCTGCCGGCGAGATGACGCGCACCACGTCGCCGTCCTCCAGCCCCAGCTCGTGGGCATCCTCGGGATAGACCTCGATCCAGGTCTGCCACATGAGCGTCGTCATGGGGTCGGGGGTCTCTTGCAGCCACGGCTTGTTGGCGCCGCGGCCGTCAAAGAGGAGGACCGAGGGATAGAGGTGCAGGTCAAAGGGAAACTCTTGCCCGGCGGCCGCCGGCAAGCTGACCGCCAGGGGGCCGGCCGGGGCGCTGGCCAGCGCCGGCGCGCGCAGCTCGGGGGCGTCGGTCCAGTAGCCGCCCCGGCGCCGCCAGTCGGCCCAGAAGGCCTGGGGCGTGGCAGCGCCCTCTCCAAACGGCGCCAGGGTCTCGGTCAGCAGCTC
>ERZ1026792.2204-NODE-2204-length-10558-cov-3.536765_pt1 | contig 10558 bp, 11 predicted proteins | sample MGYA00520884_ERZ1026792 | MGnify/ENA primary metagenome ERZ1026792 (study PRJEB33270, sample SAMEA104284473) | anaerobic digester metagenome | biome: Anaerobic digester microbiome; feature: mesophilic sludge digester; material: Anaerobic digester biomass... | reverse complement strand
CCGTCCCCTTGCTTTTACCGCTTCGCGGGGCGGTCGGGGGTTCCCAGCAGGGCGAAGATCTCCTCGTTCGCGAGGACGCGGGCGACGTAGCGGGAGAGGTACGCGAGCGTGACGCGCTCGTGCGCGGCGTCGTAGGTGTCCACGCAGTCGCGGGCTATGACGACGTCGTAGTCCCGCTGGTAGGCGTCGAGGGCGGTCACGCGGATGCAGGCGTGCGTCAAGAACCCCGCCAGCACCAGCGTGTCGTAGCCGCGGGCCTTGAGGAGGCGGTCGAGCTCAGTGCCGTGGAACGCGCTCCATCGCGTCTTGTGGATCACCGTCTCATCCGGCCTCCGGCCGACGCAGTCGAGCTCCCTGAACCCGTCCGTCCCGTCGACGCATATCCGGAAGTCGTCCCGCTTCATCTGCCGGGTCCAGGTGCTCCCGTCCGCCTTGTGGAGGGTGAGAAGGTGGATGATCGGCAGCTTCCGGCGCCTGAAGAACGAGGTGAGCTCGCGCACGCTCGCATCGAGTTTCGCGGCGGGCTTCAGCAGCGTGAAGAGGCGCGGGAAATCCTTCTGGAGGTCGATGGTGAGGAGAACGGGTTTCATTTTCGTGCGTTTATATCACATCGCCAGGGGGTGGGCAAGAACGCGGTGCCCCGACCGCGATGGGGAAAGGAGATGCCGGCGGTCAGCGGCGGGAGGAGGCGGCGGGGGGGGGGCCGCCGGCCGGCCCCTTTCCCATCATCCGGTACGAGAGGAGGTCCCCGAGCAAGGATACGGCCTTCGCGGGCCGGCGCGCGGCCCGGAGGAGGCGGCGGAGGGAGAGCAGGTTTCGGACAGGGTAATCGCGCGCGTACAGGAAGCGGGCGTTGGCATCGAGAAGCCGCCTGAGTTCGCCGCGGATCATCAGGTAGAGCTCGACCAGCTCCGCATGGCTGACGGCTGTGTCGAGGACAATGCCGGGGTGTTCGGCGAAGTCGTCGCAGGCGAGCCGACCCCACTCCATATCCTCGCTCACGATCCCGTGCCGCAGGGCGTGCTCCCAGACCTCCGTCCCCGGATATGGGGTGAGGACATACACATCGCCGCCTATTATCCCGCTCTTCCTGATGAAATCGAGCGTCTCGAGGATCTCGCCCCGCGTCTCGCCGGGGGAGCCGATGATGAAACTCCCCCCCACCCGCATCCCGGCGTTCCGGCATAAAGCGGCCGCCCGCATATTTCCCTCGACCGTCGCGGCGCCCTTCTTGAGCCACGCGAGCACCCGCTGCGATCCCGATTCGAATCCGAACGTTATGGCCTGAACGCCCATGCGCCGCAAGTCCCGGCATACCTCCTCGTTGATGAACTCCGCCCTGCCGTGGCAGGCGAAACAGACGGCGCGGTCGAGTCCCTCCGCCTCGACGAGATCGGCGATCCTGTGGAGCCGTTTCCCGTCGGCCGGGAAGAGGTCGTCCATAAGGTTGATACGCCGCGCGCCCCACCGCCCGGCAAGCTCCCGGATCTCCTCGAAGACGTATTCAGCCGAGTGAGAGCGGAGGCCATTCCATATCTTCGATGATGAGCAGAAGGTGCACCTGCACGGGCAGCCCCGCGAGGTGACCATGTGGGCGAACGGTCCGATCCTGAGCAGGTCCCTGGCTGGATGCGGAAGGTTGTCGAGGGGCCTCACGGGGGGGCGCGGCGGGGTCTTGACGAGAGCGCCTCCGTCCCTGTAGACAATCCCGGCCACCCGGCCCAACGCCGCAGGGGAAGGCCTCCCGGCTTCGAAGAGGCGGACAAGCTCCGCCATGGTCTCCTCCCCCTCCCCAATGACCCCGATATCGAACTCCGGGCCGAGGGAGGATGGGAGGCCGCTCACGTGGGGGCCGCCGACGATGATAGGGACGCCGCATGAGGCCTTGAGCTCAGCGGCGAGCGCCCTCGCCAGATCGTAGTTCTGTGAAACACAGGAGATGCCGACGAGGTCGGGGGCGAGGCGCCGTATCTCCTCCCCCGAAGTGAACTCGGGAATGCTGATCTCCTCCATGCCGCACTGCGCGCGCAGGGTCGCGGCGATCGAACCGAGCCCGAGGGGCGGGAGATAGGTCTCCCGTTCCCGGCCCTTGTCGAGGACATGGACAAGCGCAATTTTCATCGAAGTTCCGGAATGGCCGAACGGCCCGACATTATTATACCAGCGTCCGAACGTTCCTCATCCCGCTAATCCATCTGTTTCGGCGATCTCGGAAGCGATGGGGTGTTGAGCGGGTGTAGCGCATCCCAAATCCTCCCCCGCAGCGCGCCGCAATTTCTCCTCCCCGTAGCGCACCCCAATTTCCCCCTCCGTACCGCACCCTTTAGGGTGCGCTACAACGCATCCCAAATCCTCCCCCGCAGCGCGCCCCAATTTCCCCCCCCGTACCGCACCCTTTAGGGTGCGCTACATGGGGGATCCGGCGGTGCGTCGCGGCGAGGGCAATGCCGCGCTCACCCTCAAGAGCGAGGCGTAACCCCCTACATTCATTTACCCTTTCGCCGCGCGTCGTCCTCGCGTACACTAAAGGCCTGTCCGGGCATCGGTTTCCGCGGCGCTTCTATCACCTGGGGCGATAACATGGCGGTCCACGATTTCTTCATCCCTCGGGGCGTCTTCTACGGACCCGGCGCTCTCGCGCGTCTCGGGACGGAGGCGGCGCGCCTCGGCCGGAAGGCCCTCGTGGTGACCGGCTCAGCCTCTCTCCGGGGAGGCGGAGGGCTGGGGAGGGTGCTGGGCGGCCTCCGGGAAAACGGCGTAGCGGCGCTCCTCTTCGAAGGGGTCGAGGCGGATCCTTCGACCGAGACCGTGGACCGCGGAACAAAGGAAGCGCTTGCCGCGGGCTGCGACATGGTCGTGGCCGTCGGCGGCGGGAGCGCGCTCGACGCCGGGAAGGCGATCGCCGGGGTGGCGACTAATGGCGGCCCGGCCCGCGATTACCTCCACGGGAAGGAGATCGAGCGGCCTCCCCTCCCATGCGTCGCTGTCCCAACGACGGCGGGGACAGGGAGCGAGGTGACGAAAAACGCGGTCATCACTGACCGCGCGGAGGGGGTCAAGAGGAGTATAAGGCACCGCCTCCTCATTCCGGCCGCCGCCGTCGTGGATCCGGAGCTGACATACACCCTCCCCCCCGCCGTCACCGCCGCGACGGGCATGGACGCGCTCGCGCAGCTCATCGAGCCGTACGTCTCGAGGCGGAGCACGCCGCTCACGGACGCCCTCGCGCTCCACGGGATCGCCCTCGTCGGGAGATGCCTCGCCCGCGCCGTCCGGGACGGGCGGGACGCCGGGGCGCGGGCCGGGATGTCGCTCGCCAGTCTCCTGAGCGGCATGGCCCTCGCCAACGCCGGTCTCGGCGCCGCGCACGCCCTCTCGCACCCCCTCGGCGCCCGCTTCGCCGTCCCGCACGGCCTCGGCTGCGCCATCCTCCTGCCGCGGGTGATGTCGTTCAACGCCGCGTTCGCCGCCGGAAAGTACGCCCGAGTTGCGGAGGCGCTAGGCGCGGATGTCCGCGGGCTCGACGCGGCCTCGGGGGCGGAGAAGGCGGCCGAGCTTGTCGCCGCCCTCTCAGCGGAGATCGGGATCCCCGCAGGGCTTTCCACGTTCGGCGTAACGGAGCGGGATATCCCGGCCATCGCGCGGGAGGCGCGAGGATCCAGCCTCGATGGAAACCCGGTCGCGGCGGACGAAGGGGCGCTCGCGGGCATCCTCCGGGCCGCGCTGTAGTCCGGGGGTCTCGTTTCATTCGTGGCGCTCGTTTCGGTTTTATTCACGGAGGCAGGCCATGCAGCGCGTCAACGAAAAAGAGCAGGGATACCGGAAGGGCGATTCGGGCCCCAAATACCTGATGCGCGGCCCGCGCATCGAGTGGGGCGTCATCCGCCTGAAACCGGGGGAGCGGATGGGGGGGCACGGGCACAGGGAGGTGGAGGAGACGTTCTACTTTTTCGACGGCGCCCCTACGATCCTCGTAGACGGCGTCCCAACGCGGGTCTGCGAGGGCGACGCTTTCCGCCTGGAGCCCGGGGAGATGCACGACATCGTGAACGACACCCCCGTGCCCGTGCGCGTGATCTTCATCAAGGCGCCGTACCTTCCCGAGGACAAGATAGCGTAAGGCCGCCGGGCTGTCGCCGGGGGCCGCCGGGAGGGGCGGAACGGCGGTGGGATCCCCTCCACCGCGCGGCCTCCCACGCGGCGGTCCCCGCGAGGAGCGCGGCGCACAGGATGAACGGGGCGCGCAACCCGAGGTACTGCGCGCAGAGTCCGCCGGCGAGTGGCCCGAGGAAGAACGCGGAGCCGACCATGAGCTCGTGGATGCCCGATTTCCGCCCCGCCCCACCGTCGCCGCAGAGGCTGTAAAAGATGCTCGAGTAGTACGACAACCCGAGCCCGAGCCCCACGAGCGCGAATGCGACAGCGAGCGGCGGCACCGCGCTCGCCCCGAAGATGACCAGCATCCCGCCGGCCGCGACGGCGTGCACCGCCACCAGCGGCCCGTAGCGGAAATGCCAAGCCCGCGTCGAGCGCAGGACGAGGAAGAAGAGCGACTGCGCGGCCCCCACCATGAAGAGCAGGCAGCCGATGAGCTGCGGCGAAAACCCCCGTGAGCTCGCGAGCTTCGGGTAGAGCGACTGCACGTTGGCGAGGCAGAACCAGCTGACGAAGTTCGCCCAGAGCCCGAGCGGGAGGAACTCCGCCGCGCCGGCCGGGACGCGCGACTCCGCCCCCCCCGCCGTCTGGGCGGCCGCCCCGCCGCGCCCGGCGGACTCGGCGCCCCGCGAGAGAACGAGCAGGAGGACGAGAAACGAGTTCGTGGCGATCGAGTAGCACCACGGGAGGCGGTAGTCGGCGGCGAAGAGAAAGCCGCCGATCATCGGCCCCACCATGATGCCGAGGCTCCATGAGAGGTTGAAGAACCCCAGGCGCTCCGCGAGACGCTCCTTCCCCCCGATCTCCGCCAGCCACGCCTGCAAGGGGGGCCAGAAAAACGCCGTGCAGAACGAGCCGCAGACGGCGATGACGAAGACGTCGCGGAGGCCGGAGACGAAAAAGATGAAGCAATCCACCAGGACAAGGAGGGAGCAGCTTGCGATGAGCGAGCCCCGCCGGCCCGATCTCCACCGGCCGGAACGGTCGGATAGCCTGCCCCCGAAAGGGCAGGATAGCGCGTAGACGAAAGCGCCGGCGGAGCCGAGGAGGCCGAGATGCAGGGCGGATGCGCCGAAGCGGATCCCCAGCAGCGGCAGGCCGACCACCAGGACGCCGGTGGCGCTGTTCATTATGAAGGCGAACGAGTAGAGGATGCGGGGCCGAAGCGTCGCCACGGATTGCTCCTTTGCCGCATCTGGGCGGGCGGATTGCCGGGGAAGAGGGGGTGCCCCAGGCGCCTCAGAACGCGATGCGGATCTTCCGGTCCGCCTCGGGTTCGACGACGATGTCCTTGCCGAAGAATTTGACGTCCCGTTCCTTCCCAAGCTCGTCGCTGTAGCGCTCGTACGTCTTGACCCCCTTGCCGACGGGGGTGTTGTCGGCCACGCCGCAGCCGAAAACGGCCGCCAACCCGGCGAGAATCGCCGCGTGTGCGAATTGTATACGCTTCATCGATTCCCCTCCCGGAGACGCCGCGCGATTCAATCCCTGCTGACGAGCTTGAGGTTGGCGATATCCACGTTGCCCTTGTCGCCGTCTATGTGGCAGACCTTCTCGCGCCGGCGGAGGGGCCTGCCGAGCGCCTTCTCCATCACGAGGCGGTGGAGATACTTGCCCTTGTCCGCGCCGGCGGTGATGACGATGGATCCGTCCGGGCGTATGAACCGGCCGCCCTTCCAACGGTGGTGCCGTTCCCCCGACGGCACGCCCTTCAGCGGGATGCCGCACTTCTTGACATGTACATAGATCGTCCCGGGGTCGACGCGGCACTCCTTGGCGATCTCGGCGAGCGACCTGCCCTCCTGGCGGTAGCGTCCGGCGAGCCACCCGCAGTCGTGATATTTCTTCTTCGGCGCCGCCAGCCCGAACTCTATCTTCTTCAACGACGCGTACTGGCGCGTGAAGCCGAAGACCGCCCCGATCTCCTCGAGCGTCTTCCCCTGATCGAGAAGCCGCCTGAACCGGTCGTACCCACCCTGCTCCTTGTAGCGGCGGTTGAATCTCTGTATCGCCTTCTCGAGATTCCTCGCCATGGCGTGCAACCCTCCGCTTCGAATCCCGATCGCGCCACCGGCGGCGGGGCGCGCGGTACCACATATAACTTTATGTGTTAAGCTAACACATACGATGCGTACTGTCAATAATACCTCGACCCCGAGCCGGCCCACCCCGCGCCCGGGACGGAATGCCGCTTGACCGCGGCGCCCGTCGTCGTGTAATGTTGCCTAGCGCGCCCGGGAATCGGGGCGCGCCGCACGAGGTGCCCGATGCGCTATACCATGCTGGCCGCCGTCGCGGTCCTTGCGGCCCCCGCGCCCCTGCGGGCCGGCGAGGCGTCCGCCTACCCGTTCAGGACGGCGGTGATCACGTACAAGATCACCGGCTCGATCCAGGAGGGGACACAGGTCCTCACCATCGACGACTACGGGCGCAGGACGCGGATCGACCGCGACACGACCCTCACCATCCTGGGCAGGAAGCAAAGGGAGTCGACCACCGAGATCGACGACGGCGAATGGTATTACCGGATCGACCGGGCGAGGAAGACCGGCGAGAAGCGCCGGAGCTTCTCCAAGGTCGCCGGGGAGATGGTGCGTTCGATGAGCGCCGAGCAGAAGAATGCATACGCGGAGCTGGGCAGGGAACTCGCGAAAGGGCGCTCCGCCTCCGGGGACCTGAAACGCGCGGGCAAGGGGAAGGTCATGGGGCGCGATTGCGATATCTTCGAGGCGATGGGGACGAAGACCTGGCTCTGGAACAACCTCCCGCTCAGGAAGGAGAGCCCCGCGCTCGGAGACATGGTACAGGAGGCGGTCGCGATCGCGGTCGACGAGCCGATTCCGCCCGGCCGTTTCACCCCCCCGAAGGAGATCGCGATCACGGAACCGACCGCCGGACCGGCGGGCGCCGATATCGAGCCGGTGCCCTGATGGCGAGCCGCACCGGCGGCGCCGAGGGCCGGCTCAGAGATAACCGGCGGCGCGGGCGACGGCGCGGACGGATTCCAGGAACGGGGACGACTCGGGAAGCGTGAAGAGCGAGCCGCCCTCCATGCACAGGCGCGCGACCGCCGGATCGACGGCGAGGGCGCCCGCGCATTCGAACCCCGAATCCCCGGCCGGCGCGGCCGGGCATCCCCCCGGGCGCCCGTGCCCGGCCACGAGGAAGAACCTGCCGAACGAGATCCTTATCTCCTCCGCGATCCGCTTCGCGCGCAGCGCGTTGTCCATCGCCTTCTTCGACGCGTCGATGATCGCGAAGATATCGTCCAGCGAGACGGTGATCCGCCGGTTCAGGTGCTCCAGGCCGGCGGGGGAATCCACGAGCACGTAGCGGTAACCCGCCTCGAGGCGCCCTATCAACCCCTTGAGGATGTTGTTCGGCTGGCAGTAGCATCCCTCGGTCCACTTGGTGCCGAGGGAGAAGAAATCGAACCGATCCCCCTCGTAGAGCCCTTGCCGGCTCAGGAGATAGTCCACCTTCTGCGCGAGAGGGGCCTTCTCGATCCTCGGATCGAGCCGGCCCGCCTTGACGTCGAAGAGGAGCGATGAGATGCTCTTCAGCCCCTCCCCCCCCATGTCGATCCCGACCGCCTCGGCGAGGTTCTGGTCCGGGTCGGCGTCGATTAGGAGGAGCGGGCCATGGTCGGCGAGGACACGGGCGAGACCCGCGATGAAGCACGTCTTCCCGACCCCTCCCCTGCCTATGGACGCGATCTTCTTCACCATGCGCCAAGTATATCCCCCCGTCCGCCGTTGTCAAGGCGGCACGGCACGCGCGGTTCGCGGGTTCGCCACGGAAACACGGGGGCCGCGGAGAAAGGATCGTTTCGGGGCGCGGGCGCGACGGCGCAGAAGAAACCACTTTGTCTTGGCGCGTCCCCGGCCGGTTTCCGCGAGTCCCGCGCCCCCCGCGATGAAGCAGTGAAGCTTCAAAATCCAAAGTCCGGTTGACCCGCATGGGCGGCTTCTGATACGCTGTCGAAGCAGATGAAGATCCTCGTCCTCAACTCCGGCTCCTCCTCGATAAAATACCAGGTCTTCGAGATAGACGACCGCGAGACGCTCCTCGCGAAAGGACTGATCGAGCGGATCGGCCTCGAGGGGTCCGAGCTCAGGCACTCGCTTCCCGGCGGACCCGACGCCTCTTGGGGCAAGGCCGTCCCGGACCACAACCTGGCCATCGGGGAGATACTGTCCCTGCTCACGCACCCGCGGCTCGGGGTCGTGAAGGAGCTGCGGGGGATCGAGGGGGTCGGGCACCGCGTGGTGCACGGGGGGGAGCGGTTCGCCGAGTCGGTCCTCGTCGACGACGACGTCCACACGGCGATCAGGGATTGCTGCGAGCTCGCCCCGCTCCACAACCCGCCGAACCTCCTAGGCATCGAGGCGTGCCGGCGCCTCCTTCCGGGCGTGCCGCAGGCGGCGGTCTTCGACACCGCCTTCCACCAGACGATGCCCCAAAAGGCGTACGCCTACGCGATCCCGTACCAGATGTATCTCAAGCACAAGATCCGCCGTTACGGCTTCCACGGCACCTCCCACATGTACGTCTCCAGGGAGGCGGCGCGCGCGCTCGGAAAGCCGGTCGAGGCGCTGAAGATCATCACCTGCCACCTGGGAAACGGCTGCAGCGTCGCGGCCGTGAACGCCGGCGTCTCCGTCGACACCTCCATGGGGTTCACCCCGCTGGAGGGGCTGGTGATGGGGTCGCGCAGCGGCGACCTCGATCCTTACGTGCCGCTCTACCTCATGGAGCGGGAGCGGATGGGGATCCCGGAGATGAGCGATTTCCTGAACAAGAGGAGCGGCCTCGTGGGGATCTGCGGCAAGAAGGATATGCGCGACATCCTCGAGGACGCGGAGCGCGGCGAACGTCCGGCCCTGCTCGCCGTCGAGGTCTTCACGTACCGGGTGGCGAAATACATCGGGGCGTACGCCATGGCGATGAACGGCGTGGACGCGATCGTCTTCACCGCCGGCATGGGGGAGCGGAGCGCGGCGATACGCTCCCGCATACTCTCCTACGCGTCGTTCCTCGGCCTCGATCTGGACGAGGAGAGAAACGCCCGGGGGGAGACGATCCTCTCGACGCCCGGATCCAGGGTCGCCGCCCTCATGATCCACACAGACGAGGAGCTCGTCATCGCCCGCGACACGCACCGCCTGATCACGGCGCGCGCGCGTTGACCGCCATCCGCATGAACGCCACGGCGCCGCTGGCGCTATGCCTGCTGCTCACCCCCTCGGCGGCCGGCGCAGGGGAGGTCGTCCTCGACGATCCGCAGGCGGTGTTCTACGGCGACTGGGAGGCGTTCTCCTCCCCCTCCTGCATAGGGGGATCCGCGGCGCGGGCGCCGCAGGGGAGCGGCGGGGGCTCGGCCGTATACCGTCCCTCCCTGGCCGCCGGCGTCTACGAGATATCCATTCGCGTCGGAGACGCGGACGATGGCCTCGCGTCGAGCCTCCCGATCTTCGTCGGCGCCGCGGACCACACGCGGCACGCCCGCGTGAACCTTCGGGCGGGCGGCAGAACGTGGCGGGCCATCGGCGAGTACCTCCTTGACGGCAATGCCGCCGTGACCATCACGGACATGGGCGACGGCGCCGCTGTCGCGGACGCGGTCCGTTTCACGCCGCGGGGCGACGCGCCCGGTCCCGGCCGCACTTTCCACGTCGCCCCTGGCGGCAGCGACTCGTGGCCCGGCACCGCCGAGCGGCCGTGGGCCACGCTCCAGAAGGCGGCGGCCTCGCTCGAGGCCGGCGACACCGTCCGCGTCAGGGCCGGCGACTATCCGGGGGGCGTCACCCCGCTCCGGACGGGGGCCGCCCACCGCCGGATCACTTTCGCCGCCTACCCCGGCGAGACGCCAAGGATCTCCGGCGGGGGGGGCCACGGTTTCGACCTCTCGGGAAAGGCCTGGGTGCGCGTCGAGGGGTTCCGGGTCTCCGGCAACGCGAGGAACGGGATCCACCTCGGGGCGTTCGCTCGCGACATCGAGATCCTCGACTGCGAACTCGACGGGAACGGCGGCGGCGACCCGTGGACGGCGGGGCTGATGCTCCTGGAGGGGTGCGAGCGAATCTACGTGCGGGGGTGCCTCGCGCACGACAACACCGGCTTCGGCTTCGCGAGCGATCATGAGACGCCGCGCGCGTCGCTTCTCACCCTGGAGCGTTGCGAGGCGCGCGGAAACGGAAACGACGACCACCTTTGACAACGCGGGCAACCCGGTCAATGGCAATCACCTTTTCTTCAAATTCTTTGGGCTGTTGTTCGATAGCCATAATTAAAACTCCAATCCGGCTTTACGTGCGGCAGTTGCTAAGGCATCGAGCCGGCCGTGATAAATGCGGCCATTGCGATCAAAGACGACTTTGGTGATCTTGTGAGATTTGGCGGC
>ERZ1026792.2203-NODE-2203-length-10559-cov-2.828796_pt1 | contig 10559 bp, 9 predicted proteins | sample MGYA00520884_ERZ1026792 | MGnify/ENA primary metagenome ERZ1026792 (study PRJEB33270, sample SAMEA104284473) | anaerobic digester metagenome | biome: Anaerobic digester microbiome; feature: mesophilic sludge digester; material: Anaerobic digester biomass | place... | reverse complement strand
GAGACCATGCTAAAACAAAAAGTCCTAAAGGTCACAAGCCTGTCACGGTCAGGAGAATGCACAGCCTACCCCTAGGGTACCATGCCAGAACATGGCTTGTGTAAAAGTTTGCGACCTTCAGCAACGCACTAAAGGCGTTGGTATAATTGCGGCGTAAGCATGCCAAAACAGAAAGGAACAGCAACAGAAATGTTGACCCTGCGCATAATGACCCTAAACTTGGGCGGAGGCGTAAAAAACTTTAGCGGTGAACCAGATGAAACCACCTCAAAAAACGAGGCTTTGCTCGACCTACTCTTTCAGCTTCAGCCAGATGTGCTTTGCGTGCAGGAGATAGCTCAGTACACCGATGCCGAGGGTCTCAAGCATAGCATGGTGGATCTAATCTGCAATGGCGGTGAATATTCCTTTCATTGCTATGGCGAAACACTTTCCATGAAGCACCATATGCAGGTCAAAAAGGATCTGATGGTCAATGGCTTGTTCAAAGACTGGTGGGATTGGTCTAAGGGAAACGCGGTTTTTTCACGCCTACCCTTTGCGCGCCTAGGTAACCCAAACCGGGAGGGCGTTCCCCGCAATGTGCCGATCTACCAACCTCTTCGATATGAAGGCACCCGCGATACCGACCCGCGCTACGTCATCCTCACCCGCCTAAAACGCAGCCCATTCCCTTATCTGGTGAATCTGCACCTCACTACCTTGATAGGCGAACGTGGAGAGGCTAAGGAGGATGCTATTGTCGCGCGAGCTCAACAACTGCGCGCTGAACAGATTAGCCAGGTGATCTCCCTGCTTTCGGAGAATATTTTGCAGAAGGGGTTACCGTTGCTATTAGCCGGGGACTTTAATGCCAACCCCGATGAACCTGCTTTGCAGCTTGGGCTTGAGGCAGAACACGGTTTTGTGCGTCTCGCTCCTTCAAACGACATTCCTACCCACCCAGAAGCTGGTGCGGTGGATCATATTTACTTCTTTCCGGGCAGCCGATTGCAGAGTTATTCGTGCCAAGTGGTTGCCAGCGATTTGGCACATCGCATCTCCGACCACTTGCCTGTGCTTGCAGACGTGGTGATAGAATAGCAATCCTAATTATGGAAAAATCTATGGCAAAACCTCAATACTTTGGAACAGATGGCATCCGCGGCACAGCGGGAACGGCACCTATGTCTACGGAGTTCGTATTAAAGTTAGGAAGGGCTGCAGGCTTAGTTTTGGGTGCGGGAAGTGAAAGCCGGCCTACTTTTATCGTTGGTCGGGATACACGCAGCTCTGGCTTGATGTTGCAGAGCGCGTTGGTGGCTGGGCTGCTGGCTAGCGGTGCGGATGTGGTGGATCTGGGCATTTTGCCCACCCCAGCGATTGCATTCCTGACGCAGAAAACCGGCGCTCAAGCTGGCGTGGTCATCTCCGCATCGCATAACCCTGCTGCTGAAAATGGCATTAAGTTCCTCAGCAGCCAAGGCACCAAGCTACCCGAAGAGACTGAGCTTGCGATCGAAGCCCTGCTGCAAGAGGAGCAACTCCCGACAAATGGTCATGGGTTTGGTCAGGTCACTGATGGTGCTTACCTCCATGAAGTTTACTTGCAAGATTTAGCCACCAGCCAGGCAGGCTTGGATCTGCACGGCTTCAAATTGGTTTTGGATTGCGCCAACGGCGCAGCTTATCAGGTGGGACCGGAAATATTCCGACGGCTGGGGGCAGAAGTGATCGCGTTGAACGTTTCCCCAGATGGTCTGAACATTAATGCTCAAGCGGGCTCGGAGTATGTGCGCTCGCATCCACAAGCCTTTGCCACATTGGTACGAGAGCATAACGCTGACCTAGGCTTAGCTTTTGATGGCGATGCTGATCGCGTGATCCTGATGGATGAGCGCGGCAGGCTGGTGGACGGCGACTATATGCTTGCGATCCTAGCTGACTACCTGAGGACTCAGGGCAAGCTGTTAGGCAATGCTGTGGTCACAACAACGATGGCGAACGGAGCTTTAGCTGGTTTTTGCCAGCAGCACGAACTCACCCTTATCGAAACCCCCGTTGGAGATAAATACATCACTGAAAAGCTCTTCAACTTGAGCCGAGAGAATGGCGCCCAAAACAAGCTCGGCTTGGGCGGGGAGCAGTCTGGGCATGTGATCATCTTCGATGCGGAGCATCATACTGGGGATGGCTTACGTTCAGCGCTATTCATGCTGCAGGTGCTGAGCGCGCACCCCGGCGACCCGCTCTCGGCACTCACCGGCAACATCCAGAAGTACCCTCAAATTGTGGCTTCCTGCGCGGTAGCTGCCAAACCCGAACTCAAAACAATTCAGCCGCTGGAAGCACTGCTGGCTGAGCTGCAGCAAGCATTGCCTGGTTTGGTGCGCAGCAACCTGCGCTACTCGGGCACAGAGCCTAAGTTCCGCATAATGTTGGAAGCAGATACCCGCCACACAGCCGAGGAAGTTGCCCGCTATGCCTGGAAAGTGTGCGAACTCGTGCAACGTGAGACTGGCACACCCGTTGGTGCACCCATCGAAGTGCTCAACGTGGCTGAGGGCGGGCTGATACCGCGCAACACGGAAGCATAAGGAGATTGGTTCATGGCACAAAACACGGATAAAAACTTTACAGCCAGTTTAGCCACCCGCTTTAATACACTTAACCGTGCTATCTTGGTTGCTGAGCAGCCTGAGCAGTGGCAGCCAGCCATTGCCGCAATGAATGCTTTTTTAGCGGAGCTGGAAGCCTGGCTGCGAGCAAATCCTGAACAAATTGCGGAAGACTTGGTCACGTCCTCGCGTATTTTCAGCTTGCTGCTCACCTTAGCCGCCACAGGCACGCAAGGTCGGCTGGAGCTTTACCAACCCAAGGAGGATGCTGCCTCGCAAGCTTACCGCCGGCAATTAGATGAAGACTATATGCCTGCCACAGCTGCTATGCGCCGCAAAGCGCTGAACTTGGCACGTGCTTACCTTACAGCGCCGGCTTTCCATAGTATAGGCGAAGATATCCGCTTTGAAGTGCTGCCCTTACTGGAGAGCCTCGACCAGGCGCAAGACCCGGACCGCTTTATGGCTTACCGCGTGATCCAGGTCGGTAATATTTACGAGCGCCTCTATGCCCTGCGTGTACGCACGAGCGACCCGCTGCTCGTCGGGACGCGAACCAGTACCGGTTTGCTGCGCGAGATTTACGACCGCAAGTACTTGCGCTTTGGCACTTCGGGTGTGCGCGGGCGATGGCAAAACGACTTTACCGAAAAGCGCGCCCGCCAGGTGGTGCAAGCTATCTGCGACTTTATGAACGCGTGCAATGTGCCAGCTTTCGTCGGAGCCGAAGACCTTTCCGGTCGACGCGTGGTGATTGGGCATGATACTCGCCGGCATTCAGACCAGGTCACGCAATGGATTGCTGAGACATGCTTAGCCAATGGCTTTCGTGTGGAATTGGGCAATCGCGATGTGCCCACCCCAGCACTCTCGTTTTATGAGACCGACGTGCTGCCGTCAGACGAGGTGGCAGGACTGATTATCGCCACCGCCAGCCATAACCCGCCGGAATGGCAGGGCATCAAGTTTAATCCCCGCTTAGGCTATCCAGCTCCCACGAACGTGACCGACTTTTTGGCTTTTCGCATCAACGAACTGCAGCTCGAAGATCAGGGCGGTGGCAGCGCGGACTTGGAAGCAGAGCGGGAGCGCGGGCGTGTTTTCGGCTTCGACCCGCTGGATAAGTATGTCCATTGGATCAAAAATAATGGCAACGGCAACCAGCGCATCCCGATTGACTTCGACCGCATCCGCCGCTTTTTTGCTGATAAGTACGTGGTGGTGGATGAGATGCACGGCTCTGGGCGCGGCTACCTCACCCGCTTGCTGGGTGAAGCCGGCGTGCGTTACACGGTTATACATGCCGAAGTTGACCCAGACCTGGGCGGGCAAGATTACGCCAACCCTGAAGAGCCCTTCAACCAGCTGCTCAAGGATACGGTAGCAAGCACAGGTGCTTGGTTAGGCATGGGCATGGATACGGATGCTGACCGCTATGGTATTGTGGATAAAGGCGGGGTTTACTTCCGCCCTAATCAGATTTTGACGATGCTGGTGCGTTATTTAGGCGTTGACCGCGGCTTTACGGGGCGCGTGATTGCAACCCAAACCGGCTCACCACTCATTGAACCGCTGGCTGGGATGATCCCGAATAACGAAGCAAACCGCCCAGCCCCAGGCGCATTACCTGGTTACGTCAGCCAGCGCACCTATAAGTGCCGCGTGGGGAAGATCGAGACCCGTGCGCTCAAGTATGCTTTTATGGTGCCGGTAGGCATCAAATACATCGAAGAAATTCGCCGCACGGATGACCGCTACAATATTCTCAAAGAGCTGCCACCTGATTGGCGCGACCGCATTCTGATTGGCGGAGAAGAATCTTCCGGGCTCACCTCCCGCGGGCATGTGACCGATAAAGACGGCCCCTGGGCGAACCTGCTCGTGATGGACATGTTAGCTTATTATGGCACGCGCGCCGAAAAGCCCCTTACCACGTTAGCAGAGATCTGGGAAGAAACGGTACACCTACCCGGCTTGTGGGAAACTTTTGGTACTTCTGCTGACCCAACCTCCAACGCTGGGCGCGCGGATGTGGACGCCCCCTTGGAAGCCAAGGAAGGCTTTATCAATTATTATCTGGACCTCGCACTCAACGTGCCTGAAGATGAGCTGCGCGTAGCTGGTCTAAAAATCACTTATCTTGGCGGAATCCGCTATGAGCTTGTGGAGATGCAATTGATGGACGATAGCGGAGACGATCACCACTACTTGCGCATTCGTGCTTCCGGCACTGAGCCTATCAACCGCATTTATATTGAATCCAGCAAGCGCGAGCTAGGCCAAGCGATGATGGCAGAGGCGCTGCACCGCTTGGAGCTCATCACCATGGATTGCCTGCGCCGGGCACACTCCCCCTGGCACCTGGTGGATATGCTCTCCGAAACGGCTCTAACGCCAGAGATCCTCAAGGAAGTGCAGAGTATCCTCCGCGAGCGCGGCTGGGAGCGGGAAGATATCCTGCAGAAAATCCAGGCGCTCAGCCTCACGCTCGAGAAGCGTAACCGCAAGACAATCATGCAATGGTATCAGGCGCTATCTTGAAGACGTTCTAGGAAAACGCCCGACCGCATTTTTGAGTGAGATAAAAAACCGCACGCTTGCACGGCGCAATGTGTGGGTGCCATAGTGGTGCTGTAGATCCTTTGCCAGTGGTTCCCAACCTATAAGCTCCCTTCACGGGTTACAGGTATAATTAATTTACCTGTAGGTAGTAAAAAGAGTCTTTACTATTACGAAAATTTGATGGAGGCAGCATGATACCCACCGAAGAAATGATCCTAAGATTGGTCGTTTCGGTGCTCTTGGGGGCAGTGGTCGGTTACGAGCGCGAGCGCGATAACCAGCCGGCAGGGTTACGTACGCACATGATCCTGGTGTTAGGTTCCTGCTTAGCTATGATCCTCTCCATCAATATTGGCACAGAACATGGTTCCGACCCTGCGCGCTTAGCTGCCCAAGTCATTGCTGGCATCGGCTTTTTAGGGGCTGGCGCTATCCTGCGGATGGGTTTTAATGTCAAGGGGCTCACCACGGCTGCCACTTTATGGACCATGGCGATCGTGGGGATGGCTGTGGGTTATGGCTACTACTTTGTCGGTGTCGCAGCTACTCTGCTTATCCTTATCATCTTGGTTGTGGTTAATATTATTGAGCATCGCTATATCCGCACCAACATCGTTCGCAATATCACCATTGATGGACACGGTGGGACTGCTCAAATCCGTGCTATTCGCAAAGCTATCAATCAATTAGCAGAACGTACCATCAACTTTTCTGTCCAGCGCAATATTAAAGGAGATCGCATTCGTGTACGCGTGGTGGCGGAGCTAGACCGCGGGGAGAAGCTGGAGCATCTCGTGGAAGAGCTTTCTAACCTCGAAGGTGTCCGCACAGTTAAAATCGAATAGTATCGTATGGCTTCTCGATTAGTTTGCCTGAGTGACTGGGCATCAAAACCAGAATTCTTTTGATGTATACTCCAAGTTACGATGCCAGGAATCCTCGCTTGTTTGAACACCCGTGACATAAGTTTTTTGCGCAGCACTGCTGAACTCTGGGGCGTAAATGCTGGTGGTAAGGATCTACAAGACTATGCCCGCTCCCTGGCAGCAGCGATCACCTCAGAGCTTGAGTTTCAGGATATGCTGGCGAGCTTATCGAAAGACTGCCTCATCGCACTTGCCGACCTCAAGCAGCATGGCGGTAGTTTGCCTTGGTCGGTGTTTTCCCGGCGCTATGGGCAGATTCGCCAGATGGGTGCTGGTAAACGCAGCCGCGAGAAACCCCACATTTTCCCTATCTCCACCGCAGAGCGCCTGTGGTATCGTGCGCTTATCGGCAGGGACTTTATCCAGCAGGATGATAAGCTTACTGAGGTCGCTTATGTGCCCGAGGAGCTCTTGCCATGGCTGCCAGAAGCCCCCAAAACCTTGAGCGCAGCGATACCGCTGGTAAAAGCCGCTCCCGTGCAGCTTACCCGGCAGCTTGCCTGGCAAGACCGCATTTTAGATGATAGCTGCACACTGCTGGCGGCACTGCGGCGCTTTGGCGAGGCAGATGGTTTGGCTTCCGATGCCGAGGAGCAAGTTTACTGGCAGGTGCTAGGAGCGCTACTCTCCGCTCTTGACCTGATAGACGCAAAGACAGAGCTTCCAGCGCCGGCTGCCCGGCAATTTTTAGAGATGCCGCGCGGGAGAGCTCTCCCTTGGTTGGTAACAGCTTGGTCATATTCGTCCAAATTCAACGAGCTGCGCCTTGTCCCGCAGCTGCTCTGCGAAGGTCCGTGGGGCAATAACCCCATACCGCCAAGGCGCTATATTCTTTCGCAATTAGCAACTTTAGAAGATAGCCAGTGGTATTCGCTGCAGGGCTTGATCGACGCAGTTTATGCTGATAACCCGGACTTTCTGCGCCAGGGTGGCGATTATAATGCCTGGATCATCACGCGACGCAGTGATAAAGCCCTGCTGCATGGTTTGGAAAGCTGGATGGAGGTGGAAGCGCCTTATATCCGCTTCCTTATCAGTGGACCTCTCGCTTGGTTAGGTTTGATCGAGCTCGGCTGGGAGGAGGGAGTACAGGCGCCAGTTTACTTCCGCAAGTCCGCTTGGTTTGATGCACTCACCAGGGGTAATGCAGAGCTGGACCTGCCGGATGAGGATGCTCTTGTGGCGGTGAGTGCCGATGGCACGCTGACACTCACCAACCGTACCCCGCGCATCGCCCGTTACCAGTTATCCCGCTTTGGAGAATGGCTGGAAGTGAGCCCGAAGCGCTACCGTATCCGCCTCACGCCGGCTTCGCTGCAGGCAGCGGCACGGCAAGGCCTCAAAGTGCGGCATTTAATCGCCCTCTTGCGCAAATATGCCGGAACCAATTTGCTGCCCAGCCTGGTGGCAGCCTTGCAGCGTTGGGAAGCTCATGGACGCGAAGCTGCGATTAAGCAAGCTTGGGTGCTGCAGCTTAGCGCGCCGGAGGTGCTGCAAGCCCTGCGGGAATCGCCTGCTGCCGGCAGCTTAGGCGAAGCGCTGAGCCCGGTAGCTGTCATTGTTAAGCCTGATGGCATCGAGAAAGTGCGCATGGCTTTGGCGCGCTTAGGTTACCTCAGCGATCTGGAAGGCTTGCCCAAATGAGCCGCAAACCGCGTGGATTCCTCGGCTGGCTTGTGCTCCTGCTGTTGCTATGGAATGCTGGCAGCGGCATCTTGCGTATGGTAGGCGCCTGGCAGCAGCGCGCACTGTTGCCGCAGATCGGGCTGCCTGTATGGCTGCCGTGGTATCTACTGGCTGCAGGCGCACTCACAGCTCTGCTAAGCTTGGAAGCATTCATTAGCTTGTATGCTCGCCGCAAGCAGGCGATCCTCCTGGCTTGGGTTGCACTGGTTGTAACCGTATCGGGCTACTGGCTGGAGCGTCTGCTGCTTTGGGCGCCGGAGCAGCGCAGCGGCAATGTGCTTTTCATGGCTGTTTTTCATTTACTCTGCTTTGCAGCCTTAGGCGGTTATACTTATCGGGAAAGCAAAAAGAGAGGTACGGATGGATCAGGAGATTGAAGCCAAGTTTTACCTGCAAGATCTGGCAGCCTTTCGCCAGCGTTTGCTCTCAGCGGGGGCTATTCTTACCCAACCGCGCGTTAAGGAAACCAACCTGCGCTTCGATACCCCCCAAAGGGACTTGAGCAAAAAAGCCCAGGTGCTGCGCTTGCGGCAGGATGAGGCTGCTCACTTGACCTTCAAAGGACCTGGTGCGCTTGAAGGTGGGGTGCTCGCCCGCCAGGAAATCGAATTTGAGGTGAGCGACTTTGCAGCGGCGCGCCGCTTTTTGGAGGCGCTAGGTTATTGCGTTTACACAACCTATGAAAAAATTCGAGAGACCTTTATGCTTGCAGGAGTGAAAATTTCGCTGGATGAAATGCCCTTTGGTACCTTTACCGAGCTCGAAGGTCCAAACCCCGAGGCTATCCGGCAGCTGGCTGAGAGCCTGGGCTTGGTTTGGGAGCGCCGTATTACGGTGAGCTACCTGGAGCTGTTTGCCCAGCTCAAAACCCGGCTAGCCTTGCCCTTTGACGATCTCACCTTCGAAGCATTTCGCGAGCTGAGCATCCGCCCGGAGGACCTGGGCGTCCAGCCGGCGGATGGAAAATTACGGAAGGATCGTTATGCCTCAAGTAGGGGTTAGTATAATTACACGTCGTTTATACATTGCCACTCGAGCCATGATATACAAACCAACTCCTGAGCATCCAAATACTTCTGGCTAGCCAGAAGTTAGATCTAGAGCAGTGGTCTAAGAGACCATTGCCCTAGTTATCGGTTCATAAATTTCGGCTGATAGCCATTATCATTAAAAATCAGTGATATAATTTCGTTTGTATATTCCAGTATAAGATATTAATTACTAAGACTAAATTTAATAATAAACAAAACACGGAGAGTGAAAAAATGAGGAAATATATTATTGGGTTATTTGTGTTTGTGTTATTGAGCTCCTGTGCTCCTTCACAAGAACAAATAGAAAAGGCAATTAAAGAAACTCAAGCCGCAGAAGAAAACTCTTATACCTCAACACCATTGAGCACTAATACGCCAGTTGAAACCAATACGCCAATACCGACCAACACCCCGAAGCCAACTAATACTCCAAAGCCAACTAATACACCCAGACCAACAAACACACCTTCTCTAGGTACTTATGATAACCCCTACCCGTTTGGAAGTGCTGCTTCTTTAATACTTACATCTGAAGGAGAGGAAGTAGAATTTTCTTTAACAGTTGAAGAGGTTATTAGAGGGGAAGAGGCTTGGTCTATTATCAAGCAAGCTAACAGGTTTAACGACCCTCCCCCAGATGGATATGAAGCATTATTGATTAAGATAAATGTGAAAAATACATCTTCATCAGGGTTCTTAAGTCTTGATTATTATGATTTAAATTTAGCAACAAAAGGAAATGTGATAGATGCCTTCTTTTACTCGCCTTGTTGCCTTGACTCTGCTGGGCTTGTTGAATTTGAGGCAAAACTGAATCCATCGGGAGAACATTCGGGCTGGTTTCCAACCGCAGTACATATTGATGAGGAAAATCCTATGTTGGTTATAGGTGTAGATTATAGTGGACGTGGTGGAATTTATTTTTCATTGAATTAATTTAAATTTTGTGAGAAGAGATTGTCTGTCTCTCTTAGATAAAGAAACAGTTTTCACAAAAGGATAGCCTTTTATTTCTGCATCACTCCTTTGTAAGACAGAATTTTATGTTTTGGTACCTAGTCTCAAGGATCATCGATGTTCGTTGGCGTAGATGGCTGTAGGATAATGCTAATTGATATGCCCATTGGTTTGTTAAATAGTGGCTGTGAGGAGCGCCAATGTGATAGAAAAGTATGAACATGGTTATGATATATAATTAAACGGCGAACCTAAATTTTGGACATTAAGTGCTTCAAAAAATGAAATCTTTCAAGAAATAGAGAAACTACTAGAATAACGCCATGAATTTAAGGTCAAAATGGATAGAGGTATGTTGCAACATTGCCTAACAACTAATAAGATACTCCGCTATGCTTTGCATTAATTGCTTTCGGAAACCCTGGCTGGGCGCCAGAATAAGCTTCCTCTATCCGCAAAATGTTATATAAAATGCTATTAAATCTAGAAGGAGGAAGAGATGAAAATAAAGTGCCCAAATTGTGGATTTGAAGACGAAGGTAAATTTTGCAGCAATTGTGGTACACCTCTCCCTCAACTAGATTTTCCTGTGGAGCGAGAAGCTTCTGCAGTTCCTTTAGAGGCTTCATGGCTTGAAAAGTGCCCTGTATGTAAATCGGGTAAACTATCCGCTGTCGCAAAAAAGAAACTCTTCGGCTTAGTTGCTACCGAAAATATTGAGTGCAATAATTGCAGTGCGGTCTTTGCTCAAAAAGGAGAAAAATATAGGCTTATTAAAGTTATAGATTCTTCTAACA
>ERZ1026792.2202-NODE-2202-length-10561-cov-3.728100_pt1 | contig 10561 bp, 9 predicted proteins | sample MGYA00520884_ERZ1026792 | MGnify/ENA primary metagenome ERZ1026792 (study PRJEB33270, sample SAMEA104284473) | anaerobic digester metagenome | biome: Anaerobic digester microbiome; feature: mesophilic sludge digester; material: Anaerobic digester biomass | place... | reverse complement strand
CCGCGGGGATCCGGATCTCGACCGCGAACCCTCCATCCGGCTCGACCGCGACGGGAACGGCCAAGAGCGGCGGCCCGTCCGATCGCTCCCAATTCAGGCTGACAAACCCGGGATACGGCCAGCAAATGCCGGTAACCTGGACCAGAAGGTCTTCTCCTGCCACGGCCTGAGCCGGCACCAGGTGGATCCAGGGCTGTGGGGTCGGGCTGGGGCGAGGCTCTGGCTCCTGGGCCGCGGCTCCGAAGGGGAGCATGAGCACGTTCAGAAGAACCGCGACTACACACGCACCGAGGATAAAGGTCAGAACGAGAACTCTGGTCATGGTTCCCTCCAGGTCATGATTGGCAGGTACCGGTGGGTCCGGCGACAACCCGTTCCAGCGCGTGATCAAGGAAGGATCCCGGGAGGATCCGAGTTCCGTAGCGGGCGCCTGCGCCAGAGCAGCGCCGCCATTGCGCCGGGCCGCTACGAACAGCCTCCCCGACTCCTTGCTAAGGAGGACAGAGCGTGAGGTCGGGTTCGGTGCTCGCTCCGCAAGCCGTTCTCAGATTCCTTTCCAGGGCGCCATTCTGGTAGCCCGGCTGTGCCGCGTAAAGTGGCCCCCAATGCCTGATGGCCTGGTCCCAGAAGCCGGCGCCGAACGCTTCGGCACCGTCCAGGTAGGCCGCCACCAGCTCGCGATCCTGCCGCAGGCCGTCGTCCTCTGGCGAGTCGGCCAGGGCGCGATCGAGATAGGCCGCCGCCTGCTTCAGCCCCTCCACAGAGCCACCGGCCTCGGCTATGGCCTGGCGCGCTGCCCTGGGGTATGCCTCCTTCAGCCTGGCCTCCAACACCGCACCCTGGTAGCCTGGCTGCTCCTTATGGATCGCCTCCCACTGCTCCGCAGCCTCCAACCAGTCACCCCGCGCCTGGGCCTCGGAACCCCTGATGTAGCGCAGCGCCAGCGCGCGCTCCCGGCCGAGATCCTGGTTGGTGGGCCGCTCGGCCAGGGCGCCATTCAGGAAGACGAGGGCCTGGCGCAGGCCCTCGGGGTCGCCGTTCGCCTGGTTGAGGCTCTGCCGGGCCAGTCGCTCATAGATCTGGAAAAGCCTCTCCGTCACCTGATCTCGCCGATAATCGGGGTCGAGGCGCCGGATTTCGAGGAGAAGGGCCGTGGCACCTTGCCAGTCCTCCGCCTGGACCCGAGCTTCCGCTTCCAGCCAGTCCCTGCCCAGCGCTTGCAGGGTCTGCACCTTCTGGAGGCGCTGCTCCACGTCTTGATAGCCCGGCTCCTGGCCGGCGATCTGTTGCAAGAGGACCAGGGCGCCCTCGACGTCACCGGCATTTTCCGCCGCCACGGCATCGGCATACCAGTCGCCGAGCTGTTTCTGCCGCTCGGCGTAGGCCAGCTTTTCCGCAACTTGCTCACTGCCCGGCTGCCTGCGCTCAAGCTCCTGGAGCGTTTGTATGGCACCGTTCCAGTCACGGGCATCCCAACGGCGCGCGATCTCGGCCTCGAGGACCTGGATTTCCAGGGCCTCCCGGTTGGTCTCGGCGATGGGAATCACAAACCTCTGAAAGGCCAGGTAAAAACCCGCCAGGCCTACCAGGCCCAGGGTCACCAGGAGCAAGAGCGTCAGTGCGTTCTGGAGGGCCGGGGCTGCCTGCCTGCGATTGGCGGGCAGCTCTCGCTCCTGGGCCACAGCCGATTTGAGCTCCATTCGCACCAACAGGTCGCTGATGGCCGCCTCGTCGGGATAAAGATCGGCCAGCTCCCTCAGGTTCGAGACGGCGACGTCCCCCTGGTCAAAGGCCAGTGCGTGCATGGCCTCGACATAGAGCTCATGCTCGAAGAACGGTACGCGATCGGGCGTGCCGGCTCCAGCGGACGCGGCGGGCTCGTCGCTCCCTTCCGCCACCTCGTCCTCGACCGGCAGCTCCCCATCGCCGGCGAGGTCGACCTCGCCCGCTTCAAAGGCCGTGCCGCTGCCGTCCTCCAGGCCGGCATCCGCCTCATCCTGCGGGTCCGGCCCCCAATCCATGCCCCGTGCCTCCTGCGACAGATCCGCGCCCGTTTCTTGCTCCAGATTCTGCTCCTCACCACTCGCCAACAGCCTGGCCCAGGCGGAACTCTCCTCCTGGCCCATCACCTGCGCACCCCACGCCCCGGAGCCTGGTAGGCTCCCTGTTGTCCACGCCGCTTCGTCCATAACGTTGCTCTGCTCCCGGTGCCCATCACATGCCCAGCCTGCCAAAGGTGTTCAGGATCTGGGGCACAGCCGGGCCAAGCAGCACGGCGAGCATGGCCGGAAAGATCAAGAACACCAGCGGAAAGAGAAGCTTGATGGTCGCCTGGCGCGCCATCTCCTCGGCGCGCTGGCGTCGCAACGTGCGCATCTGATCTGCCTGGGTGCGCAGAACCTTGGCAATGCTGACCCCCAGTTGGTCAGCCTGAACGATGGTGGCCACAAAGTTCTCGATCTCGCTCACCTCCGTGCGGGCGGCCAGCGCCTGGAGCGCCTCCCTGCGCACCTTGCCCAGGCGGATCTCGGTCACCACGCGGTTGAATTCGTCGGCCAGGGGAGTGTCCCAGTGCTCGCCGACGCGGCTCAGGGCCGCGTCAAAGCCCAGGCCCGCACTGACACAGACGTTGAGCATGTCCAGGCCATCGGGCAGGGCCTTTACCAGGGCCCACTGCCGCCTGCGCACGCGGCTATTCAGCCACAGCAGCGGCAAATAATACCCCAGCAGCGCGCAGACCACCGACAACAAGATCCGGCGCACCAGGGGCAGGTCGCTCAACAACAACAGGACCATGGCCATGACGCCCATAAGAAGGCCGGCCAACACGCGTATCCCCACCAGGTCTATCGCCGACCAGTTGTTGGGCCGCCCGGCCAGATCCAGCCTGTGGTGCAGGTCCTGAAGGTTGGCCCGGGGTGAAAGCCGGGCCAGAAAAGCCAGCACCGAGGAAAAGATGGGCTTGAGCAGCCGCTCTTGCAGCGGGCGGCTGAGCTCGACCTCCTCCAGGGTAAAGGCGGCCCCGAGGGCGTGGATCCGCTCCTGTTCGACAGCCTGCACCTCGCCGCGCCCACGCAAGCCAAGGAGCAGAGCCAGGACTGCACCGCCGACTGCCACGCCAAATAAAAGACTGAGTGTCCCAGTGAGCATTCTCCTCGTCTCCCTCCACCGGCTGCCTAAATGTCGATCTCGACGATGCGGCGCATGATGAGAAAGCCCAGGATCATCATCAGGCCCGCACCGATGGGGATGCACAGGGTTGGTCCTGGCGCAAAGAGCTGGCTCTCGTACTCCGGGCTGAGGAGCATCAGCACCACGGCCAGGGCAATGGGCATGACCATCAGCACGTAGCCCGAATATCGTTGCTGGGAGGTCAGGGTATTGATCTCACGCTGAACGCGTATCCGCTCGCGGATGGTGTGCGCCACCGTCTCGAGGATATCGGCCAGGCGCCCGCCCGTCTCATAGTGGATGTCGATGGCCGTGACAATGAGGGCCAGGTCGTCGCTCATGATGCGGCGTACCATGCTCTCCAGCGCCTCGGGCAGGCTCCAACCGAGCTGCATCTCTCGAACGACACGGTTGAACTCGTCCCCGGCGGGTTCCGGCATCTGCCGCCCCACCCACTCCACCGACTGCGACAGGCCGTAGCCGACGCGCAGCGAGCCGACCATCTGGTCCAGGACGTCGGGCAACTGGGCGTTAAAGGCGCGCAGCCGCTGGCCCTGCCGCACCCGAAGGTAGGTGATGGGCGCCGCGTAGGCAATGGCCGCCAGGAACAGGGCCAGGATGAGATTGCGCTGGAGGGCGAATCCCAGGAGAAACGCGACGACGACGAGCCCCACGCGGAGCAACAACCACTCGGTCACCGTCAGCGACAGAGCCGCCCGGGCCAGATCCTGGCGAATGATCGCCGCAAAACCCCGCCTGGCCACACGCCGGTCAACGCCCGCGAGCAACCCGGTCGAGTGTTCACCTCCGGCCGCCTCGCCGGCTATGTCGGCTGTCATCCAGGCCTCCAGGCGTTCTTCCACCGAGTCCTCTGGCTGTAGTGCATGCCCCAGGCCATACAACAGCACGCCCGCGGCAAGGGCAACCAGGATGCCAACCAGAAAAAACCACATGATCTCGTTCCTTTCCGTAAAGGGTTAACCGGCCTTCTTGCGCGCCCGGAGCCCGCGCCCTTTCGAGCCGTTAGAGGACGTAGCAGGCTGCTCCCCTGCTCCCAATCCCTCCTGGGCGCTCCTCTGGGCCAGCAGCCCGGCGAGGCGGACGATATTCTGCGCGGCCAGACTGCTGCGATACTCGGTGACCAGGGGCACGCCTCGGTTGAGGGACGAGGTCACCGGACCCGGTGCGTATTCTACGATCTGTGCCACGGGAAGCCCCAGGGCGCGCTCCACGTCCTGCATCTTGACGTCAACGCGGTGATAGCACTGGTTCAGAACCAGGAGCATGCGGTCCAGGTCATAGTTTAGCAGCCGCATGGCGTCGAGAAAGCGGCGCGTGTCGCGCAAGGCCATCACCTGGGGGGTCGTCACTAGGACGAGGTGCTGGCAAGAATCGAGGATGGCCAGCGTGGAATCGTCTACCGTCGCCCAGGTGTCGACCACCACGTAACCCTCGCCCAGGCCCGCGAGGCGCGACAGGAGCTGCCTGAACTCCTCGGGCTGAAGTCCATCGCTCCCGCCCAGCTCCGGCGACGCGGGCAAAACCTGGATCCCGCTGTGGTGGGGAACCACGCTTTGTTCCAGGACCGCGTCGTCCATGAGTGCCAGCCTGGAAAGAACCTGGGCCACGGAGGTGGCCGAAACCATGTTCAAAGCGGTGTCGACGTCGCCGAAGCCAAGGTCGGCATCGACCAGGACGACGCGCTTGTCGGTTTCCTTGTGCAGGGCCACGGCCAGGTTCACGGCAATGGTGGTCGTGCCCACCCCTCCCTTGGGGCCAAAGACGACGATCACCTCCCCGCGAGCCGGTGCCGCGGCAGACCCCGGGTAGAGCCGGGCCATACTCGACAGCTCGGCCCGGCGCTGGAGCAGCAGATCGTGCGCCTGGCGCACGCTCTTGACCAGCTCCGGCTCGGTAAAGGGCTTCAGCAGAAATCCGTGGGCGCCCTGTAACATGGCCTGCTGCACGATCTCGACCTCGCCGAGCATGGCCACGACGATGACTGCCAGGCCCGCCCTGGGCGCCGACAGGCGGCGGAGCAGGTCGATCTGCTCCAGGACGCCGCTGGCCATATCCAGCAGCAGGACGTCGGGAGCGAGCTTTTCGACGGCCCCCTCGACCTGTCCCAGATCGCGCACAATCCCGGCCAGGATCATGTCCTGCTGGGCGCTCACGACGCTGGCCATCCAGTCGCCAACCGGATCTCGGCCAGGAACGATGAGGACGCGAGTCAGGGACAGGGGCAAAGATCGCTGATCAGAATCCATGGCAAAGGCCCTCACTGAAGTGGTTCGGGCAAGACGATTCCATAGCGCAGAACGAGATAGTTGATGTTCACCGGTTCGGCATTGAACAGTGTGCCGTTGTCGGGCGAGCGCAAGGCGACGTCAAGGATGCCCTCCGTGTCACGCAAGTACTTGAGCAGGACTGCGTCCTGAGGATTGATGGCCAGGACCATGGCCCGCTGCGGAACGCTGGCCGCCTGGTCCTGGGCCTGCTGCCCCTCTTCCAGAGTCACCCCTGGCTCTTCGATGATCTGCAACACCTCCAGGTTCTGGAGGGTGAGCACCGAGACGTGATCCAGGCTCTGGTCCCGCTCCAGGCGCTGGAGAACCTCGCCCTCTTCCACGCGCAGCACCTCTTCGGGGTACATGTCCGTTTCGAGGATGACGTCGAGGGTAAAGAGGACGTCCACGTGGTCGCCGGGCATCACCGCGCCCCACTTGCTGAGGATATCGTCGGCCGGCAGGGCCACGGCGATCTTGTCGGCGGGGATATCCGAACGGGACGGGCCCTGCGCCTGCTGTTCGACGTCCTGCACCCGAATGACCTCGTTGGGGGCAATGTCGGCCAGTGCCTTACGGCCGATGACGTCGTCCGGGTTCACGATGGCGCCGCTGGGGATCTGATCCCGCTCTGTCAGGGCCACCCAGTCGACGCGGATGATCGAGCCGGCCGCGATTGGGCTGTTCGCCACGACGACCATTTGACTGGCGACCGGGATTTCAGGATCGACCCTATCGGCAAAAAAGCGCAAGGCCGCAATGGCAACCACCCCCGCCAGAAGGGCCAGAATTCCGCTGATCAAGAACCAAATCCAACTCCGTCGTTTCATGTGCCATCCTCCTTGGGACAATGTACTGGCATACTCCTACGTAAAGCCTATGCCCAGCACTGCAATCGACGCGCCGGCCGGCAACGGGAAGGCCAGACTACTCTGTCAGTGTCGGCGTTCGCATCGTGCCATAGCGCACGCGGCAGTTGCCGGGTTCACCTTCGGCCCAACCCAGGAACTTGACGCTGATGCGAAAGCCTTCCCCGACCGGGCCTGCATCTGCACAAACCTCTTCGTAGTCCACATAATCGGCGTCCCCCTCTTTCGGTTCGCCTCCATCCCTGGTCAGCTCGTAGCCTACAACCTGCATCTTTGCAAGGCCAGCAACCTGGAACTGCCTGTTGGCGCCCGTTCCCACATACCCATCTGGCGGATACACCACCACGGTGAAGGGCACTTTGTTCACCCTGTAGTACTCCAATACGGGCTGAACGACCTTCATATCCCCGGGTGTTCCCTGCACCCAGTCACCGACAAAGATGAAGCCACTCCAGCATGAGCCCGGCGTCAAGTTCCTTTCGAGGCAAGGCTTGTCGGTGTCCAGGCAAGAGTGTGGATTGCAGCAATTCCCCTGTAGAGTCCAGTTCAGCCAGCCAAAGTTGCCAGCTTCCTTCCCACTCGGAGACTCACCGCCGTCCCAGATGTTGTAACAGACCGCGGTTGTCGTAAAAGGCCACGAGGGCGTGGCAATTGGTACGATGCAATCGTCCCCGCAGGCATAATCCAGCATGACTGTGGCCTGGGCCTGGACCGGGTAGCCGCTGTAGCCCATGACGCCGCCAAAGAAGGCCGGAGTGGTGATCTGGACCGTGGCCTCCACACCCAGGGCATTCGCCGGGGCGCCGCTGTTCTCGCCGACCACGCCAATGGCATTCTCATCGAAGTCGAGATAAATCCCGGTGACGCTGTCGTTGATCGCGTTCCCCAATGTGTCATCGGTATCGCCGGCGCCGTTGCGCTCGGCAAAGTTGTTAAGCTCGACCTTGATTGCCGTGTCGTCGTACAACCCCATATTGTACTGGTACGCCAACTGCCGGACGGCGGCCAGCGCGGCCGCGTCGGCTGCATTCTGGGCGGTGCGCCGCCCGAGGTAGGCGCTGCTCATGTCGACCGTAATGGCGGCAAAGATGACAAGCACCAGCATCGCAATCGCCACCAGGACAACCGACTGGCCGCTGTCATTCCCCTCTTGATGCATCTCGTCCCTCTCCTTCTCTCCTACTCGATGTGCATCGTGCTTTGGGCCACGATGGTGATGTTCGGAATGATGGGGGTCCAAACGTTGAAATCACTACTGGCCCTGACGACCACCTTGCACGGACGCCGCAGGCATACGGCGTGGTTCAGAGTGTCCGGATACGACACAGTGACTGTCGCATCGCCGCCGATGAGGACCATCATGGCGCGTGCGTGCTCCTCGACTGCTGATGTGTCTTCGGCGTTGGGGTGGACGACCGCATAGCGCGCTCCCTCCCGGACACCGTTGGCCATGGTGGCGTAAGCAAAGAACAGGCGGGAAAAGTCTACAATGCCAAAAAGGATCAAGAACAGGACAGTCACAACCATGGAAAACTCGACCAGGGTTTGTCCCCGCTCCGAACGGGCCGTTATTGATGTGGTCATGGCGCCACCATCGGGGTCGGATCTGGGAGGAACATCGGCATCACCCCCTCCCTGGTCACGGTCACGGTATCCAAACCCAGGACACCGCCGAACCAGAGGGGAAAATCGTACTGGACGGTGACGGTCACCTCCGTGGAGCCAATGATGACGTCCACGTTGTCAACCGCAAAGTCGGCCATGTGGGTGACGTTCGTGCCCGATCCCAACACGTCGGCGACCACCAACTCCTTGATCTCGAGCTCTGCCAGCGCCGGCTGAACGGTAGCAAACCGGGCGCCTTCCCGCGCCGCCTGTACCAGGACAATGGCGGCGTCAAAGAGGCGGGAAGCGTCGATGACTATGGCCAGGAGAAGTATGAGAAAGGGCAACATCAGGGCCAACTCGACGAGGCTCTGTCCCTTCTCCGTGGGGCCGCACCGCCCCACAGACTTGTGCAAGCGTCGCAAAAGCTGTCTCATGGGAACTCTACCCTTACTGTCCCGCGCGTTTCGACGTGGAGCAGCAGTGACTATGCGCGTCGTGATTGTGCTAGATAGAACGTAACAGATACGTCAATCCCCCCAGGGGTAACCTTGAGGCCCGATCTCGGCTACAGCTTGTGGTTTGCCGCTCGAGATGGCTCAAGAAGGGAGGTTGTCGTGTAATGCAGGCTTCTATGCCGCGCTCCTTGTACGCTGTTCCTGGATTCCGGCCCTGCTGTTGGATGGGCAAAGCCTGGCCGGCGCCAGGTCGGGAAGCGCTTGTGTACCTAGTCCTTGTCCTTATCCTTTTCCTCCTTGTCCTCTTCTTTCTCGTCCTCTTTTTCCTCTTTCTCGTCCTCCTTCTCTTCCTCTTTTTCCTCTTTCTCGTCCTCCTTCTCTTCCTCTTCCGCTTCCTTTTCGTCCTCCTTTTCCTCTTCCTCGGCTTCCTTCTCTTCCTCTTCCGCTTCCTTTTCGTCCTCCTTTTCCTCTTCCTCGGCTTCCTTCTCTTCCTCTTCCGCTTCCTTTTCCTCCTCCTTTTCCTCTTCCTCGGCCTCCTTCTCTTCCTCCTCGGCTTGCTGCTCCTCTTCCTTGACCTCTGTCTCCTCTTTCTCGTCTTGATCCTTGTCCTTCTTGTCGTCTTTGGAGGCCCCATCATCGGGGTCTCGACCCGGTTCATCCTGCCCGGGCGGTTCCTGCTGCTGGCCGGGCGGTCTTTGCTCCTCGGAGGGTGCCTGTGGGGCGGGCCCTGTCCCTTCCTGGCCCGGCGGCCGGTTCTCGGCGGCGGGCAGGCCCGAACCTTGCTTCCCTGGCAGCGGCGATGCCCAGGCGTCAACCGCCCCGCGAGCCTGAAGCCCCTGCTGTCGGCATACCTGGAGAGCCTGCTCCAGGTGTACCCGCTCCTCGGTCCGCACCCGCCCCATCAATCCGGAGAGCGTCTGTTCCTGTTTACCGCTCAACTCCACGAGAGCCTCCAGCACGGGCACGCCACGCTCCTCGGGCAACGCCTGGGCTGCCTGGAGGGCGTCTTCCACGTGCATGGCCATCGTCTCCAGTACCTGGGGCTCGATGACGCCCTTCTGAGCGACCAGGGCCTCGGTTTCTCCGAGGCGGCGCTCGGCAAAACGCACGTGCAGCTCGGCCTCCTGTCGCGCAGGAACGACCCACAGCCATGCAGCCTCGGTAGCCAGCTTGGCGGAATAGAGCGCAGAGCCCGGCAGAGCGCCCGTTGCTGCAGCGGCGAGGCTTGCGCTGCTGAGCACCGCCACGAAGAGCAGCGCGCTGAGGGCGGCAAACGCCCACGAGCGGTTGGGGCGAGACCGGACGTGCCTTTCGGCCCGGCGCGCAGGGCGAGGAGCGGCAATGGCGCGGCCAAAGACCTGGGTGGCAATGCGCGTCTCTGCTTCGGACGAAAGCTCAGGCCTTGGTCCGGCCCGCAGAGCCTCGGCGGCCAGGAGCAGGGGCTCCAGCTCCTCCGCTTGAGAAGGATAGGCAACCAGGCAACTACGAATCCTTGCCTTGCCAGATTCTATTTGGGACAGGCATTGGTCCAGCGTAGTCGCCAGATCGTTACTCATTGCAACCATCGTCCCTCTGCTTCTCGAGCAGACGGCTGAGGCTGACCAGGGCGCGGTGTTGAAGCGCCTTGGTGGCCCCCACGGTTTTGGCCAGGGTCTCGGCCACTTCTACCAGGCTCATTTCGCCGACAAAGCGTAAAATGAGTACGTCCTGTTGGTCGTCCGACAGTTGTGCCAGGAGGTTGATGGCAGTCGCCCAGTCTGCCTCCGCCTCCAACAACTCCCAGGGTAGGGCATGGCTCGTAGGCCAGCACTCGTCCAGGCGGACTTCGCGACGGCGATGCTGCTGCCGCCAGTAATCGGCCGTTCGGGCACAGGCGATGCGATAGAGCCAGCAGAGGAAGCGTTTTCCCCTGAACTCGTACGCGGGCAGGCCTTCCAGCATGCCCACAAAGACCTGGGCAGTAAGATCCTGGGCGACGGATTCGTCCCTGACACGGGTCAAGACATAGCGATAGACCGCCTCGACGTGCAGGCGGTACAACTCGGCAATCGCCTTCTTATCGCCCTTTCTGGCCCGTTCAACGAGGAAAGCCTCATGCTCCAGCGACACAGGTCCGGTCGCGCCCTCGCCTGGGTCTTGCCTATGCTTCTTCATGAAGTATACCGCCCAGAAC
>ERZ1026792.2201-NODE-2201-length-10561-cov-3.814549_pt1 | contig 10561 bp, 10 predicted proteins | sample MGYA00520884_ERZ1026792 | MGnify/ENA primary metagenome ERZ1026792 (study PRJEB33270, sample SAMEA104284473) | anaerobic digester metagenome | biome: Anaerobic digester microbiome; feature: mesophilic sludge digester; material: Anaerobic digester biomass... | reverse complement strand
CGGACCGGCGCGCCGGTCGCTTCCTACAACCGGATCAGCGGCGAGCCGATTACGATCCACTCGGCGGTCGAGTCGCCGAGCGTGGTGGTGATTCTCGACCCCACGCTGATCGGGGCGGTTGACGTTATGAAGGGGCTTCCTCAGGATGGCGTCGTGCTCGTGAACACGAACGAGACGACCGAGGAGATGGGCAAGAAGCTCGGCCTGAACGGGCAGAAGCTCTTTGTGCTGGACGCATCCACCATTTCGAAAGAGACCATTGGCCGCGACATCCCCAACACGCCCATGCTCGGGGCGCTCGTCGGCGCAACGGGTATGGTGGACTTCGATTCAATGATCGAAGACACCGAGGCGAAGCTCAAGAAGAAGTTCCGCAATAAGCCCGAGGTGATCGCCGGCAACGTCCAGGCGATCCGGCAGGCCTACGAGACCGTTAAGGCTCAGCACGCCTGAGACGGCGGACCCCGGAGCGGGGCTGCAAGATTCACCGATACCGGCTCCCGGCAGTGGAGCCATTGACCTAAGGAGCATCAGTTGTCAGAGACAAAAACCGAGACAAGCCTTAAGGGGGTAAAGAACCTGGCGGCGCTGACGGGCAACGAAGCCGTTGCGCAGGCGCTTCGCCAGATCAACCCCGACGTTATCGCCGCGTACCCGATCACCCCGGCGACCGAAATCGTCCAGATCTTCTCCACCTACGTTTCCGATGGCCTGGTAAACACCGAGTTTGTGGCAGTGGAGAGCGAGCACTCCGCAATGAGCGCCACAATCGGCGCATCGGCCGCGGGCGCGCGGGCAATGACGGCGACCAGTTCACAGGGACTGGCGCTGATGTGGGAGATGCTCTACATTGCCTCCGGCCTGCGGCGCCCCATCGTGATGCCGGTAGTAAACCGCGCACTCTCCTCACCGATCAACATCCACTGCGACCACTCGGACACGATGGGCGCGCGTGACGCGGGATGGCTTCACATCTTCTCGGAGGACGCTCAGGAAGCGTACGACAACACGATTCAGGCGATCCGCATTTCCGAGCATCCCGATATTCAGCTTCCCACCATGGTGACGATGGATGGCTTCATCATCAGCCACGGAATGGAAGTCGTGAAGATGCTGGACGATGACGTGGTGCGCGACTTCGTGGGGACGTACAAGCCGGACACCTATCTGCTGGACGTGGACAAGCCGGTGACCATGGGCGGCCTGGACTTCACCGACTTCTACTTCGAGCATCGCAGGCAGCTTGCCGAGCCGATGGAGGCGGCGCCGGGCGTCGTGAAGCAGATCGGCGAGGAGTACGGCAAGCTCACGGGCCGGAAGTTCGGCCTGTACGAAGGGTATATGCTGGACGACGCGGACTACGTGATGGTGCTGCTGGGGTCCACCGCCGGCACGGCGAAGACGATCATTCCCGAGCTGCGGGCGAAGGGCATCAAGGCGGGGCTTCTGAAGCTGCGGATGTTCCGGCCTTTCCCCGCGGACGAGATCGCGGACGCGGCGGGTCGCGCGAAGAAGATCGTGGTCATGGACCGCGCCGAGGGGTTCAACGCCGTCGGCGGGCCGCTATGCGCCGAGGTGAAGGCGGCGCTCTACGGGAAGAGCCGGGCGGAGGTCGTGAACGCCGTCTACGGGCTCGGCGGGAGGGACCTGGGACCCGACCTCGCGCGCGCGGCGTTCGATCTGTCGGGGCCGGGCGTGATCCATCTCGGGGTGAGGGGGTAGCGCGGAGCGGCGGGGGCGGTGCTGATACGATGGCGATAAACCTCAAGGAGTTATCCAAGAAGACGGTGCCGCTCAGTCCGGGGCACCGGGCGTGCGCGGGGTGCGGCAGCATCATCACGATCAAGCTCGTGCTGATGGCCGCCGAGGACCCGATCGTATGTGTCTCCGCCACGGGGTGCATGGAGGTGGTGACGACGATCTACCCGTACACCGCGTGGCGTGTCCCGTTCATGCACAACGCCTTCGAGAACGCCGCGGCAACGCTGAGCGGGATCGAAACCGCCTACCGCTCCCTCCTCGGGCAGGGAAAGATCTCGGGGAAGATCAAGTTCATAGCCTTCGGCGGCGACGGGGGTACATACGACATCGGGCTCCAGTCCCTCTCGGGCGCCATGGAGCGCGGGCACGACATGCTGTACGTCTGTTACGACAACGAGGCGTACATGAACACGGGGATACAGCGCTCCAGCTCGACGCCGTTCTGCGCGGCGACCTCTACCTCGCCCGTCGGGAAGGCGTCGCGCGGCAAGAAGCAGTACCCGAAGGACCTGACGAAGATCATGGTCGCCCACCGCCTCCCGTACGTCGCCCAGGCGTCTCCGCACAATTGGCAGGACCTGATGGCGAAGACGCGGAAGGCCCTCTCCATCGAGGGGCCCAAGTTCATGAATGTCATCTCCTCCTGCCACCGCGGCTGGCGGGTGCCTATGACCGATTCGCTCGAGGTGTGCAGGCTCGCGGTCGAGAGTTGCTACTGGCCTCTCTTCGAGGTCGAGGACGGCGCCTGGAAGCTCAACTACCGGCCGAGACAGAAACTGCCGATCACGGAGTGGATCAAGGGGCAGAAGCGGTTCGCGCACCTGCTGAAGCCGGAAAACCAGCCGATGGTGGCGCGCATGCAGGAGGAGGTCGACCGCCGCTGGGGCGAGCTGCTCCAGCTCTGCGGCGAGAAAGCCGGTTGACGGGGAGTTGGGGATGGTCCAGCGCCTGCACCTGACGATGGAGATAGCCGAGCAGCCCGACGGCAGCTTCGAGGCCAACTGTCCCGAACTGTCCCTGACAGCGCGCGGCCGCTATTCCGAGGAGGCGATCGACAGGCTCAAGGAGAAGGTTTTCTCCTCGATGGCCGGCGGGTTCGACAGCAGTTTCATGGAGAAGCGGCCGTTCGATCTCGTGCACTCCATCCTGTCCCGCAACCGCAGCTGCTACCTCTTCCTCCCATCCGAGCGTCAGGCGCATTGAGCGGCCCGCCGCCCGGCCCGTTCCGCCCGGCCCCCATCCCGAATTTGTGCACCCGCGCTTTTCATTGTGATAGAATGGGCGCGTCGGCGCGGGCAGCGGTGGGCGCGGCGAAAGGAGATCTCCGATGAGGCGGGCATTCGTGGTCGCTCTGGCCCTCGCGGCGGCGTTCGCGGCGGGGTGCACCGCGAAGTACGCAGACGGCGTAAGGAAGACGAAGTGCGTCGTGTGGATCCACTCGAGCCCCGCGGGGGCGCTTCTCTACCTCAACAAGAACTACGTAGGGCGCACCCCGTACAAATACACCGCCATGAACGACGGGGACTCCTCCGCGCATTTCATAGCGCCGGCCCTGTCGGAGATCATGGCCAGGAAACGCGGCTACGACGACGAGGTCGAGACGATCACCGTCGCGAACTGCTACAAGACGCTCAACATCGAGAATGTCGGGGTGAGAGAACAGGTCAAGACTTACACCGGGAGCATCACGCTTTACATGGACGAGCGGGAGAACCTAGCCGAGAAGGAGTACGGCAACGTCCTGATCGGCGCCATGCCCGAGGAGCCCGACGCGGAGATCTACATCAACGACAACCTGATCGGCAACGGCAAGACGTCCCTCCTCAAGCTCCCGGCGGGGAGCTACGTGTTGAAAATCAGGAAGCCGGGGTACAAGGTTTACGCGCGGGTGATCAGCGTGCTCGCGGATAACGATCTTACCATCACCGCGAACCTGGAGAAGGGGGCCGGGCCGGGGGACGAGGCGTCCTCCGCGATGCAGGCCGATAAGGTTCAGCTCAGCCAGGCGGGCGTGGAGACCGAGCTCGAGGAGGACGGCGTCCCCGGCTCGATCGGCGGCAAGGGCGACGACCTGGACGCCGTCCCGCCCGCCGGGGCGGATCGGCAGGCGCAGCAGGACTGAATCCGGGCGCGATCGCGTCCCTCCCCGGGGCAGGCGGCGCCGGGCGCGCTTCCGGCGCGTCGCCCGGGGAACGGAGAAGGCGCTCCCCCTCCCGATGACGACGCAGGAACCCAGGCCGGTCGCCACAAACCGCAAGGCCCGGCACGACTACGAGGTCCTCGAGAAGATCGAGGCCGGGCTCGTGCTGCGTGGGACCGAGGTCAAGTCCCTCCGGCTCGGCAGGGCCAACCTCAACGACAGTTTCGGCGTGATCGAGCGCGGGGAGGCGTTTCTCTGCAACGCCCACGTGAGTCCATACGAGTTCGGCAACCGTGAGAACCCGGATCCGGTCCGAAAGAGGAAACTCCTCCTTCACCGCCGCGAGATCGCCTACCTGGAGGGACAGGTCGCCCGGAAGGGGCTCACGCTCGTCCCCCTGCGCCTCTACTTCAGCCGTGGCCGCGCGAAGGTCGAACTCGCGCTGGCGCGCGGCAAGAAGTCGCCCGACAAGCGCGAAACCGTGAAACGCCGGATAGCCGAACGGGAGATCCGGCGCGCCATCAAGGGCCGCTCCTCCTGAGTTCGCGTCTAATACCAGCCGTATCCCGCTAACGGATCGTACGGTCCTCCGGTATCAGCCATGTGCCCGGCCGGTACCACGGAGCTCGGTTTCTGGAAGTTGATCCAGAGGGTCATCGATGGCGGCCCTATGGCGACATCCTCGAGGAAATCCGCGTTCGGGATTGTCGCCGCCGTCCACGAGGATCCGTCCCACGTGAGAGTCTTCGCGTACAGTTCACTGGTATTGTTATCAGACCAACTACCGACAGCGATCCCCTCCGCCGCGGAGGCCATGTAGACGTTCCTGAGATCCCCACTGACTGCGGGGGAGGGCGAGACGTCTGTCCATGCGCTACCGTCCCACGACATGACCTTCATGTACGTCTCCTGCGCGCCCTGGTCGTACCACGACCCAACGGCGTATCCTTCAGTGGAGGAGAGCATGAAGATGCCGTTGAACCGCCCCTCGACCGCCGGGGACGGGGATACATCGGACCAGGTGCTCCCATCCCAATGCAGCACCAGCATGCAGTTCTTCTGAAGCTGCTGGTCATAATAGCTTCCAGTCGCATACCCCTCCGTGGAGGAGAGCATGAAGACGTCGTGGATCCCCCCATCGAATATCGTGGACGGGGAGACATCGGACCAGACGCTCCCGTCCCAGCGCAGCATCCGCACAAAGTACTTCTGAAGTTGCAGGTCATGGTATGAACCCGTTATATATCCATCCGTCGGGGAAAACATCGTGATGCCCTGGGGTCTCCCCTCGACCGCGGGGGACGGGGATACATCGAACCAGGCGATCCCGTTCCAGCGCAATACCCGAATGAAGTCCTCATATTGCGGGCCCCGGTAGACCCCGGCAGCGAAACCTTTAGTCTCGGACAGCATGTCGACGCGGGTCAGCTCTCCCTCAATGCCCGGAGAGACATCGTACCAGCCGCCTCCGTTCCTCATCATGCACTTCGTGAATGCCTTCCCTTGGATGGTACGGCCCCCCACGGCGTGCGCAATGGAGCTCGAGACGATGTCGATCGCTCTGAGGTACCCTTTCTCGCCTGCTGGCGTGACGTCAACCCAATTGCCTGGCGAGACGTCAATCCAACTCACATCGCGCTCCATGATCCGGACGTACCCATCGCCGTTGCCCACAGCGAAGATTTTCTTGGGGATTAACTGGGCGATGGAAATGCCGCACGACGCGGCGAGGATGGATGCGCAGATGGACGCGAGAAAGGGGAGACGTGCCGCTTTGCTCATGAGCCTGGAATCCTCCTTTGGGGGGGCGCAGGGCGCGGCCCAGTACCATACGAAAAAATGGAGAATGCTTCCGCGCATTCTAGACGATGCGCGATCCGCAAGCAATAAAAATCGGGACGCGCGGCGTCAAAAGGTTCATGCAAAATTAGGATCCTCGATCCCATTGTTCGGCCGCTATGCGGCGTTTCGGGGGTCTCCACCGCCGGGTTGCATAAAAGAGTTTACGCCGCGTCGGGTTGGCTGGCCGTTTCCGCCCATCCGGATCGAATCGTGTTTCGCCGATGAACGACGTTGCGGCCCCTGTCCCCGCGGAGAGATGGGCCGGCCGGAATCCGGCTCTCCTAGTCGCAGGCCGCGAGAGGCGCCGCGCAGATGGGAGGTTTTAGCGGCGTACGCTACGCGGTTCGATCGGGCGAGGTACGCCCAGGGGAGAGGCCGCCGGGAGGGGGAGAGTATGTGTCACGCCGCTATTTGGAGTATCAATCCCTTCAGGTAGGCCGTCTCGGGAACGTTGAGGAGGACCGGGTGATCGGCGGGCTGCCCCAGGGCGGCGATAACGCGGAAGGCGCATCGGGCGTCGGCGGCGGCCGCACGCAGGATATCGGCGAACAGGTCGGGGGGAACGGCGTGCGAACAGCAGAAGGTGGCGAGGATGCCGCCCTCGCGGAGGAGGTGCATCGCCCGGAGATTGATCTCCTTGTATCCGCGGAGGGCGTCGCCGGCGTGCGCCTGTTTCCGCGCGAGCGGCGGGGGGTCCAGGATGACCGTGTCGAAGCGCCTCTTCCCCCGGTGCCATGCGCGCAGGAGGTCGAATGCGTTCCCCGCGACGGGAGTGATATTCGACAGGCCGTTGAGGGCGGCGTTTTTCGCCATCGCGGCGAGCGCGTCTTCCGACGATTCCACGGCGGTCACCGACTCAGCCCGCCCCGCGCACCGAATGGCGAAAAGCCCCTGGTAGGAGAAGCAGTCGAGCACCTCCCCGCGGGCCATGCGCGCCACGGCATCCCGGTTTTCACGTTGATCGAGATAGGCGCCGGTCTTGTGCCCGCCGAGGAGATCCGCCATGTAGCGGATCTCCCCCTCGCGGACTTCCACCGGCCCGGCCAGGTCGCCGCGGAGAAGTTTCTTCTCGATCGGCAGGCCCTCGAGCGCCCTCGCGCGGGCGTCGTTCCGGCAGACGATCCCCTTCGGGGCCAGAACGGCATTGAATATATCGGCGAAGAGTTCGAGGCGGCGGTCTGTCCCCGGGATGAGGGCCTGGAGGACGAGCCACTCGGCGTACCGGTCGGCGACGAGGCCCGGGAGGCCGTCCCCCTCGGAGTAGACGAGGCGCAGGGCGCCTTGCGCCGGCCCGAGGCCGCGGCGGCGCTCCACCGACTCCCGAATCCGTCTTTCGAAGAACTGTTCGTCAACCGGTTCGTCCGAGCGCGTGATAATGCGGAGAGCGATCTTGGAGGCGCCGCCGTAGAAAGCGCTCCCGAGCGTCGCCCCGCGCGCGTCGAGGACGCGCACGATATCGCCGGGCGCGGCCGATTCAAGCCGGGCCAGGTCGTCGCGGTAGATCCAGGCGTGCCCGGTGTCGTACCAGGCGCGTCCCTTCCTCGTCAGCGTCGCCGTACCCGTCTTCATCGCCGGGTGTAGTGTAGCGAAACCGGCCGTGCAGGACAAATGGCGATGGGTCATACTGGCTCAAATGGAGCGGGGCAACGGTCCGTGAAAGGGACAAAGTGTCGCGAGGGGGCGGGGCGCGGAAGACGCCCGGATCGACGCCACGGCGGCTCGGTTGCGCGATCGAGCATGGAGAGACGCGGATTACGAGGATCAGGGCCGCACTACCCGGGTCGAATATGGATGGCACGCATCTTGCTAAATCAATAACCGAAGGATGGCAACGGAAAGGAGGGCTTGGACATGGCACTTATACGTTGGAGATCCAGGGACGCGATCAACCCGTTCGTCGAGTTGCAGGACGAGGTGAACAGGCTCTTCGATCTATCCTCTGCGCGGTCGGGCGCAGTTGAGGCGTTGTGGGCCCCCTCCCTCGACGTCTTCGAAGAGAAGGAGTCGCTCGTCGTGAAGGCGGACCTGCCGGGAATGAAAGAGGACGAGGTGGATATCTCCATCCAGGGGGACATGCTTGTCCTGCGCGGCGAGAGGAAGCATGAGTCGGAGGCGAAGGAGAAGGGCTTCTATCGCTGCGAGCGGGTCTACGGGACGTTCCAGAGGGCCGTGGCCCTGCCGTACCCGGTGGATCAGTCGAAGGCGAAGGCGACGTATGAAAACGGGGTCCTCGAGATCAGGCTCCCCAAGGCAGAGGAGGCGAAGCAGAAGAAGATCAGGATCGAGGTGAAGAAGTAGGCGCTTTCCCACGCGCCGTTTCTACCGGGGCCCCCCGCGCGGCGGGGGGCCCCTTTTCCATTTCCTGCATCGGAGGGGATCCGCCGTGCTATACTCGGACGGGCCCCGTACCGGAACCTGGAAGGAGACCGCCGTATGCCGATCAACTATATGACGAAGAAGTCATACGACAGTCTCAGCGCCGAGGCGAAGCGCCTGCGCGAGGTGGAGATCCCGAAGGTGAGCAGGGAGAAGCTGGAGGCGGCGCAACAGGGCGACCTGCGGGAGAACGCCGGCTACGACGCCGCGCGCGACAGGCTCATGCTCCTCGGCGCGCGCCTGGAGCAGATCGTCGCACGGATCTCCGCGGCACGCTTCATCGAGGAGCTCAACGTGCCGGGGGACATCGTCTCCATCGGCACGAGGGTCCGGTTGCTGGACCTCGCCGCGGGGGGGGAGGTCGAGTATTGCGTGTTGGGGCCGGCGGACGCGGATATTTCCCGGAACGTGATCTCGTTCGAGAGCCCGCTGGCGAAGGGGATGATCTCGCGAAGGGCGTCGGAGGAGTTCTCTGTGGAGACCCCGGGCGGGGAGCGGCGGTTCAGGATCCTGTCGATCGAGCGGTACCGGTGAGGCGCGCCGCTACATCAGCTTCTTCTTCTTGAAGTAGATCAATATCCCGACGGCGCTGGCGGCCATCAGCGCGATCGCGGTTATCCAGCCCGACATCCCCCATTTGAACTCCGGGATATCCACGTTCATCCCGTAATAACTGGCGATGACGCCGATCGGCATGAGGAAGGTGGCGATGACGGTGAGGGTCTTCATCGTCTCATTGAGGCGCCAGTTCACCGAGGAGATGTACGACTCGATATCCTGTGCGATGAGCTCGCGGGACATCTCCGTGATGTCGTAGATCCTGAAGATATGGTCGTAGATATCCTTGAAATAGGGGCGCGCCTCGTCGCCGACGAACTGGAAGCCAGGGCGCATGAAGCTGGCGATGATCTCCCGCTGGGGGCCGATGACCTTCCGCAGCGTCACGACGTTTCTCCGTATCACGAACATCAACGCCTGGAGGCCGGGGTGGGGGTTGGTGAGGAGCTCCTCCTCGAGCCTGACGAGCTGCTCCGAGAGGGAGTCCATGATGGGGAAATAGTTGTCCACGAGCGTGTCGAGAAGGTGGTAGAAGAGAAAGTCCGCCCCCTTGGTCATGATCTGGGGGCCGTGCTCGCACCGCTTGCGGTTCGTGGTCACGCTGCGGATATGGCCCCGGTGGAAGGTGATGACGAAGTTTTTCCCGACGAAGATGTCGAGCTCCCTTATGTTGAGCGCCTCCTCGCTGGGCTTGGTCTCGTAGAAGAAGCAGGAGTGGATCACGAGAAAGAAGTAATCCTGGAAGACATCGATCTTCGGGTGGCTGTGCGAGGCGATGCAGTCGTCGATGAGGAGCGGGTGGAATCCGAAGTCCTTCCGGAGAACATCGATCTCCGCCTCGGTCGGATCTTCGAAGTCAACCCAGAGGAGATTTTTCGGGTTGGAGATGATCTGGCAAAACCGATCGCACGGCAGCTTTTGAACGAAGGTGCCGTCCTCCAGGTATGCCCATGCCGAGATCATTTCACCCCCTGGCCCCGCAAAAGTATAGACGATAGCGCGGCGGCGCTACAATCGAAAATGACGCCGCGGCGTCAAAAAGATTCCGGATGCGGGTGCCGCGGGCAGGGCGGCTATTCCGCATCGGTTTCCCCCCCGGGCGGACCGGCCCGCCCTTCCATGCACGTTCCGACGCGCCCCCCTGCAGGATCGTGTCCAGCCCTGAGCTGGCCGCAGGCGGCCCCGATTCGAGCCCCCTTGCTCCGGCGGACCGTGACCGCGACGCGCGCCGGGATGAGCCATTTAGCGAACTCCGCCGCCCGCGGCTCGCCCGACGGCTCGAATCCTCCTGTACCGGCGGGGTTGTATAGGATGAGGTTGACCTTGCACCGAACGCCGCGTAGAAGCCTGGCCAAGCGCCCGGCGTCCTCCCGCGAGTCGTTCAGCCCCTTCAGGAGCAGGTATTCGAATGTGACCGGGCGGCCGACGGAGGCCGCGTATTCGCCCGCCGCGGCCACGACCTCCGCAAGGGGGTACTCCCGGGCGAGGGGGAAGATGGAGCCCCTGACCTCCTCGTCGGAGGCGATGAGCGACACGGCGAGCTCGACGCGAAGCCCGGCGCCGGCGAGGCGCCGGATGCCCGGGATGATGCCGCATGTGGAGACGGTAACGCGTCGGGGGCCTAGGCCGGGACCCTCGGGCGAGAGAAGGATCCGGATCGCATTCTGCACTTCGTCGATATTGAGGAGCGGTTCGCCCATCCCCATGAAGACGGCGTGAGTGGGGCGCGCGTCCCCCGGAAGGGAGGCTCGAACCTTCAGGAACTGGTCAACGATCTCGCCCGCGGAGAGGTTCCGACGGAATCCCATGGCGCCGGTCGCGCAGAACGCGCATCCTGCCGGGCATCCGACCTGGGAAGATAGGCAGACGGAGCGGCTGTGGGCG
>ERZ1026792.2198-NODE-2198-length-10564-cov-2.681230_pt1 | contig 10564 bp, 12 predicted proteins | sample MGYA00520884_ERZ1026792 | MGnify/ENA primary metagenome ERZ1026792 (study PRJEB33270, sample SAMEA104284473) | anaerobic digester metagenome | biome: Anaerobic digester microbiome; feature: mesophilic sludge digester; material: Anaerobic digester biomass... | reverse complement strand
CGTCGGTTGGCTGGCCAAACCCGGCGATCATGCGCAAGGTGGTCGGTTTGCCGCAGCCGCAGGGGACGATGAGCGAAAAGCACTCGCCATCGCGAACTTGCAGGGTGAGAGCATCCACGGCGACGGCATCGCCGAGCCCGTCGCGGTTCAGCGATTCGAGGCGGGCCCGGACGCCCACCGGCGTGGCCGACGTCGCGGGCTGCGGCAAGGCCAGCGTTGACGCCACCGGCAAAACCCAAATTGAAGGACTGGCGCAGCAGGCGCACCCGGAGTCCTGAACCTGTTCAGGGACGCGAATCCGGCAGGTGCGCCCCGAACAAGTTCGGAAGCCTGGCGGGTGCGGGAGTCCTGAACAAGTTCAGGGCCGTTGGCATTTGCTATTTCGGGCGTTGACGCCTTATAATGGCGCTTCCTGTGCCTGAGTAAGCGTGCGCTGTGCGTACCCGCGAGATCAGAGCCGATGGCGCAGAGATCAGCAGGAGCCAAGCTTGTGGAACATCCAGCATCACGTATCCGTTGCAGCGTCGGCGTGACGGCGCATAATGAAGCCGCCAACATCGGCGCGCTCCTGGACGCGCTGACAAACCAGCATCTCTATCAGGCGGAGATTAGCGAGATCATCGTCGTAGCCAGTGGCTGCACCGACGACACGGTACCGATCATCGAACGCAAGCTGGCCGAGGATGAGCGCATCCGGCTGATCGTGCAGCCGCGGCGTGAGGGCAAGACGTCCGCGATCAACCTGTTTCTGCAGGCGGCGACCGAAGCGATCTGCGTCCTGGAGAGCGGCGACACCCTGCCGCGCGAGGATGCGGTGGAGCACATGGTACGTATGTTCGCCGACCCGAACGTCGGGATGACCGGCGCGCACAAGATCCCCGTCAACACGCCCGATCACATCGTTGGCCTGTTTTCTCATCTGCGCCTGCGCATGGAGCATGAACTGTGCCTGGAAATTCCGCGCCTGGGCGAGATGATTGCGTTCCGTAAGGTGTTCGATCAGATACCACCTGATGTGGCGATGGACGAAGCGTTTGTGGAGGCGCTGGTGGTCAAGCGCGGGATGCAGGTGCGTTATGCGCCGGATGCCGTGGTCTTCAACACCGGCCCGGACACCGTGAGCGATTTCGTGCGCCAACGCCGGCGCAACCATGCCGGGCATCTCTACTTACAGCACAAATACGGCTACCAGGTGTCCAGCATTCAGAACGGACGCGTCCTCAAGATTGCCCTCAAGGAGATCTTGGGCGCCATACGCCTGGTCTACACCCTCTTCTTGATAGCCTTTCTGGAGGGCTATGCGCGCGTTCTGGGCTGGTACGACTTCAAGGTCAAGCAGGACCGTCATGTGGTGTGGGACATGGCCTGGACGCAGAAAGCCGATGTTGGCGCAGAGGCCCAGCGCCGTCTGGGCGCCCAGGACACCGCACCGATGGCGACAACGACGAATCTCTGATCTCCGGTCTCCATCATTGCAGGGAGCAAGTTGTGCGTGACAAACTAACGGCGCTGCTCAAACTGGTGGTCAGTGCAGCGCTGATCGCTTTCATCTTCAGTCGTGCAGATTTGGCTGCGCTGGGCGCTCGCCTGGCCGGCGCTAACGGTCTTCTTGTTCTACTGGCGCTGATCGCCTATTTCGGCGCCATTGTCATGAACACGGCCAAATGGGCCGTTCTCTTACGTGTCCAGGTGCCCGGGGTTCCTTTTGGCGCGCTGCTGCGCTACACCTTTATCGGCGTTTTCTTCAACAATATCCTGCCGGCCAACATTGGCGGTGATGTCATGCGCGGCTACGGCCTGAGCGCGTACACGGAGAGCAAACTCGACGCCGCGGCCTCGGTCATCGTAGATCGCTTGGTGGGGCTGATGGCGTTCGTTTCGTCCGCGGTGGTGGCCGCACTGATCGCCATCTACACCACGCACCTGCCCGATCTCGTCGTGGTGGGCGCAGTGGCGATTGTTGCGCTGGCGGCGCTCGTCTTTGCTTTTGCGGTGCTCTTCAGCCGGCGTCTGCGCATCGTCCTGGCCCGGCTGTTCGACTGGTCACTCCTGCGGCCGCTGGCTCCTGTCTACGGTCGCCTGGCCGATGCCTTTGGAGCCTATCGTTTTCGCTACAAGACACTGCTGGCTGCCTACCTGATCGGCATGACCGGCCTGATGCTGACCAACGCGGTCAATTACCTGCTGTCCCAGGCGCTGGGCGGCGGTATCTCGTTCCTGGCGATTGCCCTCTTCAACCCGCTCATCGCCCTCGTGCTTCTGATTCCCATTTCCGTGGGCGGGCTTGGCGTCAATCAGAACGCGTACGTCGGTTTCTATGGCCTGGTGGGTGTGCCGCACGACCATGCGCTGGCGGTGTCGCTGCTAATACAGGCGCTCATCATCATCTCCAGCCTGCCCGGTGGGCTGTTGTGGTTACGCGGTAGGAACATCACGCGGTAGGAGCTGCAGCTTGAACAGGTAGCGCCTTTTCAGCAAGCACCGAGTATCGAAGCGCCAGCATTTGCCTGAACTCAAGCCAATGGCGGTGTGGCGGTAGTGATGTAACGTACGTCGTCCGTGGCTTCCGCCACGACTGAAGCAATGATCTTGTCGTCAACCCCATGGCGACGCAGACCATCGAGCAGGCGTGCCATTTCGGGTGCATCTGCTTCGAAGCGAGCCAGGTCGGCGCGCAGGCCCTGTCCAATATAGGCACGCATGAGCGGCTGATAGCCGGAGAATCCCAGGCGTGGGGCCATTCGTTTCAGGTCTTCCAACACATCCTCTGGTATGCGAACGGTAATCGTCTTCATCGGACGGTCACGGCGCAGGCGGTTCTTTAGATCATTGATGTTCATAGATTCTTCTTTCTGACTTGACAGCCATGCGGGCAGAAACAATGCGTATCGTATCACCACGCATGGTATACACGACGTGCAGTAATTGCCAGTTCTGTGTCATGCCAATTGCTTTGTCCCTTGACTCTTCTTCCGCCTCGTCCGCCTCCACGACATAAACAAACGGATCATGAAAGACCTCGCATGCTGATTCAAACAAAATACGGTGCTTGTGCAGATTAACAACTGCTTTGGCGATGTCCCATTCAAAAGTAATGCCGTGAAGCCGGTAACGAGCGTCCATGATCATTAGTATAACTCAATGTATTTACAATGTCAATACGTTTTGAGCTATGCTGCGCAAAAACACTGGTCTGTTCATCATTTGCGCCGCTTAGTACAATATGTTATAATCCAAACGTGGTCGCTGAGATTCAGGTTTCGGGGCGATCTTTCGTTTTGGAGCCGTGGCGACGTTGATGCGGGTGTTGACGCAGGAAAAGTCATCGTGATGCGACATCCGTGGTATCGTGAAGCCCTTATCTTACTGATTGTCGTTGGGCTTTTTCTGTTTGTTCCCTTCGGTGTTGGCCTGTGGTATGACATGGCAACCGGTTCCACACCCTGGGGATTATTGATCGGTATCGGCACTGGGGCCACCGCTGCTACATTCTTCCTCGTTCGTCGCTTGGGAAGCGTGTACCGGGCCATTGCACCCGATACCGAAATTGACCAGGGAAAAAAGTAGGCATTCCGAGGTGTGAAGGCTCCCGCGTGGACTTTGCGCCTCTATCAGAAAGAACCAGAAGGAGGATATAGCAGAGTGCGCAATCTGTTCAAACCACGCAACCTTCTCATGATCGTTGTCGTCCTCGCGGTGATGCTGGGCGGCGCCATTCTCTTTCCGGTGCCCCTGCCCACCATTCTGCTGCCAGCGGAAGTAATCTTCTCCGTGGCTGGCTTCCCGGTTACGAACACCTTGATCACCACCCTGATCGCCGACATCACCCTGTTGGTCATTGCCTTCGCGGTCGGTCGCAATCTCAAAGAAATTCCAACCGGTTTCCAGAACCTGATCGAATGGTTCCTGGAAACTTTCTACCGTATGACCGAAGACATCGCCGGCAAGGTCAACGCTAAGCGCTGGTTCCCGGTCTTCATCACCATCATGATGTTCCTGATGGTGGCGAACTGGTGGGAGTTGATCCCCGGCTTCGACAGCATCGGCGTGATCGAACCGATAGAAGTTGCCACGGCCCACACCAACGGCACGGTGCGCACCGGTTACAAGCTGGGAACGTTCCTGGGCATTCCGTCGCTCATCAAGGAGCAGGTCAACCTGGACGATGAGCAAGTGCATGAGATTCTGGCTGAGCACGAAGCTGCGGCTGCAAGCGGAGAAACGGCCACCGAGAGCGAGAGTCATGAGAGCAAGTATGGCGCCTATGTCCTGAAGCCGCTGTTCCGCGCCGCGGCCACCGATCTCAACGTGCCGCTGGCCCTGGCGCTGATCTCGGTCATTCTAACGCAAGCTGAGGGCATGCGGGTCCTCGGCATGAAGTACTGGCGTAAGTTCTTCTTGCCGACCATCACCGGCATGAAAGCGGTGGACGCCTTCGTCGGAATTTTGGAGCTGATCTCCGAGTTTGCAAAAATTATCTCTTTCTCCTTTCGTCTTTTCGGCAATGTCTTTGCCGGGCAGGTTCTCCTGTTCGTCATGCCATTCCTGATTCCGTACCTGATTCCCGTGCCGTTCTACGGTTTGGAACTGTTTGTGGGCTTTATGCAAGCCTTCGTCTTTGCCATTCTGACCCTGATCTTCCTGTCGTCGGCGGTAGTCAGCCACGAAGGGCACGAGGAGCATGGTCACGGAAAAGAGGCGCCTGTGACGGCGCATTGAGCAACTTGTCTGGGTTTGATCCGCAGGCGGGTACGCAGCGCGCGGGCAGGCCAGTCAAACGTTGATTTTGTGGAGGTCACACTTGGGGTGTGACGCTGAGTGAACTGTTCGCATTGACACTTAACAGAATCATTGAGGAGGATCGAAAATTATGAATGCAGTTCTGGCTGCGGGTCTTGCGATTGGCTTGGGCGCCATTGGCCCCGGCATCGGCGTCGGTTTGCTTGTGATGGGTGCGCTGCAGGCTATGGGTCGCAACCCAGAAGCGGCCGGCGAAATCCGCACGAACATGATTCTTGGTATCGTGTTCGCTGAAGCAATCGCCATCTACGCGCTGGTGGTTGCCCTGTTGTTGGTCTTCGTGGGCGCGCCGGGTCTCGCGACCTTTAAGTAGGGGTTTGAGGGGGTGCCAGCTTGGATATCTTTGGACAACTTGGAATTAACGGTGCCTTCCTGCTTGCGCAAATCATCAACTTCCTGATCCTGTTCTACTTGCTGCGGCGCTTCTTGCTGAAGCCCGTGATGAACATGCTGGACGCACGACGCCAGCGTATCGAGGACGGGATGAAGGCCGCCGACCGGGCACGCCAAGCCGCCGAAGCCGAGCGGACGGAATTGATGAAGAAGCTGGACGAGGAACGCCGCGCGGCGCAATCGCGTATTGCGGCGGTGGCCGGCGACAGCGAAAAGGTGCGTGAAAGCATCCTGACAACGGCGCGAGCGGAAGCTGAGGACATCAAGACAAAGGCGCGCGCAGAGGCGTCGGCCGAACGCGCGCAAATGCTGCGCGATATGCAGCGCCAGGTGGCCGATCTGGCCGTCCTGGCCGCGGAGCGCATCCTGGGCCATGAGCTGTCAAGCCCGACCGAACAGAAGCGCATGGTCAATGAGTTCTTAGCGAGTAAACTACAGTGAAAGCCGAAACCAGCGCACGCGACTATGCGAGCGGCTTTCTGGCCGCGGCTGTGGAACACTGGTCACAGCACCTGACGGTTTTGGCTGACCGGCTGGAGAATGATGCGTTGCTGCGCCCGCTGAGCGACCAGGCACAAGAGTTTGCCGGGCGCAACGCGACGCTGACCGGTCTTTTACCAACCGACTTCGGCAAGTTAGAAGTGGACTTGCTGCAAGTGCTGTTGTCACGTGGCGACTTGAGCAAGCTGCGCGAGGTGGTGGCAGAACTCAATGCGATCCTGCAGCGCACGGTGGCCGGCACGCAAACGGTGGCGGTGACAAGCGCCCAGTCGTTGAGCGAGAGCGACCGCAACGCCTTGCAGGACAAGTTCAGCGCGCAGTTTGGCGCCGGCCTTGAGTTTCACTACACTGAGGACCCGGCGCTCCTGGGCGGTATGATCGTGCGCGTGGGGGACAAACTGATTGATACCAGCGTCGCCAGCCGCCTGAGTCGCATGCGTGAACAATTGGCCGCCGCGGTGCGTTAGTGTATGCACGAGCACCGTCCTATCTGTGCGTCCGTCAACGTGACCCAGAGGCATGAGGAGAAACTAGATGGCGGTAATGACTGCCTCTCATACTGAGAGCATCGCGGATCTCATCAAGAAGCAAATCCTGGCGTTCGAAGCGCCGGTGCATATGGTGGATGTGGGCACCGTCACCGAGGTGGGCGATGGCATCGCCCGCATCAAGGGCTTGGCCAATGCCATGGCCAGCGAGCTGGTCGAATTCGCCAACGGTGTCATGGGCATCGTCTTCAACCTGGAAGAGAACAGCGTCGGTGTCATCATCATGGGTGAGCACACCGAAATCGAAGAAGGCGACCTCGTCCGTTCTACCGGCCGTATCGTGTCGGTGCCGGTGGGCGAAGCCCTGATCGGCCGTGTGGTCAACGCGCTGGGCGAGCCCCTTGACGGCAAAGGCCCCATCAACGCCAGCGGCATGCGCCCCGTGGAGCGCATCGCACCCAACGTGATCGCCCGCAAGTCGGTGGACACACCGGTGCAAACCGGCATCAAGGCCATTGACGCGCTGATTCCCATTGGTCGCGGCCAGCGCGAGCTGATCATCGGCGATCGCCAGACCGGCAAGACGGCCATTGCGATTGATACCATCATCAATCAAAAGGGCAAAGACCTGATCTGTATTTACGTAGCCATCGGCCAGAAGCGCGCCCAGGTGGTGCAACTGGTGGCTACCCTGGAAAAGTACGGTGCGATGGATCACACCATCGTTGTCGCGGCCACAGCTTCCGACCCGGCCGCCCTGCAGTACATTGCGCCCTACGCCGGTTGTGCCATGGGCGAGGAGTTCATGGAACAGGGCAAGGACGCGTTGATCGTCTACGACGACTTGAGCAAGCACGCCCAGGCCTATCGCCAGGTATCGCTGCTCATGCGCCGACCGCCTGGCCGTGAAGCCTATCCCGGCGATGTTTTCTACCTGCACTCGCGCTTGCTGGAGCGGGCCGCGCGCCTCAACGCCGATTACGGCAGTGGCTCACTGACGGCTCTGCCCATCATCGAGACGCAGGCCGGTGACGTGTCGGCCTATATCCCCACCAACGTCATCTCGATCACCGACGGCCAGATCTTCCTCGAGGCCGACCTGTTCTACGCCGGCATTCGCCCGGCCTTGAACGTCGGCATCTCGGTGTCGCGCGTCGGTGGCTCCGCGCAAACCAAGTCCATGAAGAAGGTGGCCGGTCGCCTGAAGCTGGAACTGACACAGTTCCGTGAACTGGCCGCGTTTGCCCAGTTCGGCTCCGACCTGGACAAATCCACGCAGGCGCAGCTCGATCGTGGTCAACGCCTGACCGAGGTGCTCAAGCAGCCGCAGTATCTGCCGGTGTCGCTCGATCACCAGGTGATGACCATCTTCGCCGCCACCAACGGCTTCCTGGACAAGCTGCCGGTCAGCGCGCTGCGTCGTTGGGAAGATGAGTTTATGAAGTTCATGGACGCACAGCACGCAGACGTCGGCAATGTCATCCTGCGCAGCAAAGACCTGGACGCGACAACGGCTGATCGCCTGAAGATGGCCATTGGCGACTTCAATGCCACGTTCACGGCGTAAGCAACGAAGGACGCATGATCTCAGGCCAAGAGCTGGCCTTCGTCCTTCGCTTCTCGTCTTTGCAGGAGAGATAAATCGTGGCCAATGACCGTGAAATCAGACGACGCATCAAGAGCGTGAAGAACATCGCCCAGGTGACGAAGGCGATGGAAGCTGTCAGCGCGTCGAAGATGCGCCGTGCGCAAGCCCAGGTGCTGGCGACGCGGCCGTATGCGGAAAAGGCCTGGGAGATGCTAACCTTCCTGGCGCGTATCCGGCGCAGCGGCGCCGATCAGCAGGCCCTGTTGCAGGCGCGGCCGGAGAAGAAGGTGCTCCTTCTGCTCATCACCTCTGACCGCGGCCTGGCGGGTGGCCTCAATGCCAACATGCTGCGCGAGGCCTCGCGCACGATCCGGCAGTGGGAAAAAGAGGGTAAGACGGTGTCGCTGGTCACCGTGGGGCGCAAGGGGCGTGACTTCATGCGCCGTTACGGCCCGCCCAGTAGAGCGGAGTTCAGCAGAGTGGGCGATCGGCCAACCAGCCAGGCGCTCAGCATTCAGAAGGTCGGCGTAGATGAAGCTACCGTAGCTCCGATTGCACGCGTCGTGATTGACGAGTTCGTCAGTCAGGCCGTTGATGCGGTTTACATCGGCTTCATGGACTTCGTCAACGCTGTGGTGCAGAAGCCGGTTATCCGAAAGCTCCTGCCCATCGAACCCGATGAGCCGACGATACCGATCACGAAGGATTACATCTTCGAACCGGATGCGCAGTCGGTTCTGACGCAGGTGATGGAGAGCTTTACCGAAGTGCAGATTTTGCAGGGGCTGTATGAGGCCATCGCCAGCGAGCATTCGGCACGCATGGTTGCCATGCGCAACGCGACCGATGCCGCCAACGACCTGATCGGCGAACTGACCCTGAGCGCCAATAAGGCGCGCCAGGAAAAAATTACTAAAGAACTGATGGATATTGTGGGCGGCGCCTCTGCCTTGGCGCAGGCGAGCACCTAGATCTGACATGATCCTGATGCCGTGACCGGAGGATAATGATTTATGGGAAATAACGGAACGCGAGTCGAAGGTAGAATCCTCGCGGTAGTCGGGCCGGTGGTAGACGTCGAATTTCCGCCTGATCAACTGCCTCAAATTTACGACGCGATCGAAATCCCGCTGGGCAGCGGGTCGGCCCTGGTCTGCGAAGTGCAGCAGCACTTGGGTGATGGCCGTGTGCGCGCCGTCGCCATGTCGAGCACCGACGGCTTGCGGCGCGGCATGCCTGTGCGTAACACGGGCGCTCCCATCAGCGTGCCGGTCGGCCCCGACACCCTGGGCCGTATCTTCAACGTTCTCGGCCAGCCGATTGACATGAAGGGCGATGTCAAGGCCGTCACCTATTACCCCATTCATCGCCTGGCCCCGCTGTTCGTCGAGCAGTCTACACAGACCCAGGTCTTCGAGACCGGCATGAAGGTCGTTGACCTCATCGCGCCCTTCACCAAGGGGGGGAAGACCGGCATCTTCGGCGGCGCCGGCGTCGGCAAGACGGTCATCATCCAGGAACTGATTCACAACATCGCCAAGTTCCACAGCGGCTATTCGGTGTTTGCCGGCGTGGGCGAGCGTTCCCGCGAGGGCAATGACCTTTACCACGAAATGAAGGAATCGGGCGTGCTGCCGCAGACCGTCATGGTCTTCGGGCAGATGAATGAGCCGCCCGGCGCCCGCTTGCGCGTGGGCCTGACTGGCGTGACGATGGCGGAGTACTTCCGTGACGAGGGCCGCGACGTGCTCTTGTTCATTGATAACATCTTCCGCTTTGTGCAAGCCGGCTCTGAAGTGTCGGCTCTGCTGGGCCGTATGCCCAGCGCCGTCGGTTATCAGCCCACCCTGGGCACCGAAATGGGCGAACTGCAAGAGCGCATCACGTCCACCAAGACCGGCTCCATCACCTCGATGCAGGCCATCTACGTGCCGGCCGACGACTACACCGACCCCGCCCCGGCGACGACCTTCGCCCACCTGGACGCGATCGTCTCGCTGGAACGCGCCCTGGCCGCGCAGGGCCTTTACCCGGCCGTGGATCCGCTGGCCTCGACCAGCCGTGTTCTGGATCCGCTGATTGTAGGCATGGAACACTACGACGTGACCCGCGGCGTGCAGCGCACCTTGCAGCGCTACCGCGACCTGCAAGACATCATCGCCATTCTCGGTATCGAAGAGCTCAGCCCGGAGGACCGCCAGCTCGTTGAGCGCGCCCGCCGGATCGAGCGCTTCTTCTCCCAGCCGTTCTACACGGCTGAGCAGTTCACCGGCACGCCGGGACAGTACGTTTCGCGTGAAGACACGGTGCGCGGCTTCAAGGGCCTCGTGAACGGCGAATACGATCACCTTCCGGAACCGGCCTTCTACATGGTCGGCTCGATCGAAGAAGCGATCGCGAAGGCGCAACGTCTCGCGGCTGAGGCAGCCTAATGGCCGCCGGCCAGCTCACGAACAGCGCTGTAGCGATGCAACTCGTAGAGGGTTGCCTCGCGCACATTGCCGGCCGTGTGCAAGGCAAGATGCCGATCGAGCCTGTGGCAGCGACGGAAATCGAGCGCGCAAGTGTTGGGCTCGAAGCGGTCGGTCAAACGCTTATGTATCCGGTGGGCGGCTCAGGCGTGTTCATCGATTTGAGCGGCAGTGTCGCGACCGTGTGGTACGTTGGCGCGGACTTCGATCGCGGCCTCGATGCGTTTGAAGCCATGCTGAAGTCGCGCCGTTCCAAGCGTTTGAAGGACGAAGCGTCGTCCGAAGCCAAGCAACGCGTTCGTGCTTACGAAGTCGATCTAGGC
>ERZ1026792.2197-NODE-2197-length-10574-cov-4.442711_pt1 | contig 10574 bp, 8 predicted proteins | sample MGYA00520884_ERZ1026792 | MGnify/ENA primary metagenome ERZ1026792 (study PRJEB33270, sample SAMEA104284473) | anaerobic digester metagenome | biome: Anaerobic digester microbiome; feature: mesophilic sludge digester; material: Anaerobic digester biomass | place... | reverse complement strand
AGCGTCTTCAACCTGGTTCGGATGCGCTCCTTGGGCATTGCTGCCTCCTGAGCCGCCGCGAGCGGCTCGGTGCTGCCCGAAAGGGCAGCTGAGGCCCTATGAATCAGCCATGTGAAAGAGCAAAAAACACAGTTTAAGCCATCCGCACACTCGTTTGACCCGATAATAAAGGACAAACGAGAAAAAGAAGTCAGATTTTCAACACCCTGCTAGGCAGGAGCGCGGGGCTCGGGATAAAAGATAAAACAGGAAACGACGGTTCAAGAGAAGGAAATGGCGAAGAAGACGTCACACCCGGTCAACGAGAGAATCACCCCGCGGGAGCTCAAGGAGCACGGGGTTCGATACGTCCTGGACAAGATCCGCCGGTCGAAGGGCTACTACATGACCAACACCGAGAGGGACCTCTCCCAGTCGGATTTCAAGAACCGGGTGCTGCCCCACACGCAGATGCTCGTGGCCGGGGAGCGAAACGCCTGCGGCTATTTTTCCATCGAGATCTCCGGCGGGGCCTCGATCCACGTGGACATGCTGCGAAAGCAGATCAATCCCTTCGAGAAGCTGCGGGTCCTCAAGTCCATGATGCCCGAGACCCTGTTTCAGACGCTGGTCCGGGGGATCAACCTCTTCGGGTATCGGCCCTACCCGGACAACGTCGTCCGCCTGACGATCCAGCATTTCGCCGAGGTGATCGACGTGTTCCGCGTCTTCGACTTCCTCAATGACGTCCGGAACATGATTCCCGTCTTCGAGGAGGTGAAGCGCGCCGGCCGGATCCTGGAGCCGGCCATCTGCTTCTCCACGGGGCCCGAGCACACGGACGGCTATTACGTGGGGAAAGTGGGCCAGATCGTCGACATCACCGGTGAGGACATCATCCTGTGCATCAAGAACCACGGGGGACTCGGGACACAGAAGCGCATCGGGGATCTCGTGAAGGCCATTCTCGACCGGTTCCCCGGGCTGCTGATCCATTACCACGGCCACAACACCGACGGCAACGACATCGGCCGTACCGTCGAGGCCGTCCGAAACGGGGCCAGGATCGTCAACGGCGGCGACCACTCCTTCACGGGATTCTACGGCCCGCCCCCGTTGCTGACGATTGTCGAGACCCTCGAGGACTACGGCTACCCCTGCATCGGGATCGACAAGCAGGCCGTCATCGACACCTCCAACAAACTGCGTCCCGAGCGCGAGCACTACAAGGACTTCGAGTCCCAGTTCCTCGGCTTCGACCCCACCGTCCAGATCCACAAACTGCCCGGCGGGGCCACGGGGTCGAGCTTCGAGCAGGCCGTAAAGGGCAACTTCCTGCACCTCATGCCGGAGATCCTCCAGCAGGAGCTTCCGAAGGTCCAGGTCGAGCTCGGCAACTGGTGGAGCGTGACGCCGGGCTCCCAGATCCTCTGGACCACGGCGGTCAACAATGTCCTGAAGCGCGCCCGGTACAAGGATGCCACTGACGACCTGAAGAACCTGATGCTCGGCCGGTACGGCGAGCTGCCTTTCCGAAAGCCGGCCGACTGGATCTACGAGGCCGTTTTCGGCCCGAACTGGAAGAAGACCGTGGAACGCGACTACGGCTACCAGAAGATCGAGGACGTGGACCTCGCCATCGAGAAGCGCGTCCTGGAGAAGAGGCTCGAACGAAAGGTCTCCGAGGAGGAACTGGTCCTGTACCTGCAGCACCCCAATGACGCCGTAAGTTTCTTCAAGTTCGAGGAAAAATACGGCAAGGTGTGGGTCCTTCCGCCCAGTGTCTGGTTCAAGAAGGGCGGGTTCAACCTGGGCGACACCTTCGAGTTCCCCGATGCCTACGGGAAGCTGCACTCGATCGTCATCGGGCCCCAGCGCCGGACCTCGAGCGGCGACGCGGTGACCTACCTCGTCATCGACCATCACCCCGAGCCGATCCTGACGGAGCTCGAGCAGGAGGGTGCGACGGCGGAGACGAAGAAGGCGACCCTCAGCGCCAAGGAGCTCGATGCCCTGGCCAGGGACGGCGACATCCGCTCGCCCATCAAGGGATCCGTCAACGAGGTTCCCGTGTCCGAGGGCGACGAGGTGTCCGCCGGGCAGGTGCTCATCGTGCTCGAGGCCATGAAGATGCTCAACAACGTCGTCTCGGCCATCAACGGGAAGGTCGTGGAGGTCTTCAAGAACCCCGGCGACCCGGTCGATGTGGGTGACCCGCTGCTGTCGGTCAAGAAAGCCCCCGAAGGAGAGGTGGGAAGCCACGGGTCCCGCGCGAGGAAGGGCTGATTTCTGATCTCTGGGAATCCACATGGGGCCGGATTCGTTTCATTTTTTTCTGAAACGGGCGATTTCGTCTTGACAGGTCGCCCGTTTGCGGGTATTTAGACGCCTGTCTCCGGAATCCGGCGGTTTCGGTGGTTCGTGACCGGGGTCTCTTTTGACGCGGTGATTTGGGGGATGCAGAGTGTCCCTCGGCATCACGCGCCGTCTTTCCTCCCGTACTTGCCAGGGAAAGCGGGAAGCCTCCTTCCCCGGTTCCCGGGTGCAAAGAAAGGATGAGGATGAGCAATGCCGAAGCATTTTTACACCCTCCTGATCATCCCTCATAAAAAGAAAGACTCCGTCAAGAAGTTCCTCGCCACACCGCGTCATTTCCGCCTCGCCACAACCTTGTTGGTCGCCCTGTTCTGTTTTCTCGGCTATTGTGCCGTCGATTACCTGACGATCAAACTCGAGCAGATGGAACTTTTCAACCTGCGCCGGCTCACATCCACCCAGCAGGAGCAGATCGACACCCTCGAGGGGAAGATCACCTTCTTCGAGCGGAAGCTGGCCGAGCTCAAACAGGTGGATGAAAAGATCCGCACGATGGCGATGGATCTGGCCGGCAAGCCCCGCAAGGCATCCAGGAAGGAAACGGCGCCTGCCCGGGAACAGGCTCTCGGCGTGGGCGGCCCGATGCCGGCGGGGGAAACCGGCGCCGACAAGCTGACCAGCCTCAACCGGCACATGGACCGTTTGCTGGAGGATGCGTCCGCCCGCGAGCGAAGCCTTGCCGAGCTGCAGGAATTCCTGCGCGCTCAGCGCTCCATCGCCGCCGTGACGCCCAACCTGTGGCCCGTCACCGGCTGGGTGACCTCCGAGTTCGGACCCAGGGCCAACCCCTTCGGCGGCCGGCGGGAATTTCACTCGGGGATGGACATTGCGGCGAAGCTCGGAGCCCCTATCCAGGCGCCGGCCGACGGGATCGTGGCCAACGTGGAAAAGAGACCGGACCTGGGCCTTCTCATCAAGGTCGAACACGGAAGGGGCATCTTCACCCTCTATGCCCACCTCTTCCGCTCCGCGGTCAGCAAGGGACAGATGGTCAAGCGCGGGGAGGTCCTCGGGTATGTCGGCAACTCGGGCCGCAGCACCGGGGCCCACCTGCACTATTCCGTGAATCTCAATGGAGTCTATGTCAACCCCAGGAAGTATCTGCCCTGATTCCCTTTTGCGAAAAAACAGGGTATAGTATCCGAAAATCCGGTAAGGGCTTACCGGGTTTTTTTTAGGCGGAACCATGCTGAATTTCATCCAGAAGCTGTTCGGGACGAAGAACGAAAGGGAGCTGAAGCGGATCGCGCCCCTCGTGGACGAGATCAACCGCTTCGAGGACGGCATCCGCGGCCTCTCCGACGGGCAGCTGAAGGCCAAGACGGCCGAGTTCAAGGAGAAACTCGCGGGCGGCATGAGCCTCGACGACATCCTGACGGAGGCCTTCGCCGTGGTTCGGGAGGCGGCCCGCAGGACCGTGGGGATGCGCCCCTTCGACGTGCAGCTCATCGGGGGGATCGTCCTTCACGAGGGCAAGATCGCGGAGATGAAGACGGGCGAAGGGAAGACCCTCGCGGCGACCATGCCCCTGTACCTCAACGCCCTGACCGGCAAGGGCTGCCATCTCGTCACGGTGAACGACTACCTGGCGCGCCGCGACGCCGCCTGGATGGGCCCCATCTACAACTTCCTGGACCTTTCCGTCGGTGTCATCGTCCACGGCCTGACCGACGCGGAACGGCGCGCCGCCTACGGCTCCGACATCACCTACGGGACGAACAACGAGTTCGGATTCGATTACCTGCGCGACAACATGAAGTTCACCCTCGAGGACTATGTCCAGAGGGACTTCCACTATGCCATCGTCGACGAGGTGGACAGCATCCTCATCGACGAGGCGAGAACGCCACTCATCATCTCGGGTCCCTCCGACGAATCCACGGACAAGTATTACCGGATCAACCAGATCATTCCCGGGCTCCGGCGCGAGAGGGACTACACGATCGACGAGAAGGCGCGGGCCGTCGTCCTCACCGAGGAAGGTGTGGCCCGGGTGGAAAAGGCCCTGAAGGTGCAGAACCTCTATGACCCGCGCAATATCGAGCTGCTGCACCACGTCAACCAGGCCCTGAAGGCCCACACCCTCTTCAAGCGTGACGTGGACTACGTCGTCAAGAGCGGCGAAGTGCTCATCGTCGACGAGTTCACGGGCCGCCTCATGCCCGGCAGGCGATACAGCGAGGGCCTGCACCAGGCCCTCGAGGCCAAGGAAGGCGTCAAGATCGAGCGGGAGAACCAGACGCTCGCGTCCGTCACCTTCCAGAACTACTTCCGCATGTACGAGAAGCTTGCGGGGATGACGGGCACGGCGGACACGGAAGCGGCCGAATTCCAGGAGATCTACGGGCTCGAGGTCATGGTGATCCCCACGAACATGCCCATGATCCGGACGGACCATCCCGACGTCATCTACCGCACGGAACGGGAGAAGTTCGAGGCGGTCATCCAGGAGATCAAGGACCTCCACGGGCAGGGGCGGCCGGTCCTGGTCGGCACGATTTCCATCGAGAAGTCGGAAAAGCTCAGCGGGCTTCTCTCCCGCCAGGGCGTGAAGCATCACGTCCTCAACGCCAAGCACCACGAGCGCGAGGCGGAGATCATCACCCAGGCCGGGCAGCGGGGGGCCGTCACCATCTCGACGAACATGGCCGGCCGCGGCACGGATATCAAGCTCGGCGAGGGGGTGGCCCGGCTGGGCGGCCTGCACATTCTCGGCACGGAGCGCCACGAGAGCCGGCGAATCGACAACCAGCTCCGTGGCCGGTCGGGACGCCAGGGAGACGCCGGGTCCTCCCGGTTCTACCTGTCCATGGAGGATGACCTGCTGAGGATCTTCGGGGGAGAGCGGATGGGGGCGATCATGGACAAGATCGGGATGGAGGAAGGCCAACCGATCGAGTCCGGCCTGCTGTCCCGGCAGATCGAGGCCGCCCAGCGGAGGGTGGAGGCCCACAACTTCGATATCCGCAAGCACCTCCTCGAGTTCGACAATGTGATGAACGTGCAGCGCGAGGCCATCTACGAGCAGCGCAAGGCCGTTCTGAAGGGCGACGACCTGTGGGGCATGCTCGAGGAGATGCTCGACGAGGTGGCCGAGAACATCGTCCGGGAATATGTCGACGAGAAGCAGCACCCCGAGGAGTGGAACCTCAAGGGCCTCGACGACATGGTGTACCAGCTCTTCTCGCTCAAGCTCCGGTTCAGCGAGCCCGGACGCAGCCCGGGAGGGCCTGAGCAGATGCAGGAGGAGATCCACAAGGCCGTCCTGGAGCACCTGCGCCGGAAGGAAACCGACTTCGGCAAACCCCTGTGGGACTACCTGATGAAGGTGATCATGCTGCAGTCCATCGACACCTTCTGGAAGGACCATCTGCTCGGCATGGATCACCTCCGGGAGGGCATCGGGCTGCGGGGCTACGCGCAGAAAGACCCGGTTCGCGAATACCAGAAGGAAGGGTACGAGATGTACCTGGAGATGATGTACCGCGTGCGCCAGGACTCGCTGCAGAAGCTCTCGCTCGTGCAGGTCCAGCGGGAGGAGGAGGTGGAAGGCCTGCGGGACCGGACGCAGCGCGATGTCGTAGAGTCCCACGGCACGGCAGGGGCCCCCGTGAAGCAGGTCAGGAGGGATTCATCCGGAAAGGTCGGCCGGAACGATCCGTGCCCCTGCGGCAGCGGGAAGAAGTACAAGAAGTGTTGTGGGAAATAAAAGGCTGAGGGCGAAAGGCGAAGGGCGAAGGGAAAAAGGCAAGGGGAAGGCCAATCATGGCAAACGGTGAGCAGAAATACGAAGTCCCCGGGTTTCAGGCCGGCGGGATCGCGGCGGGGATCAAGGAGGACGGGCGGAAGGACCTGGCCCTTCTGTACTCCGAGGTGCCGGCAAAAGCCGCCGGCGTCTTCACGACGAACGTTTTCAAGGCGGCGCCCGTGCTGCTCGATATGGAGCGCATCAAGAGCGGCACGACGAGGGCCGTCATCGTCAACAGCGGCAACGCCAACGCCGCAACCGGCGACGAGGGCTTCCAGGATGCCGTGAAGATGGCCCGATTCTGCGCCGGGGCTCTCTCGATCGACGAGGCGCAGGTCCTCGTGGCCTCGACGGGCGTCATCGGCCGCAAGTTTCCCGTCGACCGGGTTGCGGGAAGCGTGAGCAGGCTGGTCAAGGGACTCTCGCCAGGCGGGATTCCCGAGGCGGCCGAGGCCATCATGACCACGGACCGATACCCGAAGATCCAGTACCGGGAAGGGCCCGTCGGCGGCAGCGATGTCTGCGTCTGCGGCATCGCCAAGGGGGCGGGCATGATCGAGCCCGGCATGGCGACGCTGCTGGCTTTCATCCTCACCGATGCCGACATCGACGACCAGGCGATGAGACGTGCGCTTCGGGATGCCGTGGACCAGAGCTTCAACGCCATCAGCGTCGACGGCTGCATGAGCACCAACGACACGGTTCTCCTGCTGGCCAACGGCATTGCGGGGAACAGGAAGATCCGTGCCTCGACGAGGGACTTCACCGTGTTTGCCGCGATGCTCACCGAGGTGATGACGGAGCTGGCCAGGATGATCGTGCGTGACGGCGAAGGGGCCACGAAGCTCATCGAGATCGTCGTCGAAGGGGCCAGGTCGGCGGCAGAGGCGAAGGCCGTCGCCTACCAGATCGCCCGCTCGAACCTGGTCAAGACGGCCTTTTACGGGGGCGACCCGAACTGGGGTCGGATCATTTCAGCCGCCGGGGCGGCCGGGGTGGCGCTCGACCCGGCGGCCGTCGAGCTGACCTTCGACGGCCTGCCGCTCTTCCGGCAGGGCCAGGGGATCGCGAGCCACCTGCAGCAACTCGTGGAGGTCATGAAAAAGGACCACATCCGGGTGGTCGTCGGGCTCGGCCAGGGCGTCAAGAGCTTCCGGGTCTTCAGCTCCGACCTGAGCCTCGATTACGTGAAGATCAACGCGCATTATACGACATAACAACAGGCAAAGGGTGAAAGGCTAAAGGCGAAGGGTAAAGGGCAAAGGGCAACATCATTGCCGGCTTTTCCATTCGCCCTCAGCTCTTAGCCATTTTTTATTTGCCAAATTTTTTCGATTGTGCTAGTTAAGCCCGTTCTATCACTCACACCCTCGGATCGGCGGCCTGTTGCCCTTCACGGGAAGGGTTCCCCGCCGGGTTGAAGGGGTGGAGGAATCAAACAGGAAGGAGAAACCCATGTCCACCGTATCGATGAAGCTGCTGCTCGAGTCCGGCGTCCACTTCGGTCATCAGACCAACAAGTGGAATCCCAAGATGAAACCCTACATTTTCGGCGCCCGCAACGGGATCTACATCATCGACCTCCAGCAGACGGTCGAGATGTTCAAGGGGGCCTACAGTTTTGTCGTCAACACCGTCGCCGACGGCGGTGAAATTCTCTTCGTGGGCACGAAGAAGCAGGCCCAGGAGTCGATCCGCGAGGAGGCCGAGCGCTGCGGGATGCCCTACGTGAACTACCGCTGGCTGGGCGGCATGCTCACCAACTTCTCGACCATCAAGAAGCGGATCGACCGACTCAACGAACTCGACGCGATGTTCTCCGACGAGTCGGTCCATGTCTTCCCGAAGAAGGAAATCCTCCTTTACCAGAGGGAGAAGGAGAAGCTCGACAGGGTGCTCGGCGGGATCCGCCGGATGAAGGGTACCCCCGCGGCCGTGTTCGTCGTCGACCCCAAGAAGGAGGACATCGCCGTCCACGAGGCCCGGAAGCTGGGCGTGCCCGTCGTCGCGATCGTGGATACCAACTGCGACCCCGACGTGGTGGATTACATCATCCCCGGCAACGACGACGCCATCCGGGCGATCAAACTGTTCGCAGCGCGGATTGCCGACGCTGTCTCGGAGGGCAAGCAGAAGTTCGAGGAGAAGATCCAGGCGGAGAGCGACAAGCGGCCGGACACGGACGCGAAGGAAGAACCGGCCGGGGAGACGGACGTGCCCGACAGCGTCGAACTCAAGGGAACGGAGACGGGCGCGGAGCAGTCTGCGAGTTGAACAGGACCCCAGACATATCCCGACGAGGGGAGGAGGTACAGGAGCATTGGAAATTGCAGCGGATCGTGTAAAAGAACTGAGGGTGAAAACGGGCGCCGGCATCATGGACTGCAAGGAAGCCCTGAAGGTTTCGAACGGCAACTTCGACAAGGCGGTGGACTTCCTGCGAGAGAAGGGGCTCTCGGCGGCCACGAAAAAATCCTCCCGCGCCACGAAGGACGGGCTGATCACCTCCTACATCCACATGGGCGGAAAGGTCGGCGTGATGATCGAGGTGAACTGCGAGACGGATTTCGTCGCCAAGACGGAGAACTTCAAGAATCTGACCCGCGACCTCGCCATGCACGTCGCCGCCATGAACCCCCTGTACGTGAAGCCCGAAGACGTCCCCGAGGCCACCCTGCAGAGGGAAAAGGACATCTACCGGAAGCAGGTCATTGCCGAGGGCAAGCCAGAAAAGATCGCCGACAAGATCGTCGAGGGCAAGCTGAAGAAGTTCTACGAGGAAGTCTGCCTTGTAAAACAGAAGTTCATCAGGGACACGAACATGACGGTCGAGGACCTTATCAAGGCCTCGATTGCCGCGACGGGGGAGAACATCCTCGTGAAGCGGTTCGTCCGGTACCAGCTCGGCGGCGACGAGGCGGCCGACAACGCGCTGTAGGCCGGATCCGCCCCCGGGGCGGCCGCGCAGGGACGGCGGAGACATGACGGCAGGCAAGGCTGCATACAGGAGGGTTCTCCTGAAGTTGAGCGGGGAAGCGCTGATGGGGGGGCGGTCCTTCGGCATCGACCCGGCGGTCGTCCAGGCTCTGGCTGCAGAGATCCGGGACGTGGTCCGGATGGGCGTGGAGATGGGCGTCGTGATCGGCGGCGGCAACATCTTCCGCGGCATCGAGGGAAGCGCCCGGGGTATGGAGCGCACCCAGGCGGATTACATGGGCATGCTTGCCACCGTGATCAACAGTCTGGCCCTGCAGAGCGTTCTCGAGGGGATGGGCGTCAAGTGCCGCGTCCAGACGGCGATCGAAATGCGGGAAGTCGCCGAGCCCTTCATCCGCCGCAGGGCCACCCGCCACCTGGAAAAGGGACGGGTCGTTATCTTCGCTGCGGGGACGGGAAATCCCTACTTTACGACGGATACGGCTGCCGCGCTGAGGGCCGCCGAGATCCGGGCAGAGGTCATTCTCAAAGCAACGAAGGTCGACGGGGTGTACGACAGAGACCCCGTCAAGCATGCCGATGCAAAAATGTTCAAAAAGATAAGTTACACCGAGGCATTGGCGAAAAACCTTAAGGTAATGGATGCAGCCGCCATTTCCCTTTGCCGGGAAAACGAGATTCCCATTCGGGTGTTCAACATTTCTAGGAAAGGCAACATCAAGGCCGTCATCAGCGGCAGATCCGTGGGAACCATAGTGGGAGGATGACATGAGCGAGCTACCCCGGTAACTCGTAACCGCTTGAAATCATTAGAGGGCATCCGACACCGGGTGCCCTTTTTTTGCGCCATTTTGCACCCCTGCCGCACCCCCTCCGGTGCCGTCTCCACCGCTTCCTGCCATGCTGCGTCCTGCCGTTCTGGTTCCAGGCGGGTGAGGGGGCGGGCCTGGGCTTCATTTACGGGAGTGTTGCCAATTGGCAACAAATTATCTGCCGTCTTCGCGCCCTCTATCATCCTGTGAGCATACGACCTACTCATCCCCCACCTGTCCCGGCAGTAGTCGTTGAACGTCCGGTGAGTGTCCCGGTACAGGCGGGAGTCCCTGATTCTGAGCAACGCCCGCCCGACGACAAGGAAGTGCTTCATCCCGTTTTCAATTACTGTCTCTAACTCAGCCAGTTCAGTTTTTTCCTGAACCGTCAAGTCCATCACCTCAACAGCCGTCGATTCCATGATCACCTCCTTGTAGCAATCTGGATTTCTCGGTATCCCCTCGTCCTCACATTGATACGCATTGCTGATGTTTAGAATGTAAATGATCCCGTCCTTCTTCCTGACTTGCGTTATCACGAATCACACCATTTCCAATTTACGCAACACCCCCGGCTGCAAAGTACGAAAAATGTACGCGAGGCCATGGCTCGGTTCTCGCTAAGGGGCCGTGAAGATTGACCCCTCCCCCCGTCCCTCATGTTTCATCGCAAATCGCCTGTGCTTTTGATATAAATTGCTTTCCTTCTTGATTCTGTTCAT